>Ga0256826_1000021_pt1 | contig 66822 bp, 66 predicted proteins | sample CV79metaG_FD_185975 | JGI IMG/M metagenome (GOLD analysis project Ga0256826, IMG submission 185975) | Hydrothermal vent microbial communities from East Pacific Rise, Pacific Ocean - CV79 | ecosystem: Environmental > Aquatic > Marine > Hydrothermal vents | place: Pacific Ocean: East Pacific Rise...
ATCAAAAACAGTTGTATTTACTTATACTAAGGCTGATGGAAAGTTTGATTGTAACCATACTGAGTCAAATTGTAAAGATTTAGCTGAGTAAATCTACCCATAGATTGCATTATTATACTCTAAGCATTATAGGCTCACCTCTTGGTGAGTTCTCTTATCACTCCCCCAAAACTATAAATATCGGTACAAAAGTAGTTGTTAATTTTAACAACAAAATTAAAGATGCTATTATCATTGCTGTTTCTGAAAAACCTAGTTTTAAAACAAATGAGATAGTAGAAGTTACAGATAATTTTTATTCTAAAAAACAAATTTTACTAGCGCAGTTTATCGCTACTTATTATGTCTGCTCTCTTGGGGATGCCTTCTCTTTGATGATGGCATTTTCTGTAGATTTCTCTATCTCCCAAGCTAAAGATTTGGAACTAAACGAGCAAATAGATGTTGAGAGTAAAATAAAATTATCTCAAAAACAGACAGATGCCTTGGTATTTTTAAAAAAGAAGAAGGTCTCTCTTCTTTTTGGTGATACAGGTAGTGGAAAAACAGAGATATATATGAAGTATTTTGAAGAGATGTTAAGTAAAGAAAAAAGAAGTATATTTCTTATGCCTGAGATCTCTTTGACTCCTCAAATGGGTCAGCGTTTAGAAGAACATTTTGGTGAATCAGTTGTAATGTGGCATTCAAAACTTACGCCTAAACAGAAAAAGATAGCCCTAACTAAGATACATAATGGAGAAGCAAAGATAGTAGCTGGACCTCGTTCAGCACTCTTTTTACCTATTAGAAACTTAGGACTCATTGTTGTAGATGAAGAGCATGATGATAGTTATAAATCATCCTCTCGTCCAAGATATAATGCTCGTGATATAGCCATTTATATGGGAAAACTTTACGATGTAAATGTAGTTTTAGGGAGTGCAACACCCTCTTTGACTTCTTACGTTAAGTTCCCTCATACTAGGCTCAAAGGAGGGCATTTCTCTTCAAACAAGAAGTTTCTTTATGAGCAGAGTATAGAGACTCTTTCTCCACTTATATTTACTTCACTTAAAAGGTGTTTAGACGCGAAGGAACAGTCTATAGTATTTCTACCAACACGTGCAAACTTTAAGTATCTTATATGTCAAGATTGTGGGCATACTTATGAGTGTGCTTTTTGTTCAGTGGGACTAAGTATTCACCAAAAAAGTCATGCTATGAAGTGTCACTACTGTAACTTTACTCAAGCTATCCCCCAAATATGTTCAGAGTGTCAAAGCCCAAACCTAACAAGTGCCCGTTTAGGAACAGCAGAAGCTGTTAAAAATATAAGTGAAGAGTTAGTAGATGCTAGAGTAGAGCAGTTTGATAGAGATGTTATCACTACTTCGGCTAAGCTTAAGAAAGCATTGAAAAGGTTTAACGATAATGAGACGGATATACTTGTAGGAACACAAATGCTCTCAAAAGGGCATGATTATCATGGTGTTACTTTAGCAGTTGTAATGGGTATGGACAATATGTTAAATATGGGAGATTATAGAGCAAGGGAGAAAGCTCTCTCTTCTCTTATCCAAGTCTCAGGTCGAAGTGGTCGGGCAAAGGATGCTTTAGTTTTAGTACAGAGTTTTAATGAAGCTTTTTTCTCCACTTATATTCATAATTATGAGGGTTTTTTAGATGAAGAGAAGGGTTATAGAGAAGGATTATATCCACCCTTTAAAAAACTATGTCGTATACTTTTTTCTCATAAAAATGGTGCAAAAGCACAAGAAGAGATGAGAAAAATGCAAAATGCACTCATGCTCTGTAGTGATATTGAAGTTGTTGGTGCTGGAAAATGTGGGATAGAGAGAGTTGCAAACAAGTATAGGTTTGAGATACTTCTACGTTCAGATAAAAGTACATCACTTATAAAAGCTATAAATGCTACCAAAGTTTCTTTGGCTGAAGTAGATATGGATCCTATTGAATTTTCATGATTTTTTTGATATAATCTTAATTGTATAGGACAAAATTTCAGATTTTCCTTTTCTCTAACTAAGATAAGGCACTGAAAACATGGGGTTAAAGCATTTTTGCTTTAACCCCTTTTTTTTTGTGGGTAGTGTTGGGTGGGAGTGTCTTTTTAAGGAGAGATTTTGTCCTATTATACAGTAGTAGTTCTACTTATTTTGTGGTTATGTTTTCCATCGCCACTTTATTAAGTAACATAGAGGGATTAGTTATCCCTCTATAGAGCTACTACTTGTAAACTCTATCAAACCACCAATAAAATGCCATTAGTAAACCTGGCGTTTTTTGCATGGACTCATTAAACATAAAACTTTTTGCTTTAGCGAGAGGAATATAGATGACTTCTATATCTTCATCTGCTAAACCACCGCCATTAGATACTCTCATACTATCATCTATCTGCGCATAAAAAAAAGTCTGTTTAGATCCTGATATACCAACGCTAGTATAGAATGAGCTTATTCGTTGTAGAGACTCCAGTGGCAAATCATAACCACACTCTTCTAAAACTTCCTCTTGTGCTATTTGAGTTAAACTCATCTCTTTATCAACAATTCCTGCACAAAGTTCATACATCATTCCATCAGTTTTATTGGCGTTTAAGACAGGAACTCTTAGTTGTTTGACTATGACAAAAGCATCTTTTTGTGTATGGTAGAGGAGGATTGCTATGCTATCATGCGTGATAACTGCTTCCCAAGTTCTTTGTAAACCATTGAGCTCATACTCTATGGCGATAGGTTTTATAAATTTTGGCTCTTTAAGAGCCGATATTTTATTTAATTTCAAGGGAGTGGATATAACATTCATTTATAAACTTTTGGCGTTTTTTATATGATGTTTTGTTATTAAGATGAAGGGCTATACTTTGGTTGTAATTTTTTCGTAACTTAACAAATGCTTTGTACTCTTTACCTCTAAGTTTTTTAGTAGTAACCTGAACTACTCTAAGAGGGTTTATAGCACGACCACGTTTACGAAGTTCGAAGTGCAAGTGAGGTCCAGTTGAACGCCCAGTTGTTCCTACATAACCTATAGTTTGTCCTTTCTTCACATACTTTCCTCTTCGTATACCACGGCGAAAAGATTTCATATGTGCATAACGAGTCTCATAACCATCAGCATGACGAATTTTAACAAGGTTACCATAGCTTCCCATTCTTGCTGCATAAACTATACGACCGCTTCCAGCAGCAACTATAGGTGTTCCTCTACGAGCTGCGTAATCTATACCAAGATGTGCTTTCCATTTGTGTAGGACCGGATGGTATCTGCGTTTGGTAAAGTAAGAGGAAATTCTAGCACCACGAACAGGACGAGCGAGTAAAAAACCTTCAACTTCATGTCCTTTTTCATCGTAGTAACGACTATCATCGTTGAGATAAATATAGTGCTTTTTATGTTGCATCTCTATCATAGCTACTTTAAGTATAGGCATTGAAAAAATCTCTCCTAGTCTATACTTTTGTTGATAAATCATAACAAGGTCATCACCATTTCTGATATCGTTTTTAAAATTTAAAGAGTTTCTAAAGTTTGCAGTAAAGATTTGTGCTAGTTTTTTACTACCTGTATATTTATGAATAGTGTAGTTTGGTGAGCTTACTATCTTTGCTGAAAATGCTTCAGTTTTTGTAGTGCTTATGATAGGGATAGCTTCAAATTTATACTCATTATGACTCTTGTAAATGTGTATTTGTAACTCATCATTTAAAGGTAGAAGGAGTTGCTCTATAGTGTTGTTTGCATCACGAAGTATCTGGTAGTGAGCTCCAGAACGCATCTCTTCTGTTAAACGCTGATCATCTTTATCTAGATTGTAGTAAAGAGTTCGAATAGGAAGAGAGTTCTTCTCTAAAAAGACTAAGTAAGTCTCTCCATTTGGCCATCGGTCACGATGAACACCAGCTGAAAAAAGTGTGGTTGTAAAAAGGAAAAGTAAGAAAAATCGTATCAAAATTTATAAGCCTAAAATAAAAATTATAAAATATTAGCTTCTTTTTGCTTAGTCTGAGGTTTGTTAGATATAATCGCATATAATTAAATTAAAAAAGAAGAGCAATGAAACATATAATTTTACTTACATTTCTAGCGTTTAACCTTTTTGCAGGAATGATTACAACAACACTTTTAAGTGTTGATCAAGAAAATGCAAGAGCAAGTGTTAAACTTAAAAAAGCAGATGTTGGGATGAGTGGTTTTATAGTTCATGAAGTAGCTGAAAACCATTCAAGTATTTTATGGAATATAACTGTAGTTGAGTATGATAAAGAGTCTAAGATAGCTACTCTTAAACTTTCTGAGTTTGATGCACTTAAAAATAATGCACTCCCAACAGGTAAATGGCAAGCAGTTGAAGGTGATAGTGTTGAGTTGGCGTTTGGCTATACTAGAGCATTACTGGTTGCACCTAGTGAAGAGATTTATCATCAAATCACAAAAAGTGTAAAAGTTCAGTGGGTTCACCCTGATATCTTTGCAATGATTCTCTCTTACAGAGGGCATCCAACACCTTTGAAAGAAGATTTTCATGCTATGAGTATTGCTACAAGTGTAGGTCTATTTTTTGTCTATTTAGATGAAAAACTATACACAGTCGATATTAAAAGTTTTAAAATTTTAAATATTAGTGATGCACCTCTTGTTCAAGATGCAGTGCAACTCCCTTTTTACTCTCGTGTAGAGAGTATTGAAGCTAACTGGTGGGGTGAAGGTAGTGATGAGTTAAGTGATTATGAGTCTTACTATTATGGACTTTTAACTCAGTTTAATGATGAAAATGAAAAATTATATAATAACATAGAAGCGAGTGATGAAAAAAATCGTCATCTGCTAGATGAATTTGTGATAGGAGAATAATCATGATAGAAGAGAAACATCTAAAATATCTTAAAAATATTGTTGGTGATGAGAATATTTATAGTGATAAAGCACATTTAATTGCTTACTCATATGATGCTACACGTGAACATTTTGAACCGGATGCTGTAGTATTTCCTCGACATGAAGAAGATATAAGTGAGATACTTAAGTACTGTAATGAGCATAAGATAGTTATAGTACCACGTGGTGCAGGCTCAGGCTTTACAGGTGGTGCTCTTCCAAGCTCAGGTGGGATTGTTCTAGGATTTGAAAAGCATATGAATAAAATCCTTGAGATTGATATGAAAAATATGGTAGCTATTGTGCAACCTGGCGTTATAAATATGGACTTACAACGTGCTGTAGAAGAGGTTGGTCTTTTCTATCCACCAGATCCAGCGAGTCAAGAGTACTCAACATTAGGTGGAAATGTAAGTGAAAATGCAGGTGGTATGCGTGCAGCAAAGTATGGAATCACTAAAGATTATGTGATGGCTACACGAGCAGTTTTAGCAAATGGTGATATTATCAAGGCTGGAAAGAGAACTATAAAAGATGTTGCAGGTTATAACATAAGTGGTATTTTAATAGCTTCAGAGGGAACACTAGCTGTCCTCTCTGAGATAACTCTTCGTTTGATTCCAAAACCTAAGATGACAAAAACAGCTATGGGAATATTTCCAACTGTAAATGATGCAATGGAAGCTGTTTACAAAACTATGGCGAGTGGTATAACGCCAGTAGCGATGGAGTTTTTAGATAACCTTACTATAAGAGCAGTTGAAAAAACTTTTAATAAGGGACTTCCTATTGATGCAGGAGCGCTTCTTGTAACAGATGTAGATGGAAATTTAGAAGACGATTTAAACTATCAACTTAGTGAAATAGAGAGAGTTTTTAAGGAAAATGGTTGTTCTAGTTTTAAAATAGCAAAAGATGAAAAAGAAGCTGCTGATATCTGGTTTGCACGAAGAAATGCATCTCCTGCATTAAGTGTTTACGGAAGTAAAAAGCTAAATGAAGATGTAACAGTCCCTCGTGCTGTTTTACCACAGTTACTAGAAAAGTTTTATGCTATTGCTGATAAATATGAGATAAATATACCATGTTTTGGTCACACAGGTGATGGAAATGTACATACAAATGTAATGGTAGATGGTAAAGATCCAGAACAAGTAAAAATAGCATATAAAGCTATTGAAGAAGTTTTTCAAGCAACTATAGACTTGGGTGGAACACTCTCCGGAGAGCATGGTATAGGTCTTGCAAAAGCACCATATATGCATATGGCGTTTACTGAAGAAGAGATGAATCTTTTTAAATCTATAAAGATGGCGTTTGACCCAAACAACATACTAAACCCTGCGAAAATGGGACTAAACTAAAATATGAAAACAAGAGCTACTCAACTTATAAAACAACTTAAATTTTGGGTAAGCACTTTTGTTGATAAAGAGCTCACACTCTTTGCAGCAAGTCTTAGTTTTTATACAATTTTTACCATCATTCCTCTTCTTTTGATAATGTTAACACTTCTTACTTCTCTTCCAAGTTTTGAAGAGCATTATGAGACAATAAAAGCTTTTATATTTTCAAACCTTATGCCAGTAAACTCTGAAGCAATTATGGGTCATATTGATGGTTTTTTAGAGAACTCTGCAAAAATGGGAATTATAGGTTTTGCTATGATTTTAGTCTCATCCCTTCTCTTTTTTAAGAACTTTGAATATATAGCAAATAGAATTTTTCATGCAAAACCAAGAAGCCTTTGGGAGTCTATAACTACTTACTGGACGATGCTAACTTTAACACCTTTAGCCCTTGGAGTCTCTTTTTATATCACAGGTTATATAGCTACTCTTATGGCATCAAATAGTTTAACAGAGGGTTTAAATATACTTCCTTTTGTTCCTTATCTTATCATCTGGGGTCTCTTCTTCTTACTCTTCCAAATCTCTGCAAATGTAAAAGTAAATCCAAAAGCATCGCTTATAAGTTCTTTGATAATATCAGTAGTATTTAGTTTAAGTAAAAACTCTTTTATCTACTATGTATTTATGAATAAGTCTTACACAACAATGTACGGTTCTTTTGCGATAATAATGTTTCTCTTTTTATGGATATATGTATCATGGATTATTTTTATTTATGGCTTGAAATTGTGTCATATTATAGACGAAATATACAAGTCTAGATCTGTATAAAATTGTGATATAATACTTAAAATAAATTTTAGGAGTCTCCTTTGAGTTTTAATGGAAGCATATTAATCGTCGATGATGTCTTAGAAAATATCCAAGTAGCAATGAATATTCTTAAAGAAGATAGTTATGATTTTTCATTTGCAATGAGTGGAGATGAAGCATTAAAACTTATAAAAGAGAATCAATTTGACCTTATTTTACTAGATATCATGATGCCAGGTATAGATGGTTTTGAAGTTTGTAGAAGAATAAAAGAAGATGAACTTTTTCAAGATATACCTATCATATTTTTAACTGCAAAGTCAGATATAGACTCTATCGCTAAAAGTTTTGAAGTAGGTGGTATTGACTATATTGTTAAGCCTTTTCATGCTTTAGAACTTCTTGCTAGAGTGAAAACACATATGGAATTTTACAGAGCTAAAGTTGTTCTGAAAAATAACAATCTTACACTTCAAACAAAAATGAAATTTGAGCAAGAGAGAATTTTAACAGAACTAGAGCAGAATCAAAAAGATATGATTTATGTTTTAACTGAACTTGTTGAGTCTGTTTCCGATGAAACGGGTAAACATATTCGCCGTGTGGCAGAATACTCAAGACTTTTAGCTCACTACCATAAAGCGATTAGTGAGAGTGATGCACAACTAATTTATCATGCAAGTCCAATGCATGATATAGGAAAAATGTCTATTCCTGAAAAAATACTTCACAAAAAAGGTGCCTTGAGTCAAGAAGAGTTTGAGATAATCAAAACACATACTACAACTGCACATGAGTATCTTAAAATAGCTAGTAGAAGTATTATGAAGGCTGCAGATATCATCGCTTATCAGCACCATGAAAAGTGGGATGGAACAGGTTATCCACAAGGCTTAAAAGGAGAAGAAATTCATCCTTTTGGTCGTATAGTAGCACTTGCTGATGTTTTTGATGCACTTACTCATAAACGTGTGTATAAAGATGCTTGGAGTATTGAAGACGCAGTTGCTTATATTATAGAACATAAAGGGATACAGTTTGATCCCTATTTAGTAGAAATATTTGAGGAAAATATTGATGAGTTTATCTCTATCTCAAAAATTGAATAAATCTTTTTTCCTTTTTTTCCTTCTATCTTTTATCTCGCTCTTTGCCTCTTCCGTAGAATCAGATGTACAAAAAATCCAACTCAGTGAAAATGAAAAACTATGGATAGCAAATCATGATGAAGTTATTGTAGGTGTTGGCCCCGATTGGGCACCCTTTGATTTTGTAAATAATGATGGAGACTACTCAGGAATAGCAAAAGATTATCTTGACCTTATAAGTAGAAAAAGTGGATTAAAATTTAAATGTGAAGTGGATTTATGGAGTCATAATTTAGAGAAGATAAAAAATAAAGAGATAGATTTACTTGATGCAGTTTACTACAGTAAAGAGAGAGATAAGTATATGTCTTTTACTCACTCTTATCTTGAAGTGCTAGATTATTTTTATGTTCGTGACGATTTAAATATAAGCACACTTAAAGATTTAGATGGAAAACGAGTTGCTATTCCAAAAGGGTATGCTCATGGCGATGATATAAGAAAAAACTTTCCAAATATAAAAATAATAACAGTTAACAATTTTTCAGAATCTATTGATGCCGTTTTAGAAAAAAGAGCTGATATGCTTTTTGATACACAGATAGCACTCTCTTACAAGCTTGAACAAGATGGGATAAGAAATATAGTTCCTTTTCACTCTTACCGTAAACATGGTCTAGTAAAACTTCATATGTCTTCGTATAAAGGGAATAAAACTCTAGTTTCTATTATAAATAAAAGTTTAGATGCAGTAACTAAAACAGAGAAAAGTGAAATATACAATAGATGGGTAAATCCACAACTACATAATACTCCAAGAGTGAAAGAGGGGATTTCTTTTACTAAAGAAGAAGAGAAGTGGATAGAGGAACATCCTCTTCTTAAATATAGTGAAGTGAACTGGAAGCCAATGTCTATCATAGAAAATGGAACTATGCGTGGAATTATGGCTGAGTATTTAAAAGAGATTACTACAAAAACAGGTATAAATTTTGAGTATATAAAAGCTAAATCTTGGCCTGAAGTTTTAGAACAGTTTAAAGAAAAGAAGATAGATATTATACCTGGAATAGGTGAGAGTGATTATGAGTCTAAGTTAGGGATAGTATCTAATGTATATGCAAATTTCCCTTTTGTTTTAGTAACTAAGAACAATAAATCTTTTATAAGTAGTTTAGATGAACTTGATGGAAAAACTATAGCTGTTCCCAAATACTGGACAAGTTATAACTATTTAAAAGAGCAAAAACCAAATATTAAAATCATAGCAACAAAAAATATTTTTGAAGCACTAGATTTAGTGAAAAATTCAAAGGCAGATGCTTTTTTAGGACATTTAGCTATAGGAATGTACTATGTAGGTACATACTATCCAAGTACACTTCATATAGCAGGAAGAGTAGCTTACAATTTTAATCATAAGATACTTATACAGCATGAGGATAAAGTCCTACGAAGTATTATAAATAAAGTTCTCTCTTCTATGGATGAACGAAAAAACTTAGATATCAGAAAAAAATGGTTAAATGTAGCTGTAAATGAACTACAAGACTATACATTGTTATATCAAATCATATCTATTTTTGTTCTTTTTCTTTTGGCAACAGTCTATTGGAATAGAAGACTTTCAAGAGAGATTCGAGAAAGAAAAAATATAGAAAAAGTACTTAAAAATGAGAAAGAGAATTTTAAAGTACTTTTTGAAAAAGTTTCAAATGGAAATCTTATAATTCAAAATGCACACTTCGTAAATGCAAACGATGCAGCACTGAAGATGCTAGGACTAAGGGATATGAAAGTTCTTTTAGACTCTAGTCCATCAAGTTGGTCTCCAGAGATGCAACCAAGTGGACTTCTCTCTAGTGAAGAGTCTGTAAAATACATCGAAGAGTGCTTAGTAAATGGTTCGAGTAGATTTGAGTGGCTTCATCATGATGTTGAAGGAAAAGAGTTTTGGGTAGATGTAGGTTTAACAAAAATTCAGTATGAAAATCAGGAAGCGATTTATGTTGTTTGGCATGATATAAATGAACAAAAATCACTTCATAACAAACTTATTCTTGCAAAAAAAAGTGCAGAATCAGCAAACAAATCTAAATCTGAATTTTTAGCAAATATGAGTCATGAAATTAGAACACCTATGAATGCTATCATAGGTTTTACTGAACTTTTAAATGAACAGCTTACTGAGCCAAGGTTACGAGCATATACAAAGATTATTCAGAGTGCAGGGAACTCTCTTTTAACACTAATTAATGATATTTTAGATTTATCAAAAATAGAAGCTGGGAAACTTGAAATAACAAGAACACCAACAAATCTATTTAATCTTATAAATGAGATAAGCTCTATCTTTACAATGTCTGTTAAAAATAAAGGTCTAGAACTGATTGTTGAGGTCGCAAAAGATATTCCAGAATCACTTTTAATTGATGAAGTTCGTTTACGACAAATACTTTTTAACCTTATTGGAAATGCTGTTAAGTTTACTGATAGTGGTTTTATAAAATTGAGTGTTGAGATTTTTAATGTAGATGAACATCTCTCAAAACTTGATTTAGAGATACGAGTAGAAGATAGTGGAATAGGTATTCCTAAAACACAACTAGAAAAAATATTTAATGAGTTTGAGCAGACTGATGGGCAAGATAGCCGTAAGTTTGGAGGGACTGGGTTAGGGCTTTCTATCTCAAAAAGACTCTCTCAAATGATGGATGGTAAGATCAGTGCTAGTTCTAAAGAAGAGGGTGGTGCTATCTTTAAAGTACAACTATTTCATATAGATATATCTTCCGTTATGCCACAAAGCTTACAAAATAGTTCGCAAAATCAGGAGAGTATAGTTTTTGAAAAAGCTAAAGTCTTAGTGGTGGATGATATAGAAAATAACAGAGAACTCATAATAAAAAACTTTGAAAATAGTGCCTTAGAAATCATAACAGCAAATGATGGACTTGAAGCACTTAAAGCTTTTAAAGAGTTCTCTCCTAACTTAGTTCTTATGGATATAAGAATGCCAAATATGGATGGATATGAGGCTGCAAAAGAGATGAAGAAAATCTCTACTACACCGATAGTAGCCTTAACAGCATCAGTTATGCAGAGCGAACACAAAAAATTAAAAAGTAGAGATTTTGATGGTTACTTACGTAAACCTGTACTTAAGCAAGAGCTATTTAACGAACTAAGCAAGTTTCTGGCGTTTGAGACTCTTGTTGGTCAAGAGAAGAGTGAGATAAGTGAAAACTTTGAGTTGAGTGAAAATGCAAAAGAGAATTTAGATGCGATTATGCAAACTATATCATCTGAGATAGTACCACTTCATCTTAAAGTTTTAAAAACTAACAATATTTCTGATGTAGAGAAGTTCTCTAAGGCAGTTAAAACCTTAGCTAGTAGATATGAGATAGATTTTTTAAATAGATATACAGAAGAGCTTTTTGAAGCAGTAGATGTTTTTGATATTTTAAAGATACAAAATCTAGTGAAAGAGTTTAATACTTTACTTAAACATATATCTGACTAGAGTTTAGAGAGTGAATAAATTAGTATATATATACTAAAGCAAAACAGTGGATAGAGAAGATATTTATTAAAAATAGCTAGAAGAGAGATAATTATATAGAGATAAAGAGATGAACTCTCATAGTGAAAATCTATACTTAAAAGAGAAGCATCAATCATCTTTAAAAGTAAAAAATCTAAAGAACTACCAAACCCAACTATATGTAGCAATATTGAGATGGGATAAAAAAGAGTAAAAAGCGATGTTAAGAGTATAGAGAGTGGATGATAGAGGCTAAAGTTTCCAAAGATGAAGAGAGAGTAGGGAAGCATTAAAATATATATCCATATCGGCATTATAATAAACTGCCATATTTTACTTAAATTTTTAAAGTATATAAGAAAGAGAAATATATAAAATACTCCCGCTACACTTAGGAAAAAACCTAAACTAAAAAATAGTCTAGGAAATAGGCTTAGAAGAATAATAACAGATAAAAAGAGAGTCTGCATAGAGAGAATCTTAATCTCTCTGTCATAAAGAATAAACCCAATTAAAAACATTACAAAAGCACGAAGTAGAGATGGTGGAGAGCCTAAAAATAGTAGATAGTCAAGTAGAAAAAATCCTATAATAAAAAAGCTATCAATCTTATAACTACGATATGGAAAATATCTACTTTGGAAAAATTTGTAAGGATATTGTAGAAGAAAATAGAGTAAAGTAGTTAAAATTCCAAGATGAAAACCACTAATAGCTATAAGATGTGATACACCAAGTGTGGAGAAAACTTTTTGAAGTTCATAGGGGAGTTGTTTTGCTGTAAAAAGAGCTTGATAGATTAAAGATATATCTTTATCTGTATGTTGAGAGTCTATAAAAGTATTGAGCTTAGTTTTATAACTATCATCATCATAAATTTTTACTATTTTAGTAAAGCAGAAAAATCCATACATATACTCAGAAAAACTAATATCTCCAGCCCAAGCTTCAAGTTGAACTCTATGAAATTTTATATCACTAAGATTTTTACTAGCAGTAGTATAAAATGTAAAGCCAGCATCACTTTTAATTTTTAAAACTTGATAGCTTTTTATTTTACCAGTTTTTGTAAGTTTTGTTTTTGTGTACTGTTTTATGATTGTGGCGTTTAGAAGTTGGGAGTCGAACTTTGTGAACTCCTTATAGTTGTAAAACTCTAAAGATATAGAGAGTGAGAAAATAGTAAACGCTAGAAGTAAAAAATGAAAAAAGTCTCGTTTATTTTTAAAAAGAGAGACTTTTTTTAACATTTAGAGTGTTGGCATATCGACTATAGGAATATCCATATTTGCCGAAGAGGTGTCTATGTTTTCATAGACTGTTTCGACTCCTGCATTAAAAGCAGGTGCATCCACAAAGCGAGTGAGTTTCTTCTGAAAGATAAGTTTTACATGACCTGTTGGACCATTACGCTGTTTTCCAATGATGATTTCAGCTTCTTCCTCTTCTTTCTCGACATACTCAGAGACAAACTCTTTTCCTTCAGCTTTAGCAGCTTTTTCACGCTCTTTTTCCTCTTTGTAAAGGTAAACATCATCACGATAAACAAAGAGGATTATGTCGGCATCTTGCTCAATAGAACCAGATTCACGAATATCACTTAGCATTGGGCGTTTGTCGTTACGGCTTTCAAGTCCACGGTTTAGCTGAGAGAGTGCAACGATAGGCATTTCCAACTCACGAGCAAGCATCTTAAGTCCACGAGAGATTTCAGAGACTTGAAGGTGTCGGTCTTGGTTTCCTACACCTTGCATAATCTGAAGATAATCTATAACAGCTATCTCTATCTCAGGGTGTTGGTTTTTAAGTTTACGTAGTTTAGAACGAAGTTGGTTAATGTTAATGCTTCCCTGATCATCTACATAGAGTTTCGCACTATTCATACGGTCTATCGCTCCATTGAGACTTGACCATTGATCATCGTTCATATCTCCAACACGAAGTCTCTGAAGAGGGATAGAAGTCTGAACTGAAAGTAGACGAAGCATCAACTGTTCTGCTGGCATTTCAAGAGAGAAAAAAGCCACTCCCTTACCGTTCATTATGAGTGAATTTACTGTATTTAGGATAAAAGAAGTTTTACCCATCGCTGGACGAGCTGCGATGATAACGAGGTCACCTTTACCAAAACCAGTTGTCATTTTGTTAAGTTCTGCAAAGCCTGTATCTACTCCAACAAGAACGGAATTTCCACGGGCTTTCATCTCTTTGATGTACTCCATAGTATCAAAGGTCATCTTTGGAGCATCTTTAAAGTCACTTGTCTGGTTATCTTGAGTGATGTCGTAGAGCTTTTTCTCAACGATATCTATAACCTCTGCTGCTGGGAGTTCCTCTTCAACTGTTACTCTTTTTATCTCCGTTGTGAGTGTTAAAAGGTGGCGTTTAAGAGACTTATCTTTTATCTCATCTACATATGCTTTAGTATTTGAAATAGGGTTTGCAGAGAGGATTTCAAGTAAAACCTGTTCATCAAACTTCTTCATTTTTATGAGCTCTTTTTTGATAAACTCTTCATCAATTGGCTGATCTTTTTGAAGTAAAAACATCATTACTTTAAAGATGTCTTGATGTGCTGGAAGGTAAAAGTCCTCTTCTTTTAGTGCAGTTGAGAGTTCATCAAACTGGCTTGGTTCAAAGACGATAGAGCTGAGAATTGAGCGTTCAAACGCTAGGTTATATAAGTTGTCTTGCAAGAAAATACCCTTAAAATTATTAGTATGATTCTATCATAATTTATCTTGTTTTATAAAATTCTTATAGCATAGTCGATATAATCAATAAATGCATAATGCCAAAGGTGAAAATATGTTAAAAATAACAACACAAAGAAAATTACAATTTTTTAATGAATTTATGGAAAACTCAAATGTGGGTATTTTAGTGGCTGATAAAGATCGCCACAATATTTTTGTTAATCAAAGAACTTGTGAAATGTTTGGTTATAGCGAAGAGGAGCTTATTGGTGAATCAGCAGAGATATTTCACATCTCAAAGAAAAGTTCAGAGCATTTTAAAACTATTATCCTTGATGCTGTTTTAAAAGGGGAGAGTGTTGGTCTGGATTACGAGTGGAAACGTAAAGATGGTTCTACTTTTTTGGGGCATATAGCAGGAAATGTTACTCAAGAGAGTCAAGAAGTTCTCTGGACACTTTTTGATGTAAGTGATCGTATAGAAGCTGAGTCTATTCAGTTCAAAAATCGTCAACAAGCAGAGATAATAGAACAGATTCATGAAGCAGTTGTTGTTATCGACTTAAAGGGGAATGTAACAAGCTGGAACTATGGTGCCACATCTCTTACTGGGTATGAAAGTGATGAAATCTTAGGAAATCCTATATCTGTGCTTTACTATGATGAAGATTTACCAATGCTCTATAAAGGGATGAAAGAGTTAGAGATAGAAGGACATAACAACAGAGAAAGAAGATTAAAGAAAAAAGATGGAAAACCTGTAGATATACTTCTTTCCTCTTCTCTTATAAGAGATAAAAAGGGCAATATCACTCATATGATAGGTTATGCTCAGGATATAACACTTATCAAAAAAGCTCAAGAGAGAATTCTTCATGCAGATATGTTTTATGCACTTGTTGAGAATGCATTTGTAGCTATTTATGTTATTAATGAAGGTAAATTCATATATACAAATAAAAAGTTTCAAGATATTTTTGGATACAGTAACCAAGAAATGCAAAATAAAAATAGTAAAGAGTTGATACATCCAGATGATTTAGATTTAGTGATGAATCATTTAAAGGAGAGAAATGAAGAGATAGGTCTTGGTATAGAGTACTCTTTTAGAGGTATCAAAAAATCTGGTGAAATTTTAGATGCCCATGTGTATGGATCCTCTTTGATGTTAAATGAAAAAAGAGAGGCTATAATAGGAACACTAACTGATGATACAGAAAAAAATCTCAACAAAAAGAAACTTGAAATTTTAGCAAATCAAGATGCTCTTACAGAACTATATAATCGTAACTATTTTAATATAGAACTCAAACGTGCTATTAGTACAGTCGAAAATGATAAAAAGCAAATGGCACTTATTCTTTTTGATATAGATAATTTTAAACGTGTTAATGACTCTTTAGGTCATTTGGCTGGTGATATAATAATTCAGCAGACTGCAAAAAGAATCTCTGAAGTTTTAAGAGATGGGGATATGTTCTTCCGTATAGGTGGAGATGAGTTTACTATCATAATAGAAAACTATCAAGATAGAAGTGAACTGATAGCCTTAATGGGAAGAATCTCTTCTGTAATGAGTAAAAGTATAGTGATAGAAAATGTTGCCTTTCATATCTCCCTAAGTATAGGTATCTCACTCTTCCCTCAAAATGCTACAGATGCAGTTACTCTTCAAAAAACAGCAGATTTAGCGATGTATGAAGCTAAAGGAAATGGGAAAAATCATTATGTTTTTTACCATGAAAATCATATAGCACAACTGAATAAAGCAAACTTAGAAGATGAGCTTTTTCAGGCATATGATAATGGTGATTTTGAACTATATCTACAAGCACAACTCTCTTCTGATGATGAAAAATTATTGGGTGCAGAAGCTCTTATAAGATGGAAACATCCAACAAGAGGGGTAATCCTTCCTGATACTTTTTTACCGTTAGCAGAGGAGGTTGGTTTACTTTATAAGTTAGATTTATTTATGTTAGAGAGTGCTTTTAAACTTTTGAAAAAGTATACACAAAAGAGAGTGGAGCATTTTAATATATCTGTAAATATTTCAAATGCACTTTTTATGCATCAGAAATTTGTAGATGCGATTGAAAAACTCGTACTTGAGTATAAAGATGAGGTGAAGTATATAGAGTTAGAGTTAACAGAAAATATAACTATGAAAAGTGAAAGTTACTCAAAAGATGTTATTCAAACGCTGAAATCTTTAGGATTTAAAATCTCTATCGATGACTTTGGTACAGGTTACTCCTCTTTAAGTCATCTCAAAATGTTAGAGATAGATGAACTGAAAATTGATAAATCTTTTATAGATGATATATCTACAAATAAAACTGATAAGTCAATAGTAAAAGCAATAGTAGAGATGAGTAAAGCACTCTCTCTTGTGAGTGTTGCTGAGGGTGTAGAGAGTAGAGAGCAGTTAGAAATTCTTAAAGAGATGGGATGTAACCTTATCCAAGGATATTACTTCTCAAAACCTCTTTCTGTAAATGATTTTGAGTTAAAGTGGTTTAGTAAGAGAATATAAGTAAATCTCTTACTCACTCTCCTCGGCCATCTTTTCAACCTCATAAACGAACTTATCTACAAGCTCTTTCTCATCAAGGTTCGCGATAACTTCGCCTTTTACCATAACAAGACCTTTGCCTTTTCCATAAGCGATGGCTACATCAGCGTGGGCAGCTTCACCGATGGCGTTTACTACACATCCCATCACTGAGACATTAAGTGGCGTTTTGATGTGGGCTGTTCTTTTTTCTATCTCGGCTACAGCTGTTACTAAGTCAGCTTCTATGCGTCCACAAGTAGGACAAGAGATGATGTTAAGACCTTCAGGTAGTGCACCACTATCTTTTAGAATGGCACGGGCTACATTTATCTCCTCTTCTAACTCACCAGTTATAGAGACTCTCATAGTATCACCTATGCCATCAAGGAGAAGTGTTCCAAGACCGATGGCACTCTTTACCGTTGCATGAAAGAGAGTTCCTGCTTCTGTAACACCAAGGTGAAATGGATAGTTGTTTTTAGGACGAAGTAGTCTGTATGCATCTACAGTTCTCTCAACATCAGAAGCTTTAAGACTTATTTTAATGTCATCAAAACCTAAGTCCTCAAGAAATTTGATGTTGTACTCAGCAGAGGCTACCATTCCCTCGGCAGTCTGTCCATACTTGTTAAGAAACTCTTTTTCTAAACTTCCAGCGTTTACTCCGATTCGTATAGGTAAAGAGCGCTCTTGACAAGCTTTTACTATCTCTTTTATACGAGATTTATCACCTATATTTCCAGGGTTAAAGCGTATACAGTCTACCGATTCTGCAGCGATGAGTGCTAGTTTGTAGTTGTAGTGGATATCTGCAACAAGAGGAAGCTCTATCTGCTCTTTTATGGCTTTAAGTGCAAGGGCATCTTCCATATCTGGAACAGCTACACGAACTATGTCACAACCTGCAAAATGTAAGCGTTTTATCTGTTCAACTGTAGAAGCAACATCGTGTGTATTTGAGTAAGTCATCGACTGAGTGCTTATTGGTGCATCACCACCAACAGCTACATTGCCGACATATATTTTTTTAGTTTGGACTCTATTTATCATAGAGTGATTTTATCCTTTTTTTTATGAAAAAAGGCTTATCTATTTTTTTGGGTCTCACTTAGAATTTAAAATCTAAGTTTGTATATACATAACGACCTGGTTCGTTCATAAGCATAACATCTCCACCACCAGTCAGTAGTGTTAAATCTGCATAAGTATTACTAGATGCATAAACTGTGTCAAACAAGTTGTTAACACCAAGAGTTAAGTCAAACTTTTTGTTAATAGCATGTTTTATTTTTAGATTTAAGATACTCCAAGATGCCAACTCTTGTTCGCCATTATCACTATCTATCTCATCCCAAGTATCACTTGCTTGAACTTCTAAGGTAGCTAATGAGTTGTTTCTATACTCATAGTTAATGGCTATTGCTCCACGTAGAGGTGCTATGTCTGCTAAGTTAGTATCTGTTTGATTATCAAGTGCTTTATCTTTACTTCCCTTTTTATAAGATGCTCCCATATCTAAAGTTATGTCATCACCTATGTAAATAGAAGCACTAAATTCGGCACCATAAATTGTTACATCAATATTTTCAAAAGCATTTTGAGAAACAGCTCTACCCATAATGAGGGTTGTGTTATCTGTATTGTAATAAATATAGTCCTCTATGTTAGAGTAAAATACTTTTACTTTTAACTTAAAGTTGTCATTATCTGTTTCGTATCCTAGGTCTATTTCACTATTGGTACTTTTTTTAAGTGTAGGTGTTCCAACAAGATTACCCATAGAACCTAAAAAGTATAACTCTCTTGCATCAGGTACACGAGAAGCTTGACCAACACCTAAAAAGATTTTGTTCTCATTATCAAAACTATATTGACTCATAATACTCAATCCTAATGATGTGTAATCGTTATTTTGATAAGAATCATTTGTGACAGAAGTGGCATCATATCTTGCACCAAGATTTAGAGATAAATTACCATAAGATTTATCTAGTTTTGCAAAGATTGCTCTATTGTCTGTTACTGCATTATCTATACTTCTTCTTTGAGCTATTAAATCAGCCGAACCATTTTTGAGGTAAAAACCATCCCAAACTCTTTGGCTAGCATCTAAACCTACAAGCAGTTTATGAGCATCAAACTCAAAACTATTTTTCAGTTTAATACCATCCATATCTGTACTTAAATGATTAGTTATAACTGCACCACCTGGGTTTATTGAGGACATTCTATAGTCAGTTCCCATTGGATGATCTACATCTGAGTGGTAGTATTGAATGTTGATATTTGTGTAGTTATCATTTAAAGAGTCTATATTGTAAGCTACACTATAGATATTTGAGTCATCATAAAGAGCATCCATTTTAGAGTTAGCATAGAGGATGTTATCACTTCTGTTTGCTGTAAGATTTAAACGAAGTTCTTGATTTTTAGCTGTAGTTACCGCTGCTTTTATCATTGCACTATTTTTTTTGTATGCTTGCATATCGTGATACTCAGGTTGTAAACGAGCATCTTTACTTGTTCCTGCAAGAGAAGTTGTTTCTACATAGTTGTCTATCTGTTGGGCTAGAGTATCACCATTTCCATCTTTATACTGATCACTTGACTCTGTAGAGATACTTGCACTTACTCTTATGAGGTCATTACCTCCACTAGCACTTGCACCAAATTTTTTGTAATTAAATGAACCAAAACCAACATTGATTTCGCCTTTAGCATCTTTAGTTGGCTGTTTTGTTATGATTTTAAGACCACCACTCATCGTTCCAAAACTCTCAACATCATAAGGACCTTCGATAACTTCAATCTTCTCAATTTGATTTGCAACTATGTGAGAAACAGGAGGATCCATTCTATTTGGACATGCACCATAAACCTTACTTCCATCAACTTCTACTGTGATATTGTCACGTTTTTGTCCACGGATAAGAATATCATTTGCTATACCACTACGTCTACTCATATCTATACTTGGAACTGTAGTGCTGAGTGCTTGTGCAACATCTGCTGATGTCTTAGCATTTTGTGCTACTTCTGTTATGATAGTTGATTCTACATTTATAGGAGATATATAAATCTCATTTGAATAAAGAGTAGAAAGAGTAAGGAGTGAAAGTGTGATAGACTTTTTCATAGTTAACCTTAATGATTTGAATTAAAAGATAATATTAAAGTAGTGTTACAATAGTGTTAATTGTTAGTAGTTTTAGGGTAAAATCTCATTTATGAGTAAAATAGAAAAAATAAAAAAGATTATCTTAATTTCACTAGGCTTTGCATTTGCTACCTATCTCATCATGAGTGGAACAGCTATCTTAAGTAAAGAAGATGTTAATGCTACTGCAATTAAAAAAGTAGAAATTCCAAAGAAATAATAGATGGCATACATAACCCTAAATAAAAAAAACTTCTTTTACAATCTCGATACTATTGCGAAAAAAACAGGCTCAAAAGATAAAATAGCTTTGGTTTTAAAAGATAATGCCTATGGGCATGGACTTCTTGAAATGGCAGAACTAGCTAAAGAGTATGGGATAAAGAGAGCCGTTGTTCAGTTGACTTCAGAGGCACTTTTAGTTGAAAAATACTTTGAATATATCTTAGTTCTAGCAGATTTCCCAAGTACAAAAAGTAGTAAGATTAGATACACAATAAATTCCTTATCTATGATAAAAAGATTTCCTAAAGAGACACTTGTTGAACTCAAAGTAAACACAGGAATGAATCGTAACGGTATAGAAATAGAAGAACTTCAACTGGCGTTTGAAATGATAAAAAAAGAGAATTTAACTCTCGAAGCACTCTTTACACATCATGCTTCTGCTGATGAGCTTACTCCAATGTATAAACGCCAGTGTGAACTTTTTGATGAGGTTAAAAAGAACTCTCCAAAAGAGCTTCGTTTTCACTCATGTAACTCAGCAGGACTTTTTCGTAGTGAAAATTTTGATGAGGATATGGCTAGAGTGGGTATAGCTGCTTATGGTTGTATGGAATTACCATCAAAAATAAATGAAGTAACACTTAAACCAGTTCTCTCTCTTTATGCTCAAAAGATAAACTCACGAAAAGTTTTAAAAGGTGAGAGTGTAGGATATGGGGCATCATTTATAAGTGAAAAAGATGAGATAGTAAGTACATACGATTTTGGTTACGGGGATGGATTTTTAAGATCACTTTCAAACAGGTATCAAACGCCACAAAAGATAAAAATAGCAGGAAGAATCTCTATGGATAACAGCTCATTTCTTTGTGAAAAAGAGGAGCTACTTGTGTTTAGTGATGCATCAGCAGTATCTGCACAGACCGATACTATAAGTTACGAGGTTCTTACTTCTTTAAAATCATCTCTCAAACGCCAGATACTTTTATGAGTTTATCTTAATCACAGCATTTGAAAAGAGAACACCGTCAATAGAGAGCTGAGCCATCTCTTCTATCTCATCTTCTCTCTCTATATGTACTAAAATTTTCGCATCAAAAAGATATGATTCTGCTATCTCTTGAGCAGTTTTGGCAAGCTCTTTTTCTACTAAAATGTAAGAAGCTTTAAGTGAAGATGCATAGATAAGTTCTCTGATATTTTTAACACTTAAAAGAGACTCTACACTATTGGCGTTTAAGTAGTTTATGATATCTAGATTTTCTTCACTGAACTCTAAAAAAATCTTTGAGGAGTTTGGTGTTTTTGAGATAGCATCTATATCTGAAATATGGTAAAAACTTTCACTTTGAATAAATCTATGACCAAAAAGTAACATATAGTTCTCCTACTATTTTTTGTTAAGACACTCTTTTGAACAGTAGTATTTTGTACCACTTAAAAGAGATTCATTTAACTCAGCATAAACGCCACACGTAGTACACTCTACCATATCATCAGCTTGAGCAGACTCTTTTTTAGTAGCTCTTTTTTTTGAGATGTTTTGAGGTTTTTTCTTGATAAACATAAAATAAACTATAGCGATTACACCTATAACAAGTAAAAGTTTTAGTATCATAAGTTTTCTCCTAAGAGTAGGTAGTGTCTATTGTCGGTCTCTATGATTTTATGTTGCATATCTTTAGCACCATCTTCTACTTCATCAAAAACTTTTTCACCCTTATAAAAGAGAAATTTTGTTTTTTCATCTCTAAAATTTTCACTTAATTTGAGTAACATTTTTGTGTCAGTTACAGCACGAGATGTAATCATATCAAAGATTTTTGGTTCCATCTGTTCTACACGTTTTTTCACGACAGTAACATTTTGAAGTTCTAAATCTGCTTTGATAAACTGGAGAAAACTTGCACGTTTTACAAGAGGTTCTACTAAAGTTACTTTGGTATTTGGAAGTGCAAACGCCAAAATCATTCCTGGAAATCCAGCTCCAGTTCCTATGTCCATAAGAGTTTCGACTTTTGGTAAAAAACTTACTGGAAATACAGCATCATATATGAAGTTATCTAATGTTATGTTGTCTTTAGCACCTGTTAGATTGTGGATTTTATTCCATTTTTGAAGATGCTCTTTATATTTTTGGATATTATAAAAAAAGTTATCTGGTAACTCTATGTTTTTTGCGTTAAGTGTAGCTTTTAAATCCAATAAAATATCCTTAAATTGTTAGGGGAAGTAGTTATGAAAAAAGTTTTTTCATAAGAGAAAAGAAAATTCTAAAAAGACCTTTATTTCCAACTAGACCATTGATAAGTTCATCATATGTAACTTTATTCTCTTCAAGGTAACCACGAAGATATTTTTCACTCGCTTCCATTCCACCATCTTTTTCTATTTCAAGTAGTTTTTGGTAGATAGGTGCGAGGGCATCTATGGCTTTTCGCGGTGCAGCTTTTCTAAATGCAGTATGTGAAATAATCTCATTTGTTAAAGGGTCTACTTTTGGTTCAAACTCTGTGACAACCCAGTAGTAACTACCATCTTTAGCAAGATTCTTGACAACTGCCATGATGTTTTTTGCACTGTTAATACGGTCCCACATCATTTTAAAAACTACCTTAGGCATATCGGGATGACGAACTATAGAGTGAGGTTTTCCAATTAGCTCAGCTTCTGTGTAACCTGATATCTCAACAAAGTAATCATTACCATACTCTATGATACCTTTTGGATCAGTTTTTGAAACTATATATCGTTTAGGATTAAGTTTTATTTCATTATCAATTGGTTCTGGGTGGGTCATAACTACTCCTTAAATAATATAAATGAATTATATAGTTTTTATTATTAAACTTATGTAATAATATGTCTAATATTAAATATTTAAAAAGGTTATAAGATGACAAGATCTGAAATGATAACTGCAATAGAAAATGCAAAATCAATTCATCAAGCACAGATGCATAAGATAGAGTTAGTTATAGCCGGTGATGAAGTTGAAAATCCAACTGCTATTACTAAAACTGATTGTGAATGTGGAATATGGTTTTTTGAAAATGAAAAACTTTTTATTGAAATACTTGGTCTACAACTTTATAAACGCCTAGATGAAGGTCATACAAAATGGCATAATGACTATGCAAATATTTACAACCTTTTCTTTAAAGAGGAAAAAAAAGGAATATTTTCAAAAATATTTAGCTTTAGTGATGACAAAGAGATGATAGCTGATAAAGCTAAGCTTTACTATGAAGAGTTAAAAGTAGATACAGAAGAGTTATTTAAAATAACAGATTCTGCATTACGAAGAGTAGGAGCACTTAGTAGTTCTAAGTTTAGTTCGTAGCTAGTAGCGTTTGCATCTCATCTGATGGTAGTGGTTTGTGGTAAAAATACCCTTGTATAAGTTCACATCCATTATCAGTTATAAAATCTCTCTGCTCTTTAGTCTCCACACCTTCTGCAATTAGAGTAAGTCTTAAACTTTTTGCAAGAGCGATAATCGCTTTTGTAATAGCAACATCATCTTCATCATTTGGTATATCTTGTATAAATGAACGGTCAATCTTTAGTTTATCTAAAGGGAGTTTTTTAAGATAAGAGAGTGAAGAGTAGCCTGTTCCAAAATCATCTATAGCTATACTTATACCTAATTCATGAAGTTTATTTAGCTTACTTATTGATGCTTCAGGATTACTCATAACTTGACCCTCTGTAACTTCAAATTCTAAATGTTTAGAGTTAAAACCTATCTCTTTCATTGTTTGCGAAAGATACTCTAAAAAATCTTTGGTAGATAACTGCTGCATTGTTAAGTTTAAAGAGAGAATACCAGGGTTTAAACCTTCATCTTCCCATGTTTTAAACTCTCTCATAGCTATTTTCATAACAAGACGATCTATCTCTACAAGAAGACCACTCTCTTGAGCTATAGGTAGAAACTTGATGGGAGGAATTATTCCTAGTGTTGGGTGTTTCCATCGAACAAGAGCTTCCATTGAAACTACTTTTTTGCTTAAGGTATCAACTTGTGGTTGATAATGAACTATAAACTGTTCTTCTTTAAGTGCTATGCGTAAACTGTTTTCCATAACTACTCGTTCAAAAGCAAATGCTGTCATATCACTTGAGTAAAACTGATAGTTATTACGTCCCTCTTCTTTTGCTTTATACATAGCTACATCAGCATACTTGATTAGGTTAGAGTCACTAGTCGCATCATCAGGGTAGATACTAATACCTATACTTGAAGTGATGTGAAGTTTATGTAAGGTACTTTGGATAGGTAGATTTATAGCATTAATGATTTTTTGAGAAATTTTTGAGATGGTTTGAATATCTTTTATATTTTTTAAAATAATCGTGAACTCATCACCACCAAGTCGTGAAAGGGTGTCGTTTTCTCGGATTGTATTTTTGAGTCTTAGTGCTGATTCTATAAGAACTTCATCCCCAATATGATGTCCTAAAGAGTCATTTATCTTTTTAAACTGATCTAAGTCTATAAAAAGTAAAGCAAATTTTTCATGATTTCGTTTAGAAGATATGATAGCTTGAGAGAGTCTATCTTTAAAAAGTGCACGGTTTGGAAGATTTGTGAGAACATCATGGTGTGCTTGATACTTTAGAAGAGCTGTCTGCTTTTCTAACTGCTCTTGAATTCCTCTCTTTTCAGTGATGTTTTTTATATAGACTATGTAACCTTCAGATTCATTTTTTTCATTTTTAAGAAGACTAAAAGATATACTACATATGATTTTTGTCATATCTTTTTTTATAATATATGCTTCAGTATCTGCAAAACCATCACTCTCTAAAATCGTAAAGAGTTCCGGAAGTGTTTTACTGTTTTTGGAATGATATATATCAAAAATAGGTCTATTTATCATCTCTTTATCTGTGTATTGGAAAAGTGTACTGCTTCCTCTATTCCAGCTTGTGATATTACCTTGTATATCAGTAGAAATGATAGAGTCTTGAATATACTCTAAAATTTTTGCTTGTTTTTTCTCTTTGTTTTCAAGCTCAATAATATTTGAAATATCAGTGTCAAATATTACAAGAGATTTTTGACCATTGTAAGAGATTTTATGTATATGTGATTGTACCTGATAAGTCGTGCCATCTTTCTTTTGATGTGTTGTTCTATTTAGTAAATAATTTATTTCAGGTAAAAGTGTTTTTTGCTTGTGTATTTCATCTTCTGTTAGCAAGGGATTTATATCTCTAATATTCATCTTTAAAAACTCTTCACTTGAGTAACCTGTTGCTTTAGTAGCACCACTGTTAACATAAAGGTAGTCAAGAGTATCAAAGTTTATAATATATATCTCATTTGAAGAGTGTTCTAGTATGGCAGAAAGGTCTTGAGTCTTTTTTTTCAGAGTAACTTGATAAGTAATATCTTGAGTTGTTCCTATAATTTTAATAGGCTTTTTTTCATTGTTGTATATCGCTTGACCATTGAGAAGTAAGGTTGCTATAGAACCATCACCTCTTTTTATCTTACAATTAAATGTAGTAAGTTTAGCAGAGCTAATTCCCTCATCTATTTTCATCTTAACATATTCTAAATCTTCTGGAAGTAGATGAGAAAAGAAAAGTTCTAAACTAGGTTGAGTAGTAGTTTTATCAACACCATATATTTTGTAACTTTGATCTGACCAGATTGATTTGTTAGTCTCAAGGTTTATTTCCCAACTTCCCAAACCAGAAATCTCTTCTAGTTGACGAAAACCATTCTCTTTTGCTTGTAGCTTTTGAAGTGCTACCTCAAGAGTGTCATTTGCTGTATCAATTGGCATAATTCTCTCCTTTCATTCTTAGAGTAAATGTCCCATTTGTGCACGTTTAGTCTCTAAATACTCTTCATTAAATTTATTTGCTTTAATGATGATTGGAACTCTACTTAAAATTTCTACACCATTTATAGAGTTTAACTTATCAGGATTGTTAGTTAATAAGTTTATCTTTTTTATTTTGAAATAATTTAATATATAAGTTACTATTTCATATGTTCTCTCATCAGCTGCAAATCCAAGTTGATGATTTGCTTCTATGGTATTTGCACCTTTATCTTGAAGTGAGTAAGCATTTATCTTGTTTAAAAGACCGATGTTGCGACCCTCTTGTCTAAGGTATATAACCATACCATCTTCAGCATCTATAAGTTTGAGTGCATACTCAAGCTGATCACGACAATCACACTTAAGACTACCTAATGCATCTCCAGTCAAACACTCAGAGTGAACACGAACAACAGGTTCTTCACTCATCTCTTTAGCATAGATAACAAGATGCTCTTTTTCACCTTCTTTAAAGGCTTTTACATTAAAGTGACCAAAACGTGAGGGTAAATTTGCGACTTCTGATATTTCTATATTCATTAATTTAATCTTTAAAAGGGTAAAATATTTTCTTAAAAATAATTATATCTAAAAAAAGGTTTAAAAATGTTTCAAAGATTTCGCCGTACTCGTTTAAATAAGCATCTTCGCTCTTTAGTAAGAGAAACAGAGGTTAGAGTTGATGACTTTATATATCCACTTTTTATACGAAGCGGAGAGGGGATAAAAACAGAGGTTTCTTCTATGCCTGGCGTTTATCAGATGAGCATTGATGAGATACTTAAAGAGTGTGTTGAGCTTAAAAGTTTAGGTATATACTCTATCATCCTTTTTGGAATTCCAGATACAAAAGATTCTATAGGGAGTGATTCTCTCTGTGAACACGGTATTATTGCTTCATCTATTCGTGCTATTAAAGAAGCACATCCTGATATGTTTGTTGTTACAGATTTATGTTTTTGCGAATACACTGACCATGGACATTGTGGTATTATTGATGAAGAGAAACAGACTGTTAACAATGATGCAACATTAGAAATTTCAGGAGAACAAGCACTTATTCATGCTAGAGCAGGGGCTGATATGATAGCACCAAGTGGTATGATGGATGGTATCATTCAAACGCTAAGAACATCTTTGGATGCAAATGGGTTTGAAAATTTACCGATTATGGCATATTCAACAAAATTTTCTTCTGGTTACTATGGACCATTTCGTGATGTTGCAGAATCAACACCTAGTTTTGGAGATCGTGCATCGTATCAGATGGATCCAGCAAATCGTCGTGAAGCTATATCTGAGTCTGTAAGTGATGAAGCACAAGGTGCTGATATACTTATGGTAAAACCTGCTTTAGCTTATCTTGACCTAGTTCGTGAGATAAAAGATGCTACATCTCTTCCTATGGCTGTCTATAATGTAAGTGGTGAGTATGCTATGTTGAAAATGGCTGGTAAAAATAACCTTATTGATTATGATAGAGTTGTTATGGAAACTATGGTGGCATTTAAACGAGCAGGTGCAAATATAATTATTTCATATCATGCTAAAGAAGTAGCTAAACTTTTACAAGCTTAACCAGCTTCTTACCTTTTTAGTTTATATGGTTAAACTTATTTTTTTCTATATTTTCTAATGCTTTAGAAGACATATCTTTTACAGCATTTGCTACTGAACTTACTTCATCCGCTGTAGATGCATTGGCTTGTGTACTTGCATCTATATCTGAAATAGCACTATTTACTTGAACAATAGCACTACTCTGTTCATCCATACTTGAACCAATATCTGAAATAGATTGAGTTAAGATATTAACACTAGTATTAATCTCAGTAAGTGATTTTTGTGTTCTCTCTGCAAGCTTACGAACTTCATCCGCAACAACAGCAAAACCTCGACCATGTTCACCTGCACGTGCTGCTTCAATAGCAGCATTTAAAGCAAGTAAATTTGTTTGGTCAGCAATGTCTTCAATGATAAGGATAACACTTTTAATATCATTAGATTGAGCAACAACATCTTGTGTTTTTTCTGCTGTATCTTCTATTCCTTGAGTGATATGAACCATAGATGCTGCCGTCTCTTCTAAGGATGAAGATTGTTGCATAGTAGAAGAGCTTAGTGAATGCATTTGTGATTGTAAATAGTTAGACTGTTCTAATAACTCTGTAGAAGTTGAGTAGGAGTTATCTAGCATTTCTGTTATAGCATCGCCTAAAGAATTGATTCCATCAACTAACTCTTTACTCTCTCCTACTATATTTGGGTCTATAATAATCTGTTTAGTATAGTCATAATTTGTATAGCTTTTAAGACCATTAAGTACATCATCCATAAGTTTTGATTGAACATCTAACATATTATTTATAGTTATAGCTAGTGTTTGAATTTGAGAGTTTGAAGCAAGAGTATGCACTCTACATTTATAGTGTCCTTTTTGCATTTTATCAAGTGTTAGGATAGCTTCTCCAACACAGAGCATATCTTCTTCAACATCGTTGTTAATCTGCTCAACATTGTTATTAACCATTTTTGCTACTTGTGCTATTTCATCATTTCCTTTTAAATCAATAGGCTCGATAACATTATGGTTATGATTTAAAAACTCTAAAAATTGTTTAATTCCAAATGAGATTTTACTAACAGAATTAGATATATTTTGGCTGATTAAAAATGAGAGTAAAGCAGTAATCGCAATAATAAAGAACATAAGAATTGTATAGATGTAAAGTTGATTTTGTTCATTATTAAATTTCTTCTCAGCTTCATTTTCAAGAGTAAGTGAAATATAATCATCAACATTTTTCAAGAGATTTATTTTTGCTGAAATAGTTTCAAACCAATATTTTCCTTTTATTCCAAAACCACCAATTTCAGTAGCATTTAATGCTATGTCTCTCATTCTTTGAACTTCTGTAACTTCTTTGTTTTTCATTGTTTTTAGATAAAACTTTTTAAATGTTTTATCTGCAGTAGCTAAAAATGAGTGAATATAGCTATCTTGTTCAACTATTAATGTATTGAGTTTTGTTTTCATGCCTTGTGAAAAGCCATTTTGAGAAAAAGTATTCGTAAGTACAGCTCTCTCTATACCTGCTCGTTCTTTAGCCATTAAAAAATTATAAAAAGATGTCATATTTATTGTCTCTTTATTTGAGTTTAGTAATGATATAGAGAGTGCTATAGAGTTTAAAAATGAACTATTTAAATTTGTATAATATTTTATTGCATCCTTACCGGTAATATTAAATAAATCAATTTTTACTCTTACGGTTTGTATTTTTGAAATTTCATTCAATATTAGATGAATTGTCTGTTTAATATCTTTTGGATATTTTGAATAATTAAACTTTAATAAGAAATATTTTAATTTAGCAATATTTTTATCGGTAACCTTTCTTTGTTGAATCATTTTAGAAGAAAAATTTTCACCTTTAGAACCTAAATAACCAGCACTAGCTCCTCTTTCTATCTGCATTTCATGAAGAAGAGAAGCGATAGTTTTAGATAAAGTTGTAATCTCTTTAGCTTTAGAAGAGTTTACAGATAAGTTTTTAGCTATATAATCTTCTACTTTTTTAAGATGGTTTATTTTTATACTTATTGTTTCAAAAAAATGATTTGCATCAACATTAAACCCTCCTACTCTTTTCGCATTTTTTAAAATATTACGCATTCTATCTACTTCTTGTGTAGCCCTATTTTTAAGAGTTGTATCTTTAAAAGTTATTAGTGTTGTGCTAGCTAAAGTTTCAAAGTTTTTCATAAAAGATTTTTGTTCTGCGATTAAAGAATCTAATTTTGCTTTATCCCCTTTTGCAAATTTATCATTTGAGAAAGTTGAACTACCTATAGCTCGTTCAATACCAGCTCTCTCTTTAGATTGAAGAAAATTATAATAAGCAATAGTAGTATATGTTAATTCACTATCAACAGCTTGTTTAGATGTTTGAGCAATAAAGTTTAAAAATATACTATTTATGTTTGTATAAAAATTGATACTCTCTTGAATAGATATTTCAATAGTAGATATTTTTTTTCTTTCGTCATTTAATAACTTAGCATTATTTAGTGCAGTTTGAAGAGTGTTGAATGTTTTTGGTAGTAAAACTTCTTTCATATCTATGTTTTTTAAATATACTTGAAGTTCATCTAATTTTACATCTGTATTTGCTCTTTGTGTAGATAATTTTGTAGTGAAATTTTGTCCATTAGAAGCTAAATATCCAGCACTGACTCCACGCTCTTTTTGAAGCTCATGAACAAGGAGAGAAATCTTGGCATCAAGTTTTACAATCTTATTAAAATCTTCATATTTGTTTTTGGTATTTAAATGTCCTGTGATTGCAACTAGTACTATAATAATTATAGTAATAATTGGTATTATGACATTTAATAGTAATTTGTTTTTAATAGAAATCTGTGTTAATAAGTTCATTATCGCTCCTCACTTTTCATCTGTTTATAGATAGCTGTATACTTTTCTGCTTCCATATCAGAGATTTTACGTCTGCAAGATATATAGGCATCTGAACCATCACAAGATTCAATTGGAAATACAGTTGCATATACCCAGTAATAGGAACCATTTTTAGATAGATTTTTCACAAAACCTCTCCATCTTTTACCACTCTGAATACTTTCCCACAAATCTTTAAAGGCAGCTTTTGGCATATCAGCATGGCGAACTATACTGTGTGGTTTACCTATGAGCTCTTCAAGTGTATAACCAGCATAGGTACAAAAGTCATCATTTGCAAAAGTGATGATACCGTTGGAGTCAGTTTCTGAAACAAGGAAAGACTTTGTTTCTAGTTTTAATTCATTATCTTGTAAATGCATTATTAATTTCCTATCTATTATATGAAGATATATTAAATAATATTTTATATTAAATACTCTTCTAATACCCTTAATAAAATATAATCATCACTTATATGCTAAAAACTTGGCTCTTAAGAAGAAAAATAGTACAATAATAAATCATTGAAAATTGGGGATACATAGTGAGACATTTTTTAACACTTAAAGATTTTACAAAAGAAGAAATATTAGAGATTATTGAGATTGGTTTAGAGATAAAGAAAAATCTTAAAGCTGGCGTTTACAAGAAAGAACTTGAGATGCAAACACTGGGAATGATTTTTGAAAAAAGTTCTACAAGAACTCGTGTGAGTTTTGAAACAGGAATGTTTCAGCTTGGAGGTCATGCACTTTTTTTAAGTAATCGTGATATTCATTTAGGTCGTGGCGAACCTGTATCAGATACTGCAAAAGTTATTAGTAGTATGTGTGATATGGTTATGATAAGAACATTTGAACACTCCATGATAGAAGAGTTCGCAGAAAACTCAACTGTACCTGTTGTAAATGGATTAACTGATTCTTATCATCCTGTACAACTTTTAGCAGACTATATGACTATGGTTGAATATGGCGTAGAAAAAGATGCGGTTGTAGCTTATATAGGTGATGGAAATAATATGACACACTCTTGGATGATGCTCGCTGCTAAACTTGGTTTTGAGTTACGTATAGCAACACCTAAAGGGTATGAAGTTGATTCTTCAGTTTTAGAAGAAGCTTTATTTATAGCAAAGGAGAGTGGTGCTATTATAAAAGTGATGAATGACCCAAAAGAGGCTGTTAGAAATGCTACTATAGTTACAACAGATACATGGGCATCAATGGGTCAAGAAGATGAAAAAGAACAGCGAATAAAAGATTTTAAAGGCTTTATGGTTGATAGCCTAATGATGTGTTTATCTGAAAAAGAGGCTAAGTTTTTACACTGTTTACCAGCTTACAGAGGACAAGAAGTTTCAGAAGATATAATGGATCAACATTCCGATATTATATTTAATGAAGCAGAAAATAGATTACATGCTCAAAAAGGGCTAATGGTTTGGTTGAACAACCATAAAGGATAAATAGATGAAACATACTTTTAGCATTGGATTTTTACTTGCATTACTTTTGAATGTAACTACTCTTTTTGGAGCAGCCAAAGTTGTTGCTGTAAATAAATCTTTTCAGAAATCTGACAATTGTAAATCTTGTCATTTAAGAATAGTAACAGAATGGAAAGAGTCTTGGCACTCAAAAAGTCACTATAATAAAGATGAATACTTTAGAAAAAGTCTTGATTATGTAGCTAGAAAAAGTCGTAAAAGTGTAAATAGTGTAAAGGTTAAATGTGCAACATGTCATAACCCTCGTATTTCAGTAACAAGTACAGATGCAGATTATGAAATATCAGCAATTATGGGATTGGATAAAGATAGTGCTGTTGATAAAGCTGTTCACGATAATGCAATAAGCGAAGGTATAAACTGTATTGTTTGTCACAATATAGATGAAATACATGATGATCTTCCAGCATCTCAACGTGGGATTAATCGTATTTCATGGACTAAATCAGGCACAATGACAGGACCTTTTAGTGATGCAAAATCTCCATATCATAAAACTGTTCACCATGAGTTTATGGATAAAAATCCAAATAAATTATGTTTTGTATGTCATGCTAATGATAGAAGTGTTAAAGGTTTAGTATTTATAAATATGCAAGATGAATATAAAGATGGTTCGAAGCGTTGTGTAGATTGTCATATGGGTCAAAAAAGAAAAGATTATGCTTCTACATATAAAATGTATAATGGAAAAGCTAAAATAAGAGATGTAAGACATCATGGTTTTGCAGGGGCACACACTGATGTTATGTGGGTTAATGCACTAAAACTCTCTCTAAAAGAGAAAGCAAATGATATAATGATTGAGATTAAAAATCCTCAACCTCACAATATCCCAAGTGGATTTGGCTCTCGCGAAGTACTTGTAAAAGTTACTTATAGAAAAGGTCCAAAAGTTCTTAAGACTAAAAACATTTCTCTAACAACTCACTACACAAGAAAAAGATCTCGAGTTACAATTGCCCATCTTGCGATAAAAGCATCAAAAGATATGAGTATTCCAGCACATGGTAAGAGAGTTTTAAAAGTTGAAAAATTAGCAGGAGCTACTAGTGTTGAGGTAGAACTTAACTATGTTTTAGTAAATGAAGAAGTAAGAAATCTTCTTAAGCTAAAAGAGAAAAAGTGGTCACATAAAAGTTACATTACAAAAGAGAGTTTAATTCTTAGATAGTTGCAGATAAGATACTTTTAGTATCTTATCCCTGTTACAGTTCTTATCTTTTCTATCATAGGCATAGCAACTTCTCTTGCCTTATTAGCACCTAGTGCTAAAATCTCTCTTACTTCATCTTGATTTTTTGCATAGTATTCACGTTTTTCGCGTTGTTCTTTGAAATGTTCCCAGATAACATCAGCAAGATAAAGTTTAAAGTGACCGTGTCCCTCTCCACCTCGTCTATATCTCTCTTGAAGTTCTAAGCATTCATTTTCATTTAAAAAGAGTTTTGCCATGTTATAAACATTACATCCTTCATACTCTTTTGGATCTTCCATCGCTACATTTTCTGTAACAATTTTTTTAATAACTTTAAGTTGTTTTTTCTCTTCACCAAAAATATTTACAGTATTACCATAGCTTTTAGACATTTTTTGTCCATCAATTCCTGGAACTGTCTGTACTTCTTCTTGAACTTTAAACTCAGGAATAGTTAAAATATCGCCATACTCATTGTTAAACTTTGTCGCTATATCTCGTGCTATTTCAACATGTTGAATCTGATCTTTTCCAACTGGAATGATATCAGGAGAGTAGAGTAAAATATCTGCTGCCATTAAAACAGGATATGAAAAAAGTGAATGGTTTGCACTTATTCCTTTTGCTGTTTTGTCTTTATAGCTATGAGCACGTTCTAAGAGTCCCATAGGTGTAAAAGAAGAGAGTATCCAGTAAAGTTCAAGAACTTCTTTGACATCTGATTGCACCCAAAAAGTATTTTTACTTGGGTCTATTCCTAGGGCTAAAAAATCTGTAGCAGATTGCATAGTAAGTTCTGCTAATCTTGAACCATCTTTTACACTTGTCATTGCATGATAGTTTGCTATAAATGTAAATGTATCATTATTTGTTTGAGCTTCCACCATCTGTTTAATAGAGCCAAAATAGTTTCCAATATGCAAGTCCCCAGAGGACTGAATTCCTGTTAATACCCTCATCTTATCTCCTGATAGAAAAATTTATAAATTTTTTGCAGTATTATACCAATCTCAGCTTTATTTTGTTATTATGTATATATATAAGAAGTGTCAGAAGACATTTTAGATAAAGGATACATTATGAATTTACAAATTCGTTCAAAAGATATAACACTAAATGATGCTACAAAAGCTCATATAGAAGGTGCTGTTGAAGCATTTAGAAAATATTCATTAGATATTACAAGTATTAACTGTGTTGTAGCAGCTGAGAAAAAAGGTGTAATGGTAGAGTTTGATATTAAAATTGCTCATGCACAACCAATAATCATTACTCAAAAAGATGATGTTTTAGATGCTGCTATTGACTTAGCAATAGATAAAGGAACAAAAGCACTTCGTCGTTTACATGACAAAGTAGTAGACCATAAAGCTGGATCTGTTAAAGATTTAGAAACTTTAGACGCATAATTATCAGTATGTCCCTTTGGACATACTCCTCTCTTCTTCCCCAAAAAATTCAAGGACTTTAATTGAAGTTTATATTATTCTTTTTTATACTTATTACACTAAATGCTAATGAAATAAAAAATCACTACTCTTTAAGAGCAGCTTATGGTGTTGCATCAGAAAATGATTTAGGTGAAATTCTTTCAGGTAGTTTTGGAACTCATTCACGAGACTTGAGTGTTTATTCTCTAGATGGAGGCTATCTTCTTAAAAAAGAGGTTTTTGATTGGCCGATAGATATATATGTTAAAGGTGGTATCTCATACTTTGATGAAGATGAGTTTGATAATATGATAGAGGCTACTTTTTATGTAAAAGCCTATCTAAATTTAGATTTCTGGGGAAATAGAGCACGACTTGGTGTAGCTGAAGGAGTCTCATATGCACCTCATGTTCCAGAGTCAGAGGCTATTGAATCAACAGCAGAGAATGATGAAAGTTCAAAGTTTCTTAATTATCTTGATATAAGTCTAGATTTTGATTTTGGGCGTTTGATAGGTTTTACACCTATGTATGAAACATATATTGGTTATGCACTAAAACATCGTTCAGGCGTTTTTGGACTATATAATGGTGTACATGGTGGTTCTAACTATAATATGTGTTATTTAGAAAAAAACTTTTAAGGATTTTAAAAATGTATAATTGGGTACTTTGGTTTCATGTAATATCTTTTATCTCATGGTTTGCAGTTCTTTTTTATCTGCCGAGACTTTTTGTTTATCATGCCGAAAATATTGAGAATAAAGGTTTTGTAGAAGTAGTGAAAATTCAAGAGATGAAACTCTTTAAGTATATTGGTGTTCCTTCTATGTGGACTACAATATTAAGTGGTTCATATTTAGCATATAGTTATGGTTTAGCTGGAAATCCATGGTTGCACATCAAGATAACTTTAGTGTTATTTTTAGTAATATATTTTTACTCTATGAATAAGTACCGTATTGAGTTTTTAGAAGATAGATCTCAAAAAAGTGGAAAGTTCTTTAGGATGTATAATGAAATTCCAACTATCTTGATGATGATAATAGTGGCAATGGTTGTTTTAAAACCATTGCAGGGTTAAAAAATTTACTTAGTCCCTCTTTTTTTTGCTTTAAAGAGAAGAGGTGTTCCTGTAAAGTTAAAGGCTTCACGCATTTTATTTGCAAGATAACGTCTATATGTAAAGTGTAAGCCACTTGGCTTATTCATAACAATAGCAACTTTTGGTGGACGAGTTTCATACTGAGTTGCATAGTAGATACGGATAACTTGACCACTTACACTTGGAAGTGTATGGCGGCGAAGAGCTTTTTCTATAACTTCATTTATCTTACTTGTTGGAATTCTCTGAGAGTAGTTTTCATTTATCTCTAAAATCATATCGTGAAGTTTATCAACTCTTAAGTGGCTCTTTGCAGAAAGAGTGATAATCGGAGCATAAGCTAAAAACTTAAATCTATCACGAATCTCTTTGATGATTTTATCATGCTCTTCACGTTTAGAAATATCCCATTTGTTTAGTACTATGATTGAAGCGAGTCTATTGCTATCTACAAGTCCTGCTATCTTCTCATCTAAGTCTAAGAAAGGCTCACTAGCATCAAGGACAATAAGTGCCATATTCGCATTGTCAAGCATCTCAGTTGTACGCATAAGTGCATACTTTTCAATCCCTAAGATTTTACCACGACGACGAAGTCCAGCTGTATCTACAAATGTAAGTTGTTTATCACCATACTCAACAGTTTCATCAATAGGGTCAATAGTAGTTCCAGCAACACTACTTACTACAGAGCGCTCTTCACCAAGAAGGGCATTAAGAAGTGAAGATTTACCAACATTAGTACGACCAATAATAGCTATCTTAATATGGTTGATATCTTCTTCATCAAACTCTTTAATACGGTCATTATTTCCAAAAATAGTATCATCTTCTATAATACCATCCATTTCATCCTCATCCCAATATGTAAAGCCATCGTCATCTTCGTCACGAGTGTTTACATTTGCGAAGAAGTCTTCATCATCAAGTTCTGGCTCAGTTACTTGAATATCTTCTTGTGTTTCTTCATCATTTTCTTTGATGATATCTTCATCAGGAATTTTACTAGCAATCCACTCTAAAAGTTCGACTGTATTACGATTGTGAGCAACTGATATACCAAAGATATCACCAGTACCAAACTCATAATAGTCCCAGAGTTTCTCTTTCATTTTATCATTGTCTATTTTGTTGACAACAAGTGCCATATCTTTTCCCATAGATTGAAGTTCATAAAAAAACTTTTTATCTATATCTTCAGGGATACTTTTTCCATCCACCATATAGAGAATGATGTCAGCTTGATATGCAGCTTTGAGAGACATCTCTTTTATCTTATCGAAGAGTTCACATCCAGAGTCAAGACCACCAGTATCAAGAAGAAGAGCTTCTCTATCTATAAAAGTTACAGTTCGGCGTTTAACATCACGAGTTGTTCCAGCGATATCTGAAGTAATGGCATCACGATTTTTGATTAAACGATTAAAAAGTGAGCTTTTTCCAACATTTGGACGACCGATAATTGCGATTTTTTTCATATGAGAAACCTTCTTTCTTACTTAAATAGTATAATATTTTTGAAATTATATCTAATCAGTCTTAGTTTTTAGATTTATACTCATTAAACTCTTTAGTTGCATTCTCTTTAAACTTTGTAAATCCCTCTTTAGGGGTACTTGGCCATACAAAAAAGATTGCTATTGCAATGATAATTAGAAATGCTATTAATTTTTTCATTTTTTATCCATAATTGAAATTTATAAAAGTATAATATCATAATTAAATACTTTAGGAGTCATATCCGTGCAGAAAATATACTATAGTTATGAAGACTTTAGAGGGGATACAAGAAAAATCATACAAGAGATAGAAAGTTTTGATGCTGAAGCTATAGTAGGGGTTGCTAGAGGTGGATTGACACTAAGCCATACTATTGCAGAGGGCTTAAACATCAGAGATGTACAAACGATAAGAACAGAACTCTATGATGGTGATTCTAAACGCCAAGATATTTCACTTTTTGGTCTCTGTAGCTTTAAAAATATTAAACGAGTTTTAGTAGTTGATGATATTGCAGATAGTGGTAAGACTCTTGAATTTATTATGAAATATTTAGAATTAAATTTTCCAGATATTGAGTTTAAGACAGCTACTCTTTTTTATAAAAAAACATCTGTTTATGAACCAACTATCTGGATTAAAGAGGCCAAAGAATGGATAGAGTTTTTTTGGGAAAAAGATTATGAAGCTAAAAAGTAAGAACTACTTTCTTGCTTCTTCTATCATCTCATAAGCTTGATTTATCTCTTGAGTTTTTTGAGTAGCCTCTTTCATATAACTTTCACTTTTTCCTTGTGAAGCGATGATGTCAGGGTGATACTGACGAACTAGCTTTCTATAGGCTTTTTTAATACTTTTCATATCATCATTGGCGTTTACACCTAAAAGTGTGTAAGCATCATCTATATTTACTTTAGGTTGAACATTTTGCATCATTTTTTCAAACTGGTCAAAGATGGCATGGTAAGCATTCGGATCAAACTCTAATGCTTGGGCAATAAGTGCTAAAATCTCCTCTTCGCTTTTACTCACTTCCCCATCTATAAACGCCAGTTGGATTAAAAAACCCATAAACTGTTGTTGCTGTGCTTTGTTGTTTTTGATACTTCTAGCTAATGAATGTGCTACTGTTTGTGTGTTATCACTTCTATCTTTTTCTTCATTAAATATTTGCTTTAAAATATCTTTTGTTTTTTCTGGTTGAGGAAAAATAGCACTAATGTCATCAAACATTATACTGATTAGTTGTGCTTCTAGGGCATCAACTTTACCATCTGCTTTGGCTACTTTGGCAACAAGTGCTACAAAAAGACCAAGTTCGCTTTTTTTAAGTGAGTCGTGTGAAATAGAGAAGTTTTTAAATGCTTCTTGTGAGTAGGCGGTGAAGTTGGAGTAGCTTTTAAAAACCTTGTAAAAGATAAAGGCTACAATTCCAAAAATGATAAGATTACCCATAATATTCCTTAGTGTTGATTATATTATGGGATTATACTCTTATGAAGTTAACACTTCTATTCAGATGCTAGAGTGTTAAGTGTTAAGATGATTTCATCCATCTTTTCGCTTATGAGTGTCACTTCTTCTGAAATGTCATTTACTTCATTAGCATTAACATTAAGTGCATCTGATGAGTCTGATATAGACTGAATGAGAACATTTGTTGTAGCTGAAGACTCAGCAAGACTCTTTTGAGTTCTCTCTGCTAGTTTACGTACTTCATCAGCAACAACAGCAAAACCTCTACCATGTTCACCAGCTCTAGCTGCTTCAATAGCTGCATTTAATGCTAAAAGGTTTGTCTGTTCCGCAATATCCCCGATTGTAGATAAAATAGCTTTTGTTTCGTTAGCATTTGATACCAATGTATGTAAACTCTCTACCATTTGGTTCTCTTTATCTGAGACAGAGTGAATTCTCTCAACAGTATTGTTTATCATATCTTTCAGCTCTGTAATAGTTGTATTTGTTATGTTTTCAATAGTGTCGTTGAGCTTTTTTGATGAGTTAACAATAGTTAATTGAGAGTTGTCATTGTTCTCTTTCATATTTTGAAGAGACTCTCCAAGAGAGTTGATATTGTTAAGTAGTTCAGCCATCTTTGCTTCTACATTTACACTGCTTCTAGCATCAAAAACACCATCTGAAAAGTTTTGAAGTGTTGTAATAGCATTGTCAAGATTTGCTTCAGAAGATGAAATCATATTGTTAATACTATTTCTAAGAACATGAACATAAGGAGTTTTTGTATCTGCTTCAACACGTGAAGAGTAGTGACCTTTTGCAACTTTATCTGAGAGAAGAACCATCTCTCCTGCAACAAGTGTGTCTTTTAAAATAGCTTGTTGGTATAAGTCTACAAGTGAGTTTAAGTCTTTTTCCATTGGGTCATTTGTAGAAGAATTAAGAGTAACTTTATTTCTTTTAAACTCAATTAGCTCTTTTATCTCCACTAATAGAGAGCTGTTTATATGAGCAGAGTTTTTCATCTGAGCTATAAATACAACAGCGATAAAGGCTACAACACTTAGCGTAATGTGAATTAACATAGAACTTGTAAAAACAAGTGAAAGTATTAAGATAGTAAAGATTACAGTAAAACTGATATTTTTTTGCATAGTGTTCATATTTTAGACCCTAGTGTAAAGTTTTGTAGAGAGTTTGTGCGTCTTCTATCTCTTTTTTAGATGGTTTTCTTCTACATGAGATATAAGTTTTTGATTTTGTTTGTAGATCATATTTTGGAAAAACAGTAGCATATACCCAGTAAAAACCACCATCTTTCATTGAGTTTTTTACATAACCACTCCATATTTTACCACTTTTAACAGTTACCCATAAATCTTTAAAGGCAGCCTTTGGCATGTCTTTATGACGAACTATATTATGGGGCTTACCTATAAGCTCATCTATCTTGTAACCTGCAATATTACAAAAATCATCATTAGCGAAGAGGATAATACCCTTTTCATCTGTTTGCGAGACTAAAAAGTCATCATCTTTTAAAATATATTCTTGCATAAACCTAACCTTAATAATTTAGATACGTTATATAGTAATTATCTTTGTAAGATTACAGTTATCACACTTTAAATAACATTAAACAGAGATAAATAAAAATGGGTATAATTTCAAAATGAGAAAAATTAAAGAATTAAATAAAGGTGTTAAGTATATGTTACTTGCATCATTTACATTTGCCATTATGGGAGCATTTGCAAAACTATCTTCACAAAGTATGAGTTCTCTTGAAGTTGTATTTTTTAGAAATATTGCTGGAGTCATACTTGTAGGTATAGCTGTTCTTAAAACACCAATGATTCAAAAAGGTGGAAAACCTTTACTTCTACTTTTTCGTGGTACGATGGGATTTGTAGCACTTCTTGCATTTTTTTACAACATAGCACATATCCCTTTAGGTGATGCAATGACTTACTCTAAAACATCACCAATATTTACAGCTATATTTGCTTGGTTTTTTCTTCATGAAAAACTTACACCTAATGGTTGGATAGCTATTTTTATAGGTTTTATAGGAATAGTTTTTATCACACAACCAATAGATGTAGGATTTACAAAGTATGATATATTAGGAATATTTTCCGGTGTTGGAGCAGCTCTTGCATATACTTCTATAAGGGAATTAAGAAACTATTACGATACTAAAGCTATCGTTCTCTCATTTATGGGAGTAGGTACTATAGGTCCTATGATACTTTTTATTCTATCTCCTTATTTTGATATTCCTGAGTTAGATTTTGTTTTAGGAAGATTTATAATGCCAGAGGGCATAGTCTGGTTCTATGTGATTGGGATGGGAGTTTTTGCAACTATATCTCAACTTCTCATGACAAAGGCATATGGTGAAACAAAAGCTGGAATAGTTGGGGCAGTGTCTTACACAAATATACTCTTTTCTGTAGTAGTTGGCTTGATGCTAGGAGATGCCCTTCCTTCGCTGAGTACGACATTTGGAATAGTGTTAATTGTTTTTGCAGGTATTATGGTGGCTCGTGCTAAGTAGAGATTAAAAGCATTATGCTATAATCATTCTTACTTTTTCATCGGCATACTCATGCCAAAAGGATAGATATGAAACTTTTAGCAGGGCCTTGTGTCATAGAGAGTGAAGAGAATATTTTTAAAATAGCTAAAGAGTTAGAAAAGTATCATCGTGATGATACTATCGACTTCTATTTTAAATCTAGTTTTGATAAAGCAAACCGTACATCTTTAGACTCTTTTCGTGGACTTGGAATAGATGAGGGACTTAGAATCCTTCAAAAAGTAAAAGATGATTTTGGATACAAAATTGTTACAGATGTACATGAGTCTACACAAGTAGAACAGGTTGCAGAAGTTGTAGATATGCTACAGATACCAGCATTTTTATGTCGTCAAACTGACCTGCTTGTAGCTTGTGCAAAGACATCTTGTGAAGTAAATATTAAAAAAGGGCAGTTTCTCTCAGCAGATGCTATGAAGTACCCACTTTTAAAAATACTTCAAACAAGAGGATGCTCTGAACCAACATATGAAAATGCACAAAAGCATGGCGTTTACTTATGTGAACGTGGAAATAGTTTCGGTTACGGAAACATGGTTGTTGATATGAGAAACTTAGTCATCATGAGAGAGTTTGCACCGGTAATCTTTGATGCAACTCACTCTGTTCAGATGCCAACAGCAGAGAATGGTAAAACAGGTGGAGATAGTTCGATGGTTCCTCATCTTGCTAAGGCGGCAGCTGCTATTGGTGTGGATGGTTTCTTTTTTGAGACACATTTTGACCCAAGCATAGCACTTAGCGATGGACCAAATATGTTAAAACTCAAAGATTTAGATCTAGTGATAGAAAAAATTAAAAAAATTCAAGCAATATAAAGGAAAAAATGTGAAATTAGTTGAAGGTAAGTTAAAAGTAATTAACGGAAAAAAGATAGCGATAGTAAGTACAAGATGGAACCATTTTATAGTTGATAGACTTGTTGAAGGTGCAGAAGATGCATTTAAACGCCACGGTGGAGAAGAAGATGATTTAACTCATGTTTTAATTCCTGGTGCATTTGAACTTCCGATGGTAGTTGACCAGTTACTAGCTTCTGGAAAATACGATGCAGTATGTGCCTTAGGTGCAGTTATTCGTGGTGCTACTCCTCACTTTGACTATGTTTCTGCTGAAGCTACAAAGGGCATTTCATCTATGAGTCTAAAGTACCAAAAACCTGTTAGTTTTGGACTTTTAACGACTGATACTATTGAGCAAGCAATTGAGCGTGCTGGAACAAAAGCAGGAAACAAAGGTTTTGAAGCGATGACTGTTGTTATCGAAATGTTAGACCTTTACGAGGTGATATAATGGCAACTAGACATCACGCACGTATGGCTGTAGTAAGCCTACTTTATGCATTTGACTTAGGAAATGGTAATACAGTAGAGCATACTGCTGAGATACTTGAAGAAAAAAAAATCCGTAACAAACAGAAAGACTTTGCACTTGACTTATATGCAGGTGTTATGGATAATATCGACATTTGTGACAAGCAAATTATCGAACATTTAAAAGAGTGGGACTTTGAGCGTTTAGGCTCTATAGAGCGTGCTACTCTTCGTTTAGCTACTTATGAGATTCTCTTTGGAGAGTTAGACTCAGCTGTTGTTATAAATGAAGCAGTTGAAATTACTAAAGCTTTTGGAACTGAACAGTCTCCAAAGTTTATTAATGGTGTTTTAGACGCAATTAGTAAAGATAAAAAGTAACTTTATATGAAGTATATTTTTCTTTATATTGCCCTTTTTTCTGTCCTAGTGTCAGCAAAAACAGTTAAGGACTTTACAGAAGTAAATAACTGTTTAGAGTGTCACGGTGGAATAGAGCATATACGTGAAGAAAAATCTAAAATGAGTATAGAGATTGCTAAAAAAGCAGAAGAGGCAGGTTACAGTAAAAACAGCTGTATCATCTGTCACGGTGGAAACCCCTCCACATCTAACAAAAGCCAAGCACACAAAGGTACATTAGCCTATTTTCTTGAACATAAAGGTCCAAAAGAGTTCTATCCTGCTCCAGGAAGTTCTTGGATAAACCAAAATACTTGTGGGATGTGTCATCCAAATCAAGTTGCTTCTCAAATGAACTCTTTGATGATGACTGAACAAGGAAAAATTCAAGGAGCGATGTGGGCATTTGGGGCAAAAGAGGGTTATAATCATACAAATGGAAATTATAAAACTCAAAATCCCAAAGATATTCACTCCCGATTAGGAACAAAAAAATATAGAGAGTATATGGAAAAACTCTCTTTGATGGAACCGCAAGCTTTTCCAAAAGAGATGAAAGAACTACCTCCTGCTCCAACAGCACAAGAGGTTGAAAAAGACCCTTCATTAGCTGTTTATACTTATCTTCGTCAAGAGTGTTTACGTTGTCATACTGGAAGTAAAGGACGTTCCCGTCGTGGTGATTATCGAGGGATAGGGTGTTCATCTTGTCATGTTCCTTACTCAAACGCCGGACTTTATGAGGGTGATGATAAAACGATTTCAAAAACTCAAGCAGGGCATATGCTTGTGCACTCTATTCAGAGTTCAAGAAAAGTAAAAGTAAAAGTTCATGATGTAAATTATTCAGGTGTTCCAACTGAAACATGTTCTACTTGTCATAATCGTGGAAAGCGCATAGGAGTAAGTTATCAAGGACTTATGGAAACAGCGTATAAAGCAACATTTGATGAAGAGGGTAATGCTCAACCAAAACTACATACTAAACGCTACATTCATATGCAAGCCGATATACACTTTAAGAAAGGGATGATGTGTCAAGATTGCCACACTTCTAACGATATGCATGGGGATGGTTTTTTAACTGGTGCAAATCTTGGAGCTGTTGAGATAGAGTGTCAAGATTGTCATGGGACTACAAAAAAATATCCTTGGGAGTTGCCATTAGGTTACTCTGATGAGTTTAAAACTACACCAAAAGTAGGAGAAGCTCGTGGTGTGACACAAAATTTAGCAAGCTATTTAAAGCAAGGGTATGTTCCTAAAGATAAGGGTGATGGCTATATAATCATGGCAAGGGGAAATCCACTCCCTAAAGCTGTGAAGCAGGGCAATAAAATAATAATGCACTTAGCATCTGGCAAAGATATAGAGTTAAAACCTTTAAAATTATTAAAAGAAGAAGAGGCTCTTTCTAAGAAAGCACTCGTTGCTATGGATACTATTAGTGCACATAATGATAAGTTAGAGTGTTATACTTGTCATGCAACATGGGCACCTCAATGTTATGGATGTCATGTTAAGATTGACTACTCTGGTGGAAAACAGAATGTGGACTATGTACAGATGTCTCACGACCAAGATATTCATGGAACTACTGGTGGTATGAGAAAATCTTTAAAAAAATATCTTGTAGATGGTAAAGTAACCGAAACACGCTCTTTCTTAAGATGGGAAGACCCTATACTTGGACAGAATGGAGAGGGAAGAATTACACCGCTTGTTCCAGGATGTCAAGTAAGTATAACGGTTATAGGAAAAGATGGAAAGGCACTTTTAAAAAACCATATTTATAAGGTTTCAAATGTTGAAGGTGCGGGGGAAGAGGGACAAAATGCTATAGATATGTCTCCTATTCAGCCTCATACTATTCAAAAAGAGTCACGTTCTTGTGAGTCATGTCACACAAGTAAAAAAGCATTGGGTCTAGGTATAGATGGTACTTCAAATGCAAGTAAGACAACAATAGTAGATATTATGAGTGCCGATGGAACTATCTTAGCACATCAGGTTGATGAACAAATTCCTGGAATTAAAAATTTAAAACATGATTTTTCTCAGATTATAGATGAAAATGGAACACAACTTATGACAGTTGGAAGTCATTTTAAACTATCTCAACCACTAGATAAGGCACAGAGAGATAAGCTTGACCGTCGTGGTGTCTGTCTCTCTTGTCATATAAGTATACCTAAGGGAAACCTAGCAGTAAGTGCAATGACACATATCGCAGAAATGGCAGAGATAGATATTGATAGAGACGAGCATAATAGTATTTTAAACAAGATATTAAATTTAAGTGCATGGATTCAGATACTTGGTAGTATTTTTATTGTGCTTTTATTTGTACAAAGTATATATACTATCTTTATAAAGAAAAAATCGATAAACCCAAGAAATAAAGGATGGAAATAGTGATAAGTAATAGTATAAGTAAAAAAATCATACTCATTTTATCTTTAGCAGTAAGTCTGTTTTCAAATGAGATAATAGTTAAAAACTCTTGTGTAGATGTTTCAACAACAGTAAATAATTTAAAAACTATAGTAAAAGCAAAAAAACTAAGTGTTTTTGCTGTGATAAATCATAGTGGAAATGCAAAAATGGTAGATATGAAACTTAATGAGTCAAAAATGCTCATCTTTGGTAATCCAAGACTTGGAACATCCCTTATGCAACAAGATATGACTATTGGTTTAGATTTACCTTTAAGAGTTTTAGTTTATAAAGATAGTGATGGAAGTGTTAAAATGGCTTATAGAGATGGTTCTTGGTTAAATAATAAACATATACTAAATGCACCAAAAAAAGTTGCTAAGGTTAATAGAGCGATGAATATATTTACATCGAAAGCTTCAGAATGTATAGTAGACTAAGTAAAAAAGAGGCTCTCGACCTCATAAAAAATGCAGATTTAAAAGAACTTGGGCGTTTAGCCTCAGCTCGTAAAAAAGAGTTACATCCTAAGGGTATTACAACTTTTGTGATTGATAGAAATATTAACTACACAAATATCTGCTGGGTAGATTGTAAATTTTGTGCTTTTTATAGACATGAAAAAGATGCAGATGCTTATGTACTGACATTTCCTGAGATTGATGCGAAGATTGATGAACTTCTTGAAATTGGTGGAACACAGATACTCTTTCAAGGTGGAGTTCACCCAAAACTCAAAATTGAGTGGTATGAGGATTTAGTAGAGCATATTCACATAAAATACCCAACTATTACTATACATGGTTTCTCTTCTATAGAGCTTGATTTCATCGCTAAAGTCTCTCGTATAACTATACAAGAAGTCCTTTCACGCCTTAAAGCAAAAGGTTTAGCTTCTATTCCTGGGGCTGGTGCAGAGATACTTTCAGATAAGGTTCGCGATATAATTGCACCTAAAAAGATAGATAGTGAGGTATGGATTGATGTACATCGTCAAGCTCATAAACTAGACATAATGAGTACAGCTACTATGATGTATGGCACGATAGAGAGTGATGAAGATATCATAGAACATTTTGATATGGTAAGAAAGCTTCAAGATGAAACAGGTGGTTTTCGAGCATTTATCATGTGGAGTTTTCAGTCTGATAACACGGAACTACTCCGTCAGATACCAGATATGGAAAAACCATCATCAAATCGTTATCTTCGCCTTTTAGCTGTAGCAAGACTTTATCTTGATAATATACCAAACATACAAAGTTCTTGGGTGACTCAAGGTCCTTATATTGGTCAGATGGCACTTCGTTTTGGAGCTAATGATTTAGGAAGTACGATGATGGAAGAGAATGTTGTAAGTAGTGCAGGTGCAGCTTATGCTATGGCGAAAGAGGAGATGGTTCATCTCATCAAAGATATTGGCGAAACGCCAGCAGTAAGAGATACTGCATATACAACATTAGAGATTTTTAATTAATGAAATTTTTTACAGTATTACTAATAATAGGACAGATACTTATGGCAGCAAAAATAGAAACAATAGAGATAGATGGTGTTAAAGTACCTTTAATATATGAAGAAGATAAGAGACTTCCACTTGTAAGTACACAACTTATATTTAGAAATAGTGGAACTATAAGTGATGTAGAGATAGCTGGATTAGCTAAATTTAGTGCAAAGTTATTGAATGAGGGAACAAAAAAACTCGGTTCAAATCTTTTTGCACAGAAGCTAGAGTCTAAGGCTATAAGTATCTCAACATCAACTGGTACAGAAACTTTTGTGATGAATGTAAGTTCATTAAAAAATGAGTATGCATCTTCACTAAAGTATTTAAATGCCATATTAAAAAATCCAAACTACTCAAAAGAGTCTCTTAGTAAGATAAAGACTATGACTCTTGGTAGTTTAAGTCGTAAAGAGAATGATTTTGATTATATAGCTTCAAATGAATTAAAAAAGATTATGTTTGGCAGTACAGTTTTAGGTCAAGCATCTTCTGGAACTAAAGAAAGTATTGAAAAAATTAAGCTGAGTGATATTGAAAAGTTTATTAAAAAACATATTGTTCTCTCTCGTGCTATAGTTGTTGTGGGTGGAGATATCTCTATAGATGAAGTAAAAAAAGAGATGACTAAGGTTCTAAAAACATTAGCTAAAGGTGAAGATGAACCTTTATCTCACTTAGATGTATCGACAAAAGTACAAAACTCTATTTTGAAAAAAGAGACACAACAAGCTTATATCTATTTTGGTTCACCTTATAATATGAGAGTGAATGATGAAGAGTATTTTAAAGCAAGAGTTGCTACTTTTATACTTGGAACAGGTGGTTTTGGAAGTCGTTTGATGGAAGAGATACGTGTTAAGAAAGGACTGGCATATTCTGCATATGCAAGAGTTCATGTAAGTAACTCAAGCTCATATATGAGTGGTTATCTTCAAACTAAACTTGAGTCAATGGATGAAGCCAAAAAGACGGTAAGTGATGTAATAAATGAGTTTGTAAAGAATGGTGTAACAGCTGAAGAGTTAGAACAAACTAAAAAGTTTATACTTGGAAGTGAACCTCTGAGAGTTGAGACTATGAACCAGCGTTTAAGCCGTACTTTTTTAGAGTACTATAAGGGATTTGAACTAGGGCATTCAGCTCAAGAGCTTGAAAAAATTAAGAACTTAAAACTTAAAGATTTAAACAAATATATTAAAAAGCATAAAGAGATTTTAGATATTAGCTTTGCAATAGTGACTAAATAGTATGAAATAAGATAAAAAGTATGGCAGTTTGTCATACTTTTTAGAATTTTCAAAAAAATGATTATAATTGTAAATCGCTTGTAATCATAATACTTTTGTTTAACAAGAAAAAGGAATATACCATTGGCTACTACACTAATCGGTCAGATTGATAGAATTCTTTTTGAAGAAGAGGGCTTTTTTATAGCTGTTTTAAAATCAGGTGAAAAGATAAGTGGAACATACTATGAGAGTGCAGTTGAGAACATAAAAAGTTCGGCTATTACTCTAACTGGTGAATGGCATGAACATAAAAAACATGGCAAAACCTTCAAATTTGATGCACTCAAAGTCAATCAAAATGAACTCTTTTTCTTCTTAAACAAAATCATAAAAGGCTTTACAAAAAAACTCTCTGCTGAACTTATAGAGAAGTTTGGGCAAGAGGGTCTTGTAGAGATTCTAGATAATGATATCGAGAAACTTTTAGAGTTTAAAGGCATAAAAGAGAAACGTCTTAAAAAGATTCAAGCTTCTTGGAAGCAGTTTCGTTCAATGCGGCGTTTAGGGGAGTTTTTAACTCCTTATGATGTTTCTCCCGCACTCCTAACTACTATTGCCACAGCGATGAAAGATGTAGATGAACCCTGTACCAAGATAAAAGAGAACCCCTATGTGCTTACTCACATTAATTCTATAGGATTTAAACGTGCTGATGAGTTAGCATTGAAAATGGGAGTAGAGAGAGAAAATGAAGGGCGAATTAGTTCTGCTATGGACTATGTACTCCTTAACTATTGTGAGGCTCAGGGAAACTCTTGTATCTCTAAAGAGGTACTTTTTGGTGGTTTAGATGAGCTACTAGGTTTTACAAGTAAATCTAACTTATATGAAGCTGCCCTTGTCGAAAGGGTTGGTGAGGGTAGTATCGTTATTATGAAGAACAATAGAGTCTCACCTTCAAGACTTTATGATGCTGAAAAGTATCTTTATGATGAGTTTAAAACTCGTGCAAAAATGAGTAGTGGAGGTTTTGTTAAAAACTTAGATGAGTTTTTAGCAGACTCAGAACTACAACTTGGAGAACAACAAAAAGAGGCAGTTGTAAAAATAAATGAGGGAGCATCTCTCCTCTTTCTTGTGGGATATGCAGGAACAGGAAAAAGTACAACAGCTAAAACACTACTCTCTCTTCTAAATACAAGATTTGATAAAAAAGAGATAATGACTTGTGCTTTAAGTGGGATAGCATCTCAGAGAATAAGTGATACAACAGGTTATGAGTCGGCAACGATACAGTCTCTTTTATTAAAACATGACTCTTCGGATAAATTTCCTTATAGTGTAATGCTTATCGATGAAGCATCAATGATAAATTCATCACTCTTTGCAAGACTTATAGGAAAGATTTCTCGTAAGGCCATTATCATCATAGTAGGTGATGATGCACAGCTTCCTCCTATCGGTGCAGGAAATGTTTTGAGTGATTCACTTACATTAGAACTAGCACCTACCGTTAAACTTACAAAGATTTTTAGACAGAGCGAAGATCAAGCCATAACTCTTATAGCAAATGATATTCGCAAGGGTGAAGTACCACTTTATAGAGAGAAGTATGATGATTTTGAGTTTATAGATGTAAGTATAGAAAATTACTATTCACTTAGAAATCAACTTTCACAAGATGAGCTTAAAAATTTAAGAGATAAAAATTCAAATGATATTATAAGTGAGATAGTACATCGTGTTGTAGAGTCTATAGAAAAAGCGAGATATAGACTGAAAAATAAACAGATAAAAGAGTATTTAAATTATTTTCAAGTTATAACACCAATGAAGGGTGGCATACTTGGAAGTACAAACCTTAATAGAGTACTTCAAGAGTACTTCAACCCAAATCCTAGCAAGTGTATCAAAAGAGGGGAATTAGAGTTTCGTTTAATGGACAAGGTGGTTCATACTAAAAATGAAAATATGACTTCATGGAGTTCTGAAGGTTTTAAGATGGGTGAAGATTCTAATCAAAGACGAATATTTAATGGTATGAGTGGACTTCTTTTTAAAATAGATGAAGATGAAGAACAAGTTTTTGTTTTTTATCCAAATGAAGATGTTGTAGTTGTTTATGAGTATGAGGAGTTAAAGTCACATCTTATGCTCTCTTATGCTCTTACTATACATAAAGTTCAAGGGATGGAGTATGACATAGTAGTTATTCCTATGAGTTTTACACATTTTATTATGCATAATACAAAACTTATCTATACAGCTATTACTCGTGCAAAACATAAGTGTATTTTGGTTGGTGAAGGTGGAGCTTTTGAGAGTGGATGTAAAAAGTTTGAGGCTACACGAAGAGATACCGTTCTCTTAGAACTCTAGAGGCTACTGAGCCTCTATAGCCTCTTGAAGTTCTAGTTTAGAGTTAAGAGTCATTATAGAGATAATAACACCTTTTGAAACTCTTACTAGAATTATCTTTTCAGTTTCCATCGCTTTTCTAAATGGTTTAGCAATCTCTTCTTCATCTAAAAGTAAAACAGTATGTTTAAACTTTTTAAGACCAGGTAATATAAACATATTTCTTATAAGTGATGGAGCAGCACTTACATCTGCGATAAATTGAGTTTTATTATCTGTTAAATATGAAGCTTCTTTAGTATCGAAAAAATCATTACAGATATGAGCAGCATCTTTGGCAAAAGCAAAAATGAGTTTTGTAGTACTATCATCAAGTGAGTGTTCTTTTTCAAACTGATCATTGAGTTTGAATGTTGATAAATTGTTACCAACTGAAAGTTTTTGAGTTACTAAAGAGAGATCTTCGCCCTTAGAACTACAGCCTATAAATGTTAATGTCATCATAAATGCAAGTAATATTTTTGTCATTTTATTTCCTAGTTTGATTTTTAACATCATACATCAATTTTATTTCTTTTGAGAGAACGAATCAACTTAATTTGTATCATTAATCAAATTCAAAGAACTAAATAGTAAAATTTCACAAACAATAATTAAGGAAATGAAATATGGCATGGGCAACAGCAAGACATATACTAGTAGATAGTGAATCAAAATGTAATGAGTTAAAAACTGAGATAGAAAACGGAACAAGTTTTGAAAGTGCTGCAAAAGAGAACTCTTCTTGTCCTTCATCTGCAAATGGTGGGGATTTAGGTAAGTTTGGACCAGGTCAAATGGTACCTGAGTTTGATAAAGCAGTTTTTAGTGGTGATGTTGGTGTAGTTTATGGACCGATAAAAACACAGTTTGGTTATCACCTACTTGAAGTTACTGCGAGAGGATAATTCCCTCTAGCTCTTCTAAACTTGCACTTATAACACCTTCAAACTGAGTTTTATTAAAAGTTTGTTGGCGTTTAGCAAGTTGTGCAGTATGAATTGAGATAAGCTCAATCATCTGTTTCTTACTAATCTTACTATCAAAAAACTCCAACACCTCTACAATCCCAATACTTTTCATACAATGTGGCAAACGTGTATATTTATGTTCGAGATATGCTACTTCATCTATAAGACCCATCTCTAACATCTTGTTTGAGCGTTTAGCAATTCTTTCTCTTATGGTATCTCTACTTACCTCTATATTAAATACACTTATCTCTTCGATGAGAGCTTTAGGTGGGTTTTGCTTGAACCACTCAGTTGGTGTAAGTTTAGAAGCTCTATAGATAAGAAGAGCTTTCTCTATACGGTAGGAGTCATTTTTATCTATCTTGCTCATGTACACTTCGTCTAGTTCTAGAAGTAAGCTATAGGCAGAATCTAACTCTTTAAGATTCTCTTGAACCTCATGCTGAACTTCTGTTGTAATTTTTGGTAAGGGGGATAAGCCTTGCATAAGGGACTTAAGATAAAAAGATGTTCCTCCTACAATGACAAGATTTTTAGAATCTTTTTTACAAACTTCTACTACTTCTTTATAAAGTTCTATAAAAATATCTACACTAAAGTGCTCATCTGGGTTTAGAACATCAACACCAAAATGTTTGACAGTTTCGAGTTCTTCTTTTGAAGGTTTTGCTGAGACTATATCTATCTCTTTGTAGATACTTAAAGAGTCTATCGAGAGTATATAAGCATCAGTTTTAAGTGCGATTTTAATTGCTAAATCACTCTTTCCTGATGCAGTAGGTCCAATTATCGCGAGTTGTTTCATACTATCTCCCAATATCCACGAGTGCCACCAACTCTTCGAATAAGATTTTGTTTTTTTAATTTTGCCATATTTTCTTCTATTTTACGTGAAGATATTCCTATCTCAGTTGCTAGTATCTTAGCACTTGCTTTTGGGTTGTTTTGGATTATTTCTAATATCATCATTTGATTGTTTGTAAGATTACCGACCCTATTACCGACCATATTACCGACCTCTTCTATAGTCTCTAAAATCATCTCTAACATAAATTCAATAAAAGGTGTACTTTCTCCTATAGTAGTAGAGTTTTCTAATGCTTTATAGTAGGCATCTTGATTTTCTCGAACTATACTTTCTATTGCTAAAGATGAGAAGAGAGGATTTAATGTATATAAAATTACACTCTGCCAAAGTCTTCCAACACGACCATTACCATCGCTAAAAGGATGAATAAACTCAAACTCATAATGAAAAATACAAGATTTTAAGAGGATATGTTCATTACTTGTTTTTAACCACTTAAAAAGTTCTTGCATTAGTTGTGGTACAAGAGAGGCTTGCGGTGCGATATGTTCACCAACTCTTACATTTGCATTTCTAAAAGAACCTGCATTTATTAATATCTCACCCATTAAAATTTTATGAGATTTAAGTAGGTCGTCTATATTGCAAAAGTGATAGTTTTCAAGCTCTTGGTAGGCTTTTATAGCCCCCTGAACTTCTGCTATTTCAGGGATAGTACCTAGAACCCTTTTTCCATCTATAAGTGCAGTTATCTTCTCTTTTCCTAGAAAATTCCCTTCTATTTCAAGAGTGCCTACAAGTGTCTTTATACGATTTATTTTTCTGAGCATAGGAGTAAGAGTATGATTTGAATTATATTTTAATTCTACAATTTTTTCACTTATCTCACTTGTGAGGCATAATATTTTTGATGTAATAGTATATGGTGGAGTATAGTTAGACATCTACTTTCGCTTATTTTATGCTAGATATGCATAATTATTTTAACTTATTTAATATAGAAATATTATATCAAAAACATACTTTAAACCACTTTTAGATAAAATAGCTTATATTTATATCTAAAGAGGGGCGTGAACTTGCAAAGAGTCATACAAAAAGCAAAAGATTTTAATGAGTTAGTTATGTTTGAACACTCTATATTTTCTTTGCCATTTATTTTTATAGCTATGATTGTAGCTGCTGATGGTTGGTTTGGATTTTATCTTTTAGTTATGGGTGTTTTTGCGGCACTATCAGCTAGAAACTTTGCTATGGGTGTAAACCGTTATGCTGACCGTGATGTGGATGCTGCAAATCCTCGTACTCAAAACCGTCCAAATGTAGATGGGCGTTTAGATACAACAAGTATATTGATTTTTATTGGGGTAAATTTTCTCATATTTATTGCCGTTGCTTATATGATAAACTCTTTGGCGTTTGCCCTTAGTGTTCCTATTCTTTTTGTACTTGGTTCTTACTCTTACTTTAAACGTTTCTCCTCTATGGCACATATTATTCTTGGAATATCTCTTGGTTTAGCTCCTATTGCTGGGGTTGTAGCTGTTTTAGGAACTATTCCCTTATGGTCAGTTCTTTTAAGTCTTGGAGTTATCTTTTGGGTTGCAGGGTTTGACTTGCTTTACTCTTTACAAGATATGGAGTTTGACAAGGAGAGAGGGCTTCACTCTATCCCTTCCATCTATGGTTCAAAAGCGACACTTTTTATCTCAGCACTCTTTCATTCTCTTAGTGTTCTTTTTTGGATTCTTTTCGTTTGGTCTGCAGGGCTAGGAGTTTTTGCCTTTCTAGCAGCATTTGGTAGTGGGGCTGTTTTAGCATATGAGCAGAAGTTAGTAAGAAAAGATTTTACACAAATAGACCGTGCTTTTTTTACAGTCAACGGTTACCTAGGGCTTGCTTTTTTTGTACTTATAGTTCTTGATAGGGTAGTAGCATGAGTGAACCACGTTTAGTTTCAGCTCCTATTAGCCTTTACTTTAGTGAGGCTACACTTGATAAAGAAGCATATGAGAGAGAGTACCAACAACTAAGTGAGTCAGATGAAGACCCTATAAGCCAGTGGCTAAAACTTGCTAAAGCAAAGGGTGATACACGTGACACAGATCCCGTTTTACTACAGTTAGTTGTAGAACTTCATAGAAAGATAGATACATTGGAGATGTTTTTAAAAGATGAAACGCCAAAAAGAATCTCCCTTACATCTAGTGCAAAGATAGCTTCTGTAGGGTTTGAACACTTTAAACTCAATGATGCACTCTTAGAATCGGGAACAGTTTACTATGGTCGTATAGAGATGCCAGTTTATCCTAAACGAGATGTTGGTGTTTTTTTTGAAGCACTAGATGATAAACTTGTGAAGATTATAAAAATGCATGAACGTGATGAAAAAGAGTGGTCTGCCTACATGACAGCACGTGAAAGAGTTCTGATAAGAGAAAGAAAAGAGGCTAAGTCATGAACTTGAACTTTCAACACTTTAGTATAGAGTATATAGTTGTAGCGATGGCGGGAATAATCCTTTATCTTCTTTACTATGTCTACTCAAAAGATGCTGATTACTCTAAAAATATTCGTTCAGTAGCTTCTGTTGTCGAAGAGTTAAATCGTGAACTTTATTATCTAAAGAAAAACCTTGTTCAGACACAAGGAAGTATTAAAGAGAACTCTCAACGAATGAATGATAAAGAGATTTACCAAGAGATAGAGAGAAGTGTTTACGATATGGTTCATCCGTTGAGCCAAGGTTTACAACAACTTCAAGAGAACATAAGTGCTATAGACTCAGAGATAAACAATCGTATATCACATTTAGAGAGTGGAGTTAAACAGATAAGTATTCCAACTTCTATACATGGAAATGATGATGAAAAAGTTATCTCTCTTTTTAAGCAGGGTGTTTCACTAGAGACTATAGCAAAAGAGCTTCATATCTCTCAACCAGAAGTAGAGTTTGTTCTTAAAATTAACAAGATAAAATAGATGACAGCAGATAGAAAACTTTTTACACTAGTTACTATTCTCATAGCTAGTAGTGTGATTTTGTCGTATACATTAGCACCCTATACAACATTACTTTTTAATGTAAATGAGTTTCATTTTGCCATAAGACAGACAATATTTGCACTTTTAGGTATAAGTATAATCTTTACACTTTCACAACTTGACCCTGATAAATGGTTACAACCTATAGGATTTTTACTCTTTTTTGGCTCGCTTGGTCTTATGATAGCTATGCCTTTTTTACCTGAAAGTGTAGTCTCTGCTGTGGGTGGAGCTAAACGCTGGATAAAAATAGCAGGTTTTTCTCTTGCACCAGTTGAGTTTTTTAAGGTTGGCTTTGTTTATTTCTTAGCATGGAGTTTCTCTCGTAGACTTGGTCATCATGATGGTATGGGATTGCTCAACGAGTTTAAGCGTTTTATTCCTTATGGAGTTATCTTTATAGGTGCAATGTTTATTATTGCTTTTTTGCAAAAAGATTTAGGACAAGTTGTCGTTCTTGGTTTAACACTCCTTTTTATGGCTCTTTTTGCAGGAAGTAGTTTTCGCTTTTTTCTAAGTATTTTAGGTGGTATTTTTCTTGCAGTAATTCTTTTTATATTTACAGCAGAACATAGAATCCTACGTATAAAATCTTGGTGGGCATTAGCTCAAAATAGTGTACTAGAAATTTTCCCTGCTTCAATAGCAGATAAGTTAAGAGTGCCAGTTGAGGTTGAGCCTTATCAGATAGGACACTCTTTAAACGCCATAAATAATGGTGGTTTTTTTGGAGTGGGTATAGGAAATGGTACATTTAAACTAGGTTTTCTTTCTGAGGTTCATACAGACTTTGTTCTAGCTGGATTAGCAGAAGAGTTTGGTTTTTTTGGTGTCTTGTTTATAGTAACAGTTTTTCTTTTGATGCTACATAGAATCTTTAAAGTTGCAAATAGAACTAAGGATAAAACGGTCTATCTTTTTAGTATAGGTATAGGCCTTATACTCTCTTTTGCATTTTTGGTAAATGCTTATGGTATCAGTGGTATCACACCCATAAAAGGGATAAGTGTTCCTTTCTTATCTTATGGAGGCTCTGCAATGTTAGGTGCTGCCTTTGGTGTAGGAATGGTTTTGATGGCTTCAAGGAGAGTTGAGATGGATAAGGTGAACGAGATATGAACATATGCATAACAGGTGGAGGAACAGGAGGGCATCTGATGATAGCAGAAGCTCTTCTTGAAGCAGTGAGTAAATCTGGACACAAGGCTATATTTATAGGTTCAACCAAGGGGCAAGATAGAAAATATTTTGAAAACTCTAAACTTTTTCATAAGGTCTATTTTTTAGAAACAACAGGTGTCGTTAACCAAAAGGGTTTAGGAAAAATCAAGGCTCTCTTTAAAGTTGTTTTTGCTTTTTTTAAGGCAAGAAAACTTTTAGAAGAACATAAGATAGATGCTGTTTATAGTGTTGGTGGTTTCTCAGCTGCTGCAGCATCTATAGCAAGTTTAACAAAAAAAATCCCTCTTTTTATACATGAACAAAATGCAGTTGAAGGAAGATTAAACGCTATGTTAAAGCCATATTCTAAGAGTTTTATCTCAGCTTATGATGATTCATCTTTGATCAAAGGTTATCCAGTGAAAGAGATTTTTTCGCAAACAAAAAGAGAAAGAAGTAGTTTAGAAACTATCATATTTTTAGGTGGTAGTCATGGGGCTAAAGCCATCAATGATTTAGCCTTATCAATAGCAAAAACTCTTGATAAACGCCAAATTAAAATTGTTCATCAGGCTGGTGAAAGTGATTTTAAAAGAGTTAAAAAAGAGTATGAAACGCTAGGTGTAAAAGTAGAACTTTATGCTTTTACAAGTGAACTACCAAGACTCATTGCAAAGGCTGACTTAGCAGTAAGTCGGGCAGGGGCAAGTACACTATGGGAACTTACTACAAATGGATGTCCAGCGTTTTATGTTCCTTACCCATATGCAGCAGGTGACCATCAATTTTTCAATGCTAGTTTTATAGTTGAAAATGATATGGGTTGGTGTCAAAGAGAGGGAGAGAGTTTAAAAACAAAACTTCTAGAAGTATTAGAGTCACCAGAACTCAGTAAAAAAAGTAAAAAGCTTTTAGAGTACTCAAATGATGATGTAGCTATGAAGATGATAAAAAATTTAGAGGATTTAGTTTAGATGATACATGAAGTTGCACAAGTTTTAGTAGATTTGATTTTTGATTGGGGATACTTTGGTATCTTTATAATGATGGCGATAGAGAGTAGTTTTATCCCTTTTCCAAGTGAAATAGTACTTATTCCTGCGGGCTACTTAGCAAGTCAAGGTGAGATGAATTTAGGAATGATAATCTTAAGTGCCTTAGGTGGTTCAATGATTGGTGCATTTGTAAACTACTATCTGGCGTTTACACTTGGACGAAATATTTTAGAAAAGTATGGAAAGTATTTTTTCATAAAAGAGAGCACACTTATAAAAATGGACACTTACTTTGAAAAACATGGTGCTATTTCTACTTTTACAGGAAGACTCGTACCTGGCGTGCGACAACTTATCTCAATACCTGCGGGATTATGTAAGATGAACATAGCTAAGTTCTCTGCATATACAGCTTTAGGAGCAGGAATATGGGCTTTAGTTTTGACACTACTTGGTTACTTTATAGGTGAAAACCAAGAGCTGATTAACACTTACTTAAAGCAAATTACTATTATAGTTTTACTCTTTTTAGTAATAATAAGTGCGATATACTATAAAAAATATAGTAAAAGGAGTTAGTTATGGAATATATGTTTCAAAATGGATTTTTAGGAACAAAAGCACCTCTCTTTATGGATATGGTTACTCTTATAGTAGCGATATTACCACTTCTTGTTTATGGGGCGATTTTACTAGCTAGAAAAAGAATGTTTAAATTACATATGATTTTACAAAATATTATTTTCATTTTTTCTCTTGTTGTTATAGGATATTTTGAGTTAGGTGTTCGTGTTGGTGGTGGCTTTGATGCTTTTATGAGTGAAAGTAATGTTTCATACACCTATGCCCTTGTTGTGTTAATAGTTCATATCTTTATAGCTGTTAGTATGCTTTATCTTTGGGGAAAGACGATTATCTCTGGGAACTATAATTATAAAAACTCTACACTTCCAGGAAGAGCCTCAAATGCTCATAAACTTTTAGCAGTTAAAGCATTTATAGCTATTATATTTACATCTTTTAGTGGCGTTTGGGTTTATATCCTCCTCTTTGTTTACTAAATAAATCTTACCAAAGGAAAAAAATTGATACAAATTGATGAAAAAGCACCGGAGTTCTGTCTCCCAAACCAAGATGACATTGAGATATGTCTTAGAGACTTAAAAGGTAAGTGGATAGTTTTATACTTTTATCCAAGAGATAATACACCAGGTTGTACAACTGAAGCTTGCGAATTTACAGAGGCTGCACCTGATTTTTCTGACTTGGATGCTATCATCTTAGGTGTAAGTGCTGATAGTACAAAAAAACATCGTAATTTTATAGAGAAAAAAGATTTAGGTATCACACTCTTAAGTGATGAAACAACTGATATGATGCAAGAGTATGGCGTTTGGCAACTCAAAAAGAACTACGGAAAAGAGTATATGGGTATAGTAAGAACAACATTTATAATAAATCCAGAGGGTATAGTAAAAGGGCTTTTTGAAAAAGTAAGAGTTAAAGAGCATGTAGCTAAGGTACAAGCTACACTCAAAGAGTTACAGATTTAATATCTGTAACGTAAGTAAAAACGAATATCCTGCGCTTTATCTACAACTATCGAAGATCCTGTAGCTGGTGTTAGGTTATCAATAGCTCTAGCACTACCAGTAGAGTTTCCAAAAAATCCATTACTTCCAGTATATTTATAGTCTATATATGTATAACGCACTTGTAAAGATAAGATATCATCTATTAGAGGTTCAGTAAAGTAAACCTCATAGGCATCACCACGAGTAGCTAGTTTAGAGCCAATATCTGTATCTTCTGCATAGGTAATACTTCTCCAATAAGCACTTCCTTTATTGTACTCAAGACCCCATTTTCCATCTTCTGTTACAAGTGATGGCATCTGAAGACCAACCCATGCCGAGTAACCAGTTCTACTTTCACCATTCCGGCTTCCTAACATTCCTTGATCATCTTTAGGGTCTGTAACACTTATGGCACCACTTACAAAAAAGATAGTATCATCAAGAAAATCACTCCACTCATTTCCAATACCATTTACTGTGATGTTAGTTGTGAAACTATGCATTCCACCTACGGTTTTCATACCACTCATAGTAGGAACACCAGCAGGATAACTAATATCTGCATCTATAAGGTTGTTTGCATAATAGTATTGAGTTGCGATTCCATATTGTCCATCATTGTAAGGTACAAATATAAGACCAATAAGGTCAATATCTCCTATGTCATCTTCATTGCTACTGTAGGGTGCTGCATTTGCTATCGCACCACTATTTGGGTCAACAGAGAAAAATTTTGGATTTGCATTTGTTCCGCCACGACCTGCACAAAATTTAATATATGAACCATCTATGCCAGTAAGATCTTCAAAGGAAAATTTTGAACTAATTCCATCAAACTCAACATTTATAGAGTGCCCCATAGGAGAAGATGCTTCATCATCATCACGTAAATTTATAAGATGACCATTTGTTGAAGGGCGACGACCTATACTAAATGTCCAAGGAATTTCTGTTCCCATAAAAGTATCATTTTTATATAAGAAATATGCTGAACGAACTTTTAGAGTATCATCGTAAGCATTTTCGTTTGTAATCCAGTCAAATCTTTCCATTGCAGGAACATTAAAGTTCCATCCACTTCTTGCACCAAAAGTTTTGTTATAAGCAAGTTGGGAACTAAAACTTAAGTTTTCTGTAGCTTTCCAGTCCATTCTAATCCAAAGTCTATTAGCGAGTAAAGCACTATTTCCTTGTTTTGAACCATCTGCCATTTTGTACTGTAGGTTATCAGCAGAAAATCTATAATCAGCCTTAAATTTTAAATGAGAACCATTTGTAGCCTTATTAAGATCACTAATATTCTCTTCTAAATCGCTTATACGTTCTTCAGTATCATCTTCTTCTTCATCTACTTCTGTATCTTGAACTAATTGAATTGGCTTTTCATTTTCAAGAGTTTGTAGCTTAGAAGCTTTTAGAGTTGTGATTTCATTTTGTAATTCTTTCATTTTAACTTCCATAGACTCTATTCGTTCATACATAGACTCTGCAGTTAAAGTAGATGTTAAGATAGAAGCAGTAACTAGTGATAATAGTAAAGGTTTATTCATTGTTTTCCCTTATTTTGTAATAACTTTGTGATACTATAACATAACAACAGCTAAAAAAGCTTAATTTAAATAAGATTTGAATATAATTCGACGATTTTTCTTCTTCTGTGGAAGTTGAAAATATTAAGCAGGTATGTGTCAAAAGTTAGTGCAACTCTTTTTATAAGGAGTCAATGTCCGACATTACCGAAGTCAACTAACAAATTTCTGGCTTGAAATTATAGCCTTTAAGGATTACCTATGGTAACTATGAAAGACCTTTTAGAATGTGGTGTACACTTTGGACACCAAACTCGTCGTTGGAACCCGAAAATGAAAAAATACATCTTTGGTGTTCGTAAAAATATTTATATCATTGATTTACAAAAAACTTTACGTTATTTCCGTAACACTTATACAATCGTTATGGATGCTGCTGCAGAAGGTCAAACTATCCTTTTTGTTGGTACTAAAAAACAAGCTCGTAACTCTGTAAGACAAGCGGCTATTGATTGTAACATGCCTTACGTAGACAACAGATGGTTAGGTGGTATGCTTACTAACTTCCCAACTATTCAAAAATCTATTCGTAAACTAGATGTTATTTCTGAAATGCAAGAAAATGGTCAAATTGATCTTCTTACTAAGAAAGAAAAACTAATGTTAGAGCGTAAAAAAGTTAAACTTGAAGCATATTTCGGTGGTATCCGTAACATGAAAAAACTTCCAGATATGCTTTTTGTTGTTGATGCAGTAAAAGAGCACATCGCTGTTTTAGAAGCTAGATGTCTTAAAATCCCAGTTGTAGCTCCACTTGATACTAACTGTGATCCAGACCTTATCGACTTCCCAATTCCAGGAAATGATGATGCTATCCGTTCAATTCAACTTTTTTGTCGTGAAATGACAGCTGCTATCAACGAAGGTAAAGCTCTTAGAGATGCACCTGCTGAAGAAGAAGTAGCAGAAGAAGCTGAGGCGACTGAAGCACCAGCAACAGAGGAAGCATAGTCATGGCAGCAATTACGGCAGCAATGGTTAAAGAGCTCCGCGGGGCTACTGATGCACCTATGATGGATTGTAAAAAAGTTCTTGTTGAAGCTGATGGAGACATGGCCAAAGCAACTGAACTTTTAAAAGAACGTGGTATCGCTAAAGCTGCTAAAAAAGCTGATAGAGTTGCTGCTGAAGGTCTTGCTGGAATCGTTATCGCTGATGACTTTTCTAAGGCTACTGTTATTGAAATCAACTCTGAGACTGACTTTGTTGCTCAAAATGAAGGTTTCCAACAGTTAGTAAAAGATTCTGCACAAGCTGTTTATACTGATCAACCTGCTGATGTAGCTGCATTTAACTCATCTGAGTTTGGTGCTAAGTTTCAAGCAGAAGTAATTAAAATCGGTGAAAAAATTGAAATGAGACGTTTCAATACTTTAACTGCTGATGCTACTACTTCTTTAAATGGTTATATCCATTCAAACAGCCGTATAGCTGTTATCGTTACTGCAAAGTGTGATAGCGCTGAGACTGCTGAAAAAATGAGACCATTCTTAAAACAAGTTGCTATGCATGCATCTGCTATGAAACCAACTACTTTAAGCTATAAAGATTTAGATGCTGCTTATGTTGCATCTGAAACTGTTGGCCGTATTGAAGTTATCAAAAAAGAGAATGAAGAACTTGTTCGTCTTAAGAAAACTCTTAAAAATGTACCTACGTACATCTCTATGAGTCAACTTACTGATGAAGTTCTTGCAACTGCTGAAGAAAATATCAAAGCTGAGCTTAAAGCTCAAAACAAGCCAGAAAAAATTTGGGATAAAATTATTCCAGGTTCAATAGCTCGTTTTATCTCTGATAATACTACTTTAGATAAAGAACAATGTCTACTTGATCAAAACTTTGTTATAGATGACAAGTTAACTGTTGCTCAAGCGGTAGAAAAAGCAGCTAAAGAAGCTGGTGGTACTGCTGAAATCACTACATTTATTCGCCTTGAAGTAGGTGAAGGAATAGAGAAAAAAGAAGAAGATTTTGCTGCAGAAGTTGCTGCACAAATGGGTTAAGCTTTTAGCTTAACTTTTTTTCTTTCTATTAAGGGTTAGGGCTTCGGCCTTAGCCTTTTTTTTTGCCAATTTATTTACTCCCTTAGCTACTATTCTTATGCTATAATTCACCTATGAATTTACTATCTGCACAAAACTTATCACACACTTTTGAATACGAACTTTTTAATGATGTCTCTTTAGAGTTAAATAAAGGTGAGTCTATTGCTATTATTGGGATGAGTGGAAGTGGAAAATCTACACTTTTACATATACTTTCAACTCTTTTAGAATCTGAGAATGGAACTGTTTTTCTTTTTGGTAAAGAGATAGAAACTATGAGTAAGAAAAGGCTTTCAGAGATTAAACGCCATGATTTAGGGCTTATATTTCAGTCTCATTACCTTTTTAACGGTTTTAGTGCTTATGAGAACTTAGAAGTTGCAGAAATTCTTTCAGGTGAAAAAATAGAAGAAAAACTTTTAGAACGCTTAGATATAAAAAAAGTTATGGAGCAGAAAGTAACTCAACTTTCAGGTGGTCAACAACAACGAGTATCTATAGCAAGAGTCTTAACAAAAAAACCTCGTATAATTTTTGCAGATGAACCTACTGGAAACCTTGATACTAAAACAGCAGATGAAGTGATGAAACTTTTTTTTGAATATACAGAAAAAGAAGATGCTGGAATGATACTTGTAACACATGATGAAACTTTGGCGTTTAAATGTAAAAAAGTTTATAGACTTGAAAATAAACAACTTCTACAGATAAAATAGAGAATTTGAATGCAGTGGGCAGAGATATTTAGCGAAACATTTATAGTTGGATTTATTCTACTTTTTTTTCGTTTTACTGCTCTTTTTATCGCTACTCCAATTTTTTCTCATAAAAATATTCCAATGAAAATAAAAGCTTCAATGGCATTCTTTTTTACAATAGTATTTTATAGTTCACTTCCTCCTTTAGAAATAGCGATTAACCCTGCAACGATTATTTTGGCAATACTTAGTGAGTTTATGCTTGGTCTGGTAGTGGGAATAATCTTACAATTGTCATACAATGTCATTACATTCGCAGGTGGTATGATCTCTTTTATGATGGGTTTTTCTATGGCAAGTGCTATTGATCCTCAAACTGGCGTTTCAATGCCAATTGTTTCACAATTTCTCTCATTAATGGGTTTAATGGTTTTACTAGAATTAGACTTACATCATTGGATACTGCTTTTTGTTGATGATTCTTTACAACAAATACCGCTTGGTGGTTTTATTATGAATGAAAATATATTTCACTATGTAATAAATGCAGCTTCAAATATGTTCCTTATAGGCTTCACAATAGCTTTCCCAATCATAGCTTTATCGTGGTTAGCAGATGTAATCTTTGGAATGTTGATGAAAACAATGCCTCAGTTTAATCTTCTTGTGATTGGTTTTCCAATAAAAATAATGGTTGCTTTTAGTGTTTTGATTGCTACATTTGTTTCCACTATGTTAATTCTGAAATACCAAATGCTGGATGCTTTTAATGCCTTAGCAATGCTTTTTTAGTTTTTTTTAGGTACAATAATATTAATACGAAAAATAAGAGGGAATATATATGAAAATATTACTTATAAATGATAACCCTGTAGTAAATAAACTTGTGACACTCAGTGCACAAAAAACTTCGGATGAGTTAGATGTTGTGACATCTCTAGAAGAGTTAGAATCAGAATCTTATGAACTAGTGGTTATTGATGATACTTTATACTCGCCTGAGTTATTCCAAGAACTAAAAGAAAAAATAAACTTTTCCAAATCTCTGTATATCTGTTCACGTGATGCAGAAGAAGTAGAAAGTTTTACTAAGACTTTAAAGAAACCATTTTTACCTACTGATTTAGTAGAACTTTTTGCTTTACTTGGGCAGGAATCATTTGAAGTTGAAAAAGAAGATATAGACCTTGATGATGAAGATATTTCTCTGGATGATAGTGATTTTGAGTTAGATGATGAGGATATTTCTCTAGATGATGAAGAATTTGATTTAGATGATAGCGAATTTGATTTAGATAGTGAAGATATCTCTTTGGATGATGATGATATAAAACTTGATGATGAAGAGTTTGATTTAGATGATATTTCTGAACTGCAAGAAGTTCAAGGAGAGTCTATACTAGATGATGAAGAAGCTCAAAAAGTAAAAGATTTACTTGAGGATACAGAAGTAGATCTTGATGAAGAGTTAGAACTTGAAGAGCCAGAAGTTGCGCTTGATGAAGAGTTGGAACTTGAAGAATCAGAAGTTGAAGAACCAGAAGTAAATCTTGATGAAGAGTTAGAACTTGAAGAACCAGAAGTTGCACTTGATGAAGAGTTAGAGCTTGAAGAGCCAGAAGTTGCACTTGATGAAGAGTTAGAGCTTGAAGAACCAGAAGTTGCACTTGATGAAGAGTTAGAACTTGAAGAGCCAGAAGTTGCACTTGATGAAGAGTTAGAACTTGAAGAGCCAGAAGTTGCGCTTGATGAAGAGTTAGAACTTGAAGAGTCAGAAGTTGCACTTGATGAAGAGTTAGACTTAGAATCTCAAATAGAAAATGCTGTTGAAGAGTTGAGTGATGAAGATTTAGAGAGTGAAGTTGATGAAGAGACACTTTTAGAAATAGTAGCAAGTGATATTAATTCTTTAGATGCCTTAACAAGTAGAGATCTTAAAATAGCTGTAGGTGAAGAAGTTGAAGAACTTGATGAAACACAAACATCTGAAAATACTGACGAGATTATAGAAGAAGATGAAGAGTTTGTGACAGATGAAGTACCTACTGATTCTGTAGATGGTGTAGAAGCTTTGAAAAACTTACTAACAGCTTTAAGTGACAAAAATGTAGCAGCATCAATGAAAGGTATGAAAATAAGCATAAACATTACATTAGGAGATAACTAATGATAGAAAATAATGGTGTAGTTCTTGTACTTTCAGGTCCAAGTGGTGCAGGTAAAAGTTCTTTAATTAAAAAAATAGAGAATGACATTGGTGACTATTATTTTTCAATCTCTACAACAACTCGTCCTATGAGAAAGGGTGAAGTAGAAGGTGTGGATTATCATTTTGTAAGTAAAGAAGAGTTTATAAAAGATATAGAAAATGATAACTTTTTAGAACATGCAACTGTTCATGGAAATTATTATGGAACATCTTTAAGACCTATAAGAAAAGCACTTGCACAGGGAAAATTAGTTATTTTTGACATAGATGTTCAGGGAAATATGGCTATTAAAAATAGATTAGGAGATATCACTACTTCTGTTTTTATAACTCCTCCTGCATTATCAGAACTAAAAAATCGTCTTGAAAATCGTTCTACGGATACAGATGAAGTGATAGCAGGCCGTTTAAAAATGGCAAAACGAGAGATACAAAGAATTTCAGAGTATGATTATTTAGTAGTAAATGATGATCTTGATGTAGCTGCTGATGTTTTAAGACAAATTGCAATTACGTCTAGACTTAAAATTCCTCATGATCAAATCAATAATTTTGTTCAAGAGTGGGAAGATAAATAATAGAAGTAACAGTTAATTTAGTTATAATTGTAAAATAATTTTTATAAAAGGAAATAAATATGCCTCAAATACCTGGTGGAATGGAACTATTTTTAATATTTGGAATTGTAGTACTACTTTTTGGTGCTAAGAAAATCCCTGAACTTGCAAAAGGTTTTGGTAAGGGAATTAAAAACTTTAAAAACGAAATGAAAGATGCTGAAGATGTAGTTTCAGAAGCTCCTAAAAAAGTTGAAGGTAGCGAAGAAGTAGCATCTACTGAAGCTCCAAAAACTACAACACAAGCATAATATTTTGAAACAACGTGTATCGGCGCTTTTGCGCGAAAAACTGGGTCGTGAGGTTGTTTTAGAAAAACCACGTGACCGCTCTTTTGGTCACTTTGCTACTCCTATAGCATTTTCCCTTGCAAAAGAACTT
>Ga0256826_1000022_pt1 | contig 65977 bp, 62 predicted proteins | sample CV79metaG_FD_185975 | JGI IMG/M metagenome (GOLD analysis project Ga0256826, IMG submission 185975) | Hydrothermal vent microbial communities from East Pacific Rise, Pacific Ocean - CV79 | ecosystem: Environmental > Aquatic > Marine > Hydrothermal vents | place: Pacific Ocean: East Pacific Rise...
TTTTTGCATTGAAATAACCTTTGATACAGTTCAGCCCTCTATTTACAGGAGCAGCTGGATCACCTTTTACAGCAACGATTGCATCGTCTTTTGTAGCAATCATAATTCCACAACCAGTTCCGCAGAAACGACAAGCTGCCTTATCCCATTTCCAACCTGTTTCAGCACTTTTTACAGATGCCTCAACTTTAGTAGGAAGTGATAAACCGATAGTTGAAGCGACTGAAGCCGCTGCAGCATTTTTTAAAAAATCTCTTCGAGATGTAGCCAAAATCTTATCCTCTTATAAAAAAATTAAAGTCGAACATTAATAGTTCTAATAGAGAATAACCTAAATTTATTCTATAAAACCTTGATATATATCAAAAACTATAATTATTATTCGAAATTGTGAATTTTTACAAATGAGAAGTACAAAATTTGAGAACTAACTAAGTATAGATTATCGGGTCAAGCCCGATAATGACATAAATATTGTCATCTTCATGCTTGACACGGAGATCTACTTTAAATTTTGAAAAGTTGCTAATTTGGTGAAGCGATGATTCCTGCAATTGCACTTGCTGCTGCGACTGCTGAATTTGAAAGATAGATTTTTGAACTTCTAGCTCCCATTCTTCCTACAAAGTTTCTATTTGTAGTTGAAATTGCTACCTCATCATCTCCAAGAATTCCCATATATCCTCCAAGACAAGCTCCGCAAGTTGGATTACTTACAACCGCCCCTGCATCGACAAGAATTTTAATATAGCCTTTTGCAGATGCTTCTTCCATAATTTTCTGAGTTGCAGGAGTTACAATTAATCGAGTATGTCGAGCAACTCTTTTTCCTTTTACAATTTCAGAAGCAGTTTTAATATCTGAAAGTCGTCCATTTGTGCAACTTCCGATGAAAACTTGATCAACTTTAATATTGTCTGAAACTGCTTTTGATAGAGGGTGTCCATTTGATGGAAGATGTGGATATGCAATTACAGGTTCAAGTTCTGAAACATCAATTTCGATTGTTTTTACATAATTTGCTGTTGCATCTGAATAGAAGAACCTAGGTTCTCTAGCCAAATTTTTATCTTTTAAAAACTCTTTTGTAACATGATCTCCAGCGATAATTCCAGATTTTGCTCCTGCTTCAATTGCCATATTACAAAGTGAAAAACGACTATCCATATCTAAAGTCTCAATTGTTGAACCCATAAATTCGAGAGTTTGATATAAAGCCCCATCAACTCCAATTTGTCGAATAACTTCTAAGATAAGATCTTTTCCTGTAACATATTTTTGCATCTCACCTGAAAAAATAACTTTTATACTTTCAGGAACTTTAAACCAGTTACCTCCCGTAATCATCGCATAAGCTAAATCGGTTGAACCCATTCCTGTTGCAAAAGCACCTAATGCTCCGTGAGTACATGTATGAGAATCTGCCCCAATAATTACATCGCCTGAAACAACTAGACCTTTTTCTGGTAAAAGAGCATGTTCGATTCCCATATCTTTTTCGTCAAAAAAGTTTTTTAAATCATGTTCCCAAGCAAACTCTCTACTAATTTTTGCCTGATTTGCTGATGCAATATCTTTTGCAGGAATAAAATGATCAAGGACAATTGAAAAACCGTCTGGATTAGCTAATTTTTTAGCTCCACTTTCTTTAAAAGCTCTAATTGAAATTGGAGTTGTAATGTCGTTTCCAATAACCATATCAATTGGAACTTCAATAATTTCTCCTGCTCGAACCTCTTTTCCTGCATGTTCGGAAAAAATTTTCTCTGTAATTGTTAAACCCATATTCTCTCTTTTTAATATATTATCTAATGAAATTTTACCAAACAAGATAGAAAATTCTCTCCATTTAATTAATCTCAAGCTATATTTAACTATTTTATGTAGGTTATTTTTATTTCTGTTAAAATTACAAAAGATAGTTAATAAAAATAATTAAGGATAGTATTTGATAATATCTGCAAATTTCAAAAGTTTTAAAACTGGTAAAAGTACAGAAACATATCTTAAAAAGTTAAATAAAAATATAGCTAACTCTACTCAAGAAATTATAGTTTTTCCTCCAATGACAGCACTTCAAAAAAGTTCTCAACAAATTCAGGTTGGAACTCAAAATAGTTACCCAATTTCTAATGGAGCTTTTACAGGTGAAATTGGGATTGAACAGCTAGATGAGTTTGAAATAAAAACAATTCTAATTGGACATAGTGAAAGACGAGATGTTTTAGGTGAAAATCAAGATGAGGTGGCTACAAAATTTAAGTTTTTTGCAAAACATAATTTTAGAATTATCTATTGTATTGGTGAATCTTTGAATATTCGAGAAAAAGGAGAATCCTATCTTTTCAAATATCTTGAGACTCAATTCAAGGGAATAGATTTAAATTACAAAAACTTTGTAGTCGCATACGAACCTATTTGGGCAATTGGAACTGGAGTAACTCCGACATATCAACAGATTACAAATAGTTTAAATTGGCTAAAAAATTTTACAAACCATAAAGTTATTTATGGTGGAAGTGTTAAATTAACAAATATTGAGGAGATTTTATCTATCAAATCTTGCGACGGGGTTTTAGTTGGCAGTGCTAGTTTAAAGGTTGAAGATTTTAGTAAAATGGTTAAAATTGCTGATAAAATAGAGTTAAATTAATTGATCTCTTATCTCTTTTGGGATTTTTGAAAAATCGAGATTTTCTCTTAGTTCGGTTGAGCTAATTGGAAAATCTACCTCCAATTTTATATATCTATTTGGAATCACAATATCTCCACGAGTCGCTATAACAAAAGTCAAAAGCTTTTCTAACTCATTGAAATTATCCCACTTGTCAAGTTTTTCTAAATTATCTGCTCCAATAATAAAATATATTTTTAAGTAAGTTTTTGAAAAATATCGAATAGACTCTATCGTTTTTGTTGGGTAACCATTATCGATCTCAAGACTTGAAATTTCAACTTTTGGAAATTTAGAAAAAAGTATTTCTAGCAATTCCAATCTTTTTTGAGGTGAAAATTTTGTAGAGTTTTTCCAAGGATTTTTAAAATTTGGAAGAATAATTAGTTTATCAATCTCTAATTTTTTTAAAGCTTTAAGAACTATATTGTAATGTCCAAGATGAGGTGGATCAAAAGATCCACCATAGATTGCAATCTTCATTTTCTATTTCATACTAAGTTTTCCATTAGTATTATCATACTGCCAATATGAACCTGTATGTAAAATTGCATTTTGATCTATTACAATATTTGAAGCTGGACCTGAATATGCGATTTTATCTGATGCTGTTGCTTGACCACTTCTATTCCATTCTCCAAGAGAGTCAGAATCGATAATTAAAGCTAAACTTTTATTATCTCCTGTTGTTGTTGCTGAAGTAAAAGTGTTGTCTGAAGAAGCAATTGTATTATCTTCAACATCTAAAGATACAGGATAGTGACGAGAAGTAAAATTTACTAATGCAGATCTATCTGTTCCATCACTAGTTGTATAAGTAACACTAAAATCTTTTCCTCTAATTAATCTTTGACCATAAAGTGAAATAACACCTTGTCGAACAAGACCAATTGTTGTTTTTTCATTTGAGATAAGAGCATCATCTTGAAGACCTGAAAAATTTGGAATAGCAACTGCCGCTAAAATACCGAGAATAACGATAACGAAAACTAATTCGATCATACTAAAAGCTGATCTTAACATTTTTAAACTCCTATGTTTATTTAACTTAATTTATGATTTAATTCTCTAGCTTTTTTACTAAGTTGATAAAGTTCATAATTTTTATTAATATATGCAGAAACTAGGTCTTTAATAGAACTATTTTCTTTATTTAAATTGTTGTTCAATTCGTTTGCTAAAAATACAGCAAAATCTTCCTCTAATTCAAGATTGAAAAGTTTATTATTTATTTTTAATTTGATTTTTGACATTTTAATCCAAAATTTTATCTAGTTTATTTACAAGTTCTTGAAGTTCAAGCTCTTTATTTTTCAATTCAAGGGTTAAAGAATTGAGTTTATTATCTCTTTTAATAAGCTCTTTATCAAAAGATGCTACTTTCTCTTTTAATTCATCATTTTCATCTTTTACTTGATGAAAAGTGTTAATAAAAAACTCGATTTTTTTATCAAGATTATTAAGTTCAGACATTGTATCAATCATAAAATCCTCCAATATTTTATATTTCTAAAGTTTGATTATTAAAACTCTCACTTTTAGAAATAAAATAAGAGGTTCAATTTTAAAGATAACTGAAATTATATCATCAAAACTGGATAGAAAAAATTATTTCTATAAATATAATAAAGTCAATAAACAATTAAGTTTTCAATGATTAGTTGATCTGAAAATTGCTTATCAAGTAGAACCTAATAACAGCAAATTTTCAAATCAATAAATAAAAAAGAGGCTTATATTGTTTAACTCTCTAAAATATTGAATACCTTTTCTAAACTATCATCATCACCATAAAAATAGTCACCTAATAGAGGTTTAATCTGATAGTCTAAAACAAATTGAAGATTCTCATGGTTACACTTCATAAAATATGAGTGACCAATTAGATGATCATCTCCTAACTCTTCAGAAATAAATCTATTAAGTTCCAAATATCTATCTCTAAATATTTCACAAACAAAATCACTATTTGGTTTAATATTGACAAAGATAAATCTTCGTCTTAAAGCAATATCCATTTTTGAGATTGATTGATCTGTGATATTCATCGTTCCGATAATAAAAAGGTTATCAGGAATCGTAAAACTTCTTTTTGAGTAAGGCAGTTTGACAGATAAAATATCTCTTTTGCTCTCCTCAATTAAAGTGATCAACTCACCAAAAATTTTTGAAAGATTACCTCTATTTATCTCATCGATAACAAAGTAATATTTTTTCTTTTTATCTTTTTCAGCGATCTCTGAAAACTTCTTAAATATCCCATCTTCAATATCAATTCCACCATTTGCACTTGGTCTAAAACCCTCAATGAATTCTTCATAAGAGTAATTTTGATGAAAAGTGATAAACTCAATTCTATCTTTTGACACAAGTTCAAAATAGTCATCTTCACTTTGTAACTTATCAAAAATTTCAAGTTCATTAACTCCCATCTCAATTAGATTAATTAGTTTTAGATGGTTATGAGTTTTTCCAACTCCTGCAACTCCAGAAAGAATGATGTTTTTAAAATTATATGAGTTATTCCTATTTACAACTTTAGAACTTGCTACAACTGTTGGAATCTCTTTTGGAGTCTCTTTTTTAGCTTTGCTTAAAAAATTGATGAGGTGTGGATTATCTTTTCTTCTCTTTTTCTGATCACCTTTTGTGATTTTAAAAATAGAACCTTTTACTAGACACAATTCAAAATCTTTTATATTAGGAATTGTCAAATCTTGCATCGATGTTCCTTTAACATCAATATTTGTTCTATGGATTGTGCATTCTATTTTTAAAGAGTCAGTTAAAATAACAGCTTTAGTTTTATTATCTTTCTGATAATAGAATTTTAAATCTTGATGGTGAATTCTACTAATCTGATCATCTTCTTGAGTGATATGATGTTTAGGTGGTTCAAAATTTAATTCAATATCTCTGTCTTTAACATTTGTTAGACACTCTTGCAATTTAGGAGCAACTCTATTTTTATAGACCTCATTATAGAGACTGACAATATTAAAATCTTCTTGGCGATTATCAACATCATTCTGATTTTCAGCAATATAAAAAACAGAACTTTTAATATAAAAACTACTTTGGACCTCTCTCGCTAAAGTGATATTAAAAATATAAAGATGATTTTTATAACGACTAAATAGAGCTTTTATAGTATAACCGTTGAGATGAAAAAAGAGAGTATCCTCTTTTTCAGGATACAGTTCAATATACTCTACACTTTTAAGATATTCTTGAAAATAGTGTTTATCTTCAGGTCTAATTTTTTCAGAGTTAAGAACTAATGGAATAGTTTGATTTTTAATATTCCAAATTGTTGGTTTATCATCATCTTTCTCAATCTGATTGTTTTTTAACTGCTGATAAAAATATCTTAGATGCGGATTTGGTTTCCGAGTAACATTATTACCTTTAGTTATTTCAAAAACATTTGAGATCTCTATCTTATCAATATCTGCATATTTATCAATTTCAATACCATAAACATACAAAACATTATCTTTTTGAGTTGAACATAGAAGTATGTAATTATTTATAAATATAATAATTGCATCTCTATCATTATCAATAAAAGGCTCATATCCAATCTCTATATTTTGAAGACTGTTTAATTCACTTAAAATATCTTGGACAATTCCATCTGCTACGGTGTATCTGTTTCTTGAACCCATATTTGAAGCATTGAAATTTAATTCAATTTTTGCTTGAGAGTAAAAATTAATCTCGTTTGGAACATAATTTTTCTCTTCTCCATATAGAGGTTCGTCATCTTGTTTCTCTTCAATTTCAGGCATTTGTGGAATTACCCTTTTAAGCTTATCTGCCCAATCATTCATAAATTATAATCCTTTAATATATCTTTTACTCTAATTTTCATCTCTTCAATATAATCTCTATAATCCAAATCTGAATCTAAATCTAAAGATTGAACTACTAAATTAACCTTATGCTCATTTTTTCCTAAATTGAGAATCTTTTTAAAATTACCTAAATGTTTTGGGTAAAGAAGCATACCATTAGGTATTTCAAAATTATTCCCATAAATATAAATCTGATATTTATCATCTTTTTTAACATCATGTTTAAATATTTTATATTTTAGATCAATTATCAGATTGTCTAAAACAATATCTGGTTCAAGTTTTAAATTCCCAAAAAATTGAACTTTTTGTAGCTGTGCATCTGAAACTTCAGTAAAAAGTTTGCTAACAAAATTTTCATATAGAATATCCATGTCAAACATAAATGAGAAAGTATTAGAGTGTTTCACTTTAGTTTTTGTTAGATTTTTCAATAAAAATTTAGCTAAATCATAGCTCTCTTTAAACCTAATATTTAGATGGTTAAAACTGACATCTTCTTGAAAAATAGAATCAACTTCACTAAATATTTTTTCTAATTTAATAAAATCTGTTCTTTTTTTTGAAAGTAACTTCAACCGTTTTACTGTGTAACTAAAAAATTGATTTAATTTATGATTAATACTAAATTCATCATATTCACAGAAAAATTTATTATCCGTAGCAGTTTTTAGAATATAGTTTTTAAGAATCAATTTTCCTTTTAAAAAACTATTTTCACTTTGAATTGAGATATATTCTTTGTACAAACCGGTTTGATTTATCAGTTTGAGTAGATTCTTTGAAAAAAGATCTATAAAGACTTCAAACATATCTTCACTATTTTGGAAATTCTCAATATTTTTAATATCATAAGAGTAGAGAATCATAAACATAAAAACTCTTAAATTCTGATCACTATCTTTTGATATTTTAGGTAATATCAAAATCTCTTTCTCATCAACTTTGAGAGAACCACAAAATGAGGTAGTTTTTACCCCTTCAAAATCACTTGTAAAATATCTTTGTAGAGATATATTTTGTTGAATATTTTGCACAACATCTAAATCAGATAGATATTGATGCTCATAAACAACTATTTTTTTATTCATCAAAATCCTTTAAAATCAGATAATATCACCTTTTGCTTGGGTTCGATTTGATTCGACTATTTTAACATTTTGTAGAGTTCCTAAAAGTGACATATCTCCTTTAGTTTTAACTACTAAACCCTCTGAATTTCTACCTATCAAACAACCGCTAACCTCATCAGCAATATCAAATAGAACTTCATATATTTTTCCAACTCTCTCTTTTGCTATCTCTCCAATAATTTCAAGATGACGACTTTGCAACCTTTGTAATCGAGCTGAAGCAATTTCATCAGAAACTTGGTTTGGAAAATGTTCCGCTTCTGTCATTGGTCTTGGAGAATATTTAAAACTGAACATCTGTTCAAATCTAGCTTTTTCAAGAATATCCATTGTTTCCTCAAAATCTTCATCAGTTTCATTTGGAAAACCTACAATAATATCTGTTGAAATTGAAACTTCAGGAACTGATTTCCTAATTTTTTCAATTCGATTTAGAAACCACTCTTTTGTATAACCTCGCTTCATCTCTTTCAGAAGTTTTGTTGAACCACTTTGGGCTGGAACATGAATAGACTTTGCAATTTTTGGATTTTTTGCAAACTCTTCAATAAATTCATCGTCCATATGTAGCGGATGAGGTGAAGTGAATCGAACTCTCTCAACTCCTGAAATAGCGGTGACCTCTTTTAAAAGTTGAGTAAAACCTATCTTTTTATGTTCAGATGAGAATCGTCTTCCATAATTATTTACATTTTGACCTAAAAGTAGAAACTCTTTAGCCCCTTGCTTTACACCTTTTTTAACCTCATCTAAAATTAGTTCAGATGGAATTGAGATCTCCGTTCCACGAGTGTGAGGAACAATGCAGAAAGTACAACTTTTATCACAACCAATTGATATATTTATAGATTTTCGGAAATTTGTAACTTCACCATTTCCAAAAGAGTAGAGAGAATCATCGTAATTCAGATCAATTTCAACAGCACCTTTTTTGTTGATAACTTCTGAAATCTTAGAAACATTTCTTGCCCCTAAAACAAAATCAACATATTTTGCTCTTTTTATAATATCTTTTCCAAGGTGTGAAGCGGTACAACCTGCTACCCCAATTTTTGCACCATCTTTTTTCCTCTTGTTTAATCCACCAAGTTCTGAAAAAAGTTTATGTACGGGTCTTTCTCGAACTGAACAAGTATTTATAATTATAAGATCTGCTTTTTCAGAATCTTTAATTTCTATATATTCATCTTTGAGTTCAGCTAATATATTTTCAGAATCTTTATGGTTCATTGCACAACCAAAAGTTTCTATGTAAATTGTTTTTTTATTTTTCATTGTTTTACTTTCATATAGTTTTTTTACTAGTTTATTTCAAGATAACAAGTTAAAAGATAATATAGCAAAATAAGAGAGGTAAATATTTTTATATTTGTAGGTATTAAACTATTCAAAGTTAATAAAGTAATTCTATATCAGTTAATTGAAATATCAATCTATTTTTTCGTTGTTTGGTTAATAAAAAAGAAGTTATCTCTCTTAAAAGAGAGATAGAAAGTTGGAGGAGCTTATCTATAAAATATGAACCTCATAAAGATAATCATTTTCATCGAGACCAAATTTTACTTCTCGAAGATATACATTTTTGTTCTGTTTATCAAAGTGTTTAACTAAAGATTTTAAAGATTTCTCAGAATTGCTTCTATCAAAATAGATGATAGAAGTTTTATCAATTTTTGCTATCTCTTCAATCTCTTCTAAAGTAACTTTTTTGGCTTCCGATTCAGCATCTACTTGAGCTAACTTATATTCCATTTAAACTCCATTTTAGCATATTTTTAAAGAGTAAAAAATATAACGGTATCATAACATCTCTATTATAAATAGAAAATAAAGAAAATTTGAGTAAAATCGCATTATCATTTAAAAGAGGGAGATTAGTTTTTATGGAAGATATTCATGTTGTTATTGATGCTATATCTAAAGAGCGAGGAATAGATCGAGATAGAGTTGATATTGCATTACAGATAGCATTTAAAAGAACTGCTAAAGAGATTATAAATTGGAAATCAAAATTTGATATAGATTTTGCTCAAAAAAATCCTGTTATTTATGAAATTTTTACTGTTGTAGAGAATAGTTACAACTTTAAAACTCCTAAATATTTTATTGAGGGAGCAATTAAGCTTGATGATGCAAAATACAAATTTCAAGATGAGGAGATTGTAGTTGGCGACGAAATTCAAGTTCCTCATGATTTAGTAAAGTTTGGACGAAATGCATCTGTGACACTTTATAAAAATATTGAAAAAAGCATTAAAGAGTTAAAAGGTAACTCAATGTATTTTGGATTTAAAGAGAGAATAGGTGAAAAAATACAGGCAAAAGTTGTACATGTTGATGAAGAAGAGACAACTATCCTTGATATTAACGATGAAGATGTCAAAGCTGTTATCAAAAGACGAGACAGAATCAAAGGTGAAAAATATAAGTTAGGGGAATGGGTTACAGCAGTTATAAAATATGTTAAAGTTGATAAAGAAGATAATAAAATAACTCTTGAACTTTCAAGAACAAATGTTAAATATCTTGATGCCCTATTCCAATTAGCTGTACCTGAAGTTAAAGATGGAGCTATAACAATTAATGGAATTGCTAGAATCCCTGGAGAGAGAGCAAAAATTTCAGTAACTAGTAATAATCCAAGAGTTGATGCTATATCTGCAATTATTGGATTAAAGGGAAGTAGAATAAACTCTGTTTCAAGAGAGGCAAATAATGAAATAATTGATTGTATCAATTACAGTAATATCCCAGAAGTTTATATTAGAAATAGCTTATCTCCTGCCACAGTTGAATCTATTAAATTAGCAAATGAGACAGATGAAGATGGAAATACAATCAAAGTTTCTTATGTAACAATTGAGAAAAAAGAGAGAGGAAAAGCTATTGGAAAATCAGGAGTAAATCTAAAATTAGCGAAAATGCTAACAGGTTATGATATTAGGCTTTTAACTTCTGAAAATATTCAAGGTAAAACATCTTTTGAGGCTGAAGAAAAAAAAGCTTCTGTTGATGAAGTTTTAGGGGCTTTATTTAATTAAGAGTTGATGCGATTCTTAATATTGAATCGCATATCTAAACTATCCGCCAGTTTCGTAAAAGGCTCGAGTTGAGACTTCACCACCCTCATCTTCAGACCATCTATTTTTTTCAGGTTTGTTCTTAACAACTTCCCTTAAAATTTCGGTAGCTTTCTGAATATCTCCACTTTTTACAGAATCTTTTATACTCATAGCTTCATCAAAATATAGACATGGGATAAGATGACCCTCCGCAGTTAATCTTATTCTGTTGCAATGAGTACAGAAATCATCTCGATGGGGTTCGATAATTCCAAAACGATAACCATCTTCAAATCTATAATAGTGAGATGGTGATCCAAGCTCAATTCCCTCATCTTTAAAAGAGTATTTTGATCCAATAATTTTTAAGACCTCATCACTTGATAAACCTTTTAAATCACTCTTAGCAAAACTATTTTCCATATATTCAATAAATCTGATTGGAATATTTCTCTCTTTGCAAAACTCTAAAAGTTGAATCAGCTCATTATCATTTATCCCTTTCATCGGAACGGTGTTAATTTTAACTTTAAGCCCAACCTCGATAGATTTTTCAATCCCTTTAAGCACATGACTTAAAACATCTTTTTGAGATATTTTCCAAGCCACATCTTTTTGAAGTGAATCAAGAGATATATTAATTCTTTTAAGTCCAGAATCTTTTAACTGTTGTGCAGTATTTGGAAGTAGAAAACCATTTGTTGTCATAGCTAAATCTATATCAGGTTTATAGTTATAAATCATCTCAATAAATCTATCAAGCTTCTCTCTCAAAAGTGGTTCGCCACCTGTTATTCTAACTTTTGTAACACCCTCATCAATTGCAACTTTAATAAATTTAAAAAGTTCCTCAAAAGATAGGAGGTTTTCTCGAGGAACCCACGAAAATGGTTTTTCTGGCATACAGTATTGGCAACGAAAATTACATCTCTCTGTCACAGAAACACGAATATAATCAACTTTTCTATTGTAACTATCTATTAACATTTAATTTCTCCATTTGAACTTTAATTCTAAATAACCTATTTTTCTTATATTAGATAATGATCTCTTTTTCTGAATAAGATATGGAAAATTGTTGTTGAAAAAATTATTTGAACCGTAGAGGCAAGAGTTATTCTTGCCTCTACAAAAAAGTTCTCGTCATACTATCAAGGCTTAATCTGACGACTATCTATTTTATAGAGGAAAGAAACTCATGTTTAATATCTCTATCTAATAGTTTGCCTCTGTAAGATGAGGTTGTTGTTTGGCTATTACACTTTTCAACCCCTCTCATCTCCATACACATGTGTCGAGCAGTTATAACAACTCCAACCCCTTTTGGATTGATAGATTCTTGAATCGCATCAGCTATCTGTTCAGTCATATTTTCTTGAATCTGAAGTCTTCGAGCGAAAACATCAACAACTCTTGGTAATTTACTTAAACCCGTAACCTGTCCATCAGGAATATAACAGATATGAGCTTTTCCAATAACTGGTAACATGTGGTGTTCGCACATAGAGTAGAACTCAATATCTTTCACAACAACCATCTCACTATTTGAAGTTTTAAAAAGAGCAGAAGTTAAAATCGCTTTTGCATCTTGTTCATATCCGCCAAATAGATGTTTAAAAGATTTTGAAACTCTTTGAGGAGTTTTTTCAAGCCCCTCTCGACCAATATCTTCGCCAATTGCTTCAAGAATAGAGCTAATAGATTCCTCTATTTTTTGGTCTCTTTTTTTATCCATTGTCTAAATAAAAGAGAGGAAATCTTGTCTGCCAAATTTTTGAGCTAAAGCTTGAGCAGTTGCTCCTCTTTTATTAACAAAATCTCTTCTTGCACCTTTTTCAACTAGAATTTTTCCAAAAACTGGTTTGTCATCAACAACAGATTCCATCAAAGGAGTCCAACCAACATTATCAACAAAATCAATATTTGCTCCATTTTCTAAAAGAAGATTAAAAATCTCTAATTTTTCAAAACGGATAGCGATATGTAAAAGAGATGAACCAAAATCACCTGATTCACTAAGATTAACATCAACTCCATTTGCAAGAGATAGTTTAACAGCCTCTAAATTATCTTTTTTAATAAAGTATTCAACAATACTAAATTGTTCAACTTCACCATCTCTGAAACCAGCATTTCTGATTTTTCCTACTAATTCATCATCTAAAAATGAGAAATTCTCTAAAACTGAATCTAAAGTCATAAAATATATCCTCTTATCTTAATTTTGGAAATTTTAGCAAATTATAGCTATGTTATTATTTTGATAATTACAATTGGTTAAAAAATTAAAAGGGGTTTTATATGAGAATTGAGTTAGCTAAAAAACATGGTTTCTGTTTTGGTGTTAAAAGAGCTATTCAGATTGCTGAAGAGCATCAGAACTCTTTTACTTTCGGTCCATTAATTCATAATAATTTAGAGATTAATAGATTGAAAGATAGATTTAATGTTGGTCTGAAAGAGAGTATTCATCAATTTAAAAAAGATGATAAGTTGATTATTCGAACTCACGGAATTGAGCAAAAAAATTTAAATCATCTTCAGGAAAATAGAATCGATTTTATCGATGCAACTTGTCCATTTGTTACAAAATTACAGGAGATTGTTAGAGATATGAGTCAATATGGATATGATATTGTCATTTTTGGAGATAAAGACCACCCTGAAATTAAAGGGGTTAAAAGTTATTCAATTAAGCCAACTCATGTAGTTTTAAATTTAGATGAATTAAAAAAACTGGAACTTTCAAATAAGATAACTTTAGTCGCTCAAACTACAAGAAAAATTGAGAGTTTTCAAATTTTAGCAAACTACCTCATCGAACATCATAAAGAGGTTAGAGTTTTTAATACAATCTGTAATGCCACTTTTGAAAATCAGATTTCAGCTAGAGAGTTAGCAAAAAACTCTGACATAATGATTATTATCGGTGGTAAAAATTCATCAAATACAAAACAGCTAGTTAATATTTCAAAAGAGGAGTGTGAATTATGTTTTCATATTGAATCTGAAAAAGATTTAAGTTCTGAATGGTTTGCAAATCATGAAAAATGTGGAATTACGGCAGGAGCATCAACTCCAGATTGGATTATTGAGAATGTCTATAAAGAGATAGTTAGCTATGCGGAAAAAAACTGAATTTACAGATATTATCAAAATTGAGAGAAATAAACTTCAGAATCTTGAAAAAGAGTTAAAAAAAGAGTTTAGTCTCATTGATGAATATAGTAAAAATATGGAAAATATTGAAAAAGATATTCTAAAAATTGATTATCCAATTTCTGGAACTTTTTCAATGTTACAACAATATAATTTAGCTATGCACAATATGAAAGGGGATATTCAAAAATTTAGTGAATTGAGAAATAAAGCTGGTGAAAGAATAAACAATATTCGTGTAAATATGAAAAATGTAAATATTGAACTTGAAAAATTCAAATTTATCGAAAATGAGATCATAAAAGAGAGACGAGAACATTTGCTAAAAGAGGAGAGTAAAAATCTTGATGAGATTGCCACTATTCTATATTCTACAAATAAAAGGAGTTCAACATTTTAGTTCATATCTGCTGTTCGGTTGATAGCCACCATTTTTTAGAGAAGATTCAAGAAGAGTTTCCAAATGAAAAGTTGATAGGATTTTTTTACGATCCAAATATTCACCCTTACTCTGAATATAAACTTAGATTTTTAGATGTACAAAGAAGTTGTCAAATTCTTGGGATTGAACTTATTGAAGGAGATTATGATTATGATGGTTGGCTCCAATCTGTTCATGGTTTAGAAAATGAACCTGAAAAAGGTGAGAGATGTAAAGTCTGTTTTGATAATAGACTTTCAGAAACTCTCAAATTAGCTAAAAAACTTAACGAAACAAAATTTACAACAACTCTTCTAATTTCACCGTTAAAATCACAAAACAGACTCTTAGAAATTGGCAAGAGATTACAACATGAATCTGGAATAGAGTTTATTTTTAGAGATTATCGTTCAAATGGTGGAGTTGAAGCTCAAGGAAAAGCTGTTAAAGACAATCTGTTATACCGTCAAGATTATTGCGGTTGTATTTTTGCTTTAAACGATCAGCGAGAGAGTCAAGATAAATTAATGGACGAGATGATCTCTCCAATTACAAAACAGACTCTTCCAGCTTCAATTGAGGAGAGAACAGATTTTTATCAACACATATCTTTGGATAGTAAAATAGCTAAAAATAATTTTTTAAATTACAGACTTTTAAAGGCTAAAGTATCTATTAAAAAAATTGTGATTCCATCATATTTCATATTCTATTCTCATTCAGAAAGAGAAAAAATTTCAGGACGAATTGAAAATATTATTGATGAGGTTGGTTATTTAAATCGTGAAAGTGTAAAAATTATAACTTTAAAGAAATTAAATGATTTAATGGATAGAGATTTTAAAACTATTTTGCAGATAAATTTCAAGATAGAAGATGAGTTGATTTTAAGATATAAAATTGATAAAACAGCTTTTTCACTCTCTCCTATTATTATTTTAGAAAATATGCCTTTAGGAAAAATTGAGATTGATATTAAAAGTAAAATATATTTTGATCAAAAAACAGTTCTTTTATAAGTAGATCTTCGTGTCAAGCACGAAGATGACAATATTTTTTATTCAAATACAAAGATAAGCATATTTTTCATTATCGGGATTGATCCCGATAATCTATATTTAGTCAGCCTCTAATTTGTCTAAAAAAATATCTAAGAAATTTTAGATACTAACTTTTTTGGAAAAACAGTAATCTCATTATCTTTATATAGACCTGTTCCAACAGGAATAGTTCTACCAATAATAACATTCTCTTTTAAATCAGTTAATTTATCCACTTTTTGTGAGACAACAGCTTCGGTTAAAACTTTTGTTGTATCTTGGAAAGAAGCAGCTGAAATAATACTATCTGCTCCAACTGATGCTCTAGTAATACCTAAAAGATGAGGTTTTGCAATTGATGGTCGCCCACCTCTGTTCAGAATATTTGTATTAGCAATATTGAATTTTTTTCGACTTACTAAATCTCCAGCAATAAGCTTTGTATCTCCGCTATCCTGAATCTGAACTTGTCTCAACATTTGAGAGTAGATAACCTCAATATGTTTATCAGCAATATTAACCCCTTGTCTTCTATAAACCTGTTGAACTTCACTAATTAGATATTGGTGAAGAGATCTAGCACCTAGAATTTTAAGAATATCGTGACTTGAAACAGTTCCATCTGTTAATCTTTCACCAGCATGAACAAATTCGCCTTTATGAACTAGAACTTGTCTATGTTTATCAATTAGATATTCTCTAGTTTGGGTCGTAAGAATATTTTCAACAACAACTCTCTGTTTTCCTCTAAGAGGTTTTCCAAAACTGATAATTCCATCAATCTCTGAAAGTTGTGCTAAATCTTTAGGTTTTCTAGCTTCAAATAGTTCGCTAACCCTAGGAAGACCTCCAGTAATATCTTTTGTTTTTGATACACCTTTAGTTTTTCTAGCGATAATTTGGGCAAGTTCGACTTTTTCACCCTCTTTTACAGTAATAACATTCTTTGCAGAAAGTGGATATCTTAAAAGATCACCACCATCTTCAGGAGCTATTACAATTGTAGGTTGATTTGTAATGCTTACAGATTCACTAACTTCAAGAGTTGTATCTCCCGTAACAGGATCAGTTCTTTCGATAATATTTCTACCAGTTTCAAACTTCTCAAAAGAGATAACACCAGTTTTTTCAGCAATGATTAAATCATTATATGGATCCCATTCTGTGATTTTATTATCAATATCTTCAGGTGAAGAGACAATAAGAGTTTCTCTCTCAACAGAATCAAGTTCATTAACTTCAATTACAGAACCTCTAGCAATATAATGTCGAATAGCTTCTCTATTTTCAGAATCTGAAATTACAGCAAAAAGACCTTTTTTAGTTACAACATCACCTTTGCTCTTTTTAATAGGTTCAAAATAATCGCCTTTAAGAATGTAAAAATTAATTTTTCCATTCTCTTTTGCTTTAATATTTTGAGTAATTGGAGCACCATCTTTTATCATAAGTTCCGAAGCATACGGAATCCTGTTAGGTATATTCCAACCATCTTTGATAATTTCAACAATACTTTCGTCAGCTTCTACAAAATCACCAGTTTTATATGGAAGATAAAGTTTTGCATCAATTTGTCCAGCAATTCCGGCTAACTCATTTGCCTTAGCCACATCACTTTTTCTAAGTTGATACTTCTTAACCTCATCACCAGCTGTAATTGAAATTACTATCTCATCATGGAATATTTCAACATCAAATACACCAGCAAATGGAGATTTAATTTTAGGTTCAACAAGAAGAACAGCAGCATTTCGTCTATTTGCAACAATCTTTTTGCCTTCACTATTTGTAAAAGTTTTGATGTTGTAAAATCGTATAAAGCCCTCTTTTTCAGAAAAAATATTTTTCTCTGTTTGAGTAGATGTAGCAGTTCCACCCGTATGGAAAGTTCTCATTGTTAATTGAGTTCCTGGTTCTCCAATAGATTGAGCAGCAATAATTCCAATCGCTTCACCCTTTTTAACTAACTTAGCTTCACCAAGATTTATTCCATAACATTTTGAACAGACACCCTCTTTAGATTTACAAGTTGTTACAGTTCTAATTTCAACAGATTGAACTCCAGCATCAACAATTATTTTAGCTTCTTCAGGTTCAAGAACAGTTCCATCAACAAAAAGAATCTCATTTGTAATTGGGTCAATAACATCTTGAATTAAAGTTCGTCCAACAATTCTCTCCTCAAGCGGTTCAATTAACTCATTACCAATTACGATACTTTGAGTTTCAAGTCCTTCATGAGTTCCACAATCATCTTCAATAATTTTTACATTTTGAGCAACATCAATTAACTTTCTAGTTAAGTAACCAGCATTCGCAGTTTTCAGAGCTGTATCGGCAAGACCTTTTCTAGCTCCATGAGTTGAGATGAAATATTCAAGAACATTTAGCCCCTCTTTAAAGTTTGAAATAATAGGAGTTTCAATAATTGAACCGTCTGGTTTTGTCATTAATCCCCGCATACCTGCTAACTGTTTAATTTGAGCTTCTGAACCCCTCGCACCTGAATCTGCCATCATAAAGATTGAGTTGAATCCATCTTTATCTTCTCGGAACTGATTCATCATTTTTCTTGAAAGTTCAGTTGTTGTGTCTGTCCAAACATCAATAATTTTCTTATATCTCTCTTGGTCAGATAGAACCCCTCTATCAAAATCAGATTGAATTTTATGAACAGACTCTTTTGCTTCAGAGATTAAAGCATCTTTTTCATCAATGATAATAATATCATCAGCAGAAATTGAAACTCCAGCTTTTGTTGCATAACTGAAACCGATATTTTTCAAATTATCTAGGAATTCAGCTGTTACTGAAACCCCTCCAACTTTATAAACATAATCGATAACTGCTCCAACATCTTTTTTCTTCATAGTTTTATTCCAAAGTTTTGATGGAACCTCAACTGGTAGAATATCTTGAATTACCATTCGTCCTGGAGTTGTATGAACAATTTTCCCATCAACTTTTGTTCTGATTCTACTTCTAATATCTAAAGCACCATGTTCCATCGCAATATGCATCTCATCAACATTTGCAAACAGTTTATTCTCTCCGACTAAACCATGTTTCTCAAGAGTTATGTAATATAGACCTAAAACCATATCTTGTGATGGAACTACAATCGCTTTTCCTGATGCTGGAAGTAGAATATTAGTTGAACTTAACATTAATGTTTTAGCTTCTGCAATTGCTTCAGCACTTAAAGGAACATGAACTGCCATCTGATCTCCATCAAAATCGGCATTAAATGCAGCACAAACTAATGGATGAAGCTGAATCGCTTTTCCATCAATTAATTGCGGGTGAAAAGCTTGAATTGAAAGTTTATGCAGAGTTGGAGCTCTATTTAGCATAATTGGGTGACTCTCAACAACTTCCGCTAAAGACTCCCACACTTCATTTGTTTTTTGAGATATCATTCTTTTGGCAACTTTTACAGTTGTTGCATAACCCTTATCTTGTAGTTTTGCAACAAGATGAGGTTTGAAAAGTTCAAGTGCCATAGTTTTTGGTAATCCACATTGATCAAGTTTTAAACTTGGACCAACAACGATAACAGAACGACCAGAAAAATCAACTCTTTTTCCAAGTAGATTTTGTCTAAATCGACCCTGCTTTCCTTTAATTATTTCTGAAAGAGATTTAAGAGGTCTCTTATTTGGACCTTTAACTGCATTTGTTCGTCGAGCATTATCAAAAAGGGCATCAACCGCTTCTTGTAACATTCGCTTCTCATTTCTAACGATAATATCTGGAGCATCATTTAAAATAAGTCTTTTCAGTCTATCATTTCTGTTAATAACTCTTCTATAAAGATCATTCACATCTGATGTTGCAAATTTACTACCATCTAAAGCCACAAGAGGTCTAAGTTCAGGAGGAAGAACTGGTAATTGAGTTAGCATCATCCATTCAGGTCTATTTTCAGACTGAAGAAATGCTTCAACAACTTTTAATCTTTTAACAATCGTTTTTCGTTTTGCTTCAGATTTAGTAGATGCCATCGCCTCTTTTAACTCTGTATAAACATCAACTAAATCAATATGCTCTAAAAGATGCTGAACAGCCTCTCCACCCATTTCTGCCTTAAAACCATTTAGAGAAAATCTTTTTTCAAGTTCTCTATATTGTTCCTCGTTCAGAATGTCATATTTATTAACTTTATGAGCTTGTTCTGTATCATAGAAAGTATTGTCACCAATATTAATTACAATATAAGCTTCATAGTATAAAACTCTCTCAAGATCTTTCATTTTCACACCTAAAAGTGTTCCAATTCTACTTGGTAAAGAGCTGACATACCAAGTATGGGCTACGGGAGTTACAAGTTCAATATGACCCATTCGAGTTCGTCGAACTTTTGAATCAGTAACTTCAACTCCACATTTTTCACAGACAACACCTTTAAACCTCATCTTTTTATATTTACCGCAAAGGCACTCATAATCTTTTGTAGGTCCAAAAATTTTAGAGCAGAAAAGACCATCTCTTTCAGGTTTTAATGTTCTGTAATTGATAGTTTCAGGCTTCTTAACTTCCCCGTAACTCCAAGAGAGAATTCTCTCTGGACTCGCAAGGCTGAATCGAAGTTCTTTAATGTCCATAGGTTGTTTTTCTTTTGGCTTGTTAAAATCCATCATAATAACTATTCTCCCTTTTCAATATCAAAAATCTCTAGTTCTTCAGGTTCTTCTGGAACAACTTCTACATCAAGAGCAAGTGATTGTAACTCTTTTGTTAAAACAAATAGTGTTTCAGGAATTCCTGATTTTGGAATATTTTCACCTCTTGTAATTGCTTTATAAGCAGCAAGACGACCATCTACATCATCAGATTTAATTGTTAGCATCTCTTTTAAAGTCGCAGAAGCACCGTAAGCTTCTAAAGCCCAAACTTCCATTTCTCCAAATCTTTGCCCACCAAATAGTGCTTTTCCTCCAACAGGTTGTCGAGTTACAAGTGAATATGGTCCAGTTGAACGAGCATGAACTTTTTCATCAACAAGGTGATGGAGTTTTAGAATGTACATATAACCAACATTAACTCTCTCTTTAACTTGTTCCCCAGTTCTACCATCAAAAAGAGTAGATTTTCCATCTTTATCCATTTTTGCTAATGTAAATAGTTGTTCAAACTCTTTAGCATTTACACCCTCAAAAACTGTGGTTGCAAATTTGATACCTTGCGACCAATCCCTAGCATATTTCAAAAACTGTTTTTGTGAGAGAGATTTAATAAACTTTTCAGCATTCATAAATTTAGCAATTTTTGCTATCTCTATCATTTTAGCTTTAAGGTCTTTTACCCAATCTTTTTGAGCTTTTTCAAAAGTATCTAAAAGTTGATCTCCCAGTTTTTTACCAGCCATTCCTAAATGCATCTCAAGAACTTGACCAATATTCATACGAGATGGAACTCCAAGTGGATTTAGAACTACATCAACAGGTTTTCCATCTGTTTGATATGGCATATCAACTTCAGGAACGATATTTGAGATAATACCTTTATTTCCATGACGACCCGCCATCTTATCACCAACTTTTAATTTTCTTTTAGTTGCAATATAGACAAGAACTTTTTTAACAACACCATTTGGAAGAATGTCATCTTTCTCAAGAATATTGATCTTCTCTTCATGATCCTCTTTTAATTTATCTTTTTCAGAAAGAAAACCATTTTTGATTTTTTCGTACTCTTTTGTAACAGTTTTATTAAATTGTTTTGAAAGTAAGTTTAAAGAAAATCTGTTTGCTGATTGAATCTCTTTAGCACTAATCTTGTCTCCAATCAGATACTCTTTATCGTTAAAATTAATAGGTCGAATTAATTCATCTTTTGATAGAATTGACGAAAGTCTTAAACTTTCTTCTCTATCCAACATATCAAGTCTATCTTTATGTTCGCCCTCTAATTTATCTCTAGCTTCTTTTTCAACTTGTAAAGCTCTAGCATCTTTGTCGTAACCCTTTTTTGTAAAGATCTTAACATCGATAACAACTCCCTCGGTTGATGGTTGTGCAATTAAAGATTTATCAACAACATGTCCTGCTCTATCTCCAAAAATTGCTCGTAGAAGTCTCTCTTCAGGTGTAGGCTTAACCTCTTTTTTAGGTGAAATTTTTCCAACTAAAATCATTCCAGGTCGAACATAAGTCCCAATTTTAATAATTCCACTATCATCAAGATGAGGTATCTGTTCATCTTTAATACCTGGAATATCTTTTGTAATTTCTTCAGTTCCATGTTTTAGTTCTCTAGCTTCAACACTTTTTTCATAAACATGAACCGATGTGAAAACATCTTCTCGGATTATTCTCTCACTTACAACAATTGCATCTTCAAAGTTATAACCATTCCAAGGCATAAGAGCAACCAACATGTTTTTACCTAATGCTAACTCACCTTGATCAATTGATGCACCATCTGCTACAACTTGACCAGCTTTGACTGTGTCACCTTTTTTTACAATTGGGTGTTGAGTAAAAGATGTGTTTTGATTTGTTCTAAGATTTTTTTGAAGTCCATAATGATCAATATATGAGCTACCCTCATTATCTCCCATAATATAAATATTATTTGCATCAACTTTTTCAACAACTCCACTTCGTCTAGTTTTAATAGCTTCCCAAGCATCTCTTGCGATTAGCTTTTCAACACCAGTTCCAACCATAGGAGCTTCTGAAATTAAAAGAGGTACAGCTTGTCGTTGCATATTCGAACCCATTAATGCACGGTTGGCATCATCATGTTCTAAGAAAGGAATTAAAGAAGCACCAACTCCAACAACCATATGAGGAGACAGATCAAAAAGTGTAATTTCACTTGATTTTTTAAGCATAATTTCACCGTTTTCTCTAGCTTCAACTAAATCTTCAGAGAACTTATTAGTTTTTTCATCAACCTTATTTGAAGATGAAGCGATAATATGTCCCTCTTCTTGAGTTGCTGTAAAATATACAATCTCATTTGTAATTTTTCCATTTTTTACAATTTTATATGGAGCTTCAATAAATCCGTGAGTATTTACTTTTGCATAAGTTGCTAATGTATTAATCAAACCAATATTTTGACCCTCTGGAGTTTCAACAGGGCAGATTCTTCCATAATGAGTTGGATGAACATCTCTAACTTCAAATCCTGCTCTCTCTTTTACTAAACCACCCTCACCCAATGCTGAAAGTCTTCTTTTATGAGTAATTTCAGAAAGTGGATTTGTTTGATCCATAAATTGCGAAAGCTGACCACTTGAGAAAAATTCCATAATCGTATTAGTGATAGTTTTTGAGTTGATGAGGTCGTGAGGCATAAATTCAGTAACTGCAATATTTCCTGCTTGAACTTTATCTTTGATTGTTTTTTGCATTTTAACAAGCCCTTTATGAAGCTCGTTAGCAAGAAGTTCTCCGATAGATCTAATTCTTCTATTTCCTAAATGATCTCTATCATCGATATGACCAATTTTATTTTTAACTTTAATTAGATATTGAGCCGTAACAATAATATCTTCTGCTGTTAAAACCGTAATATATGGAGGAATGTTTAAACCTAATTTGTGGTTCATTTTCATTCTACCAACTTGAGTTAGATCGTATCGTTCAGGATCAAAGAAAAGTTGATTAAAAAACTCTTTTGCTTTATCAACCGATGAATAAGTTTCACCAGGTCTCATAACTTTATAGATTCTAAGAACAGCTAAATCATTATCATTTGCAAAATTTTGATCGTCAGCCTCTTTTTTCATCACTTTTAGGTTTTCATCATCAACCATAAAAGCATTGATAACTGAAGAATCAACATTTTCATCTAAATCATCAATAATATCAATTTCAGTATCTGCAATATCTTCAAATTCAATTTTTTCAACTTTAGTTAAGGTGTCATATTTAACTTCACCATCTTCATCAATAATAGGATGAACAATATGTCTTTCAATTAAATATTCAATTGGATATACAAGAGTTTTCAGACCGCCTTTCACAAGTTTATCTATTTTTCTTTGAGAAAGAGTTTTTCCCATTTCAAGAATAAGAGCTCCATCAATATCTTTCAGATCAAATTGAAATCTTCGATTAACAAAAGTTTTAGGATCAAAATTAAAGAGGAAACGGCTATTATCTCTATCAACTTCAATTCTCTGAAATTTATAGAATATTTTTAGAATATCTAATTTTGAATAACCTAAAGCTCTGAAAACTATTGTGATAGGAATTTTTCTTCGCTTATTAATTCTCATATATAGAATATCTTTTGAATCATATTCGAAATGGATCCAAGAACCTCTATCTGGAATAATTTGAGCAGTAGAAATCATCTTTTTTGTTGTCGTAGATTCTTCCTCTTTGAAAATAACACCAGGACTTCTATGAAGTTGATTTACAACAACTCGTTCAACACCATTAATGATAAATGATGTTCGATCAGTCATCATCGGTATATCTCGAATAAAAATATTTTGTTCTTTAATATCTCTTGTGCCGATTTTCTCTTTTGTGCCTTCATCTCTATCCCAAACTGTCAGGCGAATCTTTATTTTTAAAGACACAGAGTAAGTTAATCCTCTCTCCATAGATTCACGAACAGTATATTTAGGCTTGGTAACTTCTAACCCTAAATAATCTAAAGTAATCTTGTTTTGGTGTTGGATAGGGAATATAGAATTGAACACTTTTTCTATACTGTAATCATTTGAACCATTTCCCATCATTAAAAAGTTTTCGTAACTGCTTTTTTGAAGTTGAAGAAGGTTTGGAACTTCTATTTCTTGGGGAGTCTTTGAAAAATCAATCCTAAGTCTATTCCCTGATTGTAAGTCATTTAACATTAAAATACCTTATTTTATTTTATTTAGCGAACATGAATATAAAAACAAAAAAGAAAAAATTGTTTGAAAGTTGTGTTTCCCCCAAGTTTTGGGGGAGAAATGAAAAGTTAGAGAGTTAGAAATTATTTAATTTCTGCTTTAGCTCCAGCTTCTTCAAGTTGTTTTTTAACTGCTTCAGCATCTTCTTTAGAAACACCCTCTTTTAAAGTTGTTGGAATTCCTTCAACAGCAGCTTTAGCTTCTTTTAAACCTAAACCTGTAATTGCTCTAACAGCTTTAATTACATTAATTTTTTTAGCACCCATATCTGTTAAGATAACATCAAATTCAGTTTTCTCTTCAGCAGCTTCACCACCAGCAGCAGCACCACCAGCAACCGCAACAGGTTGAGCAGATACACCAAATTTTTCTTCAAACTCTTTTACTAATTCAGATAATTCTAAAACACTTAAATTAGAGATAAACTCTAAAACATCTTCTTTTGTTACAGCCATTTTCTATGTCCTTATTTTTATATTTTTCCCTATTCAGCAGGGTCTTCTTCTGTTTCTGGATTCTCTTTACTCTCTTTAAGAGCATTTAATCCAATTGTAAAGTTTCTTACTGGAGCCATCCACACAGCGGCTAGCATACCAAGTAATTCTTCTCGACCTGGAAGTTTAGCGAATGCTTCAACTTTTGCAGTATCAGAAAGTTCCTTATCAATAAATGCTGATTTAATCTCAAATTTATCATTTGAGTTAGCAAATTTTGATGCAACTTTTGATGTGCTAATAGCATCTTCACCCCAAACAAATATATTCATATTTGATAGTTCTAAACCAGTTAGCTTATTATTAGTTAAAGCAATTGATGCAAGTTTATTTTTTACAACTTGAACTTTTACATCTTGTTCTCTAGCAGAGTCTCTAAGATTTTCAAGTTCTGTATGAATTAAACCCTCATAACCACAAGCGATAACTGCACCTGCTTCTCCAAATTGAGAAGTCAAGCTTGAAACAACTTGTTCTTTTTCTAATCTTGTCATTTTATTTCCTCCTTTCCGACTTCAAACTTCAAGTTGGTAAATTAAGGCAGAGCCACCAACTATCTTCAGTCTAAGATAAAGTTCCTATAAAATATAGGTGATAGATATTATTTAATATCTGCTAAACTTGTTAAGTCTAATTTAATTGCTGGACTCATTGTTAGTGAAAGTGATGCACTTTTAACATAACGACCCTTTGCAGATGCTGGTTTCTGTTTATTTATAGCACGAACAAAATCAGTTATATTTTCGTCAATTGCATCAACACTAAAACTAGCTTTAGCAACACCGGCATGCATATTTCCTTTTTTATCGACTCGGAAATTTACTTGACCAGCTTTTAAGTTACCAATTGCTTTAGTTACATCCATAGTTACTGTACCAGTTTTAGGATTAGGCATTAAACCTTTTGGTCCTAAAATTCTACCGATTTGACCAACAAGTCCCATCGCATCTGGAGTAGCTACTGTAATATCGAAATCAATATTTCCAGCTTTAATTTCTGCAACTAAATCTTCGGCTCCAACAATGTCAGCACCAGCTTTTCTAGCTTCATCAGCTTTTGCTCCTCTTGCGAATACAGCAATTCTGATTTTTTTACCAGTTCCATGAGGAAGAACAACAGAACCTCTGATCATCTGATCAGCATGTCGAGGATCAACACCAAGGTTCATTGAAACTTCAATAGATTCATCAAACTTTGTAGATTTTAGTTCTTTTAGTAGAGCTGATGCTTCTTTGATAGTGTATCTTTTTTCACTATCAATTTTTCCTAGTAACTCTTTATATCTTTTGCCTAATTTTTTAGCCATTTATGTTCCCTATCAGAAATATTTTCCTACCACTTTTTTTGTATCTTGTGGTTAGATAGAAAAGGGATTAACCCTCGATTGTGATTCCCATACTTCTAGCACTACCAGAGATAATTTTAGAAGCTTGTTCCTCATTATTTGTGTTTAAATCCGAGATTTTCATCTTTACAATTTCCATAATTTGGTCTTTTGTAAGTTTTGCAATCTTATTTTTTAACGGATTATCACTTCCCTTTTTAATACCAGCTGCTTTTTTTATTAGTGCAGAAGCTGGTGGTTGTTTTGTGATAAAAGAGAAACTTTTGTCAGCATAAACAGTAATAACAACAGGAAGTTTAAATCCCATTTTATCTTTTGTTTTTTCATTGAAAGCTTTACAAAATTCCATGATATTCACACCTCTTTGACCTAAAGCAGGTCCTACTGGAGGAGATGGATTAGCTTTTCCAGCTTCAATCTGAAGTTTTATATAACCTGTGATTTTTTTAGCCATAAACAGAAACCTTTAATTAATTTTAATCTTCTATCTTCTCAACTTGAGAGTATAGAATATCTACGGGAGTTGTTCTCCCGAAAATAGGAACATTTAGCTTCAACATACCATTATCAATATCGTACTCTTCAACTGTTCCTGTAAAATTAGCAAATGAACCCTCATTAATTCGTACAGATTCACCTTTTATAAAGGCAACTTTTGGACGAGGTGCTGGTCTATTTTTAATTTTCTCAAGAATTTTATTAATATCTGATTCTGATAAGGGTGTTGGTTTTCCAGACTCACCTACAAATCCAGATACTTTTGAAAGAGATTGAATCTCTGATAACAAAATGTTTTGTGAATCTAAAAGTATATTAGCAAAGACATATCCCGAATAGAGAGACCTTTCAGTAATACGCTTTTCACCATCTTTTATCTCTATAACATCTTCTGTTGGAACAATTACTTCAAGAATTACATCTTGAAGTTTATCTTCCGCAATTAGATTGATTATCGCTTGTTTTGCACCTTGTTCTTGACCTGCATAAGTTCTAATACTATACCATCTGTGTTCTGCTGACATTTAGTTTCCTAACAAAGCAGATAAAGATGATGACATTATGAAATCAACTAAAGCTAGAAAAAGTGATATAAATGTTACTACAATAAAAACAGAGAAAAATGCACTTTTAACTTGTGGTTTTGTTGGAAAGATAACTTTTGAAAGTTCCGATTTTGCATCTTTGAATATCTTTGTGAAATTAGCCATATCTTATGAAATCCTTAAAAAGTGGCAGGCCAGGAGGGGCTCGAACCCACGACACTCGGTTTTGGAGACCGATACTCTACCAACTGAGCTACTGACCTATTATTGATGAAATTATATTCTATCCCAATAAAGGGATAGAAAAAATGCTAAAGTTTAGCTTCTTTATGTGTTGTATGTTGCTTACACCATTTACAGTATTTTTTAGCTGTAAATTTAGCAGTATGAGTTTTTTTATTTTTAGATGTGTGATAGTTTCTTCTTGAACACTCGTCACAAGCTAAATGTATAGTTTCTCTCATATCTGCTACTTAATGATTTTTGTCACAACTCCAGCACCAACAGTTCGACCACCTTCTCGGATAGCAAACTTAGTACCGTCTTCAAGCGCAACAGCATTGATTAGTGTAGCTGTGATTTTTAAATTATCACCAGGCATAACCATCTCTGTACCTTCTGGTAGAGTGATTGAACCTGTAACATCAGTTGTTCTTACATAAAATTGAGGTCTATAACCGTCAAAGAATGGAGTATGTCTTCCACCCTCATCTTTACCTAAGATATAAACTTCAGCTTCAAAAGTAGTATGAGGAGTAATTGAACCTGGCTTACAAAGAACTTGACCTCTCTCAACCTCTTCTTTCTTGATACCTCTGATTAAAATACCACAGTTATCTCCAGCTTCTCCAACTTCCATCTCTTTTCTGAACATCTCAATACCAGTTACAGTAGTTTTTTGAGTATCTTTAATTCCAACGATTTCAATTTCTTCGTTAAGCTTAATTAGACCTCTATCAATTTTACCTGTAACAACAGTACCACGACCTTGAATAGTAAAAACATCTTCAATTGGCATCAAGAAATCTTTATCAGTATCTCTTTCTGGAATTGGAATGTAACCATCAATTTCAGACATAAGATTAACAATCTTTGCAGACCAATCACCTAATGTACCAGTTTTAGCTTCTTCTAAAGCTTGAAATGCAGAACCAACAACAATTGGAGTATCATCACCAGGGAATTCATACTCGTCAAGAAGTTCTCTAATTTCCATTTCAACTAGCTCTAAAAGCTCTTCATCATCAACTAGGTCTTCTTTGTTCATGAAAACAACAATGTAAGGAACACCTACTTGTCTTGAAAGAAGAATATGCTCTCTAGTTTGTGGCATTGGGCCATCTGCAGCAGAAACAACTAAAATTGCACCATCCATTTGAGCAGCACCTGTAATCATGTTCTTAACATAATCAGCATGTCCTGGACAATCTACATGAGCATAGTGTCTACTTTCTGTTTCGTATTCAACATGAGAAGTAGCAATCGTAATTCCTCTTTCTCTTTCTTCTGGAGCATTATCAATTTGATCATAATCCATAAGTTCAGCTCCACCTTTTACTGCAAGAACTGCTGTAATAGCTGCTGTTAAAGTTGTTTTACCGTGATCAACATGACCGATAGTACCGATATTAACATGTGGTTTGTTTCTTTGAAATTTTTCTTTAGCCATTTTCTATTCTATCCTTAAAAAATTAACTGATGTTTTATTTATATAGGCAAATTTTCTTTATGAGCTCCAAATATATCTGGAGCCCATAGACGGAATTGAACCGTCGACCTCTTCCTTACCAAGGAAGTGCTCTGCCTCTGAGCTATATGGGCACAAAGAAGCTCAAGTATTATAATTTTATAACTTGAATAAAAAAGCCAATACAAATAGAGAACATCATTGTTTTGAAATGGAGCGGGAAACGAGATTCGAACTCGCGACATCCTGCTTGGAAGGCAGGGGCTCTAGCCACTGAGCTATTCCCGCTCATTTTAAATATGGTGGTGAGAGAAGGATTCGAACCTTCGAAGGTAAAAACCAGCAGATTTACAGTCTGCCCTCGTTGGCCACTTGAGTATCTCACCACAAAGTGTGCAAGTCAATAAAAAATGGAGCTGGATATGGGACTCGAACCCGCGACCTGCTGATTACAAATCAGCTGCTCTACCAACTGAGCTAATCCAGCTTTTTTTCAATTATTGAATTGATGGCGGAATTATATATAGATTTATTAGTAATGTCAAATTTTTTAGCGACTTATTTATCAATATATTCTAATTTCACATCTAAGTTCTCTAAAAGTCCCATTTTTTCGTTTATCATGTAATAAAGAGCTTTATCAAATATCTTAATTTTAAGGCTGTTTTCGATAAATTCTAGGTTGAATTGTTTGGAATCAGCATAATCTAAAGTTAAAATCTTAGAAAGATAGATAATTGAGTGAATATTTTTCATAATATTTAGAGCAGGTAAAAGAGCTTGAAACTGGTTAAAAACCTTTTCAGAAATTTCAACTTTATGACTAAACCTAATAATTGTTGCAACTAATACAGATTCTTTATGAGAAACATCATAAATAAATCGGTTGAGAATCATTTGAAAACCATTTTTTGTATTTCCATAAAAATCGATTTTAATACCAATCTCAATAAGTTTAGAGATATTTTCAACAGTTTTTCTATATTCAGTAATGTCAAAACTATCTTTTAGAAGCTCAAAAAGTTCTAAACTAATTTTGAATAGGTTTTTAAAAGCTTTCTCGTTTGGAGCTTGGAACTCGTCAAGAATATTTCTAATACTTGGATTAAAATTATTTGGATATTTACTATGCATATTTCTCAAACTATCTTTTAAGAAAATCCCCTCTCGAATTCCAACTCCACTTGTTATGATAGTGTCAGTATTAAAAAGTTGGATTGCTTCACGGAAAATTAGAACTCCCCACCGAATTACATCAACTCTTTCAGATTTAAAGCCAATTTTTAGCAACTCTTCTTTAGATGTATTTATAACCTCATCAATAAAGTCTCTGTTTTGATAAAAAGAATATTGATAACCATGAACTCTTTTAAGAGGATATTCATACCTCTTCTGAATTATTTTTGATAATGCTCTAATTGTTCCACCAATTCCCACAAGAATATTTTTTTGTAATTCTAAAGGAAGTTTTAATAACTCATTATTAATATATGATTTGGCATTATCTAAATTTGAATCATTTTCAAATAGTTCTTTTAATCTAACTGTTCCTAAATTAAGTGAGTAGGTTGATAGGACTTCTCTATTTTCAATTAATGCAAATTCTGTTGAACCTCCTCCAATATCAATAGTTACAGCTTTTTTATCAAGCTTTAAAAGGTTAGCACAAGCTATCCCACCTAAAAGGGCTTCAGCTTCTCCATCAATTACTTTTATATTAACACCTAAGTCTCGTTTAACTTTATTTATAAATAGATTTTTATTTGGGGCATCTCGCAAAGCAGAAGTTGCGATAGCTAAAATTTTTCTAACTTTGAATGATCTTATAATTGAGTTAAAACCTGTTAAAGCAGTTAATGCCCTATCCATAGGTTCTTGCTGAAGAATACCACCTTTTTGATAGGCACCCTCTCCAACTCGAACTCTACTTTTAGATTCATGAATCACTTTAAACCCAAAACGGGAAGTTTTTTCAAAAATTACAAGTCTTACAGAATTAGATCCAAAATCTATAACTGCTGTAAATTTTGCCAACTCTATTCTTCTCTTTGAATTCTGTCATATTTGAATTTAAGTTCTGTAATTGTTTCAGCATTATCTGGATCAGATTCGAAACAATCAACAGGACAAACAGAGATACAGATTGGTTCATCATAATCATTAATGCACTCTGTACATCTGTCTGGGTCAATTACATATATTGGATCACCTTCCTCAATTGCCTCCGTTGGACAATCATCTCTACAAGCATCACAAGCTATACATTCATCATTAATCAATAAAGCCATATTTTATATCCTAAAAACTGTTTTTGACCTTTTACCAAACAAAATCTAAAATTAACCTTAAACTATATTATTATCTTATCAAATATGGCTTGAACAGTTGTTTTATTTCTAAATTTATTAATGCTTGGACGGTAGGTAAAAGAGATTGTTTCTCCGACTGTTATATCTTCAATATCTGGAAAAATCACAACATCAATCGTTTTATTACTCTTTTCTACTATAATTTTTTGAAACTGTTTATCTTTTCCAATCCTATATGATTGCTTAACTAAGACATCTTGCAATTTAAAAATAGGTTTCTCATTTTGACTGCCAAAAGGTTCAAATTTATCTAAAACTGTAAAAAGATTAAAGTCTAAATCTAAAATATTTAATTCACCAAAGAAGACTGAACTGTTTTGGAAATCTTTTTTGGAATATTGTTCCATAATTTTAAAAGCTGACTTCTGAAATTGGTCGAAGTTTTCAACTTTCATAGAGACTCCACCTGCCATTTTATGTCCGCCCCATTTAATAAAAAGCTGTTGATTCTCTTTTAAAATCTGAAAAATATCTATGTTTCCAATACTTCGACCACTTCCTTTAATTACACCATTTTTCAGAGAAAATATAAAAGCTGGTTTCTGAAATGTTTCAACAATTTTACTTGCTACAATTCCAATAACTCCTTCATGAAGATTTTCTCCAAAATGTAAAATAATAGAGTGAGAATTATCAACTGAATTTTTGACCCTTTGAAAAATCTCTTTTTCAATATCTTTTCTATTTTTATTCAGATTATCTATTTTTTCAAAAAGTGTTACAGCTTCAAAATAGTTATCGGTAGTTAAAAATTGAAATGAAAGAAAAGCATTCTCCATTCTTCCACTACTGTTTAAACGGGGTGAAACTTGAAAACTTATATCATCAGAGAAGATAGATTTTTTATTGTCAAAAACTCTGTCTAGTAAAACTTGATTTGAAAATCTTCTATTTTTTATAAATTTAATTAAACCAACTTTTACAAGAGAATGATTTAATTTGGTGATTGGCATCACATCAGAAATTATCGCTATCGCTAAAAGATCAAGATATTGACTCATATCAATTTTAGAACCTAATACTTTTTTGACTTCACCTAAAAGAAGCCAGATCACTTGAGCTCCACAAATCTCTTTATATGGATAAAGACAATCAGGTTGTTTTGGATTTATAATTGCAAAAGCATCAGGGATTTTGTCAGATAGATTGTGATGATCTGTAATTATCAGATCAACTCCTCTAGCTTTTAAAATTTCAGCTGATTCAAAACCATGAATTCCATTATCAACTGTAATAACTAAATCAGCATCAACTCGATTTAAAAGCTGAGGAGTAATTCCATAGCCATCTTTAAATCTATTTGGAATTACAACTTCAACATCAACTCCAATCTCTTTAAAAAATAGATAAGTTATTGAAGATGATGTTACACCATCAACATCGTAATCACCTATTATAGTTATTCTTTCGCCATTTTGAATAGCTTGAACAATTCGCTTTGAAGCTTTTTCAGAGTCTTTTAAAAGAGATGGTTGTGGGATTTCAGATATTGGAATAAAACCTTGTGGAAACCGTTCAGATAATTTTTGTTCAACTTCAGCTAACCTCATCGCTTAAATTTAAAACCTCTTTGAATAAACTGATCTTTCAATCTTTTTTCAATATCTCCCTGAAATTCAAGATAATTTTCACGAATAGTTCCCCCAGTTGAAACTGCTTTTTTGATAGATTTTAAAAGTTCAGTTTTTGCATTCTCAGAAATATATAAAAATCCTACCATCGTAACAATTTTACCACCTCTTTTCTCTTTGCGAAAATGAAGAGAATGTTTTGCAGGTTCTAGAATCTGGTTTGATAATCTTTTATAATCTGAATCAGTTTTTCTATTTTTGCTTTTTTTTGAAGATTTTTTAAGTTCTGAAAAATTATTATCCTCTTTCAGTTCTCTCTCTTTGAAAAGTTGTGAAATATTTAACATTAAGATTTCCAGTTTCTGAAAGTTTATCAAAAATAGCAAAATCTTATATAATAAAATTATATAACTAAATAATAAGGGGTTTTTATGAACTATTTTACTGTTCTACTATTTTTAACTTTTTCACTATTTTCTCAAGAGTTTCCAGAGTGGATTATGAAAACTGAAGATAGTGTTTATATCTATGGAGTTGGATCAGCCCCAAAAAGTTTAAACTTTAGAAATCAGTTAAGAGTTGCAAAAATGGTTGCAAGAGCAAATTTAAGCGAAAATATATCGGTTGAAGTTTCATCAACTTTTAAAAAAGATATTTCTAAAAATATTAAAAGTTTAGATTACAGCACAACTCAAAAATCTAAAAATCTATTAAGATATAGTTTGGTAAAAAATAGATGGACCTCTAAAGATGGCGAACTATTTATTTTGATGGCAATTAGAAAAGAGGTTAAATAAGTTTTTATTTAATCGCAAATTATTTAGGTGGTATAATTCAAAATCAAATTTATAACGGATTTTATATGAAACTATATGCTCTTTGCGATAAAAAGATGTTAGTAGATAGAGGAATCTCTTTAGAGGAATTTATATCAACATCAAAAAAACATAATGCTCAAATTATTCAATATCGAAATAAGAGTAATAATCGTGATGAGGTTGAAACAGATTTAAAAATCATACGGCAAATTTGGGATAAAACTCTGATTTTAAATGACTATTTAGATTTTCATAATTTAGTTGATGGGTACCATATTGGACAGGAAGATTTGGCAAAATATGGTTCTATTCAGAAAGTTAGAGAAAAAATAGGAGATAAAATCTTAGGATTATCCACTCACAATAAAGAGGAGATTCTAAAGGCGAACAGTTTAGATTTAGACTATATCGGTTTAGGAGCTTATCGAAACAGTTCTACAAAAAATATTTCAAATATTTTAGGTTTAAAAGTTGAGGAATTATCTAAATTATCTAAACATGATATTGCAATTATTGGTGGTGTAAAGTTAGATGATAGATTTAAACATGCAAAATATCTTGTAGTTGGAAGTGGTCTATTATGAATGTAATTAATACATATTGGATTGGAAAAGATGATAGAGATGATTTTAAAAATATTGAGAAACATCTTCTAAAAATATCATCAAAATTTTCAAGGATTTCAGAAACTCCAATTATTAATAAAGATATTTTAAAAAAACAGAGCGGTGGAAATATTCCTGAAATTGAGAATAGCTATTCACAGGCTTTTGATAGATACATATCTAAAAATGATAGTTTTAATATTATTCTTGACCCACTTGGAAAAGAGATTACAACTGAAAAATTTGCTAATATTCTTGAAAGAAACTCAAAAGTAAATTTTTTTATTGGTGGTGCTTACGGATTTAGTCGAGAGTTTATCAAAAAAGGTGATCTAATTTTAAGCCTATCTCAATTAACAATGAGTCATAAAATTGCAAAAGTTGTTTTATTTGAACAGATATATAGAGCTTTAACAATTAATGGCAATCACCCATATCACAAATAGGAGATTTTATGAAAGATATCAAAGTTGATATTGCTCATTTTCGGTTTATGCTTGAGCAGAGAAAAACAGAAATTCAAAACAATATAGATATGCTAAATAACGATCTAAAAGATTTGAATCAACTTGAAGTAACAGATGATGGAGATTTTGCATCTGTAAGTAGTGATAGTTACAAGGATAACATCTTAGCAAACCATCAAATTGAAGAGTTGAAAGAGATTGAATATTCTCTTAAAAAGATTGATGAGCATCAGGATATTTTTGGGATTTGTGAGATGTGTCAGGAGGAGATTATGAGAGAGAGATTGGAAGCGAAACCGTTTGCAATTTATTGTAAAATTTGCAGAGATTTAGCTGAAAAAAGCGAAGCTGTAAAAAAATAAAAAAGGAAGAGTTATGTATATCCGAAGATATAGTTTAGGTTCAATACTTTTGTTAGTATTGATGGGTTGGGCAGTTTTTGCATTTATTTCACAAGGTTGGATTAAAGATATTACAGTATTTGGATATTTAATTCCTGAAATTCCAATTGCAGTAGCTATTTTAATACCTGCTGTTATTCTATTTGTTATGAGTCTTAGCCACATGATTTTCTACTCAATTATAGAGTATTTTAGAAATAGAGCTAGAAATTCAGATTTTGAGAAGCTTGAAGAAGCTATTTCAATGAACTTAACTGGAAAAATTGGAGATAAGCCACAATATACAAGTTCTTTATATAGAGATATGGGAGAACTTTTAAATTCATCAAAAATAGAGTTAAATAAAAATACTCGATTAGATGATGGAAATAAATTTCAGAAAATTGTAAAAATTCTTATTGCATTAAAACATGGAGCTGTTTTAGAATTAGATTCTAATATCAGTTATCATGTAAAAGAGTTAAACTATTGGAATGCTTTAAAAGCTGATCCTCATAGTTCTGAATCGATTTTAATGGAAAGAGGTTTTTATACAGATGAACTTTATATTGAAGCTTTTAATAATCTTTGTAAAGTAAATACCTACTCAACAATACTAAGATATAACAGATGGTTTAATATTCAAGCTCTTTTTAATATTTTAGCCAGAGTTGATGCTGAAGATAATGGATTAACTTTAGATAAAACAGAAATTTTTGAATTAACAGATTCAGTTACATTTACAAAAGAGAACTATACTCACCTTGCGAAAGTTATAAAAGACAGTAATATGAGTCCAGATTTTAGACTTGAACTTTTCAAACACCTCATCGATAAATCTGATGATGCAGTTGAAGGATATTTTTATACTCTACTAAATCTTGAGATGATTTCAGAGGCTGAAGAACTTATGGTTGAACTTCAAACAGATAATTTATCTCATATTAAAGCATATATTATATTAAAGAAAAGTGATCCAACACTTCTTAATATAGATTATTTTATCAAATAGATTGATAGAAAATTTGAAACTATTTGAACAAGGGCAACCTTTATATGTTTTAGCACCATTAGCAGGTTTTACAGATCTTCCGTTTAGAAGAGTTGTAAAGAAATTTGGTGCAGATTTAACTGTGAGTGAAATGATAAGTTCAAATGCTTTAGTTTATGGTTCTGAAAAAACTAAAAAAATGATTGAAAAGTCTGATAATGAAAATCCATATTCTGTTCAAATTGCTGGTGCAAATGAGAATATAGTTAAAAGTGCAGTTGAAATTCTAAATCGCGAAAATGGAATTGATATTATCGATTTAAATTCAGGTTGCCCTGTTTCAAAAATAATCAAAAGTGGTTCAGGAAGTGCTTTGCTTCGTGACTTAAAAATGTTAGAAAATATCACACGAACTATAAAAGAGAGTTCAAATAAATCTTTGACAAGTGTGAAAGTTAGAATCGGTTTTAGCGAAAAAAATCATATAGAGATTGCAAAAGCTGTTGAAAATGGTGGCGCTGACTTTATTACAATTCACGGACGAACTAGAAGTGGAGGATTTAAAAGTGAAGTTGATTATGATTCGATTGCTGAAATAAAAGAGAGTATCTCTATCCCAGTTATAGCAAATGGAGATATTACAGATTTTAAAAAAGCTCAATATGTTTTAAACCACACAAAAGCTGATGGTTTAATGATTGGACGAGGTGCAGTTGGCAAACCTTGGATTTTTCATCAACTAAAAACTGGCAGTGAAACAGTTGAACCTGAAATTAAAAAGAGAATTATTTTAGAACACTTTGATTCTATGATAGATTTTTATGGAGAACGAGGTTTAATTCTTTTTCGCAAACATCTTCACACATATTCAAAAGGAATTGATGGAGCTTCAGAGTTCCGTAACTTTATAAATTTTGAAGAAGATGTTACTAAAGCTAGAGATTCAATTGGAAAATATTTTTAATATATATTTATCGGGCTTTGACCCGATAATTTCTAATTTGTAGAAGCTAAAACTGGTTGAACTTTATACATTTTTAAAAGAGATGTATTTGGAAAAGAGATAGTTGAAACAGATTTTATTAGAGATTTTATCGCATTTAGAAGAGGCTGAAAAGAGATATTTGAAAATAGATTATCTTTAAAAAGTTGTGAAATAACAGTTATAATTTTTTTCATAAAACTATTTTTATTAATATTATCTGAAATTTCCGCTGAAGCATCTGTATGCCCTTTTATATAACCTTGAACAACTCCTTTATGAAAACCATCATCAAAACCTTTTTGAAACTCTTCGCTATTTTGTAAATTATCCAATTTAGAACCTTATGTTTTTATAAAATATATCTAAAATAGGCTTAAAATTATATTTATTATAATATGAGCTTTAATATATTTTTATCTGATTCACCTTTTAATATCTTTCTTAACTTTTTAGAATTCTCAAGAAACTTTGCTGAATCAAGATTATTCTTTTCATCAATTAATTTATCAATATTTAAATATTGAAGAAACTCTTTATGGAAAAGTCCAAATCCCAATTTTTCAAAAATGATATTTGCTAAACCAACATATTTCAATTTGACAAATTTTTTGCCGATAAAAAATTCAATTGAAGCCGTTTTATAAACTAAAACAAAAGGAGTTCCAATAATTGCAGATTCTAAAGTTGCAGTTCCACTACAAATAAAAGCAAACTTGCTTTTTAATAAACTTGTTTTTGTCTCTCTTGAAATCTCAAATTGTGAAATATCTCCATAAATTGATAAGTTTTTAATGTGCGGTGGAATAACTAAAATAGCTTTTTCCTGAATTTTTGTAACAAGCTTCCTAAAAGTTGGCATCAAATTTTTAATTTCACTTTTTCTACTTCCTGCTAAAAAAGAGATATAACCATTTTTAAGAACCTCATCTCGATAATCTTTAATTTCATCTAAAAGTGGATTACCATAATATTTTGAATTTGGATAATAGGTTTTTTCAAAAGGGAAAATTGAGATTTGAATATCAATATATCTTTCTATTTTCTCTTTTCGCTTCTCTTTCCAAGCCCAAACTTTTGGCAGAATATAATAGATAATCTTTTTATTTGGGTATCTATTTTTTATTCTTTTTGCAAAAGGAATATTAAAAGCAGGTGAATCGATTAACAAAACTTTATCAACATTTTCAGCTAATTTAACTAGCTGATTCATCATTCTTTTAGCTTTTAGAATTTTTGGAATAACTGAAATTATACCCATCACATTAAACTGATTTGAAGAAAATTGAGGATCTCCAAGTTTAGAATCAAATACACCTGATATTTCAATCTGATCTGATTTGTCACTCTCTAAAAGATTTTTTAGATGTAAATTTGCTGATGGTTCAAGAGCAGATACAAGCAATTTCATTGATTACCTTTAGATAATTTTTTATCAAACATTTCTTTATATATTTTATCGAGATCTTTATAAGGGATACTTTTTTTTCCATCTTCAAGAGTTACACTCATTTTTGAAAAATTGATATACCAATAATTTAGGTTTGGAAATATAATTGTGGCCTCTGGAGTGTTATGAAGAGTTGGCATATATGTAGATGAAATTCTAACTCTATTTTCTAGAATTGATTTAAGAAGTGAAAAACCATCAAGAGCTTTTATCGGTTTAATATTTACAAGATCTAAAATTGTGGGAACTATATCAACTTGAGAGATTGGAGTATTTTGAAGAGTTTGCAGTTTTACAAAATATTGATGAGGTGGAGATATAAACATTGTGTTATGAATAACATCTTTTTCAAAATTATCGTTAAACATTCCACCTTTTCCTCCAAGATTTTGACCATGATCAGTTGAGTAAAACACCCAAGAATTTGAATACTTCAGCCTCATTTTTTCAATAATTTTACTTAAAACAGTATCGGAATAGAGAACTGAATTATCATAACTATTGATTGAATTTAGTCCATTTTCTTGCCACTTTTTAAACTCTTTTGGTGAATGTTTAGAATATGGATAATGGTTTCCGTCCATTTGGTAAATCATAAAAAAAGGCTTTTTTTCATTTTCAATAATTGGTAAAATCTCATTTTCAACCATAATTAGATCATCTGTCCCTTTATGTACCCTAGCATTTGAATTATATTTTGTACCATTTACAAAACTATCAATATCAGAATCTATTAAAAAATCTTTTAAACCACCCCACGATAAATCTTGAGAAGTTATAAAAAAAGTTTTGTAACCGATAGATTTCATATAGTTTGAAATAGTTGGATATTTATATATTTCACCTTTTGGATCAATGCCTTGAAGTCCGACTAACATATATGGAACACTTAATCTTGTTTTTGTTCCGATAGAAGTTGCATTTTCAAATTTTACTATTTTTTCAGATTTTTCTAATTTGAGAAGGTTTGGAGTTGTATCTCTTGAATATCCGTAAAGTGAAGTATGGTTTAACACTAAAGATTCACCAATAATATATATTATATTAGGTAAATTTTCTCGTTTAGATTTTTCAATTTTAGGACGATCAATTTTAAAATTTGAGTATGCTCCTAATTTTATAGAATCAAATAGAGATCCGTAATATGAGATTATCGAGTTTTGAAAATTTGAAACACTATACCAACTAAAAACAATTAGAGAATATATTGAAATAAGTAAAAATATTAGAGAAAAAGTAACTTTTTTTGATATTTCAATTTTATCAATTTTTTCAACTAAAAACCAAATTAAAGTAATTAGAAAAACTGTTTTTAGAATATTTATATTTTCAAGCCACAAAGATATAACCATTCCTGAATCTTCAAAAAATGTTTGAAAACCAAATGATGAAATCATTTTTCTATATATTTCAAAATATGTAGCTTGAACCATTATTGGAATGATCAATATTATATATAAAATATATTTTTTTAGTTTAGAAAATAGAATTAAAACTATAAAAAGTGCAAAAGATGAGAGAGTGAGATTTACAAAAAACCTTTCACTCAAATTTGAAATAAGATAATCAAAATCTTTTATGACAATAATGTCTAAAAATAGCAAAATAAGAGATGTATATAAAATGTTTAACATCTCAAAATTTTAGCAGAGATTTAACTATTTTAATAGATTTTTTAAAGCCTCAATTGGGGTAATGTTTTTATATAAAATATTATATACCTCATCAGCAATTGGAGTATAAAGAGATTTTCTTTTTTTTATTCTCATAATTGCTTCAACAGTCTGAACTCCCTCGGCAACTTCTCCTAAAACTTTTAGAATTGTTTCCAGATTTTTGCCTTCTGCCAACATCAAACCAACTCTATAATTTCTTGACATTGGACTATTTGCTGTTAAAAATAGATCTCCAGCTCCACTTAAACCTAAAAATGTATCTTTTTTTGCTCCAAAACTATCTCCAAATCTAGCCATTTCAACTAGTCCTCTAGCAATTAAACTAGCTTTTGCATTATTACCTAAATTTAAACCCTCTGAAATTCCAGAAGCAATAGCTAAAATATTTTTATATGAACCTGCGACTTCTGTTCCGATAACATCTGATGAGGTATATATTTTTAAAAAGCTTGGAAAAAGATTTGAAAACTCAATTGCTAAATCAATATTTTCTGAACTTACAACTAAAGCGGTAGGCAAAGATTTTATCACTTCTGATGCAAAAGATGGTCCAGATAGAAATGAGAGTCTCTCTTTTGGAATATGTTTAGCAAAAACTTCCGATAAAAATTCTCCTGTTGAAATATCAATCCCTTTAGATGCAACAAGTATCTTCTGATTTCTGTCTTGAAAATTCTCTTTTAACCAATTTTTTGTAGCTTGAGCAGAGATAACAAAAATGAGATATTCAGAATCTAAAATTTCATCAAGTTCCACAAAGTTTGGAATATCTCTTTTTTTACGAGAATGTATATTTACAATATCTTTTTTTGATAGGGCAAATTGAATAGCTTGACCCCACTTTCCTGCACCAATTACACCAATTCTATTTTTCATTGAAAATATCCTCCATTCCTATACTCCAAATATCTGACCATTTTTTAGTTGAATTAAAATTAAAAGCTCCTATATAAAGTTGAGGATAATCGTCAAACCAATTATCTAAAGAGTATGAATTTATCGGTTCAACTTTTGTGGATAAAATTTTTAAAGAGCTAGTTTCTGATAAAAGAGAGTTTTCTAATCTATCCAACTTGAGTCTCTCTAAATTTCCATTTTGACAACTTAAAACATTTGATCTAAAAATATGATCTGTTGAAAGTTCTTCAGATTTTAAACAAACAGCAGTTCTTTTACCTGTAATAATTGAATTAATAATTTGAACTGAACTATTTTTTTTAAGATAGATACCAGCTCCAACATCTTTTTTGTCGCTAACAATGATTAAATTTGTTAAAATAATATTTTTAATATCTGAACTAACCTCAAGACCAGATGATTTATCACCAAAACTATCATTAAATTGATGGATATATATGTTTTGAACTTTACCTTTCCAACTATTTTTTAAAGATAATGAATCTCCATCAGCACCTAAAATAAGAATGTTTCGAAGATTTACATCTCCACCATTTAGTTGAATTCCATCATTATTTGAATAATATATCTCAAGAAACTCTAATACTGTATCAAACTTTATATTTTCTAGTTGTAACGAAGCTTTGTTATGTCCGCTATATCTAATCTGAACATATTTTAAAATTGAGCTATAAGTTTCAGAGAGTTGTAAACCTACCCAATCCCCACCTTTTGGCTCTAAATTTAAAATATCGTTTTGAGATGTAAAAATGATAGGTTCCCTCTTTTTTCCAATTGCAATTAGTTGAGAACCTTTTTCAAAAGTTAAAATTGAGTTTTGATTTTCACCGAAAATAGTTGTACCAGATTCAATTGATAAGAGATATCCATCTTTAATTTTGACATTTCCTGAAATTTTCCAATAGATATTTTTAGTCAAAATTAGATTTTGTTGAATATCTCCAGATAAAGTTTTTAACTCTTTACCATTTATATACTCTTTTTTAGGTTCAATATATATTGGAGCATCTGGATCTTTTTCAGTTGTAGGTTGAAAAAAATTTTTATAAGGATTATTACTCTGAAATACAAACTCATCTTTTTTAGTATCTTCAATTTCAATATTTGGTTTCTCTTTTGGAGAATCAACCTTTTCAGGTTCTTCATCTATTTTGGTTTGTGGTTCAGAACTTATATTGTTCTCTTTTTCAAGTTTAGGTTCAGATTTAGCTTTAGGAGATGAGGTGTTTCCAACATCTCCAATATCGCTACAACCAGAAAAAAATAGTAAAAATATTAAGATAGTTATTTTGAAAACAGACCGTATCATTTTAAACTCCTTTAAAAAATTAATTTTGGTTTTTATCTTTAGAAATTAGAACTCCAAAAATAGAGAGTCGTTTATCTCCAATATAATATGGCTTCCAAAACTTGATAGTTAATGGAACTGAAACATTTAAAATGAAAGTTGTGAATATTAAAGCATAAAATTGTTCAGTTGAAATAATGTGACTTTGCACATAAGCTATATTTATAACAATAAAGGCTAATTCGGCTCGTCCTAACATTCCAAATCCAATCATTACACTTTCGTGCCAAGCATATTTTCCTGTAAATCTTGCAGCAAAAGAAGCAGATAAAATTTGGAAAACAAATACAAGAGTAAATAGAGTTAAAGTTGCAGGTAGAACTGCTGTAAATATATCTATATCAAAGATAATTTTACTCCCTAGATTTACAAAAAATATTGGTCCAAATATTGTAAATGCCAAATGGTCAATTACAAATTTTGATCTTTTGTAGTGAGAACCATCTTCAGTTTCAGGTTCGTTGCTAAATGCAAAATACTCTTTCTTAAGAAAAAGTCCTGCAAGATATGCACCAATTGCAGGGTGAAAACCAAATTTATCAGCTATAAATCCTGATGTCATAGCGATTGAAACCATAATTAAAGGACTAAATTCACCATCATAAACTGTTAAAAGTTTTCTAATCCCTAAAAATGTTAGAAGTTTTTGAACATATCTAGTTAGAGTCTGGATAATTGTTTCATTATCTTTATGTTTTTCAGGAGTTCGTTCTGGAAAAGCTATTAAACCAAAAAATAGAATTATTAGAAAAAAGATAACAACTTTAAGAAAAATTCCACCAATCATTAACATATCAAACTCACCTGAAGAACCTGAAGATGAACTAACAACCATAGGCACAATAATCGCAACTCCGATTAAAGAAAGAACATCATCAATTACAGCAGCAGTCATAATTCCAGTCGCAGCAGTTGAACGATTCATATTTTCACTTTTCAGAGTCATCATAGTTAAACTAACAGCAGTTGCCGTCATAGTTAAACCCCATAACATTGCTGAATTATGGTCATATCCAAATATAATTGCTGTCCAATATCCTGCAAGAAATGGAAAAATTGCTCCAATAATTGCTATTCCCCAACTCTTTTTTAATCCTTGAACGAAATGGCTAAGATTTTCATCAAAACCTAATGCAAACATTACAAAGATAATTCCCCACTCTCCAATATGTTCAATCAACTCATTATGTTCAGGTAAAACACCTAAATTTACAAAAATTGCTCCAAACACAATCAGCCAAAGAACATCTACCGTTCCAGTTTTTTTTGAGATAATTTTAGAGACTACAACTAGTCCTAAAATAACAGCTGAAATAAACCATATATTTGCTTCATGCTCCATCTTAAATATCCTTAATTTTTTTAGTATTTTACTATGATAAATATTTAAATTTTCCTATAATCTATAAAAATATTGGAGGTTTCTATGAAGTTAGCAGTTTTAAATTATAATATGGGAAATTTAGCAAGTGTTGTAAATGCTTTAAAATTTATTGGAGTTGATGCAGTGATTGAAAGTGATCCAGATAAGATTTCAGATTATGATAAAATTATTCTTCCAGGTGTTGGGGCTTTTGGCGATGCGATGACCCATTTAAAAGAGATTGGAATGGATAGTGCAATTAGAGATTATGCAAAAAGTGGTAAATATATGCTAGGTGTTTGTCTTGGAATGCAGATTCTTTTTGAAAGTAGTGAAGAGTTTGGTTCTCATCAAGGACTTGGAATTTTAGAGGGAAAAGTAAAGAGATTTACAAAATCAGATCTGAAAATTCCTCACATGGGTTGGAATAGAGTTTTTGCGAAATCTAATAATTCACTTTTTAAAAATATGAACTCTGATTTTTATCTATATTTTATTCACTCATATTATATTGAAACAGACAAAAGATATATTTTAGGTGAAACAGAATATGGAGATAAATTTACAAGTGCTGTTCAAAAAGATAATATATTTGGATTACAACCTCATCCTGAAAAAAGTCATAATAACGGTTTGCATATATTAAAAAATTTCATAGATATGAGATAGATATTTTATATTCCCGTATTAACACGGGAATTTTAAATAAAGATATTATTCTTTATTTTCGTCAATAATTCTTTGAATTTTTTCAGGATTATCCATAATATCTTGAGTGATTTTATAAGCACAAAATTTTGGACCACACATTGAACAGAATTCTGCTTCTTTAAAAACATCTTGAGGAAGAGTATCGTCGTGATATTCTCTTGCTCGGTCTGAATCCAAAGCAAGTTCAAACTGCTTATTCCAATCAAAAGTGTATCTTGCATCACTCATCTCATCATCAATATCTCTAGCCCCTTTTCGACCTCTAGCAATATCTGCCGAGTGAGCAGCGATTTTGTAAGCGATAATTCCCTCTCGAACATCTTCAGCATTTGGAAGTCCTAAATGCTCTTTAGGAGTTACATAACATAACATTGAAGCACCTTTCCAACCTGCAACTGTCGCACCAATTGCACTTGAAATATGATCATATCCCGCAGCAATATCAGTAACCAAAGGTCCTAAAACATAGAATGGAGCTTCGTGGCAATATTCCTGTTCAAGTTTCATATTTCGTTCAATCTGATTTAATGGAACATGCCCTGGACCTTCAATCATAACTTGAACATCTTTCTCCCAAGCTAATAAAGTCAATTTTCCAAGATTTTTCAACTCACCAAGTTGAGCTTCATCACTTGCATCAGCTAAAGCTCCTGGTCTTAGAGAATCGCCTAAAGATAGTGAAACATCATATTTTCTACAAATATCTAAGATTTTGTCAAAAGCAGTAAAGAAAGGATTCTCTTTATGATAATGCATCATCCAAGCAGCCATCAAACTTCCACCTCTTGAAACGATTCCCATTTTTCGTTTTGCAACTTCAGGCATCATTTTTAATAAAAATCCAGCATGAATTGTAAAATAACTTACACCTTGTTGAGCTTGTCTTTCAAGAACTTCAAGCATAACTTCAATTGAAAGATCTTCAATATTATTTCCAACATCGTGAAGAATTTGATAGATTGGAACTGTACCGATTGGAACTTCACTTGAGTTTATGACTGCATTTCTAATTGAATCTAGATCTCCACCCGTAGAAAGATCCATGATTGTATCAGCTCCATATTTTTGAGAAACTTCCGTTTTTTCAACTTCACCATCAATATCACTTGAAAGAGCTGATGAACCAATATTTGAGTTAATCTTACATCTTGTTGCAATTCCGATCGCCATCGGTTTTAGAGTTGTGTGATTTACATTTGCAGGAATAATCATTCGACCCCGTGCAACTTCACTTCTAATAAATTCAGGATCTAAATCCTCAACTTCTCCAACATACCTCATCTCACCCGTAATCTCACCCCGTTTTGCATAAAACATCTGTGTTCTAACAGGGTCATTTTCTCTAGCTTTTAACCAATCTTTTCTCATTAAAATTCCTAATCTAAGTTTTATTTTATATATGAAGTATCTTATTATTCTACTAAATTCTGAATTAATATTAACAATCTTTTAGAAAGTTAAGAATCCAAATTCTAATATCTCCCCTTTTCAAGGGAAGGGCAAAAAAATATTTTGCCCCGCTTAATTAATCTCCGTCGTCAGGATTTAAAGAAAGTTTTTTCATATTTTTAGGTTGGACAAGCCAAAAATTCTTGATTTCAACTCTAAAGTTATCAAGAATGGTTTTTGCTTTTGAGCTCCCAGTTTCGTTGTAATAATCTTTAAGAAGCTTTTTCAAGTAATGTCGAGCCTCGTTTGTTTCATCAGTATCGATTCTCACAGCTTGAATAAGTTCTTGATTCATATTTTCAATAAATGTCTTTCTCAAGTCGTAGATGAAAGCGATTCCACCTGTCATTCCTGCACCAAAGTTTAAACCAGTTTTTCCAAGAATTGTAACAATTCCACCAGTCATATATTCACAAGCATGATCACCTGTTCCCTCAATAATTGCAGTAGTTCCAGAATTTCGAACAGCAAATCTTTCACCAGCACTTCCTGAAGCATATAGTTTTCCGCCAGTTGAACCATAAAGACAAGTATTACCTAAAGCAGAATATTTTTCGCCTTGAAGAGTTGATGAGATAACAATCTTACCACCATTCATGCCTTTTCCAACATAATCATTTGCTACACCAGAAAGATGGATACTCATTCCATTACTTAAGAAAGCTCCAAATGATTGACCTGCAATTCCTGTTAGTTTGATTTTAATGCTATCTTCAGGAAGACCTTTGTCTCCATAATATTGAGCAATTTCACCTGAAATTCTAGCCCCAAAACTTCTATTAACATTTGTAATTTCTCTCTCAATTACAATATTATCAGATGGATTTTTGATTGTGTTTTGAATTTCAGCAACAATTTTTCTCTCAAAAGCATTACTATCAAAAGGTTCGTTGTGTTTGTGTTGGCAAGTATCGATTCCATCATATTTTGCAAGAATATTTGAAAAATCGAAATTTTTAGCAAAATCGTCGTCAATAACTTTTAGCAGTTCTGTTTTTCCAATAATTTCTTCAAGAGTTCTGTAACCTAAATTAGCTAATATTTTTTGAATATCTTCTGCAATAAAATTAAAATATGAGATCACTTTTTCAACAGTTCCCACATAATGCTCACTTCTTAAAGTTTCATCTTGAGTTGCAATTCCAACTGAACATTTATTAAGATGACAAACTCTCAATAATTTACAACCTAAAATAGTTAAAACAGGAGTCCCAAAAGCATAACTTTCCGCTCCCAACATTGCAGCTTTAACTACATCTAAACCAGTTTTTAAACCTCCGTCAGTTTGAAGTTCAACAAGTTCTCGAAGTCCATTAACTTTTAGAGAATTATGAGCTTCTGAAAGTCCAATTTCCCAAGGATTACCTGTAAATTTGATAGATGTTAAAGGAGCAGCACCTGTTCCACCGTCAGCACCTGAAATAATGATTTTATCAGCATAAGCTTTTGCAACACCCGATGCAATTGTGCCAACTCCTGAAGTTGAAACTAATTTAACAGTAATTCTAGCTTTTGGATTTACCTGTTTTAGATCATAAATTAATTGAGCTAAATCTTCAATTGAATAAATATCATGATGAGGTGGAGGAGAAATAAGTGTAACCCCTGGAGTTGTGTATCTAAGTTCAGCAATCAGAGGAGTAACTTTATGTCCTGGAAGTTGTCCGCCCTCACCAGGTTTAGCACCTTGTGCAACTTTAATCTGAATCTCTTCAGCACTTCTTAAATATGCTGGAGTTACCCCAAATCGTCCTGATGCAACTTGTTTAATTTTTGAGTTTTTGATAGTTTTGAATCTATGTTTTGATTCTCCACCCTCGCCTGAATTTGATTGTCCGCCGATTGTGTTCATCGCTTCTGCCATAGCCTCGTGAGCTTCAGGTGAAATAGATCCTAAACTCATTGCTGCGGAAACAAATCTTTTGAAAATCTTCTCTTTTGACTCAACTTCTGAAATTGAGATAGATTCTCTTTCTGATGTAAATTCAAAGAAATCACGGATAAATTTTTTATCTCGGTTTTCGATGAGGTTTCTAAATTGATCAAATCCTTTTCCATCAGTTCCTTTATGAATTGAGTGAATAACAGCAGGTGAAAAATCGTGATATTCTTGATTTGGAACAAATTTATAAAATCCACCCATATCTAAAGGAAATACAGTTCTAAATCCAATATTTTGGAAAGCATCAGAGTGAGCTTTTCTAATTCTTTTTTCAATTCCATCATAACTAATTCCACCAATAAGATTTATAGAATCTGGGAAACAGCTTTCTGTAATTTCTCTTGAAAGTCCAATAATATCAAAAAGTGATGAATTTCTATATGATGCGATTGTTGAAATTCCCATTTTTGACATGATTTTTAGAAGTCCGCTGTTAATTGCACCTGTTACAGATTTAAAGCTTTCTTTACAATTTGTAGTTGAGCTTTTTTTCACTTGGTTATAAACAGTTGAAAATAGCAGATATGGATAGATTGCAGTTACACCATAAGCCAAAAGAGTTGCAGAAGAGTGAGAATCATAAACTTCACCTGAAACTGCAATGATAGAGACTTTATGTCTGATACTATTTTTTAAAAGAGTTTGATTTAATTGTCCAACAACTAAAAGCATCGGAATTATAGGATATTGTTTGCTCACTTCTTTATCTGAAAGAACTACAATTCTTATTCCATCATTTTTTACATCATCTAAGATAGATGCAACTAACGAATCAATTGAACTTTTTAAAGATGATCTCATAACAGTAGAATAAACCCTATTTTTATAAACCTCATCGTATCTTGGATGTTCATCTTGACCAAAAGTTAAAAGAACATCTAATTTTTCTTTTGTCAAAATAGGCGAAGTCGCTTTTATTCTTTTAGCATTTTCAGGATTTTCAACTAAAACATTTGAGATCTGTCCAAAACCTGTATTTAAACTCATTACAACTTTTTCACGAATTGGATCAATTGGTGGGTTTGTAACTTGTGCAAATTTTTGACGGAAATAATCAGACATATTTCTATTTTGATTTGAGAAAGGAGCTAATGGAGTATCATCACCCATAGAACCAACAGCCTCTTTTCCATCTTTATACATTGGTTCAATAACTTGTTCAACAACTTCGTGGGTTATATTAAAATATCTCTGTTTTTCATGAAGATCATTATCGCATTCATTATCTGTGCAAACAGTTTCATTTACATGTTCTTGAAGATAAACCATATTATCGTTTAACCAATCCATGTAATTTTTTGAAGTTTTGAGATAATCATCAATCTCATTATTTTTTAAAACTTGACCCATTTTTAGATCAAGTCCAATCATCTGCCCACTTTGAAGTCTGCCTCTTTCTAAAATATCACTTTCTGGAATATCCACAACTCCATATTCTGACGAAACTAAAAGAGTGTCATTTTTTGTAATGATATATTTTGCTGGTCTTAAACCATTTCTATCAATTACTGTTGCAATATATCTACCATCTGTCAAACTTACCGCAGCAGGACCGTCCCAAGCCTCAAAAGATGCACTTCTATATTCATAAAATGCTCTCATTTTTGCATCAATATATGGAGCATTTTGCCAAGGTGCAGGAATCATAGAACGAACAGCTTTAAAGAAATCTACATCATTATGAATTAGAAACTCAAAGAAATTATCCACCGAAGCACTATCTGATCCACCTTTTTGAATTATAGGGAAAATTCTCTCTAACTCTTCTTCTGAAAAAATTTCACTTTTAATATCTTCTGATTTTATTTCTACATTTACTCTATTTGCTTCAACAGAATTTATTTCTCCATTGTGTGCGATGGTTCGGAATGGTTGAGCTAATCTCCATTCAGGAAGTGTATTAGTTGAAAACCTTTGATGAAAAAGTGCAAATGAGATCTTAAAATCTTTATCATTTAAATCTTTATAAAACTCTTTAATGTGAGTTGGCATAACCAACCCTTTATATGAGATTGTTGAATCTGAAAAACTTGCAATATAAAAACTTTTATCATCTGAAAATTGATGTTCCATCTCTTTTCTAACTAAATACTGCAATGCCTGAAATCTTTTAGTCGCCATAATTGAATTTGGTACAACAAAAACTTGTAAGATTTTTGGCAGAGACACAATCGCTTGTTCTCCTAAAGCATTTTTCTCAACTGGCACATCTCTCGTAAAAAGAACTTTTAAATCATTCTCTTCACAAACATCTTGAAATTTATTAATTTTAGACTTATCTTCTGTAAAAATCATCGCAACAGCATATTGATCAGGTAAGTCGAAACCAGCTTTTTCAGAAATCTTTAGCATAAACTCTTTAGGCATTGAAAGAAGTAATCCACTTCCATCTCCAGTTTTTCCATCAGCAGCTACTGCCCCACGATGCATCATTCTTTCAAGTGCTGTAATAGCATCATCTAAATTTTTTCGTGAAGCTCTGTTTTTTATATTAGCTATTAAACCAAATCCACAATTGTCTTTAAACATCGATTGAAGAGATTCTTTTGTCATATAATATTCTCCATAATTTATTTATAATTCTATATTGATTAGAAGTTTTTCAACTATTATCTTATCAACTCTATTTAGAATTTTATTTAAATTTTAGTTAAATTGTGGTTAAGGAATGATTATTATTCAAAATAAAATATTCAGAGAATGAAGAGCTAATTGCAAGAATAAGAAAGTTCTTATTCCTACAATTACAACTTAGAAAAATCTAAATTGTTTCAATCTGAATTAGTGAGAAGTTATCTAATTTGTGAAATAAGTTCTTCAGCTTTTTTAAGACCTTTTTCAACTTCATCAAAAACTAAAACAACACCCATTCTTCGATCATGATGAGCTTCAGGTTTCCCAAAAACTCTAAAAAATGAGTTCTTTGAAAAAACCTCTTTTGGAACTTCAATTGTTGGGGCAAAACTTGTTTTTTTAGTTTTAAAAGCTCCAGAAACTCCAGAACCATAGAAAATATAATCTAAAGGGAGATTTAAGATAGCTCGGAGATGGAGAGCAAATTCACTTTGAGATTGTGTAATCATCGTTACCATTCCAGTGTCGTGAGGACGAGGACTTACTTCTGAAAAATAGACCTCATCACCTTTAACAAAAAGCTCAACTCCAAAAAGTCCGCGACCACCTAAGCCATCAGTGATTTTTCTAGCTACATCTTCAGACTTTTGTTTTGCAATCTCACTCATCTCCATCGGTTGCCAAGAGAAAATATAGTCTCCATCTTTCTGAATATGACCTATCGGTTCGCAAAAAACAGTTTCAATATCATTTCTAACTGTTAAAAGGGTAATCTCATAATCAAAATGTATAAACTCCTCAACAATTAATTCACTGCTATCACCTCGAGCATTTTTTGCTAACTCCCAAGATCTTGCTAAATCATTTTCACTTTTTGCAATTGATTGTCCATGTCCTGAAGATGACATAACTGGTTTGATCACAACAGGAAAGCCAATCTTTTTAGCTGATGTTTTCATATCTTCAAAAGTTGAAACGAAAAAATATTTGCTTGTAGGCAAATCTAATTTTTCACTTGCAAACTCTCTAATATTTTTTCGATTCATAGTTTTATGCACAGCTTTTGCATTTGGAATTACAGTAAAGCCATCATTCTCAATTTCAAGAAGTGCATCAATATTTATCGCCTCAATTTCTGGAAGAATATAATCTGGACTCTCTTTTTTGATAACCTCAATTAACTGCTCTCGATTTTTCATATCGATCACATAGCTTCGATGTGCGATGAGGTGAGCAGGAGCATTCTCATATCTATCAACTGCAATAACTTCTAAACCTAATCTTTGAGCTTCAATTGCGACCTCTTTTCCAAGTTCGCCACTTCCAAGAAGCATAATTTTTATACTATTACTTTTTAAAGGTGATTTAAATACCATATCTAATCCTATATTTTATTACTCAAAATTTTAACTTAATTTTAAATTAGTAATATTTTTTGAGATAATTATCATCAACTAAAATATTGACAATCGCTTTAAATATTGGTGCAGCAGTTTGAGAAGCAAAATGCTTTCCAATTTGTGGCTCAATAACTGTAACTCCAATTGTATATTTTCTATCTTTATCGTTTGCAAATCCAAAAAATGATGAATGGTATCTTTTAGAGTAACCTCCATTTTCAGCAATATGTGCTGTTCCAGTCTTTCCACCAATCTCAAGACCAATCATATTTGCTGATCGTCCTGTTCCCTCTTTGACAGTTCGAACTAGAATATTTTTTATTTTCCTACTTGTTGAAGATGATAAAATTCTTAAACCATCTTCTATTGGAGAACTTCTTTCAATATCTGAAATTAGAACTTCACCATTTTTGAGATATGAAACAGCTTTTGGATTTACCATTATTCCATCGTTATTAAATATATTATATGCTTTCAGAAGTTGAACAAAATTAACTGTTATTCCATAACCGTAAGATGTAGTTGCTCGGTAGATATGGCGACTCAACTCTTTTACACTATTTATTGAACCAACAACTTCTCGACCAACTTCTAAACCTGTTCTTTGAGCAAACCCAAATCTTTTAAGCCCATTATAATAATCGACAGCCTCAAAATCCTTAACAAGTTTTGCCATTCCAATATTACTAGACTCTATAATCACTTTCTCAACAGGAATTAATTTCATTGGGTGTTCATCAGTTATAACTTTCCGACCAATCCGATATTTTCCATTTTCACAATCAATATGCTGACCTCGTCTAATCTTTTTTTCATCTAAAAGAAGAGAATATATAACAGGTTTAATAACAGATCCAGGTTCAAAAATATATTCAACTGCATCAATATTTAGCAGACTTACATCTTTAAGATATTTTCTTATAAATCGATTTGTTGTAGCTATCGCTATAATATTTCCAGTATCACTCTCCATAACTGAAGCGATAATCTGTTTTGAACCAAAATCTTTCTGTTTTTTTGAGAGTAAAATTTCAATTCTTTTTTGAATACTCACATCTATATTCAGGTGAATATCTAAACCATCAACTTTCTCTTTTCTCTCAATTGAACTATTAAGAATTATATTTCCACGGACATCTTTATAACCTCTTAAATAACCATCATTCGCTGGTTTCATATCCTGTTCAAATCTTCTTTCTAAACCTTTAATTCCTTTAACTTGACCATATCGAGCTTCAATAAATTTATTTGTATATCCAATAAATGGAGTTAAAATATCACCGTAAGGATATTGTCGTTCTGCTCCAGTTTCAAAAATAGATAATCCAATATATTTATATTCACCCTTTGAATTTGTTTTTCCAATTAAAATTCCTGAACTTCTAAACTCTCTTGAAAGCTCTTTGATTCCTTGATATTCTTGAAAAGTTAGGTTTGTAGCAAGAGTTACACTTCCACTTTTTGAACGAATTTTGTCTAATATATTATCTTTTGACATATTGCTATAAAGGGAAAACATCTGTGCAAATATATTTTCATTATTTTTAGGAATATCTCTAGTATTAACTGTTGCGGTATATACTTTTCTTGTATATGCAATTTTATATCCATCAGCAGTAATAATACTTCCTCTACTTGCTTTTTCTCTATCTTTAAGAATAACTCTATTTATCTCTCTATCTGAAAATGCCACATAAGAGTAGCGAGTCAAAACCCCAAATAGAAGAACAATAAAGGTTATAAATATAAATATAACTTTTGTTGATTGTTGCATATAAGATTGTTACATCTGAATTCTGGAGATCTCTTTATATGCACTTAAAGCTTTATTTCTAACTTCAAGCATAGTTTTCATACTTAATTCAGCTTTATCGATAGCTAAAGCTGCTTGGTGAAGATCTTTTACTTGTCCAGTTGCAATATCAGTCATCGCTCTCTCCGAATCTTTTTGAGTCTTATTTAATTCTGAAACTGATCTTTTAAGAATATCTCCAAAATTGATTTCAGATTCTCTTTTTTCTAAACTATTTAACTTTCCATTTTGACCAATTTCGCCAATATTTCCAATACTACCTATCATCTTAATCTCCTATTTTAATTTTTAACTCATTAAACTAATAGCACTTTCTGCTATATTTTTTGCACTTTGAATTGCTGATACATTTGCCTGATATGAACGAGTTGCTTCAATTAAATCTGACATTTCAACAACTGGATTTATATTTGGATAAGCCACATAACCTTTTGTATCTGCATCTGGGTGAGATGGATCATATTTCATCTTTGGAGCTGAATCATCTCGAATAATTTTATCGACAACAACACTCATTGCAGGAATTTTTGGAGTCATTCCCATTGTTCCCTCTCGTAAAGGATCTTCATATTTCAGAAGTTCATTATCTTTTCCAAGTTGAGCATTTAACTCTTTATCAAAATTTATAGCTTTAAAAAGGACTTCTTGTCTTCTATATGGACCGCCCTCTGAAGTTCGAGTTGTTTGAGCATTTGCAATATTTGAACTAATAACATTTATTCTAGCTCTTTGTGCAGATAAGCCATAGCCGTTAATATCAAAATTTGATAAAAATCCCATTTTCTACCCCTAATTTGTTTTTTCTGATGCGGATATAACTGAACGGAAAATATTTCCCTCTTTTCTAAGTCCTGCAACTAAAGCTCTATACATAATTGAATTCTTGCTCATCTCTGTTGTTTCTACATCTAAATCGACACTATTTCCATCATTTCTAGCTCCATGTCCATCTCGGAAAAATATTGTCGATTTTTCAGGATCATCAGAACCATTTCCAATATGGTTTCCAGATGTTTTAGCTAAACTTAATTCTTGACCATTATCATTATCAAAAAGTTTTTTTGCTTCTGAATTTAGGGCTTTTTCAAAAGCTATATCTCTAGGTTTATAAAATGGAGTATCAATATTTGAGATATTACTTGAAATCAGTTTCTGTCGAGTCGCTCTACTATTTAAAGCTGACACCATAAAGCTATGAGCTTTGCTAATTTCCATTTTTAACCTTTAAATTTCATCTTCCAAGAATTTATAATATGATATTGTTGTTTTTCCAAATTTTTTACTTTTAATAAGTGAAGTTTCACCTATATTTTTTGGGGCAACCTCATCGGAAAGATGTTCTAAAATAATATAATAAATATACTTTTTATCAATTGATTCAAAAATTTTATAACTTTTTTTATAAATATCTTCCATTCCATCTCGAATTGAAAATGGAGGATCAAGATAGAATATAGATTCTTTATCTAATCTACTTAAAATAGTTGATATATTTGAGAAAGTATCTCCAGTTATTATTTCAATATTTTCACCTGAAAAACTTAGTATATTCTTTTTTAAAGTTTGAATTGCTACCCGATTCATTTCACAAAATAGAACTTTTGATGATCCTCGGCTAACCGCTTCAAAACCAATTGAACCACTTCCTGCAAACAGTTCTATAAATGGACGATCTGTAACCTCATTTTGTAATGTGTTAAATATTGAATTTCTAACTATCGATTTTGAGGGTCGAGTTGTTTCAATATTTGGAAGAAATATTTTTCTACCCTTATATTTTCCAGCATTTATGTGAATAATATTATCTTTTTTCAAGTATCGCCTCTATATCTTTTAATAATTTGTTGTTATGGTTTTTAATAATTGAAAAAATAGATTTTTCAATCTCTTTACAGTCTTCTTGCTCTTTTAAATTAACATTTTCCTGAATTTTATGATGAGGTTTTATCAAATATTTTTCTATCTGTTTTTCTGAAAATGGAAAATGAATATCTTTTCCTATCTGAATAATATTTTGATTTTGTAACTCTTTTCTATCTGTTATTATAAATTCATAGTTTTTTTCTGTTAAATATTTCCCCAATTTCATCTCTAAAATCTTTTGAGATATTGGTGATTTACAATCTATCACAAACAATCCTAAAACCTTTTCTAAAAAACTAGTATGAACTTCTTACACATCTTACATAATGCTGACTCGATGTGTATGTCCAATCATCATATCCAGCTTCAAAATCTACAAACCAAGCTTCCTCTTCTTCACTTCTTGCACTACTTGCATAATCTGATAGTGACCAGTAATCACCCTCTGTTCCAACATTATATTGAACAGCATCTTTTATGAAATATCCATTGTTTTTATATGTCTCATTTCTAAGAAACCAGCTATCCCAATTATCATTGTATTCACCATATAACCTTATGTTTGATAGAGTTCTTAATTGAATTGTAGATGGTAGCCACCAATCATCATATCCATCTAAATGAAGAGAGTCACAATATTGATTCGCCCCTGTCCAATCATATTCATACATAATATTATATTCACTCTTCAATTCCCACATCAAATAAGTATTACGGTCCGTCCAAGTTGAGGCAACTAATTCTTTTGTTAAAAATAAAGAAAGAAACATGAAGATTTTATGACCTATGTGCATTAAATTACTTTACCACTTTTTTTTGCTAGAATTTTAACATCATTTTAAGATTGAATTTATAAATTTATAATAACTAAAATTTATTTAAATTTAAGCGATTCTATTTACATAATTCAAAAATATAATAAGGTCATATATGTTTAATAGATTTTTAGTACTTGTAATAATTTACTTTCACAACTCCTTAATAGCTCAAGAGTATTTTATCAATATAAAAGCTGGATGGCAGTTAATAGGTCTTCCAACAAATATTAAAAACATGAGAGTTTTTAATAACGAAAAAAAGGTGAGAATAGTTTGGAACTACGACGGAAAATATGGTGAATGGATCGCATATTCTCCAGATAGAGCTATAACAAATAAAATTTTTAATAAAGGTTTGAACTCTTTAAATAGTGTAGAACGATGGCAAGGTTTATGGATTTACAGCTATGACAATTGGGAGTTAAAAGTTGATGATGAAACTGAACTACAAACTTCTTCACCAAATATAAATTCAATTGAACTTTATAAAGGTTGGAATCTAATTTCACTTCCTTTTAATGCCGTAATCTCTCCTAAAATTTTTCAAAACTATAAGATTTGGAAATATGGTAAATTAGATTCTAAATATAAAACAAATTGGCAAACAAATCAGGAATATTCATATATTGACTTTCCAAAACCTGATGAAATTAATGGAAAAGATGGTTTTTGGATCTATTCTCCTGAAAAACGAACAGTTAATTTGATTGATAGTAGTTCAAAATTTTTAGTTTCTGAAGATTCTTTGAAATCTACATTCCAAACTTATGATGAGGTTGAATCTCATATTAAAACATCTATGTTTGTTTCAAATAGAAAAGCTCAATATTGGAATTGGACATCTTCTGAAAATAGATATGAGACTAATATTAATGTCAAAGCAGATCTTCCTAAAGAAAAAGTCTCAAACTCTATTACAAACTCAAATGAGCCAAATATTAAAGATACGATCCAAAGACCTGATGTTTTAAAAAAGAGTGAAAATGGTTATATTTTTTATAGAAGTGGAGATAAAAAATCTGTTTTAATGGAGCATGTTGATGATGTTCTATTTAATAAAGTTGATGAACCCATTAGATTTTCATCAAACTTTAACCATGGAGTTTCATATATTGATAGTTTTGAGATAGTCAAAAATAGATTAATTGTTATCTCCAAAATGCGAGATGAAAAGCAAAGTCCAACTTTCACAGATAGATGTCGTGAAGAGAAAACTGTTGTCTCAATTTATGAACTTAATTTTAATAAAATAACAAAAAGCTCTCAAAAACATATATTTATTGATGGTGATTTTCAGGAGAGCCGAGTCATAAATAATAATCTATATATTGTTACAAATTTTAAACCATGTATTGAATTGAATTATTCAAAGAGATTCTTAAATAGTAATGATGATTGTAGCTATCCACCGTTTGACACAATTGAATATCAAACCAGATGTTACAATGTAGAAACTGATGAGGTTACAAAACAGCAGTTTAGACTTGATTATGACAATCCAATTATTCAGAACTTCTATATCTCTCCCAAATATGAAGCAAATAAAAATCGTCTAAATCTTATTAATCCTGAAACATTTTTTACATCTTCTAGAATTGATCAAAACAGTTCTCTTTTTTCAATTTCTCATATAGATTTAATTGGTGGAAAAATTGAGAAAAGTTCAACAATTTTTGGTGAGATGAAAAATATATATATTTCTGAAAATAATCTCTATTTTGTTTCAAACAGATTTCCTGAATATATCTCATATAACGACTTTAGGTCAAGAAGTGATATTCACCGATTTAGCTATTATCCTACAATTGAATATCAAGCTTCTGGTTCAATTCAAGGCGAAATATTTGATCAATTTAGTCTTAGCGAAAAAAATCAAAATTTAAGAGTTGCATCAAAAAATCTTCTCTCATGGAACCAAAAGAGTGATAATAATAGAGTGGCTGTTTTCCAAAAACAGGATAAAAATCTTAAATCTGTTGGAAGTTTGACAAATATTGTTAATGAATCCTACTCTCTTGCTGGAATAAAATTCTATGGAGATATTGCTATCGCATCGGCAAATAGTTTAAATCAGCCTTTACAAATTATCGATTTAACAAATGCCACAACTCCAATTAAAGGTGGAACTTTAGATATTGATGGAACTTCTGATTATCTATATTTTTCAAAATCTGAAAACCGTTTTATCTCATTTGGTAGAGAGATTAGTGAAACTGGTGTAAAAGGCGGAATTGAGATGAATATTATAGATGTTTCAAATCTTCAAAAACCTAAACTAGAGAAAAAGCATATTTTTGGCGATTCATATAATTCAACTCCAATATTTTCAGATGCAGATAGTTTTAACTATATAGATATTGACAGTTTTATCTCTTTTCCAATCTATCAAAATGGTGGAAACACTCAAAATAGTGCAGATATTGGAATTCATCTGTTTAATATCAAGAAACTTGATTCAAATCTCACATCAATTGAGCCAAACTCATATATCCCTTTTATTCCAGTTAAAACTATCAATAAATTTTCAAATGAGATTGAAAGTCTATTCGTAACTCGAGGAGATCTTGTATATATGATTTTTATATCTCAAGGCAAATTAGATTTTAAAAGGATTAAATAGATGACTAAAATTACCTATCTATCGATAATATATATTTTTATATTTATAACTGGTTGTGAAATTGAAAGTTCAAATATATCAAATAAAGATAATATTTCTCAAGATGTTGAGAAGAATGTTCCAAATCCAATTCCAAACTTAATTGGCAACAATAATTTACCTTTCGATGAATTTCCACCAATTGCACCATCAATTTAACAATTTGGGACTTGGTTTAAGTTCCTTTTTATAAAATGGTTGTAAAATTGCAGAGTTAAGATTTTACGGATAGATGGGTGAGTTGGCTGAAACCACTTCCCTGCTAAGGAAGCGTACTCGTAAGGGTACCGAGGGTTCGAATCCCTCTCTGTCCGCCACTCCTTTTTATTCAACTAACATCATTCTAAAATTACAGGCTATAAACAGATATGAGATATATAATATTTTTCAGCATATTTTTTGCCATAGGTTTTTCAAATACAACTAGAGTTAAATCAAAAATACCAATTCCGCAAAATAAAATACTTAAAAGATACTCTTCAAACTGTAATTCAAAATGTTTAACTAATCTAATTATCAAAGGAAAAGTATTCACATTTTTAGCAAATATGTCAAATAATGTTAATAACTTTGCTTTAAAAGAGCAAAAACTTATTCTTGAATCAGTTCTAAACATAAAAAACAACTCATCTTTAGATGAGATAAAAATAGCTTTACTTCTTCCAGATAAAATAATTGGTAGATATAGTGAATCGACGACAAAAACTGTATTCTCCTATCTTTTGACAAAAAAGCATAAATTTCAAGTCAAAAGTTATTTTATAGATGTTGAAAGCAGAAAGTCGATTAGTAGAGCTTTGAATCAGATAAATAGAGATAAATTTAAATTTGTGATTGCTCCAATGACAAATAGAGGAGCAACAATAATTAGTAAGTTAAATCCTGAAATATTTATCTATTTTCCAACAATTCATTCTTCAGAAATTAAAGATAGAAGTAAATATATGTTTTTTGGAGGTATAGATTATAAAGCTCAAATTAGAAAACTGGTTCGATATATTAAAAATAGAAAAATATCTTTATTTTACGATTCAAGTAAAAAAGGTCGTGAGTTAAATTCAATAGTTGTTTCAGAACTGAAAAGATCTAAAAAAAGAGTAAGAATAAGTTTAAATAGGTCTGTTTCAAAAAAACACTCTGATTTTTCACATCTTTTTAAAGATAATAATAAAACTATTGGAAACACATATTTTTTAAATACAACTAAAGTAAAAAGTAGTATTTTACTTGCTCAATTAACATCATTTGATCAAGAGCCATCTTTGATTTTATCAACTCAAATAAATTATACCCCGATAATATTATCGATGACTCAACCTTATGATAGAAAAAAGATGTTAATCGCTAACTCAATTTCAAATATTGACAATAAAAAGATTGTTGATACAAATCTACTTTTCAATAATGATATTAAATATGATTGGATAAATTATTCGACAACAGTTGGAATAGATTATCTTTTTCATTTAATGAGTGGAAAGAAAAGATTGTATAGAGAACGGTTTGTAGATAATCAGTTGCAATATAGAATTAGAGTCATGAAACCTCTTGAAGCTAAATTTTTAGAGGTAAAGTAGATATTTAGATATAATTTGAATATCTACAAAAACAGGTGTATTAAACACAATTTCAAATTATAACAATAATTTTTAAGTTTATTATTTATTGTTAAGATATTAAAAAATTAAAGGTAACAAAACTAGAATGAGTAATATCAAAGAAAGCACAAACCTAAAAGAGAGTGTTTCAGTAAAACAACCCCTAAAAGATAATAAGAGACCTAAAAGCAGATCTCATACTCCAGCAACAGGATATGCACTTGAAGATTTACGAGGGTTTCCAATAATTGAACTTATAACTTTAGCAACAGAGATGAATATTGAAAATCCAAATGATCTAAAAAGAAATGATCTTATATTTGAGATTTTAAAAACTCAAGTTAAAAAGGGTGGCTTTATTCTATTTACAGGAATTCTTGAAATTATGCCTGACGGATATGGATTTATTAGGTCGATAGATAAGAATTTTTCAGATAGTATAAATGATGCTTATGTTTCAAATACTCAAATTAGAAAATTTGCACTTCGAACTGGAGATATTGTTACGGGACAAGTTCGTTCGCCAAAAGATCAAGAGAGATATTATGCACTTTTAAAAATTGAGGCTATAAATTACAAACCTTTAGCTGATAATAGAAAAAGACCTCTTTTTGAAAACTTAACACCTGTTTTCCCAACCGACCAATTAAAACTTGAATATGATGGAATGAAAGTTACAGGACGAATGCTTGACCTATTTGCACCAATTGGAAAAGGGCAAAGAGCTCTAATTGTTGCATCTCCAAAAAATGGTAAAACAGAGTTGATGAAAGAGTTGGCTAACGGCTTAAAGAGAAATCACCCAGAAGTTGAACTAATTGTTTTATTAGTTGATGAGAGACCCGAAGAGGTTACAGATATGGAACGATCAGTAAATGGTGAAGTTTATAGCTCAACATTTGATCTTCCTGCAAAAAACCATGTTAAAGTAGCTGAACTTGTAATTGAGAGAGCAAAAAGACGAGTTGAACTTGGTGAAGATGTTGTAATTCTTTTAGATTCAATTACTAGATTAGCCAGAGCTTATAATACTGTAACTCCTGCAAGTGGAAAAATTTTATCAGGTGGAGTTGATGCAAATGCACTTCATAAACCAAAAAGATTCTTTGGAGCAGCTAGAAATATTGAACATGGTGGAAGTTTAACTATTATTGCAACAGCTTTAATTGATACAGGTAGCCGAATGGACGATGTTATTTTTGAAGAATTTAAAGGAACAGGAAATTCTGAAATTGTACTTTCACGAGCTATTGCTGAGAGAAGAATATTCCCAGCAATTAATCTTTTAAAATCTGGGACAAGAAAAGATGAACTAATTTTAGGAAAAGGTACTCTTCAAAAAGTTTGGGCTTTACGAAATGCTCTTCAAGATATTAACGATGAGGTTGAAGCTCTTAGATTTTTATATAGTAAGATGTTCCAAACTAAAGATAATGAAGAGTTTCTTTTAATGATGAATAAAGAGGAAAAATAATATATTTTGAGATATTTTCTATTTCCAATTCTTGTAACTTTTTTTCTAGGTTGTAGCCAAAAAAATTACACTTCAAAAGAGAGTTATCTTATAACTTTTAAATCTAAAGAGTTAAAATTTTCAGATATGGGATTTATTTCAAAAAATGATGATTCTATTTTAGTTGATATTTTTTCTGTTGGAAATCAAGTTTTGAAATTGGAAATGGGCAGTTTTATATCTGTAAATGATGGAGTTCCAACTCCATACTCATTTTTCAATAAAAAAGTTTTCCAATCTGAATATCCATCAAAAACTGTAAAATATATCTTTTCAGGTAGTCCAATTTTTGATGGTAAAAATTTAGAAAAAACTTCTGATGGATTTTCTCAACATATTGGAGAAAATATCTTATATAAAGTTTCTAAAAAAAGTACATATTTTAAAGATAAAATGAATGGTGTTTTAATTAAAATTGTTAAATTAAAATAGAGTTATTAAACATTCTCAAACTTTTATCAAATTTCCATAAAAACATATAATAAAATAGGTAAAATGTTTTATAAATTTCTTAGTCAAAGAAGATAATGAAACAGAAAACAGCATTAGATATTTTAAAATTGGGCAAAAATGTTTTTATTACAGGTGCAGCTGGAACGGGTAAAACTCATCTTTTAAATGAGTTTGTAGAATATCTTAGAGAAAAAGATGTTAAACCAACTATTGTAGCCCCAACAGGTATTGCAGCTTCTCATTTAGGGGGACAAACTATCCACTCATTTTTTAGTTTAGGAATTAAAGAGATTGTAGATGATTTTTTTCTTGATCAATTAAAAGTCAAAAAATTTGTAAGAGAAAAATTTGCAAAACTCGATATTTTAATTATTGATGAAATATCGATGGTTTCTCCTGAACTATTTGGCACGATGGATCTTGTTTTAAAAACTTTTAAAGATCCATTTCTTCCTTTTGGTGGAGTTCAAGTGATTTTATCAGGTGACTTTTTCCAACTTCCTCCAATATCAAAAAAACCTAAAGAGAAAAGGTTTGCTTGGCAATCGCCTATCTGGAAAGAGTTAGAGTTTCACACTTGCTATCTTCAAGAAAAATTCAGACAAAATGATGATAAATTAATTAATATTTTAGATGATATTAGAGGTGGATTTATTTCAGAACAATCAAGAACTGCTCTTGAACTAACTAAAAATAGAGAGTTTGATTATACTCCGACTAGATTATATACACACAATTTTGATGTTGATAGAGTTAATAATTTAGAATTAGCAAAACTTGATGGAGAGCCAACAGTTTTTGAAAAAGAGTCTAAAGGTTCGAAAAGATATGTAGATAAAATCTTTAGCACATCGTTAGTTATCGAAGAACTCTCTTTAAAAGAGGGGGCGGTTGTAATATTTATTAAGAATAACCCTGCAAAAGGTTATGTAAATGGTACAACTGGAGTTGTTAAAGGTTTTACAAAAAAGAGTGGTCTGCCAATAGTTATAACCTCATCAGGAGTTTCAATAATTGCAGATTATGATGATTGGTCAATAGTGAGTGATACAGGAGTTAGTTTAGCAACAGTTTCTCAAATTCCTCTTAGACTTGCTTGGGCAATTACAATTCATAAATCTCAAGGAATGAGTTTAGATTCAGCAGAGATAGATTTAACTAAAACTTTTGAAGTTGGTCAAGGATATGTAGCACTTTCAAGAGTAAAAAGTATTGATGGTTTAAAAGTTCTAGGGTTTAATGAAAAAGCTCTTCAGATTGATTCATTAATTTTAAAAGTTGATGATAGAATTAAAATTGCATCAGATCGAGCAAAAGATGAGGTCGAGAAAATATCTAAAACAGAACTAAAAAAGCAGTTTGCTAAATATATTAAAGAGGTGAAAAGCCGAAATTTAGAAAATGACCGAAAATCAAAAAAAAGATAGAAAAAATATTTTGTTGAGGCAAGAGAAATCTTGTTTCATATTTTAAATTAGAAAAGAGTAAAATGATAGAAGATATTTCAATTGTAATTATCACTTTTAATTCAGAGAAAACTATATTTCAAACATTAAAGAGTTTAGAAAATTTTAAAGAGATAATTATTTATGATTCAGAATCAGTGGATAAAACTGTTGAAATTGCAAAAAAGTTTCACAATGTAAGAATATTTTCTGGCAAGTTTCAAGGGTTCGGAAAAACAAAAAACTTAGCTTTAACATTCACCTCAAACAATTGGGTTTTTTCACTTGATTCTGATGAATTCATTGATAATAATCTTGAAAAAGAGATTATTAATTTAGATCTTTCTAATTCTGATACTCTATTTAAAATTAAACGAGATAACTATGTTTTAGAAAAAAAAATTAGATTTAGTGGAATTGGAGATGATTGGTTAGTTCGAATTTTTAATAAAGATAAATATCAGTTTGTGGAAAAAGCTGTTCATGAATATATTAAAGTTAAAGATAAAAAATTAGTTCAAAAATTAGAAAACTCGTTTTCACATACAGCCGTTACAGATATTTCTCAATTTCTATTTAAAATAGCGAAATATTCTGAACTTGGAGTCGATTTGCAAAATAAAAAAAGATATTCAATACCCAATATATTTATAAAATCAGCTTTCTCATTTTTTAAAACATATATTTTAAAATTTGGCTTTTTAGATGGTTGGAGAGGATTTCTAATTTCTGTTTCAAATGCAAATGGAAGATTTTACAAATATATTAGATTAGTAAAGTAGAGGAAAATTTACTCTTTTGCTCTAAATTTAACTTCGAAAGATACTCCAGTTTTAATATCAACTGAAACAGTTGTGCCTTTTATAGATTCTAAATATTGAGTTAATTCAATATTAAAATCTTCACTTTTTCCACGAGTGATAATTTTATAATGCTCTAAAATAGAGTTTTTACTTAAAATAATTCGGACAATTGCAGAATTTCCTGCAATATTTTCAGATGGATACCATTTATTATATAAAAATGATTTGATTTGAGTATAAAATTTATCATAAACACCTTTATCAGAATCATCTAAAGTTGAATTTCTAATTTCTAACTCTCTATAATCAACTCTGACAGATTCTATATTTTTATATCTATAACTTCTTTCAACTTGATAATCTATATTTTTTGTTAGATTATCATCTTTTCTACTTAAAGGGAGTTCAGTTTTAGATATTTTTCCTTTTAATCTGTTTATCATCTCATCTGAAACTCTAGGTTTATGTTCAATCACCTCATCTATTTCTTCATATTTAGATGTATCTACTTTTGCAAACAGAGAACCTAAAGATGGTGTTTCAGGTTTTGATATGGGTTTTATTACAGGTTTAGGTTTTGGTAATGGTTTTGGCGGCACAATTTTCTTTGGAATAGGTTTTGGTTTTGGAGGAACTATCTTTTGTGGAAGTTCAATTTTAGGCTTAACTATTTTTGGTTTATCAATTATATTGACTGAAATAGTAGTTTTGTCAGTTCTTATTTTTAAAACTCTATCTTTGTTATAGGAATAGACTAGAGTTGAAAATATTATTATAAGAAAAAAACTTATAGAAAAAAGACCGCTTAAATAAAAAAGCTTTGTATCGTTATTAACCATTTGTTGAAAGAGAAACTTGTGTAAATCCAGCCATTTTGACACTTTTCAAAACTGCCATCACATCTTTATATAATATTCGTTCATCAGCATTAATTACAATAGGTGTGCTTTTTGTGATATTTTGAGAATATAATAGAAAATCATCTGCAAATGTATCAAAACTATATTTTGTTTTTTTTATAAAAATATTTCGTTCTTTTGTAACTGTAATCTCTATTGTATAAGTTTTTTGTAAAGGTTGCTGTTTTGAACCTTGCGGAAGTTGAACCATTTCCTGATAAACCATTGTAGGAGCACTAACCATTAAAATTGAGAGAAGAACAAGCATAACATCTACAAGAGGTGTAATATTAAGTTCAGGTTGTTCGTCCCAATCAAACATTT
>Ga0256826_1000023_pt1 | contig 64676 bp, 47 predicted proteins | sample CV79metaG_FD_185975 | JGI IMG/M metagenome (GOLD analysis project Ga0256826, IMG submission 185975) | Hydrothermal vent microbial communities from East Pacific Rise, Pacific Ocean - CV79 | ecosystem: Environmental > Aquatic > Marine > Hydrothermal vents | place: Pacific Ocean: East Pacific Rise...
TCATTTTGTTTGTCAATCAGTCCAATGGTTGCATTTGGGATGATGTTTACAAATTTGTAAACATCCCTTTTTTTAATCTCTCTTTTGGTCATGCCTGCCCCACACATCAAAAATTCAACATCGTAGTTTTGAACCATTGAATCTATCCGTTTGGCAAGGGTTTTATAGTTCTCTATTAAGGGTTTATCCTCTTTGTAAATAGATGTTTTAGGATTTTTTAGAAAAAACTTATACGCCTCTCCATGAATAATCACCACTACATCAAGCTCTTTGAGTAAGCCCTCGTAGTGTGCTTTATTGGCAACAATGGCTTTGAGTATTTTATGTTCAAAATTTTCCATATTTTTGGTGGTTAAGTCGTAGACTACTCGTGCTGTTGTCTCTTGGGCGAATAGAATGCTTAGGGTGCTAAAAAGAAGCAAAAATATTTTTTTCATAAGTTTTCCTTGTCTATTAATATACTCTATTGTAATGGAAATAGATTAAAAACTATTTTCATTGGCTATAAATCATAGTTTTGATATAGTTATTAGATGAAACGTATCTCAAATGTATATCTTGCTTCTGTTTTCATTATTCTTCTAGGTCTATCGCTTTCGATACTCTTTTTTTTAAAAGAGAGTCAAAAAGATAAGATAGAAGCTCTAAGTAGGCACATTCTTGATGATTTTCAAAAAGATTTGGCGTATGAAAATTCTGACTTACTGACCTTCTCTTTAGCTCTTTCAGAAGATGGAGCATTAAAGAATGCACTGCTCTCTGACGATGAAGAGGGAGCTTACGCAATTTTAAGTGCTATCTCCAAACGCTTTAAAGAGTATACGCACATTCAAACACTTCGACTACAGCTTTTTGATACGGATTTTTTTATATTTGCACAGAGTTGGGGCAATGCTTCTGTTGGTATGCCCATGTGGTGGTTTCGTGATGATTTAGAGAAACTTAAGCAGAATAAACACCCAAAAGTTGGTATTGAGACAGGTCGAAGGTTAACATTTAAGGCAACCATTCCAATACAGAGTGGACATGAGTATATTGGTTATTTAGAGGTTATTCAATTTGTTGATGAGTTTGCTAAAAAGTTGCGTCAACGAGGGATTGAGTTGTTTGCTTTGATGGACATGAAGTATCTGGAACAGGCTTCACTAATGAAAGAGTTTCCTTTTTTAGACAACTATATCATTGCCAATAAGAATTTTAATAAACAGTTAGAGGCGAAAGTAAAAAAGATAGATTGGCAGGCATTAAAAGAGTTGGGGTATGTGTATAAAAATAAAATACTCTATCTTCTTGAACCCATGTACAATGGAGACCAAGAGGAGATTGGTAAATATTTACTGGTACTTCCTTCGCATACGGTAACCCACTACAGCCATAATTATCAGGACATCTCTATCTTTACACGTTTGCGTGATAAAGATATTTATAAAGTAGTTCAGTTGTGGGAGAACCCCTCTGGAAGCTATAGAAATATCAAAGATAAAAATCTAATAGAGTGGTTTGGAAAGCTTCAAGATGAAGATAAAAAGATGTTGGTAGAAGAGGCAAAGAAGAGCTTGTCGTTGTACAGTAAAGATGAGTTAATTGATATTATTTTAGAGCGTAAATACAAAGAGAAAAAAGTGGGAGTAATAGAGTGAAAATATTGATTTTAGAAGATGAGACAATTTTGGCTATTTCAATGCAAGAGTTTCTTGAAGATTCAGGTTATGAGGTGGTACATTTTGTCAATGCACACGATGCTTTTGATGCCATTTATGATGGAGCTTTTGATTTACTATTATTGGATGTCAAAGTCTCTGGTTCCATGACGGGGTTTAAACTTCTTTCAACGTTACGAGAAAATAAAATTACAACTCCTGCCATTTTTATTACATCTTTGAATAATATTGAAGATTTAACTAAAGGGTACAAGTGTGGGTGTTGCGACTACATTCGTAAACCGTTTGATTTAACAGAGCTAAAGCTTCGGGTTGAGCAGGTTATTCAGACACAATGTTTCCATTCACTCGATGAGATTATCGAATTGCCTTTTTCCTATAGCTACGATACCAAAAAGATGGAACTCTCTTTAAAGGATAAGAAAATTGTTTTAAGCAGGCGAGAGACAGCAATACTTGAACTTCTTATCAAACATCGTGGTGTGGTTGTCAGTTATGAGATGTTTTGGGAAGAGGTGTGGGGTGAGTGGATTGACCCTACCAATATTCGGGTACAAGTGGGAACGGTACGAAGAAAGCTCAAGAAAAACTTTATAAAAAACATTCGTGGCGTAGGGTACAGCATTGATATTTGATTCTAAAAAATTTGCTCTGAAATATGCCATTCGTTACACGATAATTTTGGCAATTATTCTAATTACACCACTGGTTATCTATGTTATGCTTCTTTTACAGGTGGACAAGGCAAAAACAGAGCTTCTACTGCAAGAGCAATCTCGAAAAGTCATTGCATCCATGCAACATTACAATAACCGAGACAAGGTTTATAAGTTTCCTCGTTATAAGGAGTATCGAACAGCACTCTATACAAATCAATATAAAGAGATTTTTTCAACGCTTGATTTTAAACCCTCTATCTTTATGGAGGGATTTTTTCATGAAGGAAAACACTACTATTACATCTACTCTTTACCCGATAAGCAGTATTTTGGTTCGAAGTACTTATTGGTCTCAGTAGTACATACAGCGAATGAAATTTATTTCTTTGCTCTTTTGGTTATTTTGGGTATTTTACTTATGCTTTTCCTCTTCTCATTGTTGTTGTTAAAAAACTTTTCTGTTCCTTTTGAGAATATGAATCAACAGCTTGATAATTTTATAAAAGACTCTATGCATGAGATTAATACACCACTAAGTATTATTAATCTCAACTCTGACCTCTGTATTAATAAATATGGAGAGAACAAATATCTACAACGTGTTAAATCGGCTTCTAAAACCTTAGCAACCATCTATGATGATATGGATTACCTTATTAAGCAGGGTCGTTTAAAACATACGAAGACCAAGATAAACTTTTCGGAATTTATTAAGAGTCGAGTAGACTATTTTCAAGAGGTTGCAAATTTAAAAAACATTACTATCTCTATTGAGATAAGCCCCGATATATTCTATTTCTTTTCAAAAGTAAAACTGCAACGTATTGTGGACAATACCATTTCAAATTCCATTAAATACAGTTACGATAAGAACAGTATCGAAGTTGTGGTTAAAGAGGACAAGCAACGTATTGTTTTTTCTGTTAAGGATTATGGAGTAGGAATCGAGAATGTTCAAAAGATTTTTTCTCGATATTACCGTGAAGATGAGACAAAAGGTGGTTTTGGAATTGGCTTGAATATCGTTAAAGATATTATAGATGAAGAGGATATTACCCTAAAAATTGAATCAAAATTAAAAGAGGGTAGCATCTTTTATTACACATTTATGAAATTAGATAACTAAAGATTATCCTACAAAATAACTTTTTACACTTTTTTTACACTTCTTCGTTATACTCTTCTTGAAATACTAAATTAAAAAGGAGTTTTAATGAAGAAACGTGTGAAACAGATTACTCTACTCTCTGTAATTTTATTTTCTTCCTCTATTGCTTTATCTGCCGTAGATTTAACTACAGCGTATGATATGCCAGATGCAAGTAAACTGATTGAGAAAGATTTATTACTAAAGCCTACAACTTTTACGATGCCTAAAAGTTGTAAACTTGATGATTTAGATGCTATTGCAAGGGGAGCATATATTTTTCATAATTTAAATGGAAAAAAAGCAAAAAAAACCCCACCTAAAGGGCTTGTTAAATTTACTGAAAAAAAAGGTAAAGATGGCAAAGTTAAAAAAGTAGCTAAGCAGTTTGGTAACTGTGTTGCTTGTCACAATATTGAAGGTGCTGTTGGTGGTGGAAATATTGGTCCTGACTTAACAGGATATAAATCTGTTTTTGTTGATACCAAAACCAGAGATGCAAAATTTGTTTACCAAAAAATAGCAGATGCTAGAATTGACAATCCTAAGACACACATGACAGTAAACTTGACAACAAAACTGTTTAGTGAATCAGAGATTTGTGACTTAACTGCTTATGTTATGTCTGCTAAACCTGCAAAAAAATAAGGAGAGAAGTATGGAAAGAAGAAAATTTATTCAGAGTATGTTTACTGCATCAGCAGTAGCTGTAATTACAGTACCAACAGGAGTATTTGCAGGAGATGCAAAAAAAGCCTCTAAAAAAGGGCCAAACGATATGTCATTTGATGAGGCTGTGAAAGCAATCACATCAGGTAAAGAGGTTAAAGAGAGTGATAAAATCAAACTTAGCGTTCCTGAAATTGCAGAGAATGGTGCCGTTGTTCCTGTAAAAGTAAACGTTGATTATCCTATGGAAGAGGGAAACTATGTTAAAGCGATTCACGTTTTAAACAAAGGAAATGGTAACGCACGATGTGCTGATATTATGTTGACACCTGCGAACGCAGAAGGATACTTTGCAACACGTGTTAAGTTGAGCAAAACACAAGATGTTGTAGCACTGGTAGAACTGAGTGATGGAACCTTTATTCAGACAGCTAAGAGTGTTAAAGTAACCATTGGTGGTTGTGGTTGATTCTGACCAAATTTGTTCGGGGCTAAAGCCTCCGATTCCAAAAATAACCAAGAGAGTTTGCCCCTAGGCATACGTTGATATTAATAAGTAATTAAGGGATATAACATGGCAGAAGCAAGAAAATCAATGGTAAAGATTAAACCAAAAAAATATAAAGTAGGCGATATTGTAAAAGTTGACTTTATTGTAATCCATCCAATGGATACAGGTATGAGAAAAGATAAAAAAACAGGAAAAATTAAACCAGCACACTATATTGATAGCATTACTTTTTCGTTTGATGGTAAACCTTTTACAACTATGAAAGTATGGGAATCTGTATCAACAAACCCTTATTTCTCTGTAAAGTATAAAGTTACAGGAAAAGGTAAGATTACTGTTGATTACACCGATAATCAAGGCGAAAAGAACTCTAAAAGCAAAAAAATTAAACCAAAAGGATAGGGTATGAGAAAATTATTATTACCTTTAGCCTTAATGGTAACCGTTGCTACTGCTGGAGAGCAGTTCGCAATGAGTGATGCCGATAGAGCAATGTATAAGGAGATGTTAGAGAATAACCCTGCTGATATTTATGTTGAAGAGGGTGGAGAGATTTTAGAAGAGGCTCTTGGTGGAGAAGAGGCACTTGCAAAATTTTTAGGTGTTAGTGAAAAAGAGTTACCTAAATACATTGCAGGTTTTCCACGATACATTAAAAAAATGGGAAATGTTGTTGGTATAGACCAAGTTTTACAAGCGATGCAGGTAGAACAGGGGAAAAAGAAGACAAAACTTAAAAGTGGAAAGATGTTCTCTATGTTAGCGTATGTAAAATCGTTGGCAAATGATGAGCAGTTTACCATTGATATTAATGCAGATAAACAGATTAAAGCTTCGTATGATTTAGGAAAAGTAACGTTTGAAACAGCAAGAGGTGGACGTGGTTTATCGTGTTTAAGTTGTCACTCAGCTGATATTGTAGGACAAGTTCTTAGAACACAGCCTCTTCCAGATTTGGGAAAAGCAGGTGCAGGTGCAACTTGGCCAGCATACAGAATGACAAAATCAAGTCTAAGAACACTTCAACGAAGATTCCAAGGATGTATGAAAAATGCTCTGCTTAAAGTGATTCCTATTGGTTCAAAAGAGATGGTTGGATTAGAGGTATATGTTTCAACATTGGCTCAAAAAGAGAAAAAAGCCATTGCCATTCCTGGCTTAAAACGATAAGGAGTTTTTATGGATATTAGCAGAAGAGACTTTTTAAATATGGCAGGTGCGTTAGGTCTTTTTGGCTTAAGCAGTGGCACACTCTTTGCAGGAGACAGTAAAGAGGTAAAAGCAAAACTTAAGAAGCTCACTTTTTCCGATGTGGTCAGTTTTGAACCAAAAGGTAAAGCAACGATTCTTCATATTTGTGATTTACATGCACACATTAAACCACTCTATTGGCGTGAGCCTTCAACATTGATTTCTGCAAAAAACTTGGTGGGAACACCAGGGTTTATCTGTGGAGACAGTTTTGAGAAACATTACGGTATTAAAGCAGGTTCTTTAGACCAATATTTTGATACATACAATAACTTTGCAAGTTTGGCTGAGAAATTTGGAAAAATGGGTGGAATTTCACACATGAAGCCAATTATTGACCATGTTAAAAAAGAGCGAGGTAAAGAGAATGTTCTTCTTTTAGACAGTGGAGATACATGGCAAGGGACAGCTGTTGCACTGAAAACAGATGGAGAAGCGATTGTTGATGCTCAAAACTATTTGGGTGTTGATGTAATGGTTGGTCACTGGGAGTTTACTTATGGTAAAGAGCGTGTTATGGAGCTTATTAAAAAGCTTAATGGCGAGTTTATTTCTCAGAATGTTATTGACAACGACCCCTTCTCAGATGAGTTCGAGGAGTTAATTTTCCCACCATATACCATTAAAGAGATTGGTGGAGCAAAAATTGGTATTATTGGTCAATCATTTCCATTTACGTCAACAGCAAACCCAAAACGATTTACAGAGGGTTGGAGTTTTGCACTGCGTCATGAGTCGTTACAAGAGTATGTAAACGAGCTTCGTAAAGAGAAAAAAGTTGATTGTATTGTTGTTCTTAGTCATGATGGTTTTTCAGTAGATCAAGAGTTGGCTAAAAAGGTTACAGGTGTTGACTTTATCCTAAGTGGACACACACACGACCCTAGTCCAGAACCAATTGTTGTAAACGATACGGTTATTTTGATTTCTGGAAGTCATGGTAAATATGTAGGGCGTTTGGATTTGGATATTAAAGATAAAAAAGTTGCTGGTTACAACTTTAAATTGATTCCTGTTGCTTCAAATCTGATTCCTGCTGATAAAGCTGGAGATGAGTTGATTGCTAAAGCGTACAAGCCATTTGATAAAGAGTTAAATGAAGTGTTGGGAACAACAAAAGGGATTCTTTATAAAAGAGATACTTTTTACTCTACCTTTGATTCACTGATTGGTCAAGCGATTCAAGATAAAGTAAAGAGTGACATCGTGTTTACACCAGGGTACAGATGGGGAACAACCGTTCTTCCAGGTGGCGATATTTTAAAAGACAATGTTTATGAGATGACAGCGATTACCTATCCTGAAGTTTACACATTTGATTTAAAAGGTCAAGTGATTGCAAACCTTATGGAAGATATTGCAGACAATGTTTTTAATGCTAATCCACTGCTTCAACAGGGTGGAGATATGAGCCGTTTAACGGGTGCGAGTTACAGCATTAAAATTGATGCTCCATCAGGAAAACGGATTTCTAACTTTTTAATTGGTGGTAAACCAATTGATGTTAAAAAAACCTATAGAGTTTCATCTTGGGGTGGAAACCTACAAAGTGCAGGCGAAAATATGGATAAAGAGACACCAGCTGTTTATGAAGTAGTTAGTGACTATATTCGTGAGAAAAAGGTGGTTGATATTTCATTGACTTCAAATGTTAAAGTATTAGATTATAATTGTGGATGCCCTGCAAAAGGTGCTAAGTGTTAATTTAGAGAAGGGGTTTATCTCATCTTAAGACCTGTAAGTTATAAAGATGAGATAAGTAAATATGTGATGAAAAATCACATCTGTTAGTATACATAAATTTATCTTATAAAGATAATAACTATTACAAAGGATGTAAAATGAAAAGAAGTAACATGATTAAATTGGCTACAGGGCTAGCAACACTACTATTGGTTACAACAACAGTGAATGCAGATGATTCAAAACCTTTTAGTAAACATAAATTTTTTGGTTTCTCTCAAATTGGAGTACAAGCAGGTGATGGTGCTATTAATAAAGATAATCAAAACGGTAAAATGAAAATGGATGCAGACCGTATTCGTTTGGGATGGAAATACTTTTCGGGTCCTTTAGCAGGTAAAGTATTTTTAGATTTTTCAAAAACTGGTGATTCTGGTTCAGGTATGCCAAATATTATTAAAGATGCATTTATTGCTTATAAAGTCAATAATGCAGCTGTTGTAAAAGCTGGTATGATTAAAACTCCTGTAGGTATGGGATTTACTATTCCTGGTTGGAATTTAGATGTTATTAAACGTGGATTTGACAAAAAATTAGCATTTGAACGAGCTGCTGGTCTTATGCTTTCTGGACGTGCTATTGGTGGAAGTGGAAAAGTCAATGGTTTAGAGATGGGTCATGAACGCCCATGGCACGGATTTGGTTATGACCTTATGATTTCTGGTCAAACAGGTCGTTCAGGTGCTGTTAAAAATGCCAAAGTAGGTAATAATAATGCTTATATGGGGCGTGTAATGTATGATAATGGTCAAGCATTGCATATTGAAGCAGGCTATGGTGTTTCAAAAGAAGCAGGTGGAACAAATGGTGCAAAAGATGTAAGTAAAAATGTAATTACAACAACAAACTTGGAAGATTACAAGGTCTTCAACATTGGTATTGATTCACATTTTGATGGTGCAAATGTAAAAGCTGAGTACTACGATACTAAAAATATTCAAGGTGTAAAAAATTGGAATATGAAGACAGTTGCTCTTACTGGTACGTATTATTTTACAGATACATTGGAGGGTGCAGTTAAGTATATTAGTGGTTCAGGGGATAAAGGTACAACAAGTGCAAAAGCATCAAATACTTATATTGGATTAAACTACTATATTCATCCTAAGAATAATAAAATGGATAGAAAATCAAGAAGAAGTAGAAATCAACATAGAATACAGATAAACTATGTTCTTGCTGGTGGAGATGCAGGTAAAGCAAATGCTAATACCGTATTTAAATATGCAGGTGGAGCATTCTATAAAGATAATGCTATTCTTGCACAGTACCAATTTAAATTTTAATCTTATTAGAATTTTAAAGGAGTGTGGGTATTTTTGCCCACACTTATATAACTCGTGTAAATAGATAAGCTAACTATTTTTTTTCACATTTTGATAGTTAGTTTATCTGTTTACATTTTAATCTATATATAAAAAGGGGTTCTTTTATGAAAAAAATAGTTGTTATGATTTTTTTCTCAATGATGTTTCTCTCTTGTGAAAGTAAAGTTTCATTAGATGATAAACCTCAAGTCTCTAAGTATCAAAAGGCATTATCTTTAGCCAAAAAGAGTCATAAAATTGTAATGTTAAAACTTACTTCTGAATCGTGTCATTTTTGTAAAAAAATGGATCAAGAAGTGCTATCGGATAAAGAGGTAGACTCTTTTTTAAATAAATATTTTATTCCTGTGGAAATCAATGTTAACACAGAAGAGTTACCTTTGGGCTTAACGCATAAGGTCACACCCACTTTCTTTTTTATTAATAAAGATGAAAAAGTGGTCTCTAAAATACAAGGTTCTTGGAATAAAAAAGATTTTATAGAGCTACTGGAGATGGTACTCAAAAAAGCACAAGGAGATAAGAGATGATAAAAATTTTAAGCATATGGCTCTTGTTGTCAACAAGTTTTACTCTTTTAGTTGCTGAAACAGAGTTTGCTGAGCCAAAGCCTTCTATGGAGAACCCTAGAAAATTTGTTTTTCCAATTACTACATGGGATAGAGATGAGATAAACCACATTTTAGGATCTGCGAATAATGTTATTAAATTTTATGGTGTGGACAATACTGAAGTAGTTATTGTTGCCTATGCACAAGGGATTAAGGCACTGCTTAACCACCATGATAACAAGATACGAAAACGTGTTAAATCACTGATGACGTATGATGTAGAGTTTATTGCTTGTCAAAATACAATGACAACTTTAAAAATTGATAAAAAAGAGTTACTTGACGGTGTTGAAGTGGTTACGGCAGGGATTGTTGAGCTGATTGAGCGACAACTTCGGGGCTATATTTACATTCGACCATAACATTAAACTTACAAAACAAAAAAAACTAAAGGAGATAGATTGAAACAAATACTAAAAGGGCTCTTGATTGGCTCACTACTTATTACAGGATTGATAGCAGAGGATATTAAAGTTTTTACATCTGAAAACAAAGATGGAAAGATTACAGCAAAAACAATAGAAGAGGTTTTTACCAAAGCAGGTTTTTTTGTATCAGCAAATCGAGATATGAATGTTCCTTTTAAAAAACAGTTTAAAGAGACAACGTTTGAGAATTATAATCTTTTTACTTTTTATAAAAAAGATACAACGTTGGCTTTGGCAAAGAAATACGATAATATTGGACTCTTTGCACCCATGAGTATGTCGATTTATACTAAAAAAGGCTCTACCGATATTTCAGTATCTTCATTAAGTGCTGTGGCAATGCAAAAAATCATGAAGATTCCAGCAGATGAGAAACTCTTAACGGATTTAAGAGCGTTGGTGGAAAAAACATTAAAAACAGCAATGCCAAATGGAACGTTTGAGACACTACCGTATAAAATAGAAGCAACAAAAAAAGAGCTTGTAAGCAAATTCACAATGGAGATAGATTCTAAAGATTGGGAAGATGAACTTGAAGAGTTTAAGATGGGCTTTGAAGGAGAACTTGCTCCAAATGGTTTTGTCATTGCAGGACAAAATAACTTAGGAGATGAGTTTGAAGAGGCGAATTATGAAGGCTTTGACTTTTATGAAGTTTACTCTATCTGTAAACTACCTGTTATCTATACCATTGCAAAAAGTCACCCAGAAGCAGGTGCTTTTGCTCCGTGTTCACTCTACTTGAACAAAAAGAAAGATGCTGATACCATGACCATAGCCTTTCCATCCGTTTATAACTGGATGAGTTCTATGGCACTTAAAGATAAAACAGATTTATCGACACTTGAGGATGCACAGAAGCGAATGAGAAAAATTTTAAGCTCTTTAACTGAATAACGTATGATTAATCTTTTTCTGATATAATTCGCTCCGAAAATTGTTGTCTCGGCACAGACCGTTGCAACAGCCCCTCTTTTCGAGGAAGAGCTACATGGCTAGAACAGGTTGGTTACCTGTCATAAAAATTACTTTAAAGGTCTCACCATGAGAAAAGATATTCATCCAGATTATAAAGAGTGTTCTGTAACATGTGCATGTGGAAATGCATTTGTAACTAAAAGTATTAAAGAAAAAATGACAATTGATATTTGTAATGAATGTCATCCATTCTTTACAGGTTCAGAAAGAAGTGTTGATACTGCTGGTAGAATTGACAAATTTAAGAAAAAATACAACCTTTAATGGGTTATTTTTCTTTTTAGACAAGGCAATGCCTTGTCTCTACAGATTCTAAAATATGCTTACATTTATCCCCACCCCCATTGGAAATCCCCAAGATATTACTATTCGTGCTTTACGATATTTTGAACAAGCAACACTTTTTTTATGTGAAGATACCCGTGAAACTAAAAGACTTTTATCTATTTTAGAAGAGCGTTTTGATTTTACCTATCCTAAGGTTGAGTTTTTATCTTTTCATGAGCATAATGGAGCCACACGTCTGGTTGAAATCTCAGAGCGTCTTAATATGGAAAATGTTGTCTATGTCTCTGATGCAGGTATGCCTATTATTTCTGACCCAGGGCAAATTCTTGTTGAGTATTGTCAAAAAAATGCTATAGAGTATGATGTGCTTCCTGGTGCATCAGCTGTTACGACTGCCTATGCTGCTTCAGGTTTTGAAGAGGGACGATTTCTTTTCTTTGGCTTTTTACCTCATAAAGGGAGTGAACGCTCTTCGTTGTTGATTGAAGCAATGAATCGAATGGATAATATTATTTTGTATGAAGCTCCTCATCGTATAGAGAAATTAATTGCAGAGATAGCCTCGATTGATGAATCCCGAGAAGTCTTTTTTGCAAAAGAACTTTCTAAGAAGTTTCAAAACTATTATCGAGGAACGGCGAAAGAACTTTTAGAACAATTTAAAAATATTAATTCTAAAGGTGAATGGGTTGTTGTGATTCAAGCCAAAAAAGAGCAAGCTCAAGCACTCTATGTTGAAGATATTTTAGCTTTTGACTTACAGCCAAAAGTAAAAGCAAAATTATTAGCAAAAATAACAGATAAATCTGTTAAATCATGGTATGAAGAACTTATTAAGCGTTAAATATTACTCTCTTGAATTTTTAATGAAAAGACACAGCAAAAATTTGATAAAATCTTTTTATGATTATTTATGGGAAACAAGTCTGTTTACATGCCCTAAAAGAGCATGAATCAGCCATTAAAACAGTATATATCGCTAAAAAGGGCATTTTGCCTCAAAACCTTTTTGAACATTTCAAAGAAAAAATTAAATTTTTAGAAGAAAAATGGGCTCAAAGTATGAGTAAGGGGGGAAATCATCAAGGTCTTTTGATTGAGATGGAGCCTTTTTCTCAAAGTAGCCTCTCTGCATTAAAGCAAGAGAAGTTTATTGTCGTACTGGATACAGTAACCGATACAGGTAATATAGGAGCGATTGTACGTTCTGCTCATGCTTTAGGTGCAGACGGTATTATTGCTACGGGTGTAAAAACACTTAATTTAGCTTCAATTATACGAACAAGCTCTGGAGCATTAATGGAGATACCCTTCGTTATCATTCCAAATGCTTTAGACGTTTTAAATGAATTAAAACAAGTTGGTTTTACAGTATATGGTGCAGGAATGGAGGGAACACGTGTTGAATTATGCCAGTTCTCGGATAAAAAGGTATTGGTTTTAGGATCAGAGGGAAAAGGGATTTCAAAACGTGCAACATCCAAAATAGATGAGATGATTTCTATTGGAATGAAGCATGAATTTGATTCTTTAAATGTAAGTGCAGCCGCAGCAATTTTAATACATAGGATGGAAAATGCAATTAAATGAAATTATAGATAAAGATGGTGTTGAAAAACTCTCTTTATTAACCAACATTTCAATAGATAATTTAAATAATTTAGTTGAAGAAAACTTTGAAAAGTTAACACGAGTAAAATCTTTAGGTTTTTTACTTATTTTAGAACGAGATTGTCACGATATAGATGTTTCTGCATTAAGAGAGCGTGTAAAAGTTTATTTTGAAGAGAATAAGCCAGCTGATGAGAATGTTGTTATGATTTCTAAAGACTCTGTTCCAGGTGCTAGTAATTTTTCATTTTTTAAATGGTTTGTTGTTTTAGCACTGCTTGGTGGGGGATGGTACCTCTATACTCAAGGTAAATTGGACGGTATACTTAAAAACATTGAAGAGAAAAAAGATTTTTTTGATGACAAGAAAGCATTAGAGTCTAATGTTACTGAAAAAGAAGCCAATAATGTAGTGATTAAAAGCTCTAATGAAGAGCCCATAACCATTGCAACTCCTGTTGCACCTGTAGAAAAAAAAATTACTTTAATCGCCACAGAGCATGAAAATGATGAAAATACCACACTTATTGATGTAAATGGCACTCAAAAGCTTACAACTGAAGCTGAACAGAGTGCTGAATCGATTGTTAAAGAGGTAATTGAGAGTGCAGAAGCCGTTGTTAAAAAAACGGTTGAAGAGGTTGTCACTGCTGAAGCAAATGAGACAAAAAAAGCTCCTCTTACTTCAATTTCAACAATAACCATTAACCCTACACGTGGTACACTTTGGTTTGGTTTCATTAATCTTGATACCAAGAAAAAAAGAGAATTTATGAAAAAAACATCCACACCCTTTGATATTAAAGGTGGTCGTTGGTTGTTGGTTACAGGACATGGTTATGTTGATATTGTAAGTGATGTAAGTACGGTCGAGTTAGCAGACAGTAAAAAACACTACTTCTATATTGACAGTAGCGAGATTAAAACATTGACCAAAAAAGAATTTAGAGCAATGAATGGACGACGTGGTTGGTAAAACCACACTTTAAAAATTAATAAGAAGAAGAGGATAGTAATGTTTGACGAGATTCAATTTGAAAAAATAAATAGATTGCCAAAGTATATTTTTGCTGAAATAAATGACCTAAAGATGGATGCAAGAAGAGCAGGTGCCGATATTATAGATTTTTCCATGGGGAACCCTGATGCCAGAACACCTCAACCCATTATAGATAAGCTTTGTGAAACAGCTCAACGTGATAAAACACATGGTTACTCTGCAAGTAAGGGTATCTATAAACTTCGTTTAGCAATGACCAACTGGTATAAACGTAAATACAATGTAGAACTTGACCCCGATACCGAAGTAGTAGCAACGATGGGAAGTAAAGAGGGTTATGTTCACTTGGTTCAAGCCATCTCTAACCCAGGGGATGTTGCAATTGTTCCCGACCCAACGTACCCTATTCATTCACAAGCATTTATCTTGGCTGGTGCAAATGTAGAGAAGATGGAGCTTAAGTTTGATGAAGAGAATTTTGAAGTGGATGAAGAGCAGTTTTTTATTGATTTAAATGATGCTTTAGAGAATTCATTACCAAAAGCAAAATTTTTGGTTTTGAACTTTCCTCATAATCCAACAACAGCAACAGTAACGCCTGAATTTTATAAAAAAGTAGTGGCTCTTGCAAAAGAGAAACGTTTTTATATTATCTCTGATATTGCTTATGCTGACATTACCTTTGAGGGTTATAAAACACCTTCGATTCTAGAAGTAGAGGGTGCAAAAGATGTGGCTGTTGAAGCGTACACACTTTCAAAGTCATACAACATGGCAGGATGGAGAGTTGGGTTTGTCGTCGGAAATAAAAAGCTTATTGGTGCATTGCAGAGTATTAAATCATGGTTAGATTACGGTATGTTTACACCAATCCAAGTCGCTGCAACCGTAGCCCTTGATGAGCATGGTTATGTACCCGATGAGCAGATTATTCCTCGTTATTTAAAGCGTCGTGATGTGATGCTTGAATCTTTTGCCAATGCAGGATGGAAAATGGGTAAACCAAATGCTTCGATGTTTATTTGGGGTAAAATTCCAGAGAGTTGTCGAGCGATGGGAAGTTTAGAATTTTCAAAAAGATTACTGGTAGAAGCAGGTGTAGCTGTAAGCCCAGGGATCGGTTTTGGAAAATATGGCGATGATTATGTGCGTATTGCATTGATTGAAAATGAGAATAGAATTCGTCAAGCAGGGCGAAACATTAAGAAATTTTTAAAAGTTGTAGAAGCAGAGAACGCAAAATAACTTTTAACTCCCTTTTTGGGTAGTGTTAAAGCATTACCCCTCTACTTTTTTACTATAATACCCCTATAAAAAACAAAAATAAAATCGTTTAAAAAGGAAATGTCATGGTAAAAGTAGGAATACTTGGAGTAGGAACAGTGGGAGCGAGTGTTGCTAATATTTTAGAGACCAATGCAGATATTTTAGAAGCAAGAGCAGGTAAAAAGATTGTTGCAACCACAGGTGTGGTTAAAAATTTATCCAAAGATAGAGGGGTCTCTATCAAACTTTCAGATAATCCTTTAGATATTGTTGATAATCCTGAAATAGACATTGTTGTAGAGCTTATGGGTGGGGTTGAAGAGCCTTATGCCTTGGTAAAAAAAGCACTGAAAAATGGTAAAGCCGTGGTTACTGCAAACAAAGCACTTCTTGCCTATCATCGTTATGAACTCCAAGAGATTGCAGGGGATATTCCGTTGATGTACGAAGCAAGTACAGCAGGTGGAATTCCAATTATTGGAGCATTACGAAACGGTTTGACTGCCAATCATATTGAATCCATTCAAGGAATCATGAACGGTACAACCAACTACATGTTGACCAAGATGATTAATGAGGGTGCTCAGTACGATGAGATACTAAAAGAGGCTCAAGACCTAGGATATGCCGAAGCTGACCCTACATTTGATGTGGGTGGTTTTGATGCTTCTCATAAGCTTCTTATTCTTGCAAGTATCGCTTATGGCATTGATGCCAAACCCGAAGATATTTTAATCGAAGGTATTCAAAACATTACTCAAACCGATGTAGCCTTTGCCAAAGAGTTTGGATATGAGATTAAACTATTAGGAATTGCAAAAAAAGCAGAAGAGGGTGTAGAACTTAGAGTACACCCAACCATGATTCCAGCATCAAGCATGATAGCAAAAGTAGATGGTGTAATGAATGCTGTTTCTGTTGTGGGCGATCGTGTTGGCGAAACCATGTACTACGGTGCAGGAGCAGGTGGAGACGCAACAGCTTCTGCTGTAGTAGCCGATATTGTAGATATTGTTCGTGGAAATCATGGACCAATGTTGGGTTATAAAAAACCTTTAGAATCAGGTTTAAGCCTACTTCCAGAAGAAGAAATCGTAACAAACTACTATTTACGAATGGGAGTAGATGACAAATCAGGCGTATTAGCAAAAATTACAAATGAATTGGAAAAATTTGATATTTCTATCGAGTCTATGCTCCAAAAACCACATAAAAATGACGACCGTGTAAAACTTCTGTTCACAACACATTCTTGTCAAGAAGCCAAAATCCAAGAAGCAATGTTAACGCTTAAAAAGCTAGAGTGCGTTCATGGAGATATTGCTATGATGAGGATTGAGAAGTAAGGTTTTTTATTTTAAACATGGCAATTTGTCATGTTTTTATTTCCTTTAAATAAACTATGATACTCTTTCATATTCAAAATTATTATTAAAGAGATTATTTGACTACAACAATGAATATTTCAAAAAACAAACCCCTTAAAACCATCGAACTTTTTGCAGGTGTTGGTGGTTTTCGTATAGGTCTTAAACAAGCTAATCCTACACAGTTTGATATAGTATGGAGCAATCAATATGAACCTTCTACAAAAACGCAACATGCTTCCAATATTTATACTCAACGCTTTGGTTTAGAGAATCATTCAAATGAAGATATTGCTAGGGTTGATGTTGATTCTATCCCAAATCATGATTTATTGGTTGGAGGATTTCCTTGTCAAGATTACAGTATTGCCACTACACTTAAAAATTCTTTAGGTATTATAGGTAAAAAAGGGGTGCTTTGGTGGGAAATTTATCGTATATTATTTCAAAAGAAAGAGAAAGCTCCAAACTATTTATTACTTGAAAATGTAGACAGACTTTTAAAATCTCCTGCTTCTCAACGTGGTCGTGATTTTGCTATTATTTTATCTTCTTTGAATTCTCTTGGTTATGCCGTAGAGTGGCGTGTGATAAATGCTTCTGAATATGGAATGCCTCAACGAAGACGACGTGTATTTATTCTTGCCTATAAAAAAAGTACAAATCTCTATAAAAAATTAAAGAGTTCTTCTACAAACGAACTTTTAAATAACGAATTATTATTATCAAAAACTTTTCCTATTAAACCCATAGACAATAAAACATTAATCAGTAGAGAGTTAAACAGTGACTTGGTAGAGATTACGGAAAATTTTAACAAAGAGACTCCAAAAAAGAATGCTTTTTGGGAGTCTGGCTATATGATTGATGGAAAGTATCATACCAGTCGTGTAGAAGTTGACTATCAAGGCTCATATTTTGTATTGGGCGATTTTTTGATTGATGAAAAAGATGTTCCTAAAGAATTTTATATTAACGATGAAGAGTTGAAAAAATGGCAATATCAAAAAGGTGCAAAATCAATACCTCGTATAAATAAAAAAACAGGTCACGAATATACATACAGTGAAGGAAGTATGGGATTTCCTGATGCTTTAGATAAACCATCAAGAACCATTATTACAGGAGAAGGTGGAGCATCTGCTTCTCGTTTTAAACATGTAGTAGAGGTAAATGGACGACATAGAAGATTAACCCCGATTGAGCTTGAACGCTTGAACATGTTTCCTGATAACCATACAGAGGGAGTGACTGATAGCAAACGGGCTTTTTTGATGGGTAATGCTTTGGTTGTTGGGATTGTTGAGAGAATAGGGAAAACACTTTTAAAGGAAATATATGCAAATTAAAACTTTTTCATATCGCTATGCTCAAGAAATTTTAGAACATGAATGTTGTAGAGAGTCACTGACTGAATTATTGGAAATATGTTCAAAATGCCCTTTGCCTATTTATAAAAACAAATCAAAGAGTCAACCGAAATTAGATGTTGTTCAACAAATAATTAACTCTTATTTTAAAATAGTTTTTGAAAAATATGGCTGGGAGAGTGAACCTTTGGTTACTCCTGTAGAGTATGATGATTCTCTTCGAGGAGATTTTAGGAAAATATTTGAAAAAAAAATTTCTAGGGATGGAAAGAAAGAGTTCTCACTACAAATTGAAGTAGAGATGGGGAATATCGCTAGTTCGTATAGAAATTATTTTAAGTTTCAGCTCTCATATGCTCATAAGTTGGCTGATATTGCTATATTGATTCTTCCTTGTGATAATTTATCTAAACGAATAGATAGTGGTGTTGCATCATTTGAAAAGACAGTAAGAGAGATTCCTTCGGCTGATTTATCTATAACCGTTCCTATTTTAGTTATAGGATTGGATGATACTAATGTAGTTGAAATGGATATATCTCAACTATCAACAGATATAAATATTGTGAAAGGTTCTAAGAATAAATATAAAGAAAAACATTTAGAATTGGTTCAAAATTTTATAGACATTACTTAATATATAAAGGAAAAAACATGGCAAAAGATCACTACTTCGACATCACAGCAAAGCTGGACATGATGGAGATGAAAAATGCAATTATTATGGCTCAGAAAGAGCTGAAAACCCGTTTTGATTTTAAAGGGGTTGTTGCTGAGATAACGTTAAATGAGGCAGGAAAGGTTGTTTCTTTAAGCTCTTCTTCTTCTGATAAAGTTGATGCACTGAAAGATATTTTGATTTCAAAATTGATTAAACGAAATATTGCAGGGAAATCATTGGAAGAGGTTAAGACAGAGGGTATCTCTGGAGGGAATACGAAGATTATTTATAAGATAGTGGATAGTATTGAGAAAGATGAAGCGAAGCAGATTGTTAAAGCGATTAAAGCGATGAAGATTAAAGTTACACCGTCGATTCAAGGCGATGAGGTTCGTGTAACGGGTAAGAAGCTTGATGATTTACAGGCTGTTATGAAAGAGGTTAAGACGCTTGATTTAAAAGCTCCTCTTGTCTTTGGGAATTTTAAATAACTCTTAAAAAGCAGACGTTTGTCTGCTTTTATTGTGGCTTATCCACAGTGTCCACCACCACAACATCCACCACTTGTACTTGCAGGTTGATTCATTGCGATATTAAACTCTTCGCCATTTTCACTAAATGTAAATCCATGTTTTCCACAAAATTTTGTGTTCATGTGGTTTACCATTGTTTGGGCTTGAATTAGTGCGTCATCTTTGTTATCAAAACTTATTCCGTTGTCATAAGGGCTTTTTTTGAAACAGCCACACTCTTTATCTACGTTAATTGTAAACATTTTAATCCTTGAATTTGTAATTTTTTGATAATAACGTACTTTCCTTAAAATAGGAGTAAATTACTCCGATTTAATCAAAGAAATAGTTGTTTATAAGCAAAAGTTTTATAAAGTAGCTTCATTTTAAGTGAAAATAGGATAAAAATGGTCTTAATTTAAACTATCAAGGGCAATTTAAATGACAATGAAATTTGACGTAAAAGAGATAGAGAGTGTCTGTACTTACTGTGGTGTTGGTTGTGACATTACAGGTGTGGTTGAAAACAATAAAATCACTAAAATTTATGCACAAAAAGATGGAGTTGTCTCGCAAGGAAAACTCTGTATCAAGGGTAAATTTGGATTTGACTTTGTTGACTCTGATGAACGAATACGTGAACCACGCATTCGTCGAAGTTTTATGGATAAGAATCCAAAACTCAAAGCACAATTTGAAGAGCAGTTAAAAGTCTTTGATGATACCTTTTGGACATGTGATTTAGATACAGCAACTTCCATCGCATCTCTGAAACTTCAAGAGATTAAAGATACTTTTGGAAGTGAAAGTTTCTGTGCTATTGGTGGAGCAAGAACAAACTGTGAAAGTTCGTACTCTTTTCAGAAGTTTTGTCGTGAGACAATGGAATCTCCACATGTGGATAACTGTGCAAGAGTCTGTCACTCTCCATCACTCAAAGGAATGAAAACAACACTTGGAGAGGGAGCGGCGACCAATCCTTATAATGATATTTACGATGCAGAATTTATGATTGTTATTGGTTCAAATACGATGGAAGCTCATCCTATTGTGGCGAATCGTATTGTGGATGTGGCTAAAAAAGATAATAACTTAGCTATTATTGATGTTCGTGAAACCAAAATGGTTAAGTATGCTAAACATAATTGTATTATTCCTTATGAAGCAAACCTATTGATTTTAAACATGATGGCGTATGTAATTATCAATGAAGAGATTTATGATGATACCTTTATTGCTAATCGTACCGAAGGGTTTGAAGCCTTTAAAGAGCAGATTTTAAATGACCCTTATGCCAATCCTAATTTTTTTAAAGATATAGAGGGCTATGAGTATTTAGCAAAGATGATTCCGAATATTGCTCGTGAGTATGCTGTTAAAAAGTCGATGATTTTTTGGGGACTTGGAATTACGGAACATCTTGATGGCTCTTACGCTGTTATGGCAATTACACACTTGGCACTGATGACAGGAAATATAGGTAAACGTGGCGTAGGATTGATGCCATTGCGTGGTCAAAATAATGTTCAAGGAGCCTGTGATATGGGCTGTTTACCATATTTTTTACCTGATTATCAAGATGCACCAAATGTGGGGCTGATGACTCCTCAGCTTATTGATGGAATGGTTGATGGTAAGATAAAGGCACTGCTCAACATGGGCGAAGATATTACGCATATTCATCCCAATATTAATAAGATAGAAAAAGCGATTAAAAATTTAGAGTTTATTATGGTTCAAGAGCTGTTTATGACCGATATTGCACAGCATGCTGATATTGTTATTGGTGTGCGTTCTGCCTATGAAAAGACAGGGGTTTATGTGAACGCAATGCGTCGTCTGCATCTCTCTCAACCGTTGGTTCAGTCGGATTTACCTGATGATTGGGAAGTGTTAAAACTTTTGACTGAAAAATTGGGGCATGATTTCAAACATGAAACCTCTGAAGAGATTTGGCAAGAGGTTACCGAAGTGGCTCATCGACGTTTCTCTGGAGCTCAATACTACCGATTGGCACGACATAGAAAACGTGGAATGCAGTGGCCAATTTACCATGAAGACACACCGATTTTACACCTACTTGACTTTAGAACCGACAATGGGCTTGGAAAATATGTCTATCATCAGTATGAATCCAGAGGAATGATTCAAGAGATTTTAGACAGAGAGTTTTATGCAGATGGATTGGATGGATTCTACTTGACCACAGGACGAACCTTGGCTCACTATAATAATTCAGCTCAAACCAAACATACCAAAAAACTTTATAATAATCACTCTGAAGATACGCTTTTAGCTTCTGTAGAAGATGAAGGAAAGTTTGGAGATAAGGTCATCTTGAAAACAGAGTACGGAGAGACGACGGTTTTAAATGTAAAATATACCAATAAAGTGAAACCTAGAACGCTGTTTATAACTTTTCATCATGCTCGTTCTCGTATCAATGCTATTTTTGGCGATGAGATGGATGAATTGATTATGACGGCACGATTTAAATCGTTGCGTGTAAGTGTTGTGCCTATGTAATATCTTAAAAACATGTCAATTTGACATGTTTTTGCCTCTTTCCCCATTTTTTGTCTATAATAGAGTTATCTTATAGATAAGGACTTCCTGTGAAACATAAATTAAATACTACGATGATTGGTAATCAAAATGAATCGTTGGCTGTAGATTTTCTGATAGCTGAGGGCTTTCATATTGTAGAGACCAACTATTATGCTCGAAAATTAGGAGAGATTGATATTATTGCAATGTATGAGGATGTTTTACACTTTATAGAAGTCAAATCTGGACAAGCTGATTTTGATCCTATTTATAATTTTACAGCAAGTAAACAGAGAAAAGTTATCAATTCATCCTACTATTATATGAAAGCAAAAAACTTAGACATGGTTTTCTCTATTGATTTAATTGTCATCCGTTGGGGAGAAGTAGATTTTTTAGAAAATATTACAATGTAAATAGAGATTTAATGGTCTAAACTTAAACAACTATAACATATTAAAACTACTATTGGTGGGATTTTGAAGCAGGATAACAGTATATATTGTTTATTGTAAAATAAGATTCGTTTCTTAAGAATATTTTAATAAATATGGATTTTTATGCTTATTTAAGGGAATTACTTGCTATAATACTCCCATGAGAGTCGTATTATTTTTCCCTTTTTTTAATGGCTCTCATGGATGACTTTTAACTTCATATCGTATCCCTCCCTATTTCCCTTTTTCTTTATAAGAAACGGTTAGAAGTTATCTCTATCTATTCATTTATTTTTACATCTTTTGTTATAATAGGTATAAAAATTTAGGATACTAGCTTTGAAACATCTCATAAACTTTATTGAATCTAAAAATATCAAAAAAACAAAAATCTATAAGCATTTAAAATCTACTGAACAAGAGGCAAAAGTATTGCAGTACGTCTGTAGGCGTTTTGTAAAGGGGATTGAAGAGACTGTTGTTTTGGATATTTTACAAGATAATTTTGATTATGAAGCTTACGATTATTTAAAGCATCTAAAAGTTATTAAAAAATTAATGGACATGGGCTGGTTGGTTCAAATCTCTTTTGGACAGATTAAAGTTCAAGAGGTTTCAGAACTTGAAATCCTTAATACTTCTGTTGGTCCAAGTATTAGTCTTCTTCGTCTGCTTGAAGAGGGTTCTTTAGAGCTGACACTTCCTGATATAAAACCCTATACAGACCATTTGGAATATCTGCAAGACCAATTTGATGTAATTGAACTGTTACATCAAATGTCAGTGTCAAAACAAGGATTTAATAACAACTCATTGGGGCTAGGTCGTCTAAAAAATAAACTAATTCTTTTGAGTCAACGAATTGTAGAGCGATTAAAGATAACCAGCGAACCCATTGTGGTGGAAGAGTTTTTTAAAGAGAAAAAATTTGATGATAGAGAACAGCGAATCTTTTTGGCACTCTTAAAAGAGGAGTACTCAGGAGGCGAAGGACAGTATCGCGATATGAATACCCTTATCGAACTGATTTCTCTGGATGAGTACGATAAAATTCGTAACCGTTCTCTACTTGAAGATGGTTCAAAACTCTTAAGTGAAGAGATTATTGATTACGAAGAGATACTCAATATGTTTGGAGGGATTTCTCGCTCTTTTTATCTGCAAGAGGCGATACTTCAAAAAATTATCCACCCAAATAAAAAGAAAAAAGTAACCAAATTGAAACTGGATAAATTGGTAGAAGAGCAGGAGTTGTTTGAGTATTTAAAACCGACTACGGATTTGTCGGATGTGGTTTTGCATCCAAAAACCCGAGAGGTACTGAATACCGTTATTAAACAGGTCGATAAAGATGTTTTTGCCAAATTAAAAGCGTGGGGCATCAAAGATAAACGTAAAGGGATTGATGCTCGGATTATCTTTTATGGAAGCCCTGGTACAGGAAAAACCATGACGGCTGTGTCGTTAGCAAAGACCTTAAAGCGTCCAATTTTAAGCTTTGATTGTTCAAAAATTCTCTCGATGTATGTGGGGGAGAGTGAAAAGAATGTGCGTAAAATCTTTGATGATTTTAAAATCCTTAGTAAAAAAGCAAAAGTAGACCCTATTTTATTACTGAATGAAGCCGATCAGTTTTTGAGCAGTCGAACCGAAGGTGCAGGCTCTTCAGCAGATAAAATGCACAATCAGATGCAGAATATTTTTTTAGAACAGATTGAACAGTTTGAGGGGATTTTAATTGCGACGACGAATCTCTTGGACAATATTGATAAAGCATTTTCAAGACGTTTCAATTATAAAATAGAGTTTAAAAAACCAGGAAGAAAACAGCGTAAACGTTTATGGCATTTTATGCTTCCTGAAAAGGCAGATTATGATGAAGTCTTTGAAGTAGAAGAGCTTTCAAAACATGAGCTGACAGGGGGACAAATTAATTTGATTATTAGAAATACAGCCTATAAAGTAGCTGTTCGTGAAGAGAGTGTTTTTACTATGCAGGATTTTTTAGAAGAGATTGAAAAAGAGTTGGGTTCCAGTTTTGAAGGGAGCAAGAGCATGGGGTTTCGGATTTAATTTTTTAAATCTTATTTAATCCTCATCTTTTTTAACTATACTAATAAAGCTTATTTTCTTTAGGATTATCCATATGTATAAAACGTTGTTCTCTTTTCTTTTTTCCTCTTCTCTCTTATCAGCAGGGGTGGTTGTCCCTGATGATTATTTTATCTCTGATGATGAAAATCTTTCGTATATTTATTCAAAAGAGTATCAAGAGATATTGCCAAACTTTAAAAAATATCAAGAAAAAATTATTAACGGTTATGAACGTGAATATGGTTATACGCTTGATAATACGCTTTATGTAGGTTTGGCTTCTTCCAAGAATCAAATTGCTAATGGTTTCTCAACACAGTTTCCCTTTAATGAACAGGTATTTTATGGAGCAGGAGCAGGGTATATTGATTATTTCTGTTTCTCTTCTTGGTTAAAAACACTGATTATTCATGAGACGGCTCATAACTTTCAACTCAATCCTAAAAAAAATGATTTGTCAATTATCAGCCATAAAGTATTGGGAAACACCCCTTTTTCGATGTTCTCTTTTTTACCTCTTTTCCCAATTCCAAACATTACAGAGAGTTCGTTTATCTTAGAAGGTAATGCAGTAATGAATGAGTCTCGTTATGGCAATGGTGGACGACTCTTTTCAGGTTATGCGTTAGCTGAGGTTGTGGCATTAGCCAAAGCAGGAAAAATTACTCCTGAGCTTATGTACAATGAAACACTCTCTTTTCCTTATGCAGAGAGTTTTTACTTAGTTGGTGGATTTTTTCAGCAGTTTTTAGTTCGACGATATGGAATCGACAAAGTGAATTCATATTTTAAAACTTATGCAACACAGCCTTTTCCTTTCTTTACGAATTGGGTCTTTAGCAAACAGTTTGGAGAAGATTTTGAGACGCTTTTAGCTGAGTTTGTTGATGAGATAAAAAAAGAGCATCAAGAGTTTACACCTAGCAAGGGAAAAATTTTAGCAAGTAGTCAACTGTTTGTTCCGTTGAATGTTGACAGTGGTGAGATTTATACGCTAATTTCAGATAAGAAATCAGCTCCTAGAGTGTTGAAAATAGATAAAAAAACAAAAAAGATTGCTTATGCAGATGGTTCATGGAGGGGAGGGGAGCTTTTTAAAATTGATGGAGCGTACTATTCCCAAAGTTCAGCAAAAAGTTCGCCTACTAAAATTAGTATGGGACTTTTTGACAAGAATGGCTATCTTTTAGAGGGGACAGAATCTAAAATTGTTCAAGGCTATACGGCTGAGCATAAAATGGTCTATTTTGATGTGCTAACATCATTGGAAAGCCCACAAGTGTATATAGATGGAGAGTTCTATACTCAAAGCCACTCATCGGTCTATGTGAATAAAAATGATTTATACTATTTTAAACAAAAGGGAGAGAAACGGATACTCTATAAGAATAAAACAGCACTCTTTGAGTATCAAGGACATTATGGTTTTGTTACAGAGGTGTCGGATGAGGGAGAAGTCTATTTTATAGCACCTTCTGAACATGGAAGTTCGGTTTATGGTTTCAAGAATGGAAAGGTAGAACGTATCGTTAAAGGCGATGACGTTATTGAGTTTAAATGGTTGAATAGTAAAGAGGCTTTAATTGCAACGGTAGGAGCAAAAGGCTATGATTATCGTTTACTCTCATTGAATACTTTAAAGCTTGATTCTCATCAACCGTACACTATTCAACCTTTTGATACTCTGCCAAAATCAAACCTTGAACAGGATGTCTTCAGTAAAACGAAGAATGCTCCAAAGCTTGAAAAAGAGTATGGCTTTTTGCAAAAATTAAAACAGAGCTCCGTTAACCAAGGGATGAATTATAGCTCTTACAGTGGTTTTGGAATGGACATTCAATTAAACTTTTCCGACCCTTTAATGCAGAATTCACTCTCTGTTCCTATCTCTTATAATAATGATAGAACGGTTGCTGGATTGAAATACGATAACCGTGCTTATCCATTAGAGTTTGGTGGAGCCGTTTATGGGGTATACAATAATGAAAAGATTCATAATACACGAAGAGATTATGGAGTAAATAGTTATGTTCATTACCCATTTTTAGCCAAAGGATATTGGCGAGGTTCAGCTACTTTGGGGTATACCAAAGCTTACGACAATATTTATCGAGAGCCGTTGACGCTTTCTGTAGATGTTTTGAATTATCAGCAGTTTGGAGTAAGTAAATACGCAAACAGCTTGAAAGATGCTTCATTTTTTATAAGTCAAGATAGAGATTCTAACATCTTTGGAGCCTCTTTTTCTTGGGAAGAGGATATGCCATGGCAAAGTTATATTGGTCTTAATGGAGCGTATCTAAAAAGTAATCGAGTTGATGTTTTCTTAGAAAAAGGGATTGAGTTAAGTGATACATTTAGTGATTTACAATCGGATAAAGCTACGGTGAATGTTCCCACTTTTAGCCATGCAACCTATGCCGATGAGGTCAAAGTAGCTGAAGTAAGTCTCAAAAAAGTGTTTGATGGTTCTATTTATAACTACTCTTTGCCTCTCTCCTTACAGCGTGAATCGGTCTATTTTAAACAGCGATTTTATGATATTGATTTTACAAACAAAATAAATAAGAAGTATAATGAAACAGTAATTGGGCTTGAAGCTGATTTACTGTTTTTACATAAAATATCAATACCTATGAGTATGGAATATCTTTATAATCCTGATGTTCGGGATAGCGAACAGTTTAGAGTGTTGTTTGGAGGTCAATTTTAATGGCAAAAAAGAAAACAAATAAAATTCAGATTTTTGTAAACCAAGAAAAACTGGATTATGAAATGCAGTTGGTACGTCTTCAAGTTGAACTTTTAAAGCTTCAGAATCATGTTAAAGAGAGTGGACTTAAGATTTTGATGATTTTTGAAGGTCGAGACGCAGCAGGAAAGGGTGGAACGATTAAGAGAATTACGGAACATTTAAACCCTAGAGGTGCAAGAGTGGTTGCCTTAGAAAAACCAAGTGAACGAGAGTCCACGCAATGGTATTTCCAACGTTATGTTAGCCATCTTCCTGCAGGAGGCGAAATTGTTCTGTTTGACCGTTCGTGGTACAACCGTTCGATGGTTGAACCTGTAATGGGTTTCTGTACTGAACGAGAGCATCATAAGTTTTTAAAAGACGCTCCCCTGTTTGAAGAGATGTTGGTGGCTGAAGGGATTCAAATTTTTAAATTTTATTTCTCGGTTTCAAAAAAAGAACAGGCAAAACGTTTTAAAGCTAGAGAAACAGACCCTTTAAAACAGTACAAACTCTCTCCTGTAGATAAAGAGTCCCAAAAGTTATGGGACGAGTACTCTTTGGCGAAATTTATGATGTTGAGTGCAACGCATACCGAAGATGCTCCGTGGACAATTATTAAAAGTGATGACAAGAAAAAAGCACGACTAAACTGTATTAAACACATTTTAAATTTTGTGGATTATCCAAATAAGATAGATGCAAAAGAGATTGTTGTAGACGAGGATATTATTGTCTATGGGCGAGATGAAGCCATAGCCATGGAAAAAATGTTTAAGTTTTCGGTAAAGTAAGAATAGAGAAGAGTAGGCTAAGTAGTCTACTCTCCTAGAGACAATTATTATCCCCAAATTCCTTTAAGAATATAAAATACAAGTGCTGAAAGTATTGCTGCTACAGGAACAGTAATAATCCATGCTGCAATGATTTTTTTAATCATACCTCGTTTCACATATTTCTCTTTTAACTCTTTTTTAAGTCCTTTAGCTATCTTTTTCTCAGATTTAACCAATTCAAAAAGTTCAGACTTTCTTTGGTAGTTATCTCCAATTGTTTCTAGTTCTGCTTTATAGTTTTCAACCACTTCAAGCTGTGCATTCAATTCAGTACGTTTTTCATCTGTACCATTTCTATCCATCCATTCTCTTAGGAATCCAACACCAAATACACCACCAACGGCGATATGTGTTGATGAAACAGGTAGTCCAAGTTGAGAAGCAATAACCACTGTAATCGCTGCAGCCATCATAATAGAAAATGCTCTCATTTGGTCAAGCTCGGTAATTTCTGAACCAACGGTTTTAATAAGTCGTGGACCAAAAAGTGCTAAACCAACAGAGATACCAATACCCCCTGTTACCATAACCCATAGAGGAATAGAGGCTTTAGCCGAGATGGTTGTGTTTGCAAGAGCATCATAAATGGCAGCTAAAGGACCAACGGCATTGGCAACATCATTTGCACCATGAGCAAAACTTAAGAGTGCCGCGGCAAAGATAAGAGGAATTGTAAAAAGGGTATTAATTGACGCTCTATCATCAGATAGAGTAGCAATTTTAGACGCTACACGAGGTTTAACAACAAAGTAAGTGATAAATGCACCAATGGTACCAAACATCATCGCTATACCAATAGTTGGTTTTTTTGTTTCTGGTAAAAATGGAAGAATATCTACAATATCAACCCATACTTTTTTAAGACCTTTAACCGTAAGGTAGGTAATAAATGCCATTGCCATTAGTGATACTAGAATAGGAACGATTTTTTTAGCCGACTCCAATTTATTATCTTTAAAAAGGATTTTTGATTTGATCACATAGAGAAAACCTGCTGCAATTAGACCACCAAGAACAGGAGAGATAACCCATGACATCGCAATCTTACCCATAGTTGCCCATGAAACAACAGCAAATCCACCTGCTGCAATACCTGCACCCATAACACCACCAACAATAGAGTGAGTAGTCGATACAGGAGCTTTTAGAATGGTTGCAAAGGTTAACCATAACGCTGCTGCTAATAGAGCTGCTGCCATGGCATAGACAAAAATCATTGGGTCTCCTGCAAATGCAGTAGGGTCAATAATCCCTTTTTTAATGGTCTTAACCACATCTCCACCTGCAATCAATGCACCAGAAGCTTCAAAAATAGAAGCAACAACAATGGCTCCTCCAATGCTTAATGCTCCTGCACCAACGGCTGGTCCAACATTGTTAGCAACGTCATTCGCTCCAATGTTCATCGCCATATACGCACCAAATACAGCTGCCATCATAAGGAAACCAACATTTGGAATGTCTCCAAATGCTGATTGGACATAGAATGCAACGGCTATTGCAAAGCCTGCTCCAAGTAGTGTTTTAAGTATGTTCATGAGTGTAATTACCTTTTTTTTAATTTTTATATTCTATTATAAAAAAGTTACAAAATGGTTACAGAAAGATTATAAAACTATTATTTTCATTTTCGTACCGATAAGTAATCTTTCATCTTAATAAGTTCATGATATTTAGCTTGATAAAATTTTTAGTCTACATTTTTTAGTTTTTGGGGAATTTGTTTTTATTCATTCGTATATAAAATATAACAAATTAATTTAAAAGGAAAAAAGTTATGAAAAAAATGATAAGTTCAGTTGTATTTACCTCAGTATTCTTAATTGGTACAAGTTCTATTACTTGTGCTGATGAAATAAGTAATGGAGGAAGTTTTGGAGCTTTCCTCTTTACACCGAGTACAGCAGATGGTACTATGGATGGATATAGCTTAGATGGAGGTGGAATGTTAGGTTTTGTCTTTGGAAACAAAAGTATGTTTTCTGAGACTCTTGGTTTTTATGGCAGTTATGATATGTCTTATAATAGTGTAGATGAAACACAGACTAGTGATGCTATTTATGGTTATCGTATTCTGAATGTTGGAGCAACGTATAGTCCATTTGATTCGTTAACTTTATTAGGTGGTATAGGCGTAAGCTGGGAGTATGGAGAACTCTTCTACTATGGAACTCATTATGTTTCCGATGAAGATAAGATAAATATGAATCTTCATGCAGGTATTTCCTACAATATAACTGATAAATATGGTGCAATTGTTACTTATAATACAGCTTCTTCCTCTGTTGGTATAGGAATTTTAGGAAACTTTTAAAGAGATAGAATAGAGGGATTTCTATGCTTATCCTAACTATTTGTTAATTTAATAGGGATTTATTTTAAATTAAAAATATTAAAAAAAAGTATTAAATAAGATAAATTCACTATAATAATTCTTAATTAATTTTTTCCGTTGCTAATTAGAGGAGAAGAATGAAGAAGAATAATATAGATCAATTTATTAAAAGAGTATGTGATGAGGAGTGTAACGAATATTTTGAAAGTAGTAAAGAGAGAGCTTTTGAGGAAATAAAACTCTCTCTTCCTCTTGATATACTTTCTCAAAGTCTTAATCGTCTATTAGAGATTAAGATTGCTAGAATAGCTTCTCCTATTATCAAAAAAATAAATCAAATAGACCAAAATCGTTTTTGGGTTATCTACTATCGTCTCTCTGAAAAACTCATTCGTTTAAAATGTCAACAATGTAAATCCCCTACAGAAGAGATAATGTGTATGGAGTATATTTTAAATAGAGTTATCACTCATATAAAATCTTTTAATGTTAATGATGAGTCTCATATTTTTAAAGAAGTAAAAAAGAATCTTCTTCAAGTGAGTTATAATTATGAAAAATCTAGTGATATTGAGTTAAATAGAGATTCTAAATATTTCAAAGATGCTGTGGGTACTATAGAGAATTACACTAAAAAGATACTTACAAAGTATGTTTCTGAGAGTGTGGATATGGATACTATTGAGGCATTATTAGAAAATGCTATTTTAGATATATCTGAACGTTATAAAAGAGGGAATTTCTCAATCGAGAATAGTTACATAGAAAAAGAATTTTTATTGCATTTTGATAAAAATAAAGAAAAGCTCAATAGTGTATTACCTCCCCTTTTGATAGAGCTACTTCAGCAAGAGAAGTTTTTTAACTATATCTACAATCATTTTATTACTCATAGATTTATTGACTTTTTTAGGAGTATAAAATTACCTCCTCCTCAAATAACCGAAATTGAGTGGAAGGGTCGAACTTTAGATGAAGTATTAGGAGAGTATGCCAATATTATTTCTGATGAGGTTAAAATTATTTTACGATTGAAGATAGCTGAAAGATTAGAGGACAGAGAGTTTATAAAGCTTCTTTATCTTTTTGATTATAGAGGGATTGATATTTTTAGCCATTTTAATGATAATGAGATTTTAGAGATTAAACTCTTTTCTCGTAATGGAAAAGAATTATCCATTAATACCTATAGAAAAATTGCAAAGGTTAGGGAAAAATTAGAATCTAATTCGTATGTAGTTATAGAAGATATAAAAAGAGAGATTATTTTAAAATTAATCTTCTCCGATGAGATGAATGCGAAAGAGATAGGAATGCTTTTAGGTTATAGAGAGAAACAGGTTTATAAAAAAATAGAGAATGCAAAAAAACGAATCAAGTACAAGAAGGAGTTGACCTTATGCAAGGTATAGATGATACGTTTGCTATCCATCCTAGTGATGAAGAGTTGGCTGATTTTGTGGATAAGAGTCTTGATAAAAGAAAAGAATCTGAGATTCTTAAACATCTTATTTCTTGTGATGAGTGTAGTGATGTAGTAGCATTAGTGCTAAAGTATGGAAAGCAGATAGAGAATGTTATTCAGCCAACGACAACAGGAAGTATTCCTTCATTGAAATCTCTCAATTCAATTAAAATTACAAATACTTTTAATTATAAAGGAGGAATTGGAATACTTTTAAGTGGATTAGCAATAGCATCACTTATTATATTTATCAAAATACCAAGTGATAATACAAAATTAGGAGTGATGGACTTATCTATTTTACCAATAACCCCCTACCAAGCGAATGAAACTTTTATATTAAAAGACGTGATTATTGATGCTGATAAAGTTTTAAATAGTATTGTAAACTCAACAGATGTATCTAAACTTCAAACTTTTCACTATGCCGAAGAGCAAGAAAAAGTAGGAAAAATAAAAGAAGCAAAAGCGTTTTACAAACAGGCATTTATAGAAAGTTTAAGGGAAAATAATAATAAAAAAAGGTTAAAAAAGAAAATAGTTATTCATAGTAGATTATTTCACTTGAGTAAAGGTAAAGAGTTAGATGAGTATAGAGAGATTTTAAGATATGAAATTCGATTATATATTTCAAAGTTTGAAAAGAAGGAGTAAGAAGTGATAAAAATATGGCTAATACTTTTATTTATCGGTATAAATTTGAAAGCTACTGATTATGGATTGATTATAGGGATAGGAGAGTATAAGAATATTGCTAGTCTACATAAAGTAGATGATGATATTCAAACATATATTAAAATTTTAAATCATTGGGGTATTCAACACCCTATTGTCTTAGAAAATCAAAAGGCAACAAAAAAAAATATTTTAAAAAGATTGGATTTTATTGTTTCTAAAATAAAAAAGGGTGATCGCTTTTTTATGTTTTTTTCAGGGCATGGTAGTAATCTTAAAGATGAAGCTTTTTCAAAAAAATTAAAATCTGTAAAGATAAAAGAGTTGATAAAAAAATCAGGAGCTATTTTGCCTTATGATTTTGATGAAAATAATCTTATAAAGACGATTATTATTGGAAAAACAGATTTAAAAAATCGTTTAGAAGAAATAGATAATCATGTAGCTCAATCACTTATTGTCTTTGATGCCTGCTTTTCTCAAAATAGTATTAAAGATATTCGTGGAAATATGATTAATTTAACTCCTAATATTCTTACAGATACAAATGATTATCCTTATAAAAATATTGTATATATTGCTTCTTCTATAATTCAGGCAAAAGCTGGAAAATTTTCTCCTATTTTAAATATATGTTTGGATAAACCCTCTTCCTTACATGAGATTAAACATTGTATTAATAATGAAATAGGGAACAGCATGCAAATACCTGCTATCTTTAGCAATAAAAAAAAGATAGATTTCCGAAATCTAGTTAACCAATAATATAAGGAGTAGGGTTATGATTAAACATTTCTTTCATTTTTTTATAGGCGTTTTAGGAATTTTTTTCTTAAGTGCTTGTGTTGACTCATCCTCAATTTCTGTACCTAAAAAAGTTCAACAAAAAAAAGAGTCTATCGTTCCTCTTTCAAATAGAGGAAACTATCTCTATACAATGTTAATTAATCGTCAAACAGGTAAATTTGGAAAAAAGCTTCTTCCTCATGCCTCCTATAATAAAAATAAATTTGAAGAGGTTAAGGTCTATAGTGGAGGAGTTTATCCTTCCTATGAGCCAAGTAAAATTGGAAAAAATAGCTCATCTATTTTTAGGGACACTACCTTTGATTCTATTAAAACGAGAGGAAGCACGGTAATGGTTGGAAGATTTGATAAAAAGAAGTTCCTTGAAATTTCTAATAATGCCATCAAAAGAATGAAGAAGCTAAAAGAGGAAGAATATAGAAAAGTTAAATTTGATATTGATTTTAAAATTGATACTTCTATAGATAAAGAGTATGCTCAAGCTACAATTTTAATTCATCATAAGCCATCATTAAAACTTAAAAGAGCTATTTTTTACATAAATAATTCAGCTATGTATGCAGATAGACTTTCTACGGTAGAGGTTAGTCCTATTTTAAGAAAAGAGATTTATAAAGTTGGACTTCCTACAGGTAAAAATAGTGTTAAGGTAAGTTTTTCTTCTTTGGATGGGCAAACTGTAGCCAAAAATACTACGGTTGAAAACTTATTTAAAGGTAATCCATCCTTTTATATTGTTGCCATTGGGATTAATGAGTTCCCAAACTGGACAATTGGAAGATCACTAAAAAATGCTGTTAATGATGCAAATTTAATAAAAGAAGTTTTTACTCAAAGAAGTACCAAGCTTTTTAATGGACGAGTAAAAATAAAACCATATAGCTTAGGTCTAAAGGATACAACTAAAGACAATATTGTAAAATTAATTGAAGAGGTTAGAAAAAAGGTAAAACCAAACGATTACTTTTTACTCTATGTCGCTTCTCATGGAGTAATCAACGGAGAAGGGGAAGATAAAAAATACTATTTTGCTCCATCTGATTTTACGATTAAACGTACTTATCAAAATGGATTTAAAGAGAACCAAATCTCTGAATATCTTATTAATATTCCTTCTATATTTAGAATCGCTATTCTTGATACCTGTTATGCAGGAAGAGAAGTTACTAGTATTAAAGAAGAGTTAAACACCTTATCTTTTGCTAAAAGAGAAGGAATCTCTGTTTTGACTGCTGCAAAAAGTACACAAGAAGCTAATGATGATTATCATGGACATGGACTTTTTACCTATATATTGGTTGATGGATTAAAAGGTAAAGCTGATTACAATAAAGATGGTGTTGTTGATTCTATTGAAATTGCTCAATATGTTAAGAATAATGTTCTTCGAGTTTCACAAGCTGAAACGGAGATAGAACAAGATGCTATAGTTCTTCCTGAACCAACACAGAGTTATAGTCGACGATTTGAATTAACACTTTTAGAAAAGAAAAAACTTAAAAAGTTTCAACCTAATATCTTTACTCCACGAGAATCTCAACTTTATATTAATGCAATTAGCCAACAAGATGCAGGAATGATGAATGGGATTATTAGAAATAATATTCGTCATAATAGTACTGAGAAAACAGAATCTGTAGATGTGAGTCAATTGAGTAAAGAGGCATTGCTTAACAAATTAGTTTCATTGGGAAGTATTGATATTAATATTAATTTTGCAGTTAATAGTGATAAATTAACTGATAAAGAGGTTGAAAAACTTGTAATTATTGCTGGTGCATTGCAAAATATTGAGTTAAAAAATAGAAGAGTTTTTATTGAAGGGCATACCGATTCAGATGGAGATGAATTTTCAAATATGGAGTTATCTCAAAGAAGAGCAGATACGGTAGCTAATTTATTAGTTGATAAGTTTGGAATAAAAAGAGAGAGATTAACTTCTCTTGGATTTGGAGAAATTTATCCTGTAGTGGATAATAGTACAGAAGTAGAGAAGTCTAAAAACCGTCGAGTAAGTATCTTTATTTATGATTAGGAGAATAAAATGTTGATAAAAAAAGTAGTATGGGGAGTTGTATTGACTCTATGGATTGGTGGGTGTTCTATGAATAAGATAACTCATGTAATTGGTATAAAAACAGAGAAGTCTTACACTTCTGACAAGCCTCTTGTTCTTTTTATTCTGGACACCTCAGGAAGTATGAACGAGTTGGAGGGGAAAAAATCAAAATTGTCTAAAGCGAAAGAGTCGATTACGGATACGATAAATCAGATAGATAAAAGTCGTTTTAATACAGCTTTGATTACGTTTGATACCTATAGTAGTATACTTGATATTCTTCTTAAAAAACCAAAAGGTTGTAACTCGCAAGTTTTAGTACCTCCTCGTAATAACAGTGATGAAATTCTTCAAAAAATAGAGCCTATCAAAGCCTATGGAAAGACACCTTTAGCAGATGCGATAGCATTAAGTAACGGTGTTGTAAAAAATATAGAAAAGAAGATGATAATTTTATTAAGTGATGGAAAGGAGACGTGTGGAGGTAACCCTTTTGTTGAAGCAGAAAAACTTTATAAGGAGTATGGTATAAAAATAAATCTTCAAGTTATTGGTTATGCTGTAGATAAAGCGACAAAAGAAGAGTTACAAAAGATTAGTCGTATTGGAAAAAATTGGAACTATTATGATGCAAAAGATATTAACTCTTTAAACAGGGCTATTGATACTATTTTGACTCAAAACAATATTAGAGATACGAGCATTTGGGTTAATTCTAATAAGTTTGCATTTGAATTTAGTTCAGGTTCAATTGCTTTAAAAGAGGAGTATATTGCCAAAATTTTTAAGATTTATGATTATTTAAAACAAAATAATAAACATATTATAATTATAGGCTATACCGATTCGGTAGGTTCAGCTACATCAAATATAACGCTTTCTCTTCAAAGAGCAAAAATGGTTGAATCGAAGCTCATAGAACTTGGTATGGATGCGAGTAGAATTCAAGTTAGAGGAGAGGGCGAGTCCAATCCCATTGCTTCAAATGATACTGAAGAGGGACGAAGAGAAAACAGACGTGTTGAAATTGATATTTTAAATTAGGAGTTTATAGTGAAAAAAATATATTTATTTTGGATTATATTAATACTCTTGACAGGATGTAGTCATAAAAACAGTCTGAACCCCAATGTGAATTTTGAAAAAAGTATAAAGGTTCGAAATCAGAAAGTAGAATCCTTAAATAAAAAAATAAATAAATCCTCTATCTCAATAAACTCTTCAAATACAAAAGTTAGAAAAGATGCTTTAGTTGTAGGAGTAGGGGAGTATAAAAATAATGTTGAAACTCTTTTTGGAGTAGAAAAAGATGTAAAAAAAATTACAAGCTTATTAAATCATTTTAATGTTAATAAAATAACAACGTTAGAAGATAGTAGAGCAACCCTTCGTAATGTTAAAAAAGAGTTTTATAAATATATTCATAGTAGAAAAAATGCAAGAGGAAATATCTTTATTTTTTATTATTCAGGACATGGAGTACAAGTAGTTGATGAAAATGGGGATGAATCTGATAAAAAAGATGAGGCTACAGCTCTTTATGATTTTGAAATAGATTGTAATAAGCATATTACAAAAGGTGTATTATTAGATGATGAACTCTCTATCTTATTGGCTCAAATAAAATCTAAAAAAATTTTAATTTTTGATAAATGTCATAGTGGTTCTTCTCATCGTGCTTACAATCCATTTGTAAAATCTATTAATGGAGATTATAAATTATCCTCAAAATTTTCGAAAAGTATCAATATAAATAAAAAAAGAGGCAAACTAAAAGATTTTATAATTTTTTCGGCAACACAAGATAATCAAAAAGCAGAAGATTCCCCAGAGGGAGGTCTTTTTACTAAATTATTTACAAATGGTATTTTAAATAAAGAAGCAGATACGAATAGAGATAAAAAAATAACTCTATTAGAACTAAAACATTTTTGTAAAAGTTCTATTTCTTTTTTAGTAAAACGTATAAATAAGAAATATAAAGTAAAACTAAAAGGGAATGCTGATCCTCTATTTATCTCCTCTTTTGGATTAAATCAGAGTGTAACGTCTATTTTTAATTGAGTTATCTAAAATATACTTATAGCAAGAAGTTAAATCATGTTTAACTCCCAAAACAGTCCCGTCTAAAGTTACTGTACCATGCGTGACCTTGCTCCATTTCGGCTTTTCTCCATCGTGCGTCGGCTACGAGTGGAGAGGTCCTTCTGCCTTGTAGGATGATATCATAGCCACTTTTGTCAGATCTTAGTCTGAACTTTTGTAAGATAGAGATGGCGTAATCTTTGCCTACAAAACTGTAACAGCCGTTTGTTATAATGGTTTGTGGGATTGGGTTGATTCCTTTTATCTTACTTACTATTGCCATAGCACATGCTTTGGCTTCGGAGTTGGCTGCATAGCCCGATTTTGGTAGGGTGGTATTTGAGCTGTCTCCTATGATGTAAATGCCCTCTTTTCCTGCTATGGTTGATTCAAAGGTCTCTTGATTGACGGAAGCCCAACGATTATTAATATCGAAAACAGCTGAATCGGTTCCCATCAGCCCTGCATCATAAACAAATTTAGAGGCTTTCATGGTAGGAATATAGGTTACGACATCAGCTGTTATCTCATCGGTATTGGTTTGAATGGTTTTTGCTCCTGTAGCAGGAATGACTATCTCATTAACCACCGTAGCACTCTCCCAACTGATAATCGAGTTGCTTGTTCCATAGCCATAAAGCTCTGTCCATGCCTGTTCAAACGAATCTTGTTTGGCAAACGAGGTCTTTGGGTCTAAAATAGTTATGGTTGAGTTGGGTTTGTTCTCTTTTATGTATTGAGCAATCTGACTGGCACGTTCATAAGGTGCAGGTGGACATCGGTAGGCATTTTGTGGAGCGACCAAAACTACTTTTCCTCCATCTATCATGGCATCAAGTTGAGCTTTTAACGTACTTATCTGTTCGGTTGAACCATCATTATAGAGGTCGTAGGCATGAGGAACTTGTGCATTATTTGTGGCATCAACACCCACAATATCACTGTATTCAAAATCTATTCCTGTAGCTACAATACAGAAGTCATAAAGATATTGCACTCCATCTTCGGTACTTACATATTTGGCTTGTGCATTGATGGCTGTTGCCTTTTTATGAACAACTGTACCTTGAATATCGGCTTTTAAAGCTGTATAGTCTACCGTTAACTCGGCTAAGGTTCGGCTACCTGTCAGTATCTCATTTGAACCAAAAGGAGTGGTATAGCTGGTTTTTGGTTCAATAATGGTAATCTCTAATGCTGTTGTTTGAGGTATAAATTTACGTAAATATCGTGCTACCGTTGCACCTGCCACGCCTCCACCAACAATAACCACCTTTTGAGTGGCTGTTCCTGCAAATAGTTGATTTGGCACAGTTAAAAGTGCTGTTGCTGTGATAATTGAGCCTTTTATAAAGCTTCTTCGTTGATTGTTCATCTTCTCTCCCTTATACAAGGTTGGGCAATGCCCCACCTTCTGAATCTGTTGAACCGTAATTGGTTAAATCATCTCCTAAAATATTGGCTATCGAGACCAATACTTTGTTCCATAAAACGCCATTATAGTTCAAATAACGCCCCCCTTGAAGCCCTGCTCCTGCTAAGATAAATGGCACATTTTTATTCGTATGGTTTGCAGCATGACCAATTTCACAGGCATAGACAACCAACGTGCTATCAAGCAGAGATTGACCATAAATATCGTTGGTATTTTTTAGTGTATGAATTAAATTTGCTACCCGTTTAGAGGTCATTTTTCGTGTCTCGATATGCCCTTGATTCATGCTGTGTCCCGAGTTGTGATAAGGGTAGCTTCCTCCATCATCACACTTCATATAGAAATCCCATGTATCACACCCATAACTGTAGTTTATAACCCGTGTTCTGTCGTACTTTAGGGCTGTTACAATGGCATCTTCATGTAAATCGCTCATTAAATCAAAGGCATCGTTACTGGCTAATATACTGTTTTGGTAACGGTTTTCATTTCGGCTTGTTAAGCCACCTGCTGTGGCTTTGGTTTCAAAATTGGCTTTCCACTCATCCATATTAAGTGTGGTTGTCTCATCTGTTTTTCGGTTAAGTGCATCCAAAACATCATTTAGACCCTTCTCATGAGCTTGAAGAAGAATATTACTACTTACTCCCTGTTTTAGAGCCTCTAAATCAGAGGCAATCGTTGCCAAACGACGTTTGGACTCTTGGAGATTATTGTAAGCTTTGGCTTCTATATCTGAACTGGTATAAATTTTATCCAAAATACTCAAAGGGTTGGTTAGCGTTGGCATTGATTTTCCAAAAGTGTCAAAAGCCAATGAACGAGAACCATTATAGATGTCAGAAGCTTTATGTATCAGTGAAGGAACATCGGTTAAGCCTCTCCACTTCTCTGCAAAATATTGGTCGATGGTTCGTCCATTAGAGCCACCTCGCCATAACCCTTTGTATGCACCATGTCCTGCCAGACCTCCACCCAAATTAATACCCTCTAAAAAAATACAATCCTCTTTAACCAAGTTAAAAGGCTCGGTCATAGCAGGTAGGGTAAAATCTGTTTCACTTCCTGTTGGGTACCAATGGTCAGGATTGATTCCATCGGGGTGTTCAATAAGAAGCAATCTCTTAATTGGAGTATCTTCTAGCTCCCCTGCAAAGAGGGAACTGCTCATAAAAGGGAGAGTCATACCCGTCAATCCCATACCTTTTAAAAATGCTCTACGAGTCGATTTAATACTTTTCATAACTACTCTCCTTTTCTTGTGATAAATGCGTTTAGTTTAACAATGTTACTAAACAAGCTCTCTAGGTCATACTGCTCATGTTTAAAGTCTGAAACAATCTTCTTAACCACTTTAGAGTTCTCTATCTCGGCGTGTGAATCCCCAGAGATATATCGGTAGTACTGAAGAGCCATACACTCAGGTCCTCGGTCAGACTCGGCAATTAATGAACTCACATCTTGAATACCATTGGCAGGGTGTGTCTCGGCTTGGTCAAAGCTTAAAAGCCCTTTGAGTGTTACAGAGGCATCAATGGTTTTAGAACCACCATCCTCTTGGCTGTGCCACTCGGCTGTTCGGTATCGTCCTGTTCCATCGTAGTTCTCCCATGTAAATCCAATTGGGTCCATAAGGTTGTGACATGAGGCACACGATGGGTCGTTTACATGTTCGGCATAACGGTCACGTTTATTTTCGCCTTTGTGGTCTTTTACTGATGGTACATCTCCACCATTTCCAGGAAGCCCCAATGGATGGCACATCAATCTTGCCAAGACAAACTTTCCACGTTTAAATGGATGTGCCTCTTCAGAGTTGGCATATTTACTGGCAACTGCACCCAGTGTTAAGATTCCATATCTATGTTCGGTTGCAGGTACTTTTTCAAAGATAGATGAGCTTGACATCCCCTCTCCATAATAGTCAGAGAGTGTTCGGTTTGTCATCATCGACTCATTTATAAAGAGGTCTCTGTAGGCAGAGTTACTTGGACTCTCCATAACCATTCTAAAGAACTCTAAAATCTGTCGGCTCTGTGCGTCTCGCACCTCTTGGGTATATCCTGCAAATCTATCAGGGTTTTTATCAAAGAGTGAGTAGACATTGTCCTCTAACAACCAACGACCCACAAAGTCATCTAGTTTATCTTTTCCTGTCTGTAGTGACAAGAGTCTAACAGCTTGGGTTACACGGGTATTGGCATCATTTAATACTCCCTGCTCTGCCAATGCTAAAAGCTCACTATCAGGAGTTGTTCCTGACATGCTGTAGGCGATGGCTGTTGCAATCTCATACTGTGTCAATTGGTAGTCGGTGCTGTTGGCTATTTTTGTTCCCATCTCTGAACGGTAAAGGAACTTAGGGCTAACCAACATATCGCCAACAATCTTTCCAACACTCTCTAATGCAGAGTAGGTGTTGACCTCATCTTGTGTTAATGGTCGTCTAAAGATATTGGTTGCAAAAGTGTTTAAGAACTCGCTCTTATCTGCCACACAGAAATCATAACCGTTAATAAGACAACTTGAACCTGTAGCACCTTTAAGCGATACCAAGTAATCTTCGACACGTTTAGCCATAACATTAAGTGCATTTATCTTATCTTCATCAATACGGTTCATATCTCGGTCGGTATTGTAACCCTCTACAATATTATCTTTTGGTAACTCCGTTGCGTCCAGTGCCAATGTTGAGGCTCTGGTAGCATCGCTGTTAATCTCAAATAGGCTATAGAGTGTGTTGGTGTACTCAACACTGTTTAAGAGTCTGTATCCTCTTGGAATATCAGAGTTTACATCGGCTACAGTGGTGTCGTTGTTCTCTCTATTTCTTGGCTCTAACACCTCTTTGACATAGACACCAATTAAATCTAAACACTCATCATCACAGTTGGCATAGTAGTTGGTTGGCATACTTGACTCACGTGTATAGGTTGCAAATGAGTGGTTATTTGGATTCCATGCTGTAATATCGGCACGTGCTGTTCCATTAACCCCATGACACACTTTACAGTTGGTGTTGTAATGCTCTTTTCCATAATCTTCATCGCTCATTACAGCTACCTCGATGGTGGTTGAACGGCTTTGGGCTGTTCTAATTGTCGCTTTAACACTTATGTTGTAGCTTTTCCCCATTACAAAAGGGTTGCTTCCATCATTTTGAATCTCGACACTATTTAGACCATCTACACTATTAAGGGTCTGAACCACAACACCATCTACCAACACTTCTAAACGGCTGGTTGAGGCGTTAATAAAGCTCCAAGAAGCCAAAATGCTATTGCTTGATGAGCGATATTTAGCCTCGAATCCACGAATGGTATCGTTTGTTCCTGTTGGTACTTTTAGACCAACTGCCAAATATTTTGCTAAAGCTTGAATCTTGGTTGCATCGTCTCCAATGGTGTTTTCAAACATATTTTTCATGCCACTGTGAGCATCTTTATGTAGCCCTTTGGCGTAGTTGGTCATGGTATCTACCAAATACTGTTCACTCTGTTTAGAGAGCATAATATCATCTTGCATTCCATCTGTTCCGTGACAGGCAATACAGTTGGTTTGATAAAGATCTTTACCACTGTTAATGGTATCGACATCATAACTTGTAATATCGTTTCCTATCCACGCTTGGTTAGAGAAGTAGGTGGTCATATACTCCATCTCATCACTGCTGTACCCCTCCATTACTCTTGGCATTGCGTAACCAAAGTGGTCACTTTTGCTGTAGCCTTTGAGTGTTTTTTCAAGGTAATCTTTACCCAAACCGTGAATCACAGGAATAGATGGGTTAGAGTTTGTATCAACGTGACAAGAGGTACAGTTACTAACCAAAGCAACAGCTCGGTTATCTGTTCCACCTTGAACCGTTACACGTAGTGGAGTCACATTAACTATCTCTGAAGCCACAGCCCCTGCAATATTTTTTGCCTCTACTTTAAAGCTGTAGCTCTTATCGGTCTCAACCTCAATACCCTCGTAACTGGTTGAATCAGAAGGAAGAGAAGTTACAATCTTCCACTCCCCACCTGTTACTTTTTTATAGATAATAAAGCTATCTTCATTGTCGCTGTTGTCGCCCCATGTTAGGTTAACTTTGGTGTTATCAATAAGCTCTGCTTCTAGTTCTGTCGGTTTTTCAGGTTTATCAACCCCACCAATTTGACCATCACACAGCTCTCCATTAAGTCTAATATCGGTTGGTACTCCTGTTTGACCAGTGTGGTTAATTACAAATCCAAAGCCAATATTAGCACCGTTGTTAACATTACCATTGTTACTCTGATTAACTACTTTTACATAATCGCTACTTGAACGCTTATCTCCATTCCATATATCGGTAATTTTCTGCCCTGTTGGTAGCGTAAAGCTAACATCCCAACTGTTAAGATTGCCTATATGATTAACCACCGACATATCAACAACAAATCCTGTGTTCCAGTGGTCACGTGTTGCATAAGTCACTTGACAAACACCTGCATTTAGTATCTCTTTTACTACCAAGAGTGTGAATGTTTTGGTTTGGGTAACATCCCCTTTGGTAATGGTTGCTGTTAAAATAACGGTTACATCACTATCTGTTGGCGTAACAACACCACTATTTGAGATAACTTCACTGTTGTTAGAAGACCAACTAATGGTTGTCCCCTCTGCTCCTCTTAGAGAGAGTGTAAGACTCTTTTTAATATTGGTTGAAGAACTGTTTTGACCCTTAATTGAGTTAAAAGTTAACGCCTCTTTTGCCAAAGTTACACGCTCTAAATCTGTCTTTTCATTGCTGTCGTTATTATCGGTTGAGTCTGAATCGCCATAGATACCTGCCAGTTTTGCCAATGCTCCTGTAAATCCTGCATTGTAATCAACAGCTACTTCGTTTCTGTAGTAGTCGCTTCGGTTACCTCCATTGTTTTGGTAGTCATAATCATCAGCACTTTTAAATCCACCAATCAATGCACCCTCTACAGGATAGAGGTTATCGTTTGAACTATGCTCATCATTAAACCCTGTAGCCCCTCGGTGGTGTACTTTGGTTGGGTAGTTATCGCCATATCCAACAACATAACTAAAGTTGGTTGGGTTGTCGCCTAAGATATAATCCATTTGACTCTTTGCGTAATCAACGTATCTTTTCTTTTTAGCTTCATCACTGATTAGTTCACTATAAGCTAAAGCTACAAATGAAGCATTAGAGTTGTATCTCATAGAACCCCACTCGCTTAGGTGTCGATAACCTGCTGATGTTTTATTAACACTGTTTATCCAGTTATTAATATTATCTTCTAACTTTTGAGCATGAACAGCTTCTCCTGTCTCTTCTAAAAGAAGTAATCGGGTCTCAAAGTTTACATTCTCCCAACTTAATACCCAGTAGATAGGGTCTTGACCCTCTTCTACATAGGCTTTTGCTTTATCTAAATAGCTCTGCTCCCCTGTAGCTTTATAGAGCCATATCGAAGCCAAACCTAGCTCATCTTTAAACCCACCAGAGGTGTAGAATGGACTCGCTTTTGCATTTGAACCTGCATCACCTTGATAGCTCTCTGCAAATTTGAAGATACGTTTTGCACTATCTAATAGTGTTGTAGCATAAGCTGTATCATCTGCAAACAAAATTGCACCAGAAGCAAATGATGCTGACATCTGTGCAGAGATGGCTGAACATTTTGAGTTTTTATCACAGGTAAAGGTTGGTCTATCTTTTGTGATTTGGTGTGGAGCTATCCAACCTGCACTGTGGTCAGCATTTCCATCTTCTACTTGATAGTAGACCTTATCATCACTGGCACTGTTTAAATCTGCCCCTGCATTATAGGTTTTAAGCAGATAATCCAACGCATACTTAACTTGGCTCTTTCCATACTCTAGTTTTCCTGCTTGTTGATAGACATCTTTGTCTTTAATCAAACTCCAGTTTAACATGGTGGCTGTGTAACTCATTGGTTGATTAAATTTAACATGGTCTCCTGCATCGAACCATCCACCATTTAAATCAACACCCACATCAGAACCATCATGAGTGGTTGCAGGTTCTCTCCATGTAACGGTTGGGAATGGTCCAATTGCTCTCTGTGCTTCATAGAACTTTAACGAGAGTTTGAGAACATCATAATATTTAGATTCACTGGTTACTGGTGGTTCAACAACTACTTTAGCCTTTTTAGTTACAGTTAATTTAAATCGCTTCTTTTTGCTATAACTTCCTTTACTTAATGTGGCTGTTAAAGTAACCTTTTTAGCTTTTTTATTAGATTCAGGTTGTGTAACAATACCTGTGGTTGAGATAACAGAAGGTCTGTTTGATGACCAAGTTATGCTACTCCCTTTTGCTCCCTGTGCAATAAGGTTTAAACCAGTAGTAATATTGTTTTCAACTTGATTATTTAGGCGAATGGTCTCAAAGGTAAGGTTTTGTCTATCTTTTTGAACATCTTTCTTATCGGTATTTGGGGGTGGAACCTCTACCTTATTGGCACAATATCCAAACTCAACCGAAGCGTTGGCTCGTACAATCTTGTTCCAAGAGACACCTGTGGCTTTTAATACCAAATCATCCCCTTGGGTGTAGTTGGCATTCCATAAATCATAAATTTTTCCATCAACAGCTGTTGAGATGTCCCACTCTATCTCTTGACTTTCGTTGTTTTGAATCTTTACAGTCTCACAAAAACCGTTATTCCAGTTTGCTGTTTTGTTTTTGGTAATAACCAAATTGCTACTATCTACAGGATTGCTTGGTGGTGGGGGTGGAGTGGCAACTTTATCGGCACAGTAACCAAAAGATGTTGAAGCATGTCCCAAGAGTGTACGGTTCCATGAAACTCCACTAGCTGTTACCTTATGTGTCGAGGGGGATTGCTGATAGTTCGCACTCCATAAATTGTTAATGATACCTTGTACATCGAAGGTGACTTCCCAATCTACTTGCGATGAGTGATTATTTATAACCGTAATGTTCTCACAAAAACCACTGTTCCAATCAGAGGTTCTTGTTTTCGTAATGGTTGTAGTATCATTTGCATGGATTACTTGAATTGAACATATAAACAGTAATGTGCTGATAACAAACCTATTTTTCCTTCCATCTTTCATCTTTCTCTCCTAATTATTTTTCTAAATTTTATTTTAAGATATAAATATGTCCTTTTTATGTCTTTCTTGTAATTTCCATGCTAATTCAAATATAAAAGTAAATATAAGAGCTGAGTAGTGGTTTAAAACATAAGGTAAATTTAAATATACTAATTAGTTGTAAATAATTTAAGCAAAAAATAATATTTAAATATGTTATAATCTATTTACAATAAAAAATAACATCTTTTTTCAAAGGAAATATAATGAACATCTTTAAACGATTTCTTATAAGTATATTTTTACTTTTAGGAGCTATAAGTACGTTTTCTAACGCTACAGGTACAGAAACGAATATTATTACAGAGGATAAAACAAATGCATCAATGGTTAATACCTTAGATGCGACAGATATAGTTAATTTATCAGCATACGTTACGAACAGCACCGAGGTTATCAGTAATTTTGTTATTAAATCTCTTCCACAGGTCAATTTGGGTGTTTTATACATGGCAGATGGAATAACCGTTGTGACCTTAGGTCAACGGCTGACACGAGTAGAAACAGATGGTTTAAAATTTGATCCTGTGGAAAGCTGTACACCTGCTAATGCAGAGTTTACGTATGTGGGTATGAGTGATGCAGGGGTTGAAGGGACATTAGCTACGGTTACGTTACCTTTATCTGTGAGTGCAGGGTGTTCTGCTACCATTCATTCGGATGATAAAAAGAATTCAGAAATGTTAAATACTTTAGGTGCTGTAAATATTTTAGATTTATCAGGAACGGACAGTACAGGAGAGGCTATTACGCGTTTTATTATTACTTCATTACCCAATTCTAATGAAGGTGTGTTGTACATGGCAGATGGTACAACAGCTGTACGTGTCAATCAAACATTGACTCTTGATGAAGCAAATGGTTTGCGATTTGACCCAAATTCTAATTTTGTAGGAGACGTAACGTTTACCTATGTAGCATTGAACGATAGTGGTGTACGGGGAAATGAGGCAACAGTAACAATTCCTCTAGTTGCTTCTTCTACTGGAAATAAGCCAACAGCAGACAATAAAAATAATCCCGAAATGTCAAATACTTTAGGTGCTGTGAATATCTTAGATTTATCAGGAAAAGATGGAAATGGAGATGCTGTTAATCGTTTTATTATTACTTCATTGCCAAGTGCAAATCAAGGTGTACTCTATATGGCTGATGGAACAACACGGGTTCATGTTAATCAAACATTAACCTTGGCTGAAGCAAATGGTTTACGATTTGACCCAACTACTGGTTTTGTAGGGAATGTTACGTTTACCTATGTAGCATTAGATGATAACGGTATTAAAAGTACCAATGCTACGGTAACGATTCCTTTGATTAATCCAATAAATAATCTACCTACTGCTGATGATAAAGTAAACCCTAAGATGTTGAATACTTTAGGTGCTGTAAATATTTTAGATTTATCGGGAAAAGATAGCAATGGAGATGCTGTGAATAACTTTATTATTACTTCATTGCCTGATGTTCGTCAAGGGGTGTTGTACATGGCAGATGGTACAACAGCTGTCTCGTTGAATCAAGAATTAACATTAGCTGAAGCAAATGGATTACGCTTTGATCCAAATATTGATTTTGTGGGCGAGGTACGCTTTAGCTATGTAGCTGTTGATAGTAATGGTGTGAAAAGTTCAAATGCAAGGGTTACTATTCCTGTTGTGGCTTCGTACAATACCGATATAGTGACTCATGATGACATGGGTGTGGCAAATGGTAATTCTAATCCTATTGTTATAGACGTTTTAGCAAATGATACAGGAACATTAACAGGAGCAACGGTTCGACTTGTTAACACGGATGGGACGTTTACGGATGAGGTTACTGTTGATGGCGAAGGTGTATGGTCTGTAAACTCTGATAACATGGTTGTTTTTACCCCTGTTGCTCCATTTGTTGGAACACCAAGTTCCATGGATTATCTGGTTCGTGATGCTAATGGTGCTGTGAGTAATACTTCTACGGTTACGATTAATGGACAATGTGTTTGTAAACCCTACAGAGAGGATATTCCAGTGTTTTCTACCTTTGGTCTCTTTTTGATGATGCTTCTTAGTATGATTGTAGGGCTTCGTTTAATTAAAAAAGAACTATAGTGTCTTAATTTTAAAGCTACGGCGATGAATGTCGCAGTAGCCATGTTCTTTAATGGCAAGGATATGAGCTTTTGTTCCATATCCTTTGTGTTTTTCAAAACCGTACAGAGGGTATTTTTTACTGGCTCTAATAATAGCTCGGTCATGTGTAACTTTTGCTAGGATGCTTCCAGCAGAGACTTCGGCTATTTTTGTATCTGCTTTTACCAAGGTATTAATTCCTAAAACCCCAAACGTTTGATTTCCATCAAAAAGATAAATATCAGCTGTTAATTTCTCTTTAATCATCTCTAAGCCCTCATTGAGGCAGAGACTTAATCCCTTGCTATCAATCTCTTTAGGAGAAAAGGAGACAATATTGTAATCGCTATGTTTAATAATAAGTTCATATAAAAGTTCTCGTTTTTTTTCACTTAATTTTTTAGAGTCCATTAATCCTTCTATCTCTTGCTTTAAAATAACCCCTGCTATAACCAAGTCTCCTGCTAGTGGTCCACGTCCTGCTTCATCTATACCACAAAGTGTGTTTTTTCTTTGTTGAAGATTAGGCATTTTCTATCTCCTCTATTCGCTCTAAGAAAGCGTGACCATAACGTTCAAATTTTACCTCTCCTATGCCATGAACATTGAGCATCTCTTCTTTAGTCGTTGGCATAATATTAGAGAGTTCTTTTAGTGTTTTATCGGAAAAAATAATATAAGGAGGAACTTTATTTTCACTTGCAATGGATTTTCGTAACTCTCTAAGTTGGTCAAATATATCTACTTCATAATCATCAAAGTAGTCTACTTTTTTCTTCGCTTTTGCTTTTTGGATGATGAGCCTTTCTGCTCGAATTGAAACTTCTTCTTGACCTTTTAGAATAGTAATTCCTCGTTCTAATAGATGGTATACTTTGTACTCCCCTATACCAATAGCCCCTAACTCTAAGAGTTTATCAGCAACGGTTAGCCATTGTGCTTTTGAGTAGTGTTCTCCTATAGCATAAACAGAGAGTTCATTATGCTGATTGCTTAAGATACGTTGTTCTTTGCTTCCTCTTAAAACATCTATTATGTAATGAAGACCAAAAGATTGTTTGGTTCGATAAATAGCTGAAAGTAGCTTTTGAGCATCTTCTGTAATCGTCATGGTATTTTTATCGGGGTAGAGACAGTTGTCACAAACCGTTTTACAGGCTTTTATAGTCTCTTCAAAATAGGTGGCTATCTGTTGATGCCGACACGACTCAGAGTTGGCAAAGCGTGAAATAGTATTGATTTTTTCAAAAGCATTTTCTTTATAAGGGCTATCGGGTAGGGCTTCTATAAAGGATTTTTGTTGAACAATATCGGCTGTAGAAAAGAGTAGAAGGGTTGTTGCTTCAAGACCATCTCGCCCTGCACGTCCTATCTCTTGGTAGTAGTTTTCTAACGTTTTAGGTAAGTTCATATGCACCACAAAACGGATATTACTTTTATCAATGCCCATTCCAAAAGCAATGGTTGCTACGACGATATTTAAGTTGTCTGAAACAAAATCTGCAAAAATAGAGTTTTTAATTTCTGTTTTGAGTCCTGCATGGTAGGCTTCTGCCCTGTAGCCTTGATTTTGTAGATAATTAGCAATACTTTCTGTCTGTTTTCGTGAAAAGGCATAGACAATGCCTGCTTCATCTTGATGCTCTTTTAAGAACTCTAAGAGTTGCTTTCGTCCATCACTTTGACGGTGTTTTGCATGAATGGTTAAGTTGTTTCTAAAGAGAGAACCTGTAATCACTTTAGGATTGTGTAGGTTAAGATTATGGAGTATATCCTCGCGTACCATAGACGTAGCTGTGGCAGTAAAGGCTGTAATGGTGATATTGGGAAAAGAGATTTTGAGTTGTGAAAGCATTCGGTAGTGTTCTCGAAATTCATGACCCCATTCACTTACACAGTGGGCTTCGTCAACTACAAAGAAGTTGATGTTTAAATCGAGTAAAAAGTTTAAAAAGTAATCGTTCATAAGACGTTCGGGTGCAACATAGAGAAGTTTGATTTTATTTGCGTACAGTTGCTGTTCTATCTCTCTTGACTCTTCACTCGTCTGCATGGAACTTAACATGGCAGAAGGAATTCCATTCTCTTTTAGGGCAAGCACTTGGTCGTGCATGAGTGCGAGTAGGGGAGAGATAACGACGGTAACTCCTGACATTAAAAGTGAAGGAAGTTGATAACAGAGAGACTTTCCTCCTCCTGTGGGGAGTATCATTAATAAATCTTGATGATTTAATATCGCATCAATGACCTCTTCTTGTTGTTCTCTAAAAGTTTCGTGTCCAAAATAGTATTGTAAGGTCTCTAATTTATTCATACTGTAATAGTAGCAAAAGCTCACTTTAAACATTCTCGTTAAAGAAGATTTTAATGGTTTAAAACAGATTATGTTCTGAAGAATGATTGCTCATCATAAGTATGTTATAAAACATTAATGGAATATATTTTTTTTAAGAAAACTATAAATAGTGCTATCAAATAGAAAAAAAATGTGCTACCATTTTTGATTAAAATCATATTTTAAGAGATGATTTTATAGAGGAGATAAAGTGATGATGCAAAAAATTTTATGTATATTCCCCATTATATCCTTTCTTTATGGAACAACGCCAGAGAGTGAGATTGGTATTAATATCGGAATGGCTTCTACTAAAAATAAACATGGTTCAAATTTTGAGAATCCAACATTTGCTCTTAGCTATCAAGATAGTCGTTATGTCGTTAGTCCACGACTTGATGTGGAGTATGTCAATTTAAAGAGAGAAGAAGCAAGAGCTTTGATGAAAGTTTCTTTGAATGGGGTGTATGAGTATGAAAATAGAACACCTGTCTCTCCTTACCTTTTGGGTGGTATTGGATATGAGAAAGTGGATGGAGAGCAAAAAGATGTCATTGAGAGTCATGCTTTTATTCAAGCTGGAGTAGGGGTTCGTATGGATATAGAAAATGGATATACGGCTAAAGTAGAGGGACGTTTTTTACAGATACTTTCAGGGAATGATGAAGAGAATGAAGCCGTTGTAACAGCAGGATTGAGCATTCCTATCTCTTCTTCAACAGCTCGCCCAAAACCAGTTGTAAGGAAGCGACTACAGCGACGGGTAGCAATTATAAAACCAATACGGGTGGTTAAGCCAATTATCATTCATGAGCCTCCTAAAATATTTAATTCAAATAATAATGAGTGTTCTATTAAAATATCCCTTCCTGATTTTGATAGGGATGGTATTGAAGATAGATTGGACCAGTGTCCTGATACACCGTGTAACTTTTCAGTTGATGGTTATGGTTGTCCTATAAAGGCAACACTTAAAATTCATTTTAGTACTAACTCTTCCGATATTCGGGGTTACTCGATGGTAAAAGTTGATGAGTTTGCTCATTTCTTATTGAAAAATAGAGGAAGCATGATTACAATTATTGGACATACCGACAGTTTTGGTTCTTCAATCTTAAACCGTAAACTCTCTTATGCACGAGCAAAATCAGTTGTTTTAGCTCTTATTGATAAAGGAGTTAGTCCTGCGAGAATTCATGCTATAGGAAAAGGAGAAAGCGAACCCATCGCTTCAAATAAGAGTGAAGATGGACGAGCTAAGAATCGGCGTATTGAGGCAGTACTAACCTATTTAAAAAGGAAATAATTTAGATCTAAAAAGGGTATTGTTCGTGGAAAAAAAGAGGAAATTGGAGAAGGCATTGGTTTTAGAGCAGTTACACCGTATTTATACTAGAAGGATTAAAGTGAAAAGTGTTATTCAAATGGTTATGTTAACGACAATATTCATTTTGAATGGATGTGGAGAGAATAGAGCTTCAGACAGTAACCGTACGGTTGTGCTATTGGATAGTGATAGCGATGGAATTCCTGATAGAGAAGAGGGGGTACTGGGAACCCAATATCGAAATCCTGATAGTGATGGGGATGGAATTCCTGATGGAGTAGATTCGGATATAGATGGCGATGGGGTTATAGATAATGGAACAGATACCGATGGCGATGGCATCAAAGACAGTGCTGATGCTGATGTTGATGGGGATGGTATTCTTGATAATGGTACGGATAGCGATGGGGATGGTGTCAATGATGTTTACGATACTATTGACAACAGTATAGACAGTGATGGCGATGGCTTACCCGATGATATAGACCCTAATGATAATGATACGGACAGCGATAATGATGGGATTCCTGATGGTGCAGACTTTGATGTCAACGGCGATGGTATTGCTGATAATGGAAAAGACAGTGATGGCGATGGTATTAACGATATAGCAGATGCTGATGTGGATGGGGATGGTATTGTCGATAATGGAAAAGACAGTGATGGTGATGGTATTAATGACCGTTATGATTTGGATAACGATAATGATGGGTTAGAAGATAGATTTGACTCTAACGATAATAATCCTGACAGTGATGGCGATGGAATTTTAGATGGAGCTGATGCTGATGTGGATGGAGATGGTGTATTAGAGAGTGGAAAAGATAGTGATGGTGATGGCATCAAAGACAGTGCTGATGTGGATGTAAATGGCGATGGTATCCTTGATAATGGTATAGATAGTGATGGTGATGGTATTCGAGATAGTGCAGATAGTGTAGACAACAGTAAAGATAGAGACCATGATGGATTGGCCGATGTATTGGATCCTAATGATAACAATCCTGATACGGATGGCGATGGGATTTTAGATGGAGCTGATGCTGATGTGAATGGCGATGGAATAATAGATAATGGAAAAGACAGTGATGGGGATGGAATAAAAGATAGTGCTGATGCTGATATAGATGGGGATGGGGTATTGGATAATGGTAAAGACAGTGACAATGATGGTGTAAATGATAAAAATGACCGTGTCAATGATCAACATGATAATGATAATGATGGTTTGGTAGACGATTTAGACCCGAATGATAATAATCCTGATACGGATGGCGATGGAATTTTAGATGGTGCTGATGTGGATGTAGATGGAGATGGTATTAATGACAATGGTCAGGATTATGATGGGGATGGTATTAATGATGCCTATGATGATGATGACGACAGAGATGCTTTGCCCGATGATAAGGATCCTAATGATAAGAATCCCGATACTGACGGCGATGGAATCTTGGATGGAGCCGATGCCGACGTAGATGGGGATGGTATTATTGATAATGGAAGAGATACGGATGGCGACGGAATTAATGATAACTCCGATGCCGACGTGGATGGCGATGGCGTGATTGATAATGGAAAAGACAGCGATGGAGATGGGGTTAGAGATGGTAAAGATAGCGTAGATGATTCAAAAGATAAGGATAATGACGGATTAGCCGATGACTTAGACCCCAATGATAATAATCCTGATACGGATGACGATGGGATTTTAGATGGAGCTGATGCCGATGTCAATGGGGATGGTATTGTAGATAATGGAAAAGACAGTGATGGCGATGGCATAAAAGACAGTGCCGATGCTGATGTAAATGGAGATGGCGTTATTGATAATGGTACGGATAGTGATGGCGATGGAGTTAACGATGAACTTGACACCGTTGACAATCGAGCAGACAAGGATAAGGATGGCTTACCCGATGACCTAGACCCTAACGATAATAATCCTGACAGTGATGGCGATGGGATTTTAGATGGAGCCGATGCTGATGTAAATGGCGACGGGGTTATAGATAATGGAAAAGACAGTGATGGCGATGGAATAAAAGATAGTGCTGATGCTGATGTGAATGGCGATGGGGTCATTGATAATGGAACGGATAGCGATGGGGATGGTGTAAACGATAGTAATGATACCGTTGATAATGGTAAAGATAACGATAATGATGGATTGGTAGATGATTTAGACCCCAATGATAATAATCCCGATACCGATGGAGATGGCATAAAAGATGGAGCTGATGCCGATGTGAATGGCGATGGAGTCATTGATAATGGAAAAGATTACGATAGAGATGGGATTAATGATGCACATGATGACGATGATGACAATGATGGTTTAGAAGACAACAAAGACCCGAATGATAATAACATTGATAGTGATGGCGATGGGATTGTTGATGGAGGAGATGTTGATGTGGATGGCGATGGGGTTGCTGATAATGGAAAAGACAGTGATGGCGATGGAATAAAAGACAGTGCCGATGCTGATGTGAATGGCGATGGGGTCCTTGATAACGGTAAAGACAGCGATGGCGATGGTATAAATGATGCGAATGATACGATTGATGATAGTAAAGACAGCGATAACGATGGATTAGCAGACGATACCGACCCTAATAAGAGTAACCCCGATACCGATGGCGATGGAATTTTAGATGGAGCTGATGCCGATGTTGATGGTAATGGGGTTATAGATAATGGAACAGATACCGATGGCGATGGAATAAAAGATAGTGCCGATGCTGATGTAAATGGGGATGGTGTCCTTGATAACGGTAAAGATAGTGATGGCGATGGGGTTCGTGATAAGAGTGACAGTGTTGATAATGGTCAAGATAAAGACAATGATGGTTTACCCGATGAGTTAGACCCCGATGATAATAATCGTGACAGCGACGGCGATGGAATCTTGGATGGAGCCGATGCCGACGTAGATGGGGATGGTATTATTGATAATGGAAGAGATACGGATGGCGACGGAATTAATGATAACTCCGATGCCGACGTGGATGGCGATGGCGTGATTGATAATGGAAAAGACAGCGATGGAGATGGGGTTAGAGATGGTAAAGATAGCGTAGATGATTCAAAAGATAAGGATAATGACGGATTAGCCGATGACTTAGACCCCAATGATAATAATCCTGATACGGATGACGATGGGATTTTAGATGGAGCTGATGCCGATGTCAATGGGGATGGTATTGTAGATAATGGAAAAGACAGTGATGGCGATGGCATAAAAGACAGTGCCGATGCTGATGTAAATGGAGATGGCGTTATTGATAATGGTACGGATAGTGATGGCGATGGAGTTAACGATGAACTTGACACCGTTGACAATCGAGCAGACAAGGATAAGGATGGCTTACCCGATGACCTAGACCCTAACGATAATAATCCTGACAGTGATGGCGATGGGATTTTAGATGGAGCCGATGCTGATGTAAATGGCGACGGGGTTATAGATAATGGAAAAGACAGTGATGGCGATGGAATAAAAGATAGTGCTGATGCTGATGTGAATGGCGATGGGGTCATTGATAATGGAACGGATAGCGATGGGGATGGTGTAAACGATAGTAATGATACCGTTGATAATGGTAAAGATAACGATAATGATGGATTGGTAGATGATTTAGACCCCAATGATAATAATCCCGATACCGATGGAGATGGCATAAAAGATGGAGCTGATGCCGATGTGAATGGCGATGGAGTCATTGATAATGGAAAAGATTACGATAGAGATGGGATTAATGATGCACATGATGACGATGATGACAATGATGGTTTAGAAGACAACAAAGACCCGAATGATAATAACATTGATAGTGATGGCGATGGGATTGTAGATGGAGGAGATGTTGATGTGGATGGCGATGGTGTTGCTGATAATGGAACAGATACCGATGGCGATGGAATAAAAGACAGTGCCGATGCTGACGTTGATGGGGATGGTGTCCTTGATAACGGTAAAGACAGCGATGGCGATGGTATAAATGATGCTAACGATACGATTGATGATAGTGAAGACAGTGATAACGATGGATTAGCAGACGATACCGACCCTAATAAGAGTAACCCCGATACCGATGGCGATGGAATTTTAGATGGAGCTGATGCCGATGTGGATGGTAATGGGGTTATCGATAATGGAACAGATACCGATGGCGATGGCATAAAAGATAGTGCCGATGCTGATGTAAATGGGGATGGTGTCCTTGATAACGGTAAAGATAGTGATGGCGATGGGGTTAATGATAATTATGACACAAGTGACAACACTAAAGACAATGATAACGATGGTTTGGCTGATGATTTAGATCCCGATGACAATAACAGTGATATAGATGGCGATGGCATTAAAGATGGAGCCGATGCCGATATAGATGGGGATGGGGTTCTTGATAATGGAACCGATACCGATGGCGATGGGATTAATGATTTAAATGACAATGATAACGACAACGATGTTCTTGATGATGACAAAGACCCCAATGACAATAACAGTGACAGTGATGGAGATAACATTACCGATGGAGCTGATGCTGATGTCGATGGCGATGGGGTTCTTGATAATGGAAAAGATAGTGATGGAGATGGTATCAATGATAATGCTGATGCCGATGTAAACGGAGATGGAATCCTTGATAATGGAGTTGATTCGGACAATGATGGTATTATAGATAAGTACGATATAGACGATGATAACGATGGTTTAAGTGATTTAGAAGAGCGTAAAAGGGGTACAGACCCAACACTTCGAGACAGTGATGGCGATGGTAAAGATGATTTTCATGAAGGTAAATCCGATAAAGACAACGATGGTATTATAGATGCATTAGATTCTGCTACAGAGGACAGTGATCATGATGGTGTGGTTGATGAACTTGACAGTGAAAACAGTAACCCCTCTAATGATAGTGATAATGATGGACAAGCAAACATTAAAGAGCTGGAGTGTGGTTCTCAAGGTGATCCACTTGATAAAACAAAGCGTTGTGAATGGGAGACCGAGACAACAAAGGGTGTTCAGCTCTCCTCGGTTGGATTTACCTACGTTCCAGGTGGATTTGATGTTGACGATGATGGTGTAAATGAGAATGGTTTTTGGGTATCAAGTTATCAAGCACGAGAGACAGGAACGAATATCCCTGTTAATGACGTGATTGCTATTGTGGATGAATATTACCAATTTATTAAAGATAAGTTTACTATTTTGAATACAGAGTCGATATTAGAAGGGTATATGAGAGAAAAGTTAACCGATACTTTAACAGGTCGAAAACTTAGCTTTGAGAAAAATGAGGCTTCCAATAAACTACGATTAACCGATATGCCTCCTTATTTAGCAATGGCAAGTTTAATGCAATATGAGCTTGAAGACAGTTCTAAAAACTTAATTAGTAATAATTTGGGGCTTTTGACTCAAAAGCAGTATGTACATATTTTAAAACTCTTACAAGCCGATTTAGATAATGATGGGGATGGTACCTATTTACGAAATGGTCTACTTGGAATGGATATTAATGTTCCTATTAAAAATTACAGCAGTCGTATGTATGAGTTTGGAACAACACATCAAGAGTATCTCTCTAATTTGATTTGGTTAAAGGATAAAGACTCTACTATTAAATTTTCTTTGGACGATATAGCGTCATGGTGGGAAGTGGATATGGATAAGCTTAAATACAATCATGAGTTCTCCTATGGAGCATTAAGTACCTTGGATGTAGGAATGGGAGCAGGACTCTTTAAAGACCACTACGCTGTGGTGGTACGAGGAGGAACTACCCTTAACCTTTTACATGGAACAACGGGGGTAGACAGCGATACGGTTAATGAGACCGAAGGAATAGGTTTTCGAGCATCTACACCTTATTTAAAGTAGTGTTACTTTTTTATTTAAAAATTCTTTAATCGTTGATAAAATAGGGTTTTCTCATTTTAATTAAGCTCTCCTTTTTTTAATTAAGAGTATATTACTCCTAATTAAAAATCAAAAGGATTCAATCATGATGGGAATACCACAACCAGCATTTTATATATTTAAGTGTCAGCAGTCAGCACCTCCAGGAATGCCAAAACCAAGCTGTGTAAGTCAAAGTAATCCAGAGTCTCAACAACTTATGCAGTACCTTTCTCAAACACTTATGCAAAAAGGTATTATTGGAACCGTTCAACCTATTCAAACTTCTTGTCTTAATCGTTGTCAACAAGGACCAGTTATTTTGGTAGAACCAGGGCATACCATGTATGTTGGTTTAACAAAAGAGAAAATTGATCGAATTGTTGATGAGCATATCATTGGTGGAAATGTCGTTAATGAGTACGTAATTCCTGAGCAAATGTGGGGCGACCCTGTAGCACCATCACAGATGGTACGTTAATTCTTTAACTCTTTTCGTCCCTTCACTGAAGCTCTTTTCAGTGAAGCTCTTCAGTTTTACTTACTTCTTTCATTAAATTATCTATTTTACTCCCCTTATCCTAGGCTATTTTCTAAATATTAAAGTTTTCTTAATTAAAAAAACTAAAAAATAAGTTAAGATTAAATAAAAATTCACTAAAATAAAATAGCAAATAAAAACAGTTTGATTTTAATACTCTTGAAACATAATTATTTATGTGAGATTCAATACAAATTATAAGGAAAAAATATGGCTTTATCAAAATTTATAACAACATGTCTGTTTGGTGTAGTAGTTCTAAACAGTTCTACTTTCGCAGAGGGAACCAAAGCAGGAACAGAGGTTGTTATGACTCCTGCTATTGAATACATCATGGGAGGTAAAATTGTCAAAGAGCAGATTGTCAAGAGTAAATACATTGTTGATAAATTGGTTCAATTTAAAGTGACAAGAGAGCTTGACTTGAAACAGACAACGGTTAAAGGCTTAACACTATTAGCACCCTTTAAGGTTACAAACTCTGGAAACTCTGTAGAAAACTTTGTTTTAAATATTAGTTATGGAGATGTAAAAAACTTTACTTTTGATAAAACTGTTATCTATATTGATAAAAACAATAATGGAAAACTTGAAGCCTCTGAAGAGGTAAACGGGAATGTTATAAAAAATCTTCGTCCAGGTAGTAATCAAATTGTTTGGCTTGGGGCAGTGACTCCTCAGAATGTTGTATTGAATAAGAAGGTACGTTTTGGATTGGAAGCCCAAGCAAGTAGTGGAGGGGAGAGGGCTATCTATAAAGAAGCTTCTAAAGTGAATACTGTTTTGAAAGAGGATATTGTTTTTGGAGATGGAGAGTCTGAAAACGATACTTTTTTTAATAATACCTATATTGATAGATATTTATGGACAATTCAACCAAGTATTGATTTGGGAATGAAGTTAGAGATTAATATTATGAGTGCCGATCCCGTAAATGGTATTGCAAAAACAAGAAAAGAGGCAGAAGCAGGTAAGTTTTTTTCCATACCTAATGCAACGCATGTACGAAGTTGGAAGATTTATAACGATTCTGTTGTGACAGCTGAAGATATTCACTTTAGTATTACTGAAGATAGTCAAGTAGAAAGGTTTGCTATCAGTAGTAAAAATACATGGTGGAAAAATGATAGACGTATTCATGTTTTACTCTCATCAAGTAATAAAATTATTGGTCAAGGGGTATACAATAAAAGTAAAAAGAGTGTAGATTTTACGATTAAAGAGTTGCGAGGAGGAGAGGCTGTTTATCCTCATGTTGTAACGGTTATTCGATAACAATATTATTTATGAGGTATCTATAAGAGAGACCTCATAATCTTTTGAAAAGAGAAGTATCGGTACTTTTCTTTTCAGAGGATACATTTCCTCAAAGATTTAGGATATAAAAATGCGGTGTGAATTTTGATTCACTTATTTAAAAACCATTATCAGAAATAAATAAAACATATCTGCCGTTATCATTTTTTGAATTAAAAGATGATAACGGTTTTTTTAAAGAGTTCATATGTTAAAAATTATTTAATTTTATTTAAAAATATTATAAAATTCATCGCTCCTTCTGTGAGACGATGAGTTTTTTTGATATTTAATATGTTAAATTTTGTTATTAATTATGTTATTTTATTTTAAAATATGTTCTTTTTGATGTAAAAATATTTATTTATATTTTTGATATGGCAAAGATTTTTTAAGGAAAAAATTATGAAAAAAATTATGAAACTATTTATATTCTCCTTACTCTTCTCAGTGCTAGCATTGAGTGCAGAAGAGAGGGTTGTCTCTTCTAAAGCAACCGTTCTATTTAAAGAGAATGGTGTACAAAAATATCTCTATTCAAACAATCATCAAGTAGTATTGGATGAGAAGAAGAGAGAGAAGGCTGAAAAAGAGACTTCAACCAAAGAGGATTTGTGGTTGGCATTTGAGGAGACTTCCAAATCTGTTGTTGGTATGGGGGAGTTTATTCGTTACTCATTAAACATTGAAAATAAAGGAGTCTCGACAGTAGAAGAGAGTTCTGTCTCTATAGAGTTACCTCAAGGCTTTCGATATATAAAAAACTCTTGTAAAGTTGACAATATTGTTTCTAAAAAAATAGAGATTAAAGAGAACCAATTACTCTTAACCTTGAGTGGCTTGAAGAATAAGAAGAGTCAATCAATAGAGTTTGTTTTACAGTCGGGTGTTGCTTTTGCAAAAACAGCCACAGTAATAGCAACAGCCAAAGCGAATGGAGTCAACTCTAATCGTGCAGAGTCTACGGTTCTTATTGAGAATCGTGAATTGATGAGGGGACGCTCAACCATTGTTGGAAAAGTAGTGGTTGGGAGTGTTCCTGTTAAAGATGTACGTATCTATATGGAAGATGGTACGTTTACATTGACAGACAGAGATGGTCAGTATAACTTTGTAGGGGTAGCAGAGGGAACACATGTTGTTCAACTTGACAAGGAGAGTTTGTCAGAAGCTTATGAAGTGGATTCTTGTGAACAGAGTGTTCGCTTTGCAGGAAGTAATGTTTCTCAATTTGTTAAAACATTTTCTGGAACACTGCATCGAAGTAATTTTTGTTTGAAAGTTAAAGCTGATTACAAGAGAGACATACAACTCTTTCCTAAATTCTCTTCGCTTGATGATGTGTTGGATGAGACAGCGAAAGAGCTTATTAAGGATGCATTAATTGATGTAAATCCATTAAATATTGAGAGTATTTTTATTGAAGGACATACGGACAGTCAAAAAATTAGACATGGGAATCGTTTTAAAAATAATGTAGCGTTGGCATTGGCACGAGCAAAGAGTGTAAAAAAATACATTGCTAACTATTTAAATATCTCTGTAGAAAAGATACGGGTTAGCTCTTACGGTGCAAAAAAGCCAATCTCTTCAAATCGAACCCAAGAGGGACGAGCTAAAAATAGAAGGGTTGAATTAAAAATTATTAAGCGATATAAAGATAGTGATGCTCCCAAAGAAGCGAAGTTCATGATAAAGAAGAGAGAGCCAAAGATGCCTGATTATGATGCAAATTGGTTAATTGGACAGAGTGATGATGTTGAGTTTATTTGGCCTGTAAAAGGCTTTGTTCCTTCTATCTCTGCTGTTAACTTGGCTGTCAAACATAAAGAGGAAGATAAGGCAAACTACTTTGTAAATGATAAGGCTGTTGATGTGGTGCATTTTCAGAAAAAAGTTCTTGACAACTCGGGTAAAGCCATTACCATCTATAAGGGGGTACACCTAAAAGAGGGAGATAACACATTGGTCTGTGTTATTAAAGATGATAACGGGAAGGTTGTAAAACGATTGAAACAAGTGATTCACTACTCTTCTATGCCTGTACGGGCTGAAGTTGTAACAGCCTATTCAAATTTGGTTGCTGATGGAAAACAGACTCCTGTTATTGCTGTAAAGTTTTTTGACAGAGATGGTTACCCTGTGCGAGGGGATGTCATTGGAAAGTTTAAAATTTCAGAACCTTACCGAGGTTACAAACGTTTGGATGCTTTGGGACAGAATCCTCTTTCTAAATCGACAACAGGCGAGGATTATGTCATTGTCGATGATGGAATAGCATACATTCGTTTGGAAGCAACAAGTAAAGCAGGAGAAGCGACATTATTACTCCCTTTTTCAGATAGAACAGAAGAGTTGAAGGTGTGGTTAAAACCAAAAGTAAGAGATTGGATTATGGTTGGGTTTGCAGAGGGTTCTGTAGGATATACCACAATTGCAAAGAACATGAAAGCTTCTACCGTTACAAATGAAGGAGAGGTATCACTTTTTGCCAAAGGTAAAGTACTGGGGTCGTATTTGATGACCCTTGCATACAACAGTAAAACAACAGAGAAATCACTTTTAGATATTATTGACCCTTCACGATATTATACTATTTATGGAGACAGCAGTGTTCGTGGTGTTGAAGCAGCAAGTCAACGAAAACTCTATTTAAAACTGGAAAAAGATAATTTCTATGCAATGTTTGGAGATTTTATTACAGGTTTAAACGATATGAAACTCTCTGCCTATGAGCGAACGTTAAATGGTGTTAAGGCAGAGTTTAATGGCGAACGAGTACAGGCAGAATTTTTTGGTAGTGAGAGTGACCAAAGTTTTGTAAAAGACGAGATAAAAGCAAATGGAACATCTGGACTCTATCGCTTGTCAAATAAAAAAGTTGTTTTAAACAGTGAACGGATTACCCTTGAGACACGAGACCGATTTCAACCCGATAGAGTGTTGAAAAGAGAAGAGATGAAAAAACTGATTGATTATACGATTGACTACTACAAAGGAACACTCTATTTCAAAAAACCTATTTTTAGTCGAGACAAGGATTTTAATCCTATTTACATTGTTGTGAACTATGAAGTTAAAAGTACCGTAAATAACTTGACAGCAGGAGGAAGGGTTTCTGTAAACATGTTGGACAAAAAGATGCAACTCTCTACCACCTACATTCAAGAGCATCTAGGAGAAGAGGAGAATCAGTTAGCCTCAATAGATATGCGATTAAAAGTTGGAGAGAAGGGGAAACTGGAGTTAGAGTACGCCGAGAGTACACAGACTAAAACAGAAGGGCATAAGGATGCTGTTCGTGCAGAGTATGAGCATAATGGTCAAAATTTTTATACCAATCTTTACTATAGAAAAACAGATAAAGAGTTTGGCTTAAATCAACAAAGTAAAGATGCTTTAGATTTAGAGACAATGGGTATTGACAGTAGTTACAGTTTGGATAGAAGCTTAGAAGTAAAAGGTAAAGCGTATCGAGAGCGACAATTAAGCACTGGAGAGAAAGAAGATGTAGTCGAAGCAACGCTTGTCTCTTCAGGAGAGAGCCTACAGCTAGAAGGAGGCGTTCGATACATCAATGAACATAAGGGGCTGACTCCTACCGAACAGGTTATTGCAGGAGTGAATAAGAGCTTTTTTGATAATAAACTGATTCTTCGTGCCAAAAGAGAAGAGAGCATTCGTACTGAAGATAGTGTACAGTATCCAAACCGAACCTTAATTGGTGCCGAGTATCAGATTACTGAAAACAATGCACTGTTTGTGGAAGAGGAGTTTTCAGAGGGCTTAACACGGGAAGAGATTCAGAAAGTTGGAATTTCTAGTAAACCGTGGAGTGGAGGAACCATTCACAGCTCAATTGCAGATAAGAAAATTAAAGATGGAGACAGACTTTTCTCTCTATTAGGGGTTCAGCAGACAATGAAACTGAGCGAATACGTTAATATTGATTTGGGTTTAGATAGAGCAGAAACCATGGAGGGCGATAAAGCTGATGATTTTACTTCGTACACCTCTTCTCTTAATTATAATAAAGATGGATTGACCAGTAATTTAAAACTTGAGTACAAAGAGACTCCACAAGAGGATTCTGTTGGTTTATCTGTAGCGTTGGCAAGCCAGTTGGATATTGGCTTAGAGCTAGCAACTTCAGCTCAATACTTTAAATCGGATAATAATGAAGAGTTACTCTATACAGATGTATCGGTGGTTCATCGCCCTTTTGAGTCTGATTATACGGTTCTTGATAAGTTTCACTTTATAGATGAAAAGTCACAAGGTTTGCAGAGTCGTAAATTTGTAAACGATTTTAACCTTAATTATAAAGTGAGTTCCCTTTTTGAACTCTCTTTATATCATGGTCTTAAATATGTAATTGAGACCATTGATAATGAGGAGTACAGTGGTATAACACAGATGATTGGTGTTCGTGCGACGTATGATATAAGTAAAAAATTTGATGTTATGGTTTACAGCAATCTTATTGATGGACAATCCACGTTGAATCAACAACAGTTAAACCATGGTCTTGTTGTTGGTTGGAATGCGTATAAAAATGTTGATTTACTATTAGGCTATAACTTTGAAGGGTTTGAAGATTTAGACTTCAATTCAGGGACAAAGACTAAAGAGGGTGTTTATCTTGGGTTTAGAATGAAGTTTGAATAATGTTAAAAAATAAGACTAAACTTAAATAAACATTAAGTAAATATACTAATAAATAAGTTAAGTTTAAGTTTAAGTCTTGTAGAATTACACCAAGCAACAGAGAGTGCTAAAGAAGAATAAAATAAGTAATATATATAATAAAGGAAAAAAATGAAATTAAAGAATTTAGTAATTGGTATTATGGCAACAACCGTTTTGGCTGTAGCATTAACAGGAGAGAGCATCTCTATGAAAACAACAGCATTTGAAGAGGTTGTAGAGACACAAGCAGGAAAAGAAGTTAAAGTATTAAAAGTTTTAGAAAAAGCAATTCCTGGCGATGTTGTAACTTATGTAAATACCATTACTAACCCAACTACTGAAAAAGCTGAAAAATTAAGTGTGGTTAATGAAGTTCCAGAGCATACAAATTTTGTAGCAAACAGTGTAAAATGTGTTGACTGTACAACACTTTATTCAGTAGATGGAAAAGAGTACAAATTAGCATCAGAACTTTTTATTAAAGATAATGGTGTAAAAAGATTAGCAAAAGCAGAAGAGTATACGCACTTGAAGTTTACGCTTAATACGCTTAAGCCTAAATCAGAGTCTAAAATTGAGTTTAAAACTAAAATTCAATAGTAATGAGGATGAGTGTAAGTCGCACTCATCTTTTAAAATGGATTTTTCCCTTGAAGAGAGTCTCTAAAAGAGCGATTCTCTCCAAAGGATAAGACCTTTCGGATGTTTTACGGATAATTAAGATATTGAAAAAGCTAAACCCATTGTGAAGTGGGGACAGAAAGC
>Ga0256826_1000024_pt1 | contig 63872 bp, 61 predicted proteins | sample CV79metaG_FD_185975 | JGI IMG/M metagenome (GOLD analysis project Ga0256826, IMG submission 185975) | Hydrothermal vent microbial communities from East Pacific Rise, Pacific Ocean - CV79 | ecosystem: Environmental > Aquatic > Marine > Hydrothermal vents | place: Pacific Ocean: East Pacific Rise...
TTGTCACGATTTCTGTAGGTGATAACGATCCATCAACTGTCGATGCTTCTTTTGAATATACATTTGCAGACGATATCGACCTTAAACCAACAACGTTATAAACTTTAACTAATCTGAGTTGTTCTAAACTCTGATGCAGAAGAGCAGGTGAGGAAACTCACCTGCTCTTTTTTTTCTCTTTATGAGATTAAAAGAAGTAATACGCATCGGGGTCAGGCTTGACATTTGGATGTTTGCGAAAAATTGGGACACGTCACCAATTCTTTTGCCCTTGACAAAGTGTATCTCGCTGGATACACTGTGTCTCTGAAATACATTATTGAGAGTACTAAACAGTTTGATAAACAGTTTGATAAATTACAAGACAAACTAATCAAAGTAAGAGTGATGGCTCGTTTCAGTAGAGTTGAAAATGGAAATTTCGGAGTTTTTTTGCCAATCAATGGCAAATTGTTCGAATTGGGGTTTTTCTTCGGTGCGGGATTACGAATTTACTATACAGTCAAGAACCATAGTGTTGTTATTGAACTTGCAGGTGGTGACAAATCTAGCCAGAAAGAAGATATTGTTAAATCCAATAGGCTCCTATCTGATATGAAGGAAGAGAATTATGCCATTTGAAACGAAAACATTTGACATCGCCGGGCATCTCACAACCCCAGAGGAGATTCGTACTTTTCTGCAAGAAATGGCGACCACTGGTGATGAGACAGATTTCATCCACGCATTGAATACCGCAGCTAGAGCAATGGGAATGACAGAGGTAGCAAAAAAGGCAGGTGTTACAAGAGCAAGTCTTTACAAATCATTGAGTGAAAATGGTAATCCTAAATTTATGACGATAAGCAGGGTAACTAAAGCTCTTGGTTGCAAACTGGCAGTTGCTTAGGCGGAACATTGCTGTGCCGCAGCCGGCCCTGCACTCTCGGCCTGTTCTACCACCACTACAAAAGCAACCTGCATTGTAAAAGATCACAAGCTTATCCAACAATCTGATTGTCAGAATACCCGGGTCTATGACAGAGACAGAAGCAACACCTGTGATACGGCCCCAAAGGCACTGGATCAATCCAGCGCAGGCAGGCTCTCCCGTATGGATGCAATGCAACAGATGGCAAAAGCTTCTGCCCGACTGATGGATCTTGAACTCCAGCGCATTCATGCAGCACTAAAACGCATCGAATAATCACCATGCAACAGATCCAATATCAAAATAATTACTACCAGACTCCAGATAATGCTGCGTCATTCTATGGAAAACTTTTTCCTTCATTCTCCTTTTACACTAGTTTTATGGCCAGCATTTACCGTGCAGCCCGAAAGGCAAAAAATGGGGAATATGATACCGAGGCGTGGCGCACATCCAGTGTTAACGTAATGCAGGCTCTGGAACGAACCGGCCTGAAAATTACTATTTCAGGAATTGAACATCTGCAAAATCTGGACACGCCCTGTGTAATTGTGGGAAATCATATGAGCATGATGGATACGACCATCCTGCCTGGCATTATCACCCAGGAAAGACCTCTTACCTTTATTATCAAGAAAAGTTTAATGGATTATCCAGTCTTTAAGCATGTCATGCGTTCACAAAATCCCATTGCCCTTGGCAGGAAAAATGCGAGGGAAGATCTGAAAACAGTTATGGTGGAAGGAAAAAAACGCCTTGACCAGGGAATCTCAGTCACCGTTTTTCCACAGACCACCCGTAGCACTGACTTTATTCCCAAACAGTTTAATACCATTGGAGTAAAACTTGCGTTAAGAGCCGACGTTCCAGTATTGCCTGTAGCCTTAAAAACCAATGCCTGGACAAATGGGAAACTCATCAAGGATCTGGGAAGAATCAAACCGGAAATCTCCACCCATATAGCTTTTGCTGCACCACTAACAATTGAAGGAAAAGGTAGAGCGGAACATCAGAAAGTGATAGAGTTTATTGCGAGTAAGCTTAAAAGCTGGCAATAGAGGTAAATGCGCTGGCAGCAAGCCAGCCGGTGCGCCCTGTTTCATCTACTATCCGTACATAGTCATTATGTGTTTTTAAGGGGGTGAAAAGACGTCCCTCTCGGATTGTGCCAATAGAAGCTGCTGACTCAAAAGGCGAAATCCGAATCCTGGCATCAGACACCACCACCACTCCGTCATGAAAGTGGGCGTAACGGCCATACATACCAGTGATGGCACCAAAACACAGAAATATACAGACGCTTACTCCTATGCTGCGTACATTTTTTTTTATATGACGAGACGATGGCAAAAGTAGCAGGGTTGCAAATAGCATAAACGTTCCAGTTGCCAGAATCGTCCACTGATTCAGCCCCAGTAACACTACAAAACGTTGGCCGAGGGTTCGTTCCTCCTGAAATATCCCCTTCTCCTTACGCACCAGTTCCAGATTTCCACTAATATCAGAATCCCCTGGTGCCAGCCGCAACGCCCGCTCATAATTGAGTATGGCAAGACCTGTTTTACCGGATTTTGCATAACTATTTGCCAGATTATACAGAAGTGATGCCGAAATCCCCTCCACAGTCATAGATGCAAATATTTGGCTGGCGAGGGAATAATCGCCAATAGCATAGGCGGTTGCCGCCTGTTTAAAGCGATTTTCACTCGCTGTGGCCAATTGACAGAAGAAAAACAGAAACAGCAGAGAAATCAGCCATACCTTGATCATTTGAGATCGTCTTTTCATAATAAACTTTCCAGCTCACCTTTTACAGCAGTGGCATATTCCTGCATCTGTTGCGCGCTGAGTTCCTGACCAGCATAGGCAGATTCTTCTGCCGCCAGAACAATTGCCAGCAGAATCGAGTCTGGTGCCATTCGCTGTTGCATATCTGCTCCTGTTATGGCAGCTGCCTCCATTTCCCAGAGTAGTCCCAGCTGTTCCCGAATAGCGAGCCTGCAACTTACCAGAAAACCGCAACTATCGGCGGCCTGACGCCGCTCCTCGATTTCTTTCAGCCGCACAGGAAGCAACCGTTTTCTAGCCTGCTGTCGTTGCAAACGAGGACTGTGTGCCAATCTCTGTGCCCGTTTTTTTATTATTACGGCAACTGCAATAAGCAGTACCAGAACAACTAAAAAGAGTTGAAACCATTTTTGAGTAACTATCGGCTGCAAAGACTTATCCATTAATCCAGACTCCAGATGCAGAGGTGCAAGCCCCGACAAACCCTGGCCGTCCGGCTCCTGAACCGACTGAACAGATTCATCCTGATTGATGACTGCTTCCTGCTGAAGAACTGTTGCGGATTCCACTTCCGGCTTGTTCTCGCCTCTGACAACTAAAGGAATCGGCGCAGAGAGAAGATTTTTATAACTCTCGCTATGTGGATCAAAATAACTGAAACCAATGGCAGGGATCTCTGTTAGACCATTTTTTTTTGCCACTATGGCCTGTTCAAATACTTTTTTCCCGCGATTTCCAGCTCCATCTTTTAAAAATTCCGATGATGGCGAATAACTCTTCCACCCTTCTGCCGCCATTAATTCAGGTGCCTGTACCCGATCAAAATTCCCTTGTCCGCTTACAGTCATTGTCAATGTCACTGGATCACCCTTGGCAACAGCCAGGGGATCCGCCTGCACCTGCAGACGAAAATCACCAACAGCACCATTGAAAGCATCAGGTTTTCCTTCTTCCGGTAGTGATTTCACCATCATTTTTATTTTTGGACTGGCCACCTTTACCTCTTTTTCCTGGTACGATCCGAAAAAATCGTTAAAAAAACTATCGCCAAAGAATGAATCTGAGAACATGCCTGAAGGGCGCTGTCTTCTGCTTCGCTGCTGTCGCAAAAGAAGAGTAGCATCCAGTTCCATGCTTATCATATGCTCCCCTTCCTTAATACCGGAAAGGGAGGAGTTCCAGGTCAGCACGCTATAGCGGCTGTTTGCTACAATTTCCTGGGTGCGGATCGGCTCTCCAGCCAGTTGCTGCAAGACAAATCCTTCACCGGCAAGCTGGGGCAGGCTGTTTAAATTAGCCTGAATCCCATCCCGAAAATAGACCTTAATCTGCAGAGGAACCAGTTCACCACTGTAACTTGTTTTTTTGCCTGGGATAATCCGCATAAAAGCGACTTCCTGCGCTTCTCCGGATCGCAATCTGGTGGTTGTGGCAGTTCCTGCCCCCGGTGACTGATTCCGGAACTGACTTTGTTGCTGTATATCAGTCACTGTAAAGGTGATGGCAGAAGTCTCAGCATCCCCTGATTTTGAAACAATTTCGATGGGTGGAATGGTAAATGTGCCGGCACGATCTGCCTGCACAAGATAGGTGAAGGTAACCGAAGCGGAAAAATCTCCGTTAATATATTCCATTCGTGTGGATTGACCACGTTGATGAAAACGCAAGCCATCAACTTCAGCTATGTGTGGCTGAAAGGAGCGAGTGCCCTGTACGGTGAGTGACAGTTGGGCACTCCGATCCACAGAAAAAGTCTGCACATTCAAGGTAGCAGTGGCTGTAACTTCTGCCTGCAAGGAGGGGGCAGCCACCAGCACCAGCACCAGCACAAACAACAGTAATAATTGAATAGAGTTGCGCACTTTCATTACCAATCCTTTGTTGTTTGTCTGGTATCGCCCTGCCCTGTCAGTGAAGCAGGGACGAAATTAAGTTCCCCGGTTTCATCTTTCAGGCTATTTAACAACTGCATGGCCTCCTCGGATGTCATTTTTCCCTGTTCCCTTCGTTTCTCGTCGTTTATTCTGGCCTGCCGGGTGGCCTCTTCCTGCTGCTCTTTAGCAGTGGCTTCGGCTTGCCCCTGCTTACTGGCGTCATCAGAATCAGTCTCTTGATCCTCGTTTTTTTCACCCTGGTCCGCTTGTTTCGAATCACTCTGTTCCTGTTTCTCCCCCAACTGCTGATTCTTATTCCCCTCTTTCTGTTTGTTTTCTTCCTGGTTTTTCTTTTGATCCCGGCTTTGTTCGTTACTCTCGTCCTTCTTTTTTTCCTGATCCTGTTTATCTCCAGAATCCTGCTCTTGCTGGTCGCCCTCTTGTTTATTCTCTTCCTGATCCTGTTCTTCCTGCTCCTTCTGCTGCTCTTTTTTTAACTCTTCCAATTTCTTTTTTACAAGTATCTGGTTGTAGCCGGCATCTTCATTCGTGGAGTTTAACTGCAAGGCACCATCAAAAGACTTAACCGCCTGCCGCCAAAGTTCAACAGCATGCTGTTTATCTGTCTGCACGCTCCCCTGTCCTTGCTGAAACAACGCAACACCACGATTATAATAGGCACGTTCCTGCAGGAGAAGGTCATCACTTTTCAGGGCTTCGGCAAAGGATTTTGCGGCATCCTCAAACATATTGTTTTTATATGCCGCTGTACCATAATTATAGTTTAACAGGGCATCGCCCGGTAATTCTTCCAACTTTTCACTATAAAACTCAGAGGCGCCAAGAAAATCACCTGTACCGTAAAATTCTTCACCTGCCGAGGCCCTGGCATTATGACTGCTCAGAAGCAGCCAGCAGAAGAGAAGCATAGCTGCACTTTTCTGCTTTCTCCGTCCTGCCGTTTTGATAAAGGGAATCCGTAAACTGCGCTTTGACTTTCGCCCCGTTGCCAGAAACTCCAAACCAAGCAGAGCTATGGCCACCCCAAGGGACCAGACAAATCGTTCAATGGGCACCTTGTATCGTTTTTCGGCCAGCTCTTCTTTGGGGATAAAAGACAACTTTTCCCGGTAGATTGTTTGCAATCCCTCTCCACCAGAACCTAAAGGCACATAAAGACCGGAACTTGTTTCCGCTATTTTTGTTAAGCCTTCCTCGTCCAGCCGTGAGGTAATAAATTTTCCGGATGCATCTTTTACAAACCCGGTTTTTCCGTTTTGGACGAAGGGAACCAATTCACCTCCACTGGTTCCCACCCCTACAGTATAAATGGTCATCCCCTTTTCTGCAGCTTCCGAGGCTGCAACTATAGCATCCCCTTCAAGATTTTCACCGTCAGTAATCATAACCAGGATTTTATGATTGGCATCATTGGAAAGTATTGCCGATGCCTCTTGTATGGCCGCAGCAAGATCAGTTCCTCCTTTGGGAATAATTGAAGCATCCACTACCGCAAGAGAACTTTCAAATGCCTGGTAATCGATGGTCAGGGGACACAGCAGAAAAGCGGATCCTGCAAATGGCATCAGTCCCACCCGATCCCCTTCAAGTTGCTCCACAAAATCCAGTATCCCATATTTGGCTCGTTGCAGACGATTGGGGCGCACGTCCTCGGCCAGCATACTTTTGGAAGTGTCTATAGCAAAAAGGATGTCAATTCCCTTGCGTTTTACATCCACCCACCTGGAACCGTATTGGGGTCTGGCCAGGGAGACAAAACAGCAGAAAATAGCAAGAAGCAGCATCGTTTTTTTTATGCCTCTACGCTGCCCTGATACATTTGCGCATAACTTACTCAAAAGATGGGAAGAGGCAAAGCGGGCAAGCTCACTTTTTCGCTTTTGCTCCATACTGCGAAAGACGAAAATAAGCAACAGCACGGCAACTGCACCCGCCACAAGCCAAAACGGTTCTGCAAATGTGATCATAGTATTACTCATGGCAGCCGCCTTTTTTTTAGTATGATTTCTGCCATCAGAAAGAAGAGTGCGCCAAAAACAAGCCAGGGGAAAAGTTCCCGATAATTCTCAAATTTTTTAATATTCCTGGTGGTGGTTTCCATGGCATTAATCTCTCCATACACCTTTTCCAGAGACTCAGTGTCGGTGGCACGAAAATATTGTCCACCTGTCATTTCCGCCACCTGACCAAGAGTAACATCGTCTATATCCACTTCCACCCGAATTAAACGTGTCCTCCCCATCTTGTCTTTTATGGGCATTGGTGCCTCACCTCGTGTGCCTGCACCAATGGTATAAATTTTAATTCCCAGCGTCTCCGCAGCCTCTGCTGCCACCAGTGGTGGCACAGTTCCGGCATTATTCATCCCGTCGGTAAGTAGAATCAACATTCGCGATTTGGCCTCACGGTCACGCAAACGATTCAATCCACTGCCGATCGCAGAACCTATGGCCGTCCCGTCTTCCACCATACCAATGGACAGGGAGTCTAAACGTTTGAGCAACCAGTTATGATCCAGAGTCAAAGGGCTTACCATATACGGCCTTCCGGAAAATGCCAGCAAACCAATACGATCGTTTGGTCGCTCACCCACAAAGGTATGCATCACCGATTTTACCACGTCAAGGCGATTGGCCGCCTTTCCTTCAAGGGTAAAATCCAACGCTTTCATCGATCCGGAAACATCAATGGCAAGAAGGATATCAATTCCACTGGCCTCTATTTCCGTAGTAGTATTTCCAAGTTGCGGTCTGGCAAAAGCCACAATCAGCACTCCTACGACAAAAAGTCTTGCGGCGACAAGCAATTGACCGGAGCCTGTTTTTCTGCCTCGAGCCATACTGGCAGCAAGGGAGGTTGACGAGAAAATAAGAGCCGGGGCAAAACTGCGCCTGCCCCGCAAAATGGCAAGCAGCGGGAGGAGCGTTAACAGCCAAAGAAATTCAGGATGGAGAAATCGCATTATTTACTTTCCTCCTTCCCGGCTATCTACAGTAACCTGAATAAAGTGGAGTACTGCCTCTTCCATCTGTTCCATACTGTTTTTATCCGGCTCCATTCTGGCAAATTTTGCCATATCACACTGATCCAGACAACTTCTCAAATTCGTTTTATTTTCCACAAGCTGCACATTTGTCTGGTTCGGCTCTGCATGTAATCCCGCAAAGAATTCTTTTGTTGTTTGGATCGTTGTGGGAATGGAAAAACACTTTTCTATATAAGATCGCAGGACTGACGAAAGTTTTTCTGCGTACAATGCCGCATATTCTGGATTCATCAAACTACGAAGCTCCAGAAGTTCCGCCATTGCTGTTTCATGAGCGGGTACAATTACAATTTTTTGCTGCCTTCGTCTGAAGAAATACCAGAGAACAAAGATAAGCACCCCTCCCCCTGCAGCAATGGCCATAAAAAGCAGATAATCCGGTTCTTCCGGCAGGAGCATGGGCGGAAGGATATCCCGCAAAACTTGTTCCTCGTTCATCGGGTGAGCCTCCTTCTCCTTTTTCCGAAAAAATTCTGCAGGGGAGGGATATACGATTCAGCCGTTGAAAGATCAAGAAGGTCAACCCCTGCGGATCTGATAGCCTTGTGCAGGATTTTCTTTCTTGCCGCTGCAAGCTCAGCATATCCCTGCCTGACAGTTGGATCAGAAGTGTCAAGTTCCACCTGTTCTCCGCTTTCTGCATCCTCGAGGGTAAGCCAACCCACATCCGGCAGTGTTGATTCCCGCGGATCGGAAACAATCATGGAGATCAGATCATGACGACGATTACTCACCTGGAGCTTGATCTGCAATGCACCAAGTTCTTTTTCAAAATCTCCTGGCAGACAAAAATCAGAAATCAGAAACCCCACACATTTGCGTTTAATTACACCATTGACAAAATCCAATGCTATTACCAAATCGGTCTTTCTACCCCTGGGCTGAAAAAAAAGGATTTCCCGGATAAGACGTAAAATATGAGACTGGCCTTTTTTAGGAGGGATATACAACTCCACAAAATCGGAAAACAGGACAAGCCCGACCTTATCGTTGTTACGCACTGCTGAGAAGGCCAGCACCGAACCAAGTTCTGCCATGATTTCCCGCTTGGAATAGTCTGTGGAGCCAAAATCACCGGATCCGGAAATATCAATCAGCAGCATGATGGTGAGTTCCCGCTCCTCAGTGAATTTTTTAATATGAGGCACACCGGTACGGGCAGTAACATTCCAGTCGATGGTTCGTATTTCATCACCCGGTACATATTCCCGTACCTCATCAAAGTTCATTCCCCGACCTTTAAACACAGACTGATAGCTACCAGCCAGGGAATCATTTACCAGGCGTGAGGTTCGAACCTCCACCTGGCGGACTTTTTTTAAAATCTCTTTTGTAATCTGTTCTTCCATGCCAGAAACCTTAAGGTACCGGAACTGTATCCAGAATTTTACGAATAATATCCTCGCTGCTCACCGCCTCGGCTTCAGCCTCATAACTGATACGAATACGATGGCGCATAACATCCATGGCAGCAGATTTCACATCATCGGGAGTGACGTAACCGCGCCCTGCCAGAAAGGCAAGGGCTCTTGCAACGGCTTTGAGATTGATTGTCGCCCGGGGGGAAGCCCCGGTTTCGATGTAATCACGAAGATCCAGGTTAAAGCTCTGCGGATCACGGGTGGAACAGACAAGAGAGACAATATAATCCTTTATTTTGTCATCCATATAGATGGAATCCACAATTTTTCTGGAAGCCAGGATGTCAACAGGACCGACAACAGGATTCGCTGTAACTCGTGAATCCGTATGATTCACGGCATCCAGAATCATCCTCTCCTCAATCGGGCTGGGATAATCCACCACCACTTTTAGCATAAATCTGTCCACCTGGGCTTCCGGCAGAGGATACGTTCCCTCCTGTTCGATTGGATTCTGGGTGGCGAGAACCAGAAAAAGATCCGGCAGGGTAAAAGTTTCGTCTCCTATAGTTACCTGTTTTTCCTGCATGGCCTCAAGAAGTGCCGATTGCACCTTTGCCGGTGCCCGGTTGATCTCATCAGCAAGTATTAGAGAGGAAAAGATCGGCCCTCGTTTCACCTCAAATGCGGTATCTTGAGGATTATAAATCTGTGTTCCTATAATATCTGCCGGCAGCATATCCGGGGTAAACTGAATCCGTCTGAAATCTGTCTGCACTGCCATGGAGAGTGTCTTTACGGCCAGGGTTTTAGCCAGCCCCGGAAGCCCTTCAAGAAGGATATGGCCACCAGTAAGCAGCCCCACCAGAAGACGTTCGACCAGATGTTCCTGACCGATTATACTTTTCCCCATTTCCCGTCGCAGCAGACTAACCCAGGCAGAACTTGCGGCCACAGATTCATTGATGGCCTGAATGGAGGTGTAGCCTTCCGGCTGTGATAGTGGTCTTTCCTGCTCGTTCATTATGCAGCTCCTTCAATTTTGCTGAAAAACCGTAAAAACCCGTCACCTGCATCGTTGTGCGCCCCGCAGGAATTACCCTTGAGGTACATATGAAGTTCCTTACGATTCCATCTGATACATCAGGTTTTTACGTATTGATATTCTTCCAGGACAAGCTCCCGGATTCGATACAGTCCACTATACAAACAAAACATTACGGCAACCTTTCACAAACATTACATTAATGCAATTATTGCATAAACATCTGCACAATTTTCGTTCTCCTCTTCTACAATTATTTAAATAGTTACGCTCCCGCACAAATCGAGATTATTACAACCGCTGAAATGCAGGAACTCCTCAGCGATAGAAAAGAGAGGAAAAATATGGCTGATTACCCTGAGGCCAACCTTCTCGTCTCCAGTGCTTACGCTGAAGATCCTGTCATGAAAAATCCACAGAAGTATGCTTTAAAGGCTCTTTACAAAAACATTATGAACTACGGGAGCTGTCTCAATTGTTGCATGAATTTACTTGAAGTTCCCTTTATCCAGATTCTGCAGAAGTTGCTTATCCACCATCATAAAGGAAACAATCTGCGTTCCTTTATGGTCTTTATAAAACACCTCCGCATCCTCTTTTACAGCAAAAGGAATCAACTCATGTCCCATTGGGCCAAGAAGATCAGAACCAATGACATAAAAGGCTTTGCGAGCATCAATACCACTGAGAGAATAGTAATCACTGACTACAATTTTTTCTATGGCAGAAGTATTCCTCCCGGTTGCCCATTTCTCCATATCATAAAGATATTTGAACAGATCTTTTACACCATCAAAAAAATGACAGGTACCATCTTTATAGCTGACCACTGCCAGCCATTCCGGGTACAGATGCACGAACATGCCGCATACCGGACAACTGTCCCTGATACCTGGTTTGGGCATAGTTTCTGCCTGGACGGCAGAAAAAGGTAGTAAAAGACAAACAAATAACAGCAAAGATGCAAGTTTCATTTTTAGGTTCTCCTGTGAAAGGGGGGAGAATGTCGAATAGCAAAATAAAGAATAAACGTAACTATTCAGCGCACCCCTCAAAATATGGGTAAACTCGGATCTGTAACTGTTCAGAAGTGTCCAGGTTCGTTCAGGCTGGTCGCCGTAGTGTACGATTTTGTACATAAGGCGTCCAGACCGGACGAAAATGGATGCTGCTGAATAGTTACGAATAAACATCAAAATGCCAAAACCAGATGAGATCGCCATATCAGCAATCCAGCCAGTGCATAAAAAGTCAGAAAAAGGAAAAGAGATGTACCGGCCAGATGATGTGCCATACCGGGAGCAATATCCCGTAGACTTCTCACATTCCTGCAAAGCTGCACCACCAACACACTGATCCCCATTGCCGTTGCCGCAAAAAGAGGAATGTATAACAGGTATCCCGCAAAACCATATCCACCTTTTAAAACACAAAACGGACAGTGATGGTGAGGATGCTCATAAACATAGAGGCCTACAAGAGAGACCATGGCCAGCAGGGCCAACACATAGGCAACTATGCTTATCAATGAGTACAATAAGGCTCCTTTTCCCGATTTTATAAAAAAAACTCCGGATAAAAACAGGGCAACGCCACTCACCATAAGCCCGTTTTTGGCCTGCTCTGCTGTGATCGCTGAGACCTCTGCCGCAACCCCACTACCCGTAGCCGAGAAAAGCGATCCGCAGCAAGAAGTAATCAGATCAGGGGAAAGATTTACAATATACAGCATAAGAAGAGTGGATTCCGTTACCACCAGAGGCAAAAGAAATAACAGAAACAGGTATTTTACTCTGGTGAGAGGATAGTCGATTGCCCGGTTATCCAGAGCATTCACAATCAACCAGCTGCTGCCAAAGAAAAAAAGTGCAATTTTAACAAAGAGCAGCCACCAGCCATACGCATTTACATTCAGCACTCCTGTGGCACACATAGCGCCCACAAACTGGCCGGATAGTGACTCTGCAGCCAGAATCAAAAGCAACAGACCAAAGAGTTCTGCGCCAAAACAGAATGTGAGCATGGTGGAAATCAGATATGTTCTTCGTTCCAGCAGCAGCTGGCGCCCATGGCCGCTGTTGATATCCCAGTAGCGCACCACCTGCAGCGCAAACACACTCGCCAGTACAATCAACAAGGTACAGGTTATGGAAATAATAAAAAGAGCGAGTATGGCTGGGTTTAGGAACATTTACCCTTACTCTGCCGACACAATTTGTCCATCGTGCATGGATATTTTTCGCTGCACAACTGCGGAATTATACACCTGCGGATCATGGCTGGAAAGAATTATACTTTTGCCAAGATCATGCAGACGGCCTAAAATATCCATAAACTCAAGGGACAAGCGAGAATCGAGATTGGCTGTGGGTTCATCGGCGATGATAATATCCGGATCATTGATAAGGGCACGGCAAATAGCCACGCGCTGGGCCTCTCCACCTGAAAGATGTTCAACCGGGGTTTCTGCCTTTGATTCAAGTCCAAAGCGGGTAAGCAGACCAGCTGTTTTCTCCACCAGTGCTTTATACACAGGCCCGGCAGGATACGCTGGGATCATCACATTTCCAGCAACACTTAAGCCCGAAATCAGGTTAAATCGCTGGAATACAAAGCCGAAGGTATTTCTTCTGATTTCGGCCATAAAGCGTTCCGGCAGCCCGGAAACCGGTCGCTTATCAAGGAGTATGCGGCCTAAAGTCGGCCGGGAAAGACAGGCGATAAGGGACAGTAGCGTCGTTTTCCCGGAACCGCTCGGCCCCTGCAGGCAATTGACCATTCCGGTTTCGATACAGAGAGAAATATCCTTAAGAGCACAAAATTCATTGGCAGCACCCTGATTAAAGATTTTTGTCACGCCATTAAGTTCTATCACATCTGCCCTCTACCTGATTACCGTGTCAGGATCAGTGACAGCCGCCTGCCAGATTGGAATTATTGTGGCCACGGTATAAGGAAAAACCGTAAAGAAAAACAGGGTGGCAAGCTGTAACCCGTCCACAGCAGGAATCGGACTAAAATCCGGATAAAGAATAGCCCACCCTTTTAACACGGGAGAAAACAGTACGGCTGAGCTGTAAAAAACATGTATATATGCAAAAAGATAGCCAAACAAAAAAGCAGTGAGAGAGAGAAGGATTCCTTCCCAGAATTTCATACGTAAAATATCTCCGGTTTCCCAACCCACCGCCTTTAAAATACCGATTTCACGTTTTTCCTCACCACTCAAACCCGAAGCCTTATCCCAGGCAAAGAGAACAAAGGCAAGGATTGCCCCGGAGAGCAGGACAAAAACAATCCCCTGCCGCCAGTTAAAAATAGCGTCGTAGGTACGCAGAATTTCTTCACGGAGAATGGGGCGGGTATCGGGCAGACGCTCATTGATTTTTCCTGCCACATTCTGTACTTCACGAGGGTTTGTCACATTGAAGACCAGGTCTGTATACATCCCTTCCGGAATGGTAAAAAACTCACGAAAGTCAGATTCGGCCATCAGCATCAGATCACCGCTTACAAGTTCTGATTCGGTATCCAATATCCCGGCGACTTTAAAGGAAAAAAGCTTATTTGCAGAAGAGTAGAGATTGAAATAGTATCCCACTCCTACTCCGCGAACCCTGGAAAAGGCGGCACCAATAACAACCTCACCCGGATTCGGCACGTCCTCTGCCGGTACCATCAGGGTATAATTGGCCTTCACGCCAGGATCATAATAATACCCCCAGAGCCGTCCTCTTTTTTGACTCACCCCGCGCAAACGTCCAACTTTTTGCAAATACTCACCAGGGATCAGAGCGTGCCGACCAGCAACCTGCCGCTGCACCACAATCTCTGGAGCATTCGCTAGAATTACAGCAGCTTCCCGCTTTAAAGACTGGCAAAAGAGCATCACCGAGGCCAGTAAAAAGACAATAAGAGTATACACAAGAAGCAGGCTCAGATTTTTTCCTTTTCGTCTTTGCAGAGAAGAAATTGTAAAATCGACAAGATATCGTTGTGTGCGCCAGAACTGTTTCATGGTACAAGGTGGGCTGGAGGTTGAACAAATGAACCGGTGGGAAAATGTTCAAAGGACATGGGGTGATCCTGAAAAGCACTGTGCAGATCAGCCTGACTGGGATGCCGGGTGTAACGTGCCTCTGTGAAAAGGGCCAGATCAGTTAAGCCCAGTTCCTGAGTGAGGAGTATTGAAGAAGTTAAGCGTTCGATCATGGTTTTTTCACGGATATTGGCATCAACAAGACTACAGAGAAAAGCCCCCCCTAAAAAGAGACACAAAGCCATATACAATGTTGATTTTCGCACGATAACAGAACCTTTTTTCAGATTGTAACAATTTGTTCGTATGTTACCCTGAATAGCATCCTAAATGAAACAAAAAAGCACACACACAGAACAGCTCAAACTCGGCAAAATACTCAGCCTGCTGCGTCCCATCTTCAAAAAGCACCGCATTCGCCTGCTCTGCGGATTGCTGGCACTGCTTGGTGTGGACTTTCTCCAGCTCTCCATCCCCAGAATTCTCAAACATGGGGTGGACGGACTGTCTGGAAATACTATTGCGGAAAATGATCTTCTTTTTTTAGCCATTCTTATCTGTATTATTGGTGTGGCAGCTACTATCCTCCGCTTCAGTTGGCGATACCTGATTATCGGATTTTCCAGGTATCTCGAACGAGACCTCAGAAAGCAAATCTTTTCAAAGGTTATGCGGATGGACGGTGCATTCTTCGGGAAATATTCCACCGGTTCCATTATGGCGCACACCTCAAATGATTTGTCAGCCGTGCAGATGGCGTGTGGTATGGGGATGGTGGCAGCAATTGATGCGCTGGTCATGTCCACGGCCGCCATTGGGTTTATGTTCTCCATTAACTGGCAGCTGACTCTGCTGGCTCTTACGCCCATGCCGCTGCTGGCTCTTACCACCCGTTTTCTCTCCGGAAGACTGCACAAACGCTTTGATATGGTTCAGGAGCTCTTCTCTTCCATGACTGAATTTGTCAGATCTTCCGTCTCTTCCATCCGGCTGCTCAAATCGTACACCCTGGAAAAGTCTCAATCTCAGCGGTTTGCCAAAATTGGTGAAAAATACGTCCAATCTTCCATTCAGGTTGCTATAATCCAGGGACTGCTGTTTCCGGTGGCCAGCCTCGTAGGGAGTTGTGGTATGCTGCTGGTACTCTATTTTGGTGGAAAGCTTGTGATGCTGGGCACCATCAGCATGGGTGATTTTGTGGCCTTTATCACTTATCTGTACATGCTTATCTGGCCCATCATGGCTGTGGGCTGGGTGGCTAACCTCTCCCAGAGAGGGATAACCTCATTACGCCGGATCCATACCCTGCTCAGCAATCATTCAGCACTTCCCGGGGGCACAATGGACATTGATCCGCACACCCGGGAATTCAGCTGCAAACAGCTTAGTTTTTCCTATCCCGGTACTGACAAACGTGTCCTGAAAGACATTACTCTGCAGATATCTCCTGGAATTCTGGGTATCAGCGGCCCCACAGGCTGCGGGAAAACCACTTTATGTCAAATTCTATGCAGAATGTATCCGGTGGCTGACAACAGTCTCTTTGCCGAAAAACATGACATAAACACTCTCCACCCTGACTCTGTACGTAATCTCGTAGCCTATGTGAGCCAGGAAGCCTTACTTTTTTCCAGCAGCATCGCAGATAATATCTGTTTTGGTGCTCCCCAAACCGGGCAGAAAGCCATAGAACAGGCAGCAAAAGCCGTTGCCATCCACGATGAAATAATGGCTCTCACGAATGGCTACAAGAGTATAATCGGGGAACGGGGCGTAAATCTTTCCGGGGGACAGCGCCAACGCATCTGTCTTGCGCGAGCGCTGCTTTGTGACAGACCGGTCCTCATTATCGACGATGCCCTGGCGGCGGTGGACACGGAAACTGAACAAAAAATCCTGAAAAACCTCCACCCGCTACTCCAGAAAAAAACAGTTATCTGGGTCAGTCAGCGAATAAAACAACTGGCTCAAGCCCATACACTGTTAATTCTTGAAGATGGCAGGATCAGTGGCTTGGGCAGCTATAAAGAGTTGTGTACAAGTAATGCCTTCCTGCAAAAAATCCGCCGTCGGCAAAGCCTCCGGGAAATGGTTTACGGAGGTACAGATGCGTAATTTCGGTTATTTTGAGGAAGGTCACACCCGAAGTCTCTCCGAATCCACATTATGGTTGCGAACCATTAAACTTTTGCAACCATTTCGGCTTCCTTTTACCGGTGCCGTCCTTCTCTCCCTCCTGGTTACGGCAACAGGTCTGGCCCTGCCCTGGCTTATGCAACAGGGGATAGATCTCTACATAACCGACAGCAGCAATACTTTTGCATATCGACTGCATGGCCTTGGAACAATCGCATACAGCTATGCAGCACTGATTGTTATCAATTTCAGCACAGCCTTTTTGCAAGTGCTACTCCTCGAATGGATGGGACAATCCATTATGCACAACCTGCGGCAAAAACTTTTTGCTCACCTGCTGCAGATGCAGCTTCAGTTTTTCAACAAACAGCCGGTGGGCAGGCTGGTCACACGTATCACCAATGATATTCAAAATATGCATGAAATGTTCACGTCCATTATGGTGACCCTTTTCAACGACCTGCTCAAGATGGCCTGTATTATTATTCTCCTTCTCAATCTCAACCTCCAACTGGGATCCATTCTCTGCCTCTTTATGCCCCTGGCAGCATTCTTGACCATCTTCTTTTCGAAACTTGCCAGAAATCATTTTCGGGATATTCGCAAACAACTCTCCAGGATCAACAGTTTTATCCAGGAAACCGTATCAGGAATGTACCTGGTACAGATGTTTGGGCGCGGGAAAAGTCTGAAAGCCGATTTTGCAGAACTCAACAACGATTACTTAAGCAAAACCCTGCGCCAGATCAGATTGTTCGGCACGTTTATGCCCCTTACGGAACTTATGAGTTCACTAGCCATTGCAATCATTCTCTGGTACGGAGGTGGAGAAATCATCCAAAAACAGCTGAGCCTTGGTGAATTGGTGGCCTTTCTTTCTTATATGCGCCTCTTTTTTCAACCATTACGGGAATTATCACAAAAATATTCCATTGTCCAGTCTGCCCTTGCCTCCGCAGAACGCATCTTCAGCCTCTTTGACAATGACAGTAGTGAAGCAGATCAAGAGAAACACAACAACCCGGCACAGACACAACTGCAAGGTGAACTTTCGTTTACAAAAGTCAATTTTTCCTACACGGAAGGGCAACCGGTTTTACGGAATATCTCCCTGCACATCCGTAAAGGAGAAACTGTTGCCATAGTCGGCCCCACCGGAAGCGGTAAATCTACACTTATTAATCTTCTCCTCAGATTTTATGAACCGGATTCGGGCATAATCACCCTGGGCAACCAGCCCCTGCATACAATCAGCAGACCAGTTATCCGCCGCAAGATTGGAGTCGTAATGCAGGAGATGCTGATTCTGCAGGACACTCTCCTCAATAATATCAGCCTCGATACCGGAAAAAATGAAGAAGAAATAGAGCATTTGCTGCAAAAAGCACAGCTCACTGCATTTGTGAACAACCTGCCTGAAGGATTGCAAACCATTATTGGGGAAGGTGGCAGAGCAATGTCCACAGGAGAAAAACAACTGCTGGCAATTGCCCGGGTTCTCTGCCGGGATCCGGCTATGCTGGTACTGGATGAGGCCAGTTCAGCCATCGATTCCAGAACTGAAGAGATACTGGAACAGACTCTTGAAACTGCTTTTCAAGGTAAATCGGTGCTTATTATAGCACACCGTTTATCCACTGTAAAACGGGCAGATCGAATTCTGGTACTGGACAATGGCAGGATTTGCGAGCAGGGTCGGCATAAGGAATTGCAGGCTCTGGGAGGATTGTACAGCAGATTGTTGGCTATTGACTTTGGAGAAAACCCCCTGTAGCCAAGGAGCACTATTCTAACAGCAGACCTCGTCAAATTGTAGCATTTATATTTTTGATTTGCCCGTAATCACAGCAAGATAGACGCAAAAATGGACAGTTGCTGGTCTGAGTTTTCAGTTTTCAGGTACTGCACACTGAAAACTGAAAACTTTTAGCAACACAAAAAACGTAATCGTTTGCCAGTGCTTCAGATTCGCGCACGCAGGTCGGCGAAACGTATTAGTCATACATGAGTCGGCCTGATCGTGTGACACTGGAGTGCTGGTGAACGATTACCAAAAAACGGTATACTGTGTCCAAAATTCAGCACTAATGTACAACAACGTTTACAATGTCTGTAAATTGGCAATACTGGACATAAACATCGTGTATCCAGAGGAAATGTGCCTGCTGTTATAGTCCCCGGTATCTGTTCAGTAATAAACGCATCCCCCCGCCCCTTTGGAAAAAACATTGCATCGATTCTAACTTCATGGTCTACTTTCAGGCAAAACACCAATAACTGAAAAATAGCGCATTATCAGGTTCTTTTTTATTACAACAATGTAAAAATAAATGCACCAACACGGATATATCGGCCGCAAAATGCGGATTCCAACACTTAAAACCAAACCGGCAATCATTATCGCTGCCTTTGGTACCTCCAGCAGAGCAAAGGCACCTCTTGCTTTCTTTCAGACAGCCGTTGAAAAGAAGTTCCCGAATCATGAATTCTTCTGGGCCTACACCTCTGAAATTATCTGTCGTAAACTGCAACTCCCCGGTCTCAAAGAAACTCTGGCAACTATTGAGGCAACAGGATATCGCAAAGCTGTGGTTCAACCTCTACACATTTTTCCGGGAACCGAATACCGGCAAATAGCGGAAACATGCGAATATTTCCCGGGACTGCGTGTTTTTTTAAGTGAAACCCTGTTTCATCGATGGAATTTCGTTAAAGACTGTCTGGCTGTGGTTGAAAAGGATTTTCTGACCAACAAGGAAGGATTGAATATTCTTGCCCTGCACGGCACTCCGCTCTGCACTGATCCGGCAAATATCATCTACCTTGGCCTTGAAAGGCTGGTGGCTGATTTGTATCCCAATGTCCTGGCCGCATCCCTCGAAGGTGTCCCGGATCACGGCGCACTACTGACAAAGATCAAACGGAGTAATCTTGTTGCAAAATACAAAAATATCAGAATTATCCCCATGATGTATTTGGCTGGAATGCATGCCGAAAAAGACTTGATGGGAAAAGATGGCAGCTGGCGAACTGCACTTGAGTTGATGGGATTTACAGTAGATTGCCCAAGAATTGAGGTTGCAGGCCAAACTTTTTATAAAGGTCTTGCCTACTATCCGGAATTAGTTTCTTTCTTGACGGATCGTCTGCAACGGAGCCTGAAGTTGGCCAAATTGTATTAAGGGTTCACTCAAAAAACTTATTTTATATTCTTCGAAGGAGCCGTGATACAGGCACCACACTCTTCTTCCTCGCAACCGTGTTTACAGAAATAACCGAATCCAGACTCCCAGGTAATCCCGCCTTTGGGGCATTTTTCAACATACTCCGCATACTTTACAAGGCGCTCGATAATAGGTTTAGGAACAGAGTGTTCCATCTTGCAGGCGGCGTCGTCAGCCTCTTTCTCTTCAACGCCGAGAACATGTACAAGAAAATGCTGCAAGGCTGTATGGCGGCCAACGATATCCTCTGCCGCTACTCGGCCACTATCCGTTAACGTGATCAGGTCATAGGGCGCATAATTTACCAATTTCCGTCTGGCAAGAGTACGCAGGGCACCCGTCACTGACGATGCACACACATCCAGATATTTAGAGATATCTTTTGCCCGTGCAGCCATTTTTTTTGCAGAAATATGATAAATCGCTTCCAGATAATCTTCCTGACTCGCGGTTAAGCCACCCTGCTTTGACATACATACTCCCTAGTTAGTATTTGTCCATAAATACGCCAGGACTCCTCTAAAAAATTACGGTATACCGAAAGAAAAGTCAATACTTTCCTGGCTGACTTTCCGTAACCACCCTGCTATATTGATTATTTAGTACCTAAACGACAAATCCTATTCAGACAAAATTCGAATATCCACATTCGAAAAACGAAACAATAAAAGAAAAATTCCCAAACACCTGCGTCCCTATCAACTGCACGGCTGCTGATCTGATTGTTGAGGATGACGGCTCAATTCTAAAAACTCTCAGCCCTGAGGAGCTGGCAAATCTGTTTCAGTTTTAGAATCTCGTACAACCTGGGGGATGCTATGGAGATCTCATAAGAAAGGCTCCGATTACGCTAAACTGGAAAACAAAGTGGTCAGATGCAATATCTGCCCCAATCGCTCTACACTTACTCCCACACCACTATCCACACTGGAACGTTTTAGAGAAATTGCCCTTGAGAAAGATATTCATTATGAATATATCGGAAATATCCCAGGACACACCGGGAATAATACCCACTGCCATAACTGCAAAAAGCCTCTCATCAAACGTCGTGAATACCAGATCCCGGTTTTTAATCTTGATGGCAACAAATGTACATTCTGTCAAACTGTTATCCCCGGTGTCTGGCAACAAGAGATACTGCAACGGAACTCCTGATTCCTCTTAAAAATGGGGTCGCCATGTTGCCGGAAATTACCTTCCTTTTTTTCGTAAGTATGAGATGTAAGATGAGTGTTTAGAGCCTGCCCCACCAGGCCGATATGTCAATTTCCTGAAGATTCTGGAACCTTAATCGTCAGCACTGGTATCGCACATTTATTAACAACTCCACGAGCTACTGAGCCCAGCAGGAACCCCTCAATAAGCCCATGTCCATGGGATCCCATAACAACTATATCGTAGTTGTTTTCAACACTTTCAGCGAGAATTTCCCGTACACTATCACCACTTTTAATAACAACATGATGCAGATCTACCCGACAACTGGGGAGTTCCTCTTTCATTTCATCATACACATTTTTTACTCGTTCCTGCACCGAAGCCATTGCAGTGCGATACCCTTCTTCATTATATGTCTGCAACTGCTCTGCGTCAAAATGAGCAGAAAGATCATATCCCATGGAGCCGGACATTATTTCCACCATGTCCGGTATAACATGAATAATAGAAATGGCAGCATCATATTGTTCAGCAAGGCTCATGGCCCAGAAGAATGCTGGCTTAGCGCTTTCAGATAAATCTGTGGCATAGAGTATTTTATTAACTTTCGGTAACATATTTTTCCTCCGGTAATTATTTTTAAACACTTTCCGACTCCTTACGAGTATCTCGGTGAGAAACGCGAGTCCGTTATGAACTTATGTCTAAAACATGTAATGCTAAAATTGATAAATAACAAGAGGCAATCACAAAATTCTCTCGCAACGTCTTAACCAGACAATACTGATTTTTTTGTATTTACTAAAAGAAGTAACGCAACCGGAATTCCACTTTACTGCTGTTTTGTTTTTCGCCAAACTCTGTATGGCTGTCACCTTTCAGATAGCTGAAACGCAGCCGCATCTCCAGGTTGGTAATAGCAGTGTATATCAGTTCCGGGGTGAGAGTAAAACTTTTGTCAGCAAGGTTTACAATGGCAGTGAATACCGGCGTAAAGTAGAGGATATCAAAAGGTTCTTTCTGGGTGAAGCGAATATACAGATAATCTCGTCCAGGCTGAGGTCTGCCATAGCCTTTAAGGCTTGCGTCAATGGCACGGTCAAGCAGAATACGACTGGCAGTTTGCTGGAATATTTCTCCGGCATCCATAGCAAAACGGAAGAAATTCTCCATCTCTTCTTCTGTGTATCCGGCGTCATTATGGTAATACTCAATAATAGTAGTGATATCATTTTCAGTCAGGTACCGAATGCCAAGAAGCCAGGACAGCGCATCGTCCTTACTGGAAAGGAATGACCCATCTTCCTTAATCCTGACTTTTTGTTCATCAAGAATCCATGCCAACTCACCGTGAATCTCAAAATTGGTGAACAGATTTTTTGAAAAATCTACTCCATACTTGTCTGCCCGGCTGTCTCCCACAAGCAAAAGCAGATCAATATCAGTATCCATAACGAGGAAATAGAGTTTCGCTGCCAGGTTCACTTTATCCTGCAGTCCAAAATCATCATTTACATCATCGTATACAGGAAGGAGTACGGTGGTCAAAGCCACTGTCTGCAGGTCCCCTGAAAAACTTTTTATAAAGTCAGCCGCTGCCGTAATATAGCCTTCCAGGGATTCGTCCGGATTGTTTGGATCTTTGCGACGGTTAATAAACCCGGCGGGATTCCAAGCGTATCCCTTCCCCCATTTATATGGTTTTTTTCCTAGGCTGATGGCTACTGCCGGTGATGGTTTTATATCAAGATAGGCGGTAAAAAGATCGATTGCATCATGCCAGCCAAAAGTATCCTCCTGCCCGGTCATTTTGAAGAGCCAGTTAACGCTGTAGAACTCTTTGCTATACCTTCCGTCCAGTTGCAAGCTGCCTCCAATCCGGTCGATACTTGCTCTGGGATTCCCGCCAAGGTTGAGCAGGCTGAAAACGGAGTCCTGATTAATCTCCATATGCTCCCCTTTCAACTCAGTGTAACCTCCCCAGCTGAGAGGGCTTTTTTCGATCTCTTCCAGATCAAAGCTGAACTCTTCGGCAGCGTATGTAGTCGCTGGCAAACAAACAAACAAGAACAACAGGATCAGGAGGATTTTAGCGTAACTCATCAACTTTCGATAGATAGTTGAGGGTAAAAACCTCATCAGCAAATTCTTTCTTATTCACCTTGGCAAAGAGCATTACAGATCGATACCCCTTATGTAACGGGCTATCCGTTTCCAATATCGAAGGTCTGACAATACCATCACCAAAATCTTTAATCTTGGAATAACTCAGTGTTTTAATCAACATGCCACTGGCAGTATAACATTCGATGGTAAGGGGTTGTATTGTCACTTTATCAATCGTCATTTGCAGTCTGTCGTAAGCGATCGAAGCGGATTTAGCCTTGAGTTTCAATTGATATGTCTCATTGTTTTCCGTAAGTTCAATGGCATCATATTCCAAACTGTAGTCCAGGCGGAGAATATCGGAGTTATTAAACACTCCTCCAACTACTGACTGCAGACTGGTGATACGAATAGGTCTTCCGACATTGGGGATATAGAGCCACATATTCTCACCAAGACGAAGGGTTGATCGCCCTTTTTCACTGGCTGGAGAAAGAAACAAAGCCACCATCTTCTCCTGTCCTTTTTTGACTGTGTAGAGAACAAATTCCTTCTTTTTCCCGTCCGGCTCTATATTGATCAGTTTACGATACATTTCGTAGGATTCAGGCTGCATATTTGCGTCCACCTGGCGAAGTAGTTCATTGCCATCCATTGCCAGTAGAGGTGTTGCCAGGAACAATGATGTGATTAAAACTGCGATAAGCTGTGATATAATTTTGTGAATTTTCATTTTATTTCCCTCTAGACATGACGAAGAGCTGTAATAGGATCCATCTTAGCTGCTTTCCAGGCAGGCTGTAAACTCCCCAGCACTGCAATGGCAATAACAATACCAGCAACCATAACCACATCAGTAGCAGCAATGGTCGGAGCCAGCATCAAGCCCTTCTGTCGACCAAAATCAAAACTAATCCCGGAGACATTCATAGCCATAACACCAACCAGGCTCAGAATCACTCCAATCAGTGTCCCGAAAATACCAAGCAGCAAGCCTTCAGTAAGAAACAGAGCCATAATTTTTCCCGGCTTAGTACCAATGGCGGCGATGGTGCCAATCTCATTGATACGTTCATAGACAGACATAACCATAACATTCATAATACTGACCAGAACAATGGCCACCAGCATAACTTTAATAAAGAGTGTCATCAGATCTATCATACCGGCGATTTTTGAAAAGGGAGAAAGCTTTTCCCAGGTATGCACTTCAAAGACAGGCTTATCTTTTTTATTTTTAAAGGTGGAAAGGGTTGTTTTAAGAGCAGTATATACCTCGTCCAGATCTCCCATATCCTTCAAACGGATGGCAATTTCACTGACCTCTCTGCCTTCGATCCGCAACAGGGATTTTGCATCAGCCAGGTGAACATAGCCATCCCTGCCACCAGGCCCTGAAATACCCTCAAGAATTCCACGAACAACAAAAGACTGACCATTTACCGATCCATCCTTATTGGTGGCAACCAGCACAATAGAGTCACCGAGTTTTACCTTCATCCCTTTGGCTATCAACTCCGGTATAAGAATCTCTCCTTTAGCAAGTAAGCCCTTTTTTTCTCCTTGCAGAAAACGATCCTGGAGCATGGGAGCCGTTTGCATCTCCTGCCCCGGATTAATTGCTGTCAGCCGAATATTTGTAGTTTCGTTAAAATTGCTGAACATGGCGCCCAGCTTAATGCGCATGGAATAGGCTTCCACAGCATCGTTCTTATCGAGAATTTCCTTAAGTTTCGCAATCTGTTTGCCCTTTAAATTACGATTAAGGGGCAGACTATCCATAGAGGCAAGGTAGCCTTTTTTGTGAATCTGCAAATGCCCCATCATTGAATCAGTTATCTGACCGACCATCATAGATTTAAATGAGCCGGAGACAGAGATAAAAAGGAGAACAGCCACAACTCCAAGAGTGATAAGAATGGAGGTGAGCAATGTTCTTCGTTTATAACGCCGCAGATTACGAGCAGCCATCTTAATAATATTATTCATGATCATCTCCCTGGCCATTATTTTCTGTTTGCAACTCGCCATCATCCAGCTTAAAAACAATTTCTGCGTTTTTCACCACTCGGGGATCATGGGTGGAGAAGATAAAGGTGGTGGAAAATTCATCACGCATGGCTTTCATCAAATCTATTATGCGACCAGCGGTCTTTCGATCAAGGTTTGCAGTTGGTTCATCGGCGAGAACCAGTTTAGCGTTGGTCACAAGCGCTCTGGCCACGGCAACTCTCTGCTTCTGGCCTCCTGAAATTTGGCTGGGATATTTATGCCCCTGATCATGCATCCCCACCGCTTCAAGCATTTTTTCCACCTGTTTTTTGCGTGTTGCGGTTGGCCAGTTCTGCACCATAATCAAAGGATATTCGATATTTTCAAATACCGTCAATACTGGAATCAGATTAAAATCCTGAAAAATAAAACCAACATTTTCTCCTCGAAATATTGCAGACCTATGGGAATTTAATCCGGTGACATCTTTCCCTGCCACCTCAAGACTCCCGCTGCTTGGTGGATCAAGACAGCCGATCATATTTAAGAGTGTGGTTTTACCGCTCCCTGATGGCCCGACAAAAGAGACAAAAGAAGCGGGTTCGATGGTAAAATCAACTCGGCGGATAGCTTGGACTTTGATGTCTCCGGCTACATATTCTTTGCTGAGCTGTTTGGCAATAACAATTGACATGGTTTGTGCCTCCTCAAATATATTTTTTAAATCGTTTTTATACTTTGTGCTATTCGCTATTTTTTCAAATCAGCCTTGTTCATTTTATAGCGCAGTACCCGCTCGCTAATCCCCAGTTCCTCGGCAGCCTTTGTCTGTACCCAGTGATGTTTTCCAAGGGCTGCGACAATCATCTCCTTTTCCATTTCAGCCAGCCGTTCACTTAACAGGCCACCATTACTCTGTCTTTCACGAATTTCAGGGGGGAGATCTGTCACAGTGATGGTATTCCCACGCACCAGGGTCACCAGGCGCTGAATCAAATGTTCCAGTTCCCGGACGTTACCGGGGAATTGATATTTCACCAGCTGTGCCATGGCCTGATCAGCAAAACTGATGGAACTGTGTGCGTATTTTTCCAGAAAAAATTGAGCGAGTTCTGTGATATCTTCCCTTCGCTCCCGCAAGGGTGGAACAACTATCTCCAGCACATTCAGACGAAAAAAGAGATCTTCACGAAAGGTTCCTTCGGCAACCATGGCCTTCAGGTCTTTGTTGGTGGCTGTTAAAACCCTGGCATCTACATTGATATCCGTTTCACTGCCAACCGGAGTAACCTTCTTTTCCTGGAGGGTACGTAACAGTTTGGCCTGAAGATGGAGAGGCAATTCTCCTACTTCGTCGAGAAAGATAGTTCCACCACAGGCAAGCTCAAAACGTCCTCGACGTTTTGACACCGCCCCGGTAAAGGCACCTTTTTCGTGGCCAAAAAGTTCTGATTCAAAAAGATTTTCAGGAATGGCTGCACAGTTAACCTCAATAAACGGCCCCTCTTTTCTTGACCCGATAAGATGAATGAGCCGAGCCATCAGTTCTTTGCCGGTTCCGGTTTCACCACGAATAAGTGCTGCCCACTCAGTCGGAGCAATGCGATAAATAAGTGACAGAAGTTCCTGCATGCTTGAACCTGAGCCAATAAGTTTTAGTGGCAACTCTCCATGCTCAGTGGATTCAGCAATTTTCCCCAAGTCCTCCTGCACATCAAAATGGTTGGCAATCCGTTGAATTTTTTCCAATAACTCGGTAAGATCAACGGGTTTTTCCAGAAAATCATCCGCTCCCAGCTGCATAACTTTCACAGCAGTCTGAATGTTTCCATAGGCGGTAATCATAATCGCACGCACCAGGGGGGAAGCCACTCGCATCTGCTCTAAAACTTCATCACCGTTCATATCATCCATACGATGATCAATCAGTACCAGTTGTATTGGGGCAGTCTCAAAGATATGCAGAGCTTCTTTACCACCGGATGCGGTCAGTACCTTATACCCCTGTTTTTCAAGAAATCCCTGCAGCATATCCCGCTGCATTTTTTCATCATCAACGATTAAAATAAGCATGATAAATAGACTCAGCTGCTGAAAAGAGGCAGCGTAATGGTGAAATGAATAACCTTTTTGGCAAAATCGATATGATATTCAAGCTCACCTCCGTGAGCCTGCACAATTTTATTGCTGATCACAAGGCCCAACCCGGTTCCCCTTGATTTACCGGTAAAATATGGTTCAAGAATGAGTTTGCTCTCTTCTTCTAAGAGGTCAAAACCACCATTTTCAATTACAACCACGCAATTTTTTCCCTGCGGCCTGCTTGTTATGTGCAGAAAACCAGTCTGGACTTGGGCCTCGATTGAATTTTTAATGAGATTTTCAAAAAGTTGTGCCAGAAGAACTTTATCTCCTCGAATACAGCTTTCTCCCTTACACTCCAGGCAAACATCAATCTGCTGCTCTTCGGACTGCACCTGATAAAGTTTGAGCACCTCCTCCAAGAGTGTACTCACCCGTATAGAGTCCTGGGAGACAGTAAAAGAATCACCATACTGTTTGAGCCTGGCAATAATAGCATTTGAACGCCCGACAGATTCCCTCATGCTGTGCAACAGTTCCTGATGCTCCCTGTCTAAACTCCTGCTCTCAATTTGCAGTCGTTGCAAACCCATACCGATGGCATTTAGAGGATTGCGTAATTCATGGGTGATGGTGGTGGCAGCTCTTCCAAGGGCGGCATCCTCATGCTGACAAGCCATTTTCTGCTCAAACTCTCGAGCCTGTTGCAGACGCTGCTGCTGTACTCGATAGAGCCACCAGGAAGAAAATCCACCGCAAAGAATCAAAAAACTGATAAAAATTATAAATTCCCGTTGCATCTGCGAACGACGCCTGCCAAACCGCGTTTTTTTAAGCGCGACCACAAGCTGTTTCCCTCCCATGGGCAGAAGAGTTTCTGTGATATCATCGTTGGGAGGGGTACGTTTTTGTGCACCGCCCTCGGTTTCCAGACGAACATAGGCTATATCATGTAAATGATTAAACATTAAAAGTAAACGCTGCACTGATATTTCAACAAGGGTTTGTTCAATTTTTTCTGCAGGCAAACCAATCAAGACACACTTGGAGGTAAGCTCATTTACCTGCCAGGAAAAGGAATAGAGATACAGTTGTTTCCCGGGAAGATGTTTGAGACTGCCTGCCTCTGCACACTCCTCCCCTGGCAGCCAGTTAGCAGGGCCACTGACGATGGTGTCTGATGCTATAATTTTCACTCCTGCTAAACCGGATTCAAAGGCAAAGGTTGTCAATTCAGTACTTGAGAAAGGCTCCACAGAATCCAGATAATCAATAAAGCGTCCACTGTTTTTTAAAGATTCTGCTACAATATCTTCCAGTCCATCTTTAGCAAGTATGGCATTGCGGATATTCATCTCAACAACTGCAGCCAGAATCTCCGAATGTTCCTGCGAGTGTTTTTGAAATTCACGGCTTGCCTGCTCTGTCTGGTAGTAAAAATATCCAATAACCACCCCAATCAACCCTGTGAAGACAAAAAGGTTAACGCGCCAGTTTGGATAATGCGTCATCGTCCTCCTCCGCCACCACCGCAGTCACCCTCTCCACCTCCATTGCCGCCATTTCCACGTCCGCCACCATCGCTGGTGCCGGAACGATTTGCACCTTCAGCAACAGTACCATATTTATGGTGCCTGATCTTCCAGAGCCGTGAACGAACCCCGGTGGGATCAGAACAGCCACCATTCCGGCATCCTCTGATATCCGTGGCAATAAAGAACATATCTTTAGTCTGTTCGCTATTCCCCCAGAGACGAATTGTCGCCCCGGAAGTAACACATCCCGGGAAAAAAACCTGTTCGGCCTTGCGGGGCAGGTCATTCTCCTCCGCGATCCGAACAGTGATATGACCACCCGGATTCACAGATGAGACGACCGTGAGTTCGAGCGTTTCAGGATTTACCGTCAGCACCCTGGCCACAAGAAACTCCTGGCAAAATGTCGGAACTGCCACCAGAAGAAGGAGCAAGAGGATACTGGTGATTTTCTGGATCATTTTATTTTTCTGTAGCAACACGATGGAGAACTTTAAAAAATTCATGGGGATCCATATCTGCCGATGCAGCGATTTCTTTTATGGTTTGATTTGCTTCAGCTTTGATATTTTCCTGCGCCAGCCCTTTTATAGTGGCTGGTATATTCAACCCGAACTCATTACAGATATCGGCAAGAACCTTACGCCCAAACCCCGGAAAAGGCTCTACCGGGAAGCTTTCCCCAACCACTGCTTTCTTTTCTGCCGCTTTCATGGCCGCATGAACTTCTTTGGGAGTTATTGAATTTGCAGTAGCAATTTCGGCAATAGATTGGTTCTCACCTGTAAAAGAGATCCCGGCCTTCTTCAATAATTCTTTGGCTTTCTCTAAATCAATGTCCACCTTTTTACAAAATCCCTTCAGGGAAGAAAGTTCTGCATGGCCATAAGGCGGTTCACCATACTTTTCTGCAGCAACATCCTTTATGGATTCACTCAAACTGATAACAGTATAGACCGGAGGGATTTTATAGAAGGTGCCCAAACCAACCACCAGACAGAGAAACAAAGCCACATTAAAACTTGCCGTAAAAACCGTTACCTGCCTGACTCTATTTTTCATACAGGCAGTAATCACTTTCCAATTATAAAAAAGGTGACAGAATCCTGCTACGAGAAAGAGAAAACCAAGATTGATATGTAGATCTCCCCACTGACTTTTAGTCATTCCCCAAAGATGCCAGTCTGCCCAATAGGCAACACGCCCCTGGGGAACAATATACAAAATAATACTGGTCAGAATGCAGAGGACAAAGGAAAGCAGCATGGTCATGGATGTAATTTTTCTGATATTCATAGGGCAGCTCCTGTTGTGATAAATGCGAAGAAGAATGTGTCGTAAAAACTCTTCAAGATTGTTAACATTATTGCTCCTGAAACGAATGCCAGAATTGTGCCAACAATTATTAAAATATAACAGCGTGAAAACATCTTGTTACCTTCCTGTAAAAACGAACATATTTGAAATATTTCGACAATTCCAGCTTTATTCGACAATAACGTCGAATAAAGACGGGTTTTGGTTGTTTCGAAGTACTTAATGCTCCAATCTGGCATTGCCGGCATCAATCGGCACATTTTCGAAAAACTGGCAGATGTTAATCCAGGGACGCAGTCGTTATGAATAATTGCTAAAAAAAAACATTGTCTATTCACCACAAACAAGCTGAAATGACCGCATAAGCAGCCACCTCAGCTCGTAAGAGACACGTTAAAACTCAGGCATTACACAAACTCCAGTACCCGGACCATTACCGGTTCCGTCCCCAGAACAGTTGCCACCGGTTCCGGTGCCATCGCCTAGACCGTTTCCACTTCCACCACGTGCAAGCAAATTGCTGTCAATGGTAAAAGCCATTGCACTTTGACAATCTCCGCTACCCATACCATTACCACTTCCATCTTTAGGGCCATTGCCACCATTTCCACTTCCATCTCCTGGACCGCAGCCATTACCAGCCACTACAGGGATTGCAAAGAAAAGAAGGAAAAAGGGAAAAATTACGGATCCAACGGCAGAAGCACGATGCGTTGTGTGCGGGATGTATCCGGCGAGATATCCTGAGCATCGTTGTCAAGTCAGCACCAGTGAATTAGGCACACTCCACTTCTGCTCATGCCGGTGCCTGGTGGGTTTTCTTGCAAATCCGAAAAAATATCTGCAGAAGGGTGTAAAGACAAAATCAGTCTGGGTGACTGTTCCCCAGGAACAATCCTATGAGTATGCTATGGGACTCTATTACCTTGTAGGCTCAAGTATCATGGGTCCTATGGGTAGGGCAGCACTCCCTTATCGTAGTAAATCCACGGCGGAAACTACTGCAAAGATACATGACGGTCAGGTGCTGCGCTTTAACAAATTAACTCCACAGCTCGTATACGGGCAGAAATAATTCTGCACATAATACCCTTTTCCCATCAGCACGACCACAATAACTACCAGTAAACACAACAGAAACAGACGGAACCTTGACATTCCCATACAATTCTTGTATACTCACAAATCCTCAACGGTTTTCCTTTTTTCTCGTCGAGATCTCCCCAGTTACTGTTTATTCCACTTCAGCTTGTCTATTTGAGACAACTGGCAGGAAAATAACTACTCCCCTTTCAGCGGCACCCTGTGGTTTTCACCGGTGTAGTTTTCCGCCATTGTTTAATAAATACAGAGGAAGTGAAATATGAAGGATCTACCTATCCATCAAGAATTTAAGGAAGAACAAGTGCGTACCGCCTTGCTGCTGGCTGCAGGTACCGGCAGCCGTTTAGCCCCTCTCACAGATAAAACGCCCAAATGCCTTGTTCCCGTCAATAAAATATCCATTCTTGAGAGGTTGGTTGACGCCCTGCGTTTACACAACTTTAAACGACTGGTAATAGTTGTTGGCCACCAAGCTGATTCTATCCGTAATTTTCTTGGAACTCGGGCAGGGAGTATTGACATCACCTATATTATCAGCCCGGTATACAAAACAACCAACAATATCTATTCGCTATGGCTGGCAAGGAAAGAAATAGAAGAACCATTTCTGCTAATAGAGAGTGATATTGTTTTCGATCCGGAAATGCTAACGAATATGCTCCAGCCTGATAGAATCGCTGTCTCCAAATTACAGCCCTGGATGAATGGCACCACGGTGACCATCAACAACCATAGGAAGATTAAGGCATTCCAAAAAAATATCCCAAAACCTGATAACAAGCATTACAAGACCGTCAATATCTACAGTCTCTCCACACGGACCTGGCAATTGGTTCGTGAAAGATTAGACCATCATATTTCAAATAATATAGTGAATGGTTATTATGAGACAATTTTTGCAGATATGGTCACAGAAGGCTGTCTCTCTTGTACTCCGGTTTTCTTTGATGCAAACCGCTGGTATGAAATTGACACCATTGCTGATCTGCGCGCAGCTGCCCAGGTCTGCCACCTGTATCACCATCCATCTAAACGTATACCTGATCTTGAGATAAACAATCAAATAGACCTGGAGTTTCTCCAAGCCTCCAAGTTCCTGTCAGACATTGTCCGAAGCAAAAGAGGCTCTCGCCGTTACCCCGACAGAAAAGTGCCTGCTCCAAGGATGACGGTTCCACTCTTAGCTCCCCAGTCTATTTAGTGTACCGAAAAATGACCCGCGAATACTCTACTGCGCAAGAGCGCTACGATTTTGTTTCCAGTCAGCATGGCGGCTATTGGCGTCATGGTTTCATCGATCATAATTACCTCTACAACCTCTATTTTCCACCGGAGGAATTCTTTTCCCATCTTACCGGGAAAATCCATCAGTTGGTATTAAACTATCCCATTGCCCAGAAAGATCTGGCGGCCCTGGTGGGCAATCTGATTGATCAGCCATCGGAACGTCTTGTCGTCGGCAATGGGGCTGCAGAACTTATTAAGATTATCGCCGGTATGGGGCATAAGTTGATTGTGCCGGTTCCATCATTCAATGAGTATGCCAATGCCGCACCTGCAGGAAGTGTAATTGAATTTGCCCTTGAAGCACCCTCGTTGCAGTTGGATGTAGACAAATTTGCAACCGAAGCCATACGTTGCCAGGCAGGGATGGCAGTGGTAGTCTCTCCGAATAATCCCACATCATTGCTTGTGCCGAAGGTTGAACTTATTCGCTTGCTGAAAAAGTTAGCAGAACACGACTGTATGCTCATCGTTGATGAATCTTTCATTGATTTTGCTGGAGACAGCGACCATGAGTCCCTAGCAACAGAACTTGACAAACACCCGAACCTTGCCATTTTCAAAAGCATGAGCAAGGCCTATGGTATCTGCGGCATTCGAATCGGCTACATGCTTTCCGCTAACTTTGATTTTGCAGCCAAGGTTCGACAAGGGCTCCATATCTGGAATATCAATGGCTTTGCGGAAGAATTTCTGCGTCTTGCTCCACAGTATCGTCAGGAATTTAGTGAGAGCTGTAATAAGGTCAAGGGTGATCGTGATCATTTTTATGAACAACTCCAAACGATCCCGGGAATGACTGTCTACCGACCTGACGCTAATTATATTTTCTGCCGTCTGCCTGACCATGCTGCATCCGGACCACAAGTAACCGAAGCACTGTTTATTCAACATAATATCTTCATTAAACATTGCCAGGGAAAGACAATGCCAGAATCTGACCGCTATCTCCGCATAGCCAGTCGTACCCTGGCAGAAAACAAGAGATTGGTCGAAGCGTTAGGCGATATTATTGACCAGGAAGGAAAATAATGGCCAGGCCCAACTCAGCAAATGCATCTGTTTCCATACTCTCTTTTGCTGGAGACCTGCCGAACATCTGCTCTCTGACCGGATTGCTCTGTACAGTTCTCGCTATTTATTATGCAATCCTTGGCCTCTTTCCAGCGGCAATGATCGGCCTGGTCTGGGCGGTATTCTTTGATTGGAGTGATGGCATTATTGCCCGACGCCTGAAAGGGCGAAACGATAAACAGCGGGAGTTCGGGGGACAACTCGATTCCCTTATCGACATTGTCAGCTTCAGTATTTGCCCGGCAATTATCTTGTTAAGCTACGGACATTTCAATCCCTGGTTCCTCCCTGGAGCCTTTATTATTGTTGCGACCGGGGTACTCCGCCTCAGCTATTTCAATGTCTTCGGCCTGGTTGAAAACTCTACTTACATGGGATTGGCGTTGGACAACAATGTTATCATCCTGGTCTTTGTGTTTCTATTTAATGGAATACTCAGCCAGACTGCTTTTTCTGGTTTTCTCTATATCCTGCTTATGCTGCTGGCTGCTTTAAATGTGGCCTCGATTAAAACCCCAAAATTTGCCGGTCGATGGTATTATGCTCTCATGCTCTACACTGTGGTCATAACTGGGATATACGGCTGGCAATTATTGCATATTTAACCCATATTTTCCACATAACGTAATATCAGAACCATCGACATTGATTCCTTTTTCTTTTTGCTATCCTTTTTGCTGTTTGGGTCTGTCGAAATTGGCTTGCTGCAATTTCCTGCTATTCAAATTGAAACGATCTGTCATCAGGGGAACTACCAGAAGCAAAATCTCAAGCAGTGATTTTGCCGCAGGTGTCAGCCCCACGTCTTCAGCTATGATCTTCCTGGCTTTATCAAGAGTTGCTTTCAATATTGATATTAGCTCTTGTCATCATCTTCCCGTGGAAAAAAGTATCGTCCCTGGTGACGAAGTATTATACCATACGTTTTGAAACCGGTTTTTTTGTCTCTAGATACCCTCCTGTCGGGTTTTGAAAATTGTCCTCGGGGGGAATGTTTCCTTTTGCTCTCTTCAGCTGTTCTGCACCTGCGGCCATCTTGCCCTCATCCCACTCCAGAGATCGTGTAATTCCTGTTTTACAAAAACACTAATTAATCAAGATCATTGACGTTTTTCTTCCATCATTGCATTCAGGGCGTGTACTGTTCCCTTTTTAATCAGTTCCCTGAGAAAATCTGGTTCCTGCAACACTTTTTCCTGCAGTTCCGGGAGCCATTTTTTAAGCGCAGGCTTCTCCAGTTCGGCGAGTATTGCGCCTCTTACATTGCTACTGATAGGCTCTTCTGCCAATAACATATCTCCTATTTCCACAAGCATTGAGAGGAAATTATTCTGTTTGCTTATTTCCTCCATATCCAGTGACGGCCGACACCTATTGATAAGCTTTTCAATGTAAACCGCCGGGGCCTTTTCAAGCCAACGTGCCTGGATTTCCTCGAAGAGTTCGCCTGTCCCGTGGAGGTTCAGCTCTTTTTCCACCTCTCCCTGCCCCATAACGGACCAGTGTACAATCCACGCTTCAATGTTCTCGTCACTCTGCACAAGCTTTTCGAAATCCTCATCCAGCCGCTCCATAAGTGCATTCAGAGAGTCCAGACCATCAATGCGCGTTTCCCCTCTGTACCAAAGAATGGGAGAAACCGGCAGAAATTTGATTTCCGGTGCTGTATCCCCGTACAAAGCGACAAGATATCCCCCGCGTTTTCCAGACTCTCCGATATGTCGTCCCTGGATATTTCCGGGATACAGGATTAAAGGATCAGTTGCAGATACAATCCTTTTTTCATGGACATGGCCAAGGAGCCAGGCATCAAATGGAGCATTTTTCAGCTCCTCCACCGTACAGGGAGCATAATTTTCATACTTCGCAGCACCTCCGACATTGCAGTGCAAGAGTGCCAGGCTGATCCCCGGCAGATTTTCATATATTCTGATTATTTTTTTTGCAAGATTTCCTGCTTCCCGTTCCTTTCCGTGGCTGATTCCATAGATATGAAAATCTGTGCCATCACGACCGGTGAAATGAAACACCGACTCCTCTGCTCCAAAAAGGTAACATCCTTCCGGCAATTTTCCACCTTTTCGTCGTTTATACAGAGGATCGTGATTCCCAGTGACAATGCAGCAATGAATCCCTGCAGCAGAAAGCCGTTTTAACTGATCAGTAAACAACAACAGTGAATGGAGACCATGATCAGCAGAATCATACACATCGCCACCAACCGTCAGCAGATCCACCTTGTTGGCAATTGCCAGATCAACAAGTTTTGTAAAGGCGTGGAAAATTGATTTTCTGAGAAGAATTGCCATATCGGGACTGAAATGGCTTACGCCGAGAAAAGGACTGTCCAGATGCAGATCTGCGCAATGGAGTAGTTGTATCATTTGAAGCACACTTCAAAAGAGCCGAGAATTTTTCATATGATTTCACCACAACTTTTCAGGAAGCAAAGCGGCATGATAAAATTTTTTCATCAGGCTGTTTTGTTGTTTTCTGCCCTCTAGACAGAGACTCTCCCTAAAATGGTTTTTTACAAGGCTTTATTCACATCCATATGAAGAATCAGATCCAGCATACGGTTGGAATATCCCCATTCGTTATCGTACCAGGTCAGTATCTTCACCGTGCTGCCAAGCACTTTAGTAGACTGTCCGTCCACAATGGAAGAATGTGGATTTCCTTGAAAATCAATGGAAACCAGCGGGAGATCCGTGTACCCCAGATAGCGGTTTGCCCCTTCCTTTAATGCCTGATTAACCTCGGGAACCGTTGTCTCCTGCTCCACTTCCATAACCACATCAACCAGTGAAACGTTCGGTGTGGGAACCCGGACAGCAAGGCCGTCGAATTTACCTTTCAGTTCCGGGATAACCAGCGCTACAGCCGCAGCAGCTCCAGTGCTTGTGGGAATCATGGACAGGGCAGCAGCTCGTGCTCTTCTCAGATCTGAATGAGGGAAATCCAGCAACCGCTGATCACCGGTATAGGCATGAATCGTAGTCATAAGCCCGCTTTTAATACCAAAATTATCCAGAATCACCCTGGCCATGGGCGCCAGGCAATTGGTGGTACAGGAAGCATTGGAGACCACATGGTGCTTTGTGGCATCATATTCATCTTCATTTACTCCCATAACAAAGGTTTTTACTTCTCCCTTGGCAGGAGCAGAAATCACTACCTTTCCGGCACCGGCGTCGATATGTTTTCTGGCACTGTCAGCATCTCTGAATAATCCGGTACATTCTGCCACATATTCAACCCCGTCTGCTCCCCAGGGAATATCTGCCGGATCCCGGTGACTGGAGACATCAATACGACGTCCGTCAACAATAATACCGGAATCATCATACTCAATATCCGCCTCGAACACTCCCATCACAGAATCATATTTTAACAGATGGGCAAGGGTTGCAATATCGGTAAGATCGTTAATACCTGTTATCTCAATGTCCGCAAATGCTGAATCTTTGGCAAGGGCACGAAAAATACTTCTGCCGATACGGCCAAATCCGTTAATTCCAACTTTAATAGTCATCCACAACCTCCGTCAGGGTCTATGTCCAGTAGCACGTTAAGTACTTCAATCATTATTATCACGACAAATAGTCGTTAATCTGTTTACTCATCACGGGTATATCATGTTTGAGACTTTTCGTACAAATCCAAATATTGCTGACTCACCATTTTCCAGGTATATTTTTTTTCAATCAGCTCCACTGCCTGACGTTGCATATCCCGAATAATAGCGGGCGATGTACGATAAACATCCAGTGCTCTTTCCATGGTATTTGCCAATTGCACACTACTCTGCTTTGTATAGGCAAATCCGGTTCTCCCATCCAGCACTTTCACCAGCCCCCCCACATGGTGGACTATTGGCAGATTGCCAAAAAGCTGCGCCATAAAGTCTGTAAGACCGCACGGTTCGTAGCGGGAGGGGATTACAAAAAAATCACCGGCAGCATAAATTTTACTGGCAAGCAGTGTGTCAAAGCCGCGAAGAATACAGACTTTACCACGATTTTTCTTTTGGCTACTAAGAGCCACCAGAGCATTTTCCTCCTGTTGGCCGCCACTGCCAAGGAGAAGAAACTGAAAGTCCCTTCTCTTACGCAAAAGAGTGTCAAGGGCACTGGTGAGTATATCTACTCCCTTCTGGTCGCTTAGACGGCCAATAAAAGTGATAAGGGGAAGAAAGGAATCCTGCTCCAAAGAACCGGATCGCTTAATCCCCGGGATTTCCTGTTCACCATTCACCAACTGCAGGATCGCCTCTTTGCACTTCTTTTTACCTGTAAGATTTTTGTCCCGGAGAATATCAAAGGCAGCAGCAACGCCTGTTTTTTTCGGGAATTTAGCGGAGAATAGGGACGAATCTATGCCGTTTGTTATCCCCTCAAGATTAATATTTCTCTCCAACAAGGTGTGCCCAAGCCATCCGGTAAGCAGGTCATCAGCGGTTTCACGTAACTCCCTGGCATAATTCTCACTCACTGTATTCAGAATCGCAAACTCGCCACCCGCAAGGAACGGGTCAAAATTGTCATCAAGCAGGGACGAGAAAATCCGTGTCCGAGTGAGTCCGGTACTTGCCACAGCAAAATCAAGATCAGCAATTTCCTGATGATAGCCTCTCCCTGCATTATGTACCGTCACCACACAACCGGAATCACGAAAATAATTTCGATAGCCTGGAAGCTCGGCAAGCATGGCGGGTAATACTGCCGTATGCCCGTCATGGCAGTGAATCACATTGGGTCGGGCATCAAGGAGCATCATTAAATCAAGACTCGCTTTCTGCAGCAGAATATTCATGGCAAAATAATCAACGTGCCCTTCACCCTTTTCTTTCCAGGCTTGCAACTGTTGTTCTTCAACCGTGTACGTATACACGTTGTGTTTCTCACGAAATCGTGCGGCATCGAGAAGGTAAATCGTCACCTTCTTTTTTTGAGCCACCCACACCTTCACCTGTTCTTTGCGCTCTTTGTCCGGATAATGCAGATCCGTTTCAAACTGAAACTGTGCATCAGGGGTTGTCTGATCGGGCAGAGGAAAAAAACCAAGTTGCTCAGGATCCATAAAACCGTAACAGGGCAACACCACATGGACAGAACATTCACTCCGGGCTGCAAGGGTTACAGAAAGACCTGCCACTACATCCTTCACCCCTCCGGCGCCGGCAATATTTCCATATTCACGACTCACCATCCATATTTCACGAATGGCCGCCTGTTGTTTTGACATGATTATTACTCCCCGGGAAAAACAATACTCATATGACGAAGCAAATGGTCGCATAAGGTTAAACTAACCATAGCCTCACACACTGGGATAATTCGAGGTATTGCAGAGATATCATGTCTTCCACCAACCTGGATAGTCACTGGTTCATTGGCAAGATTCACTGTTTGCTGTTTTTTGGTAATGGAAGGAATGGGTTTTACTGCCACCCGAACAACAATCTCATTCCCGCAGGATATGCCGGCAAGAATTCCTCCGGCATTATTCCCGGCGAACCCATCCGGTGTTATGGCGTCATTATTTTCAGAGCCAAGCATATCAGCAACCCGAAATCCGGCACCTATTTCAACCCCCTTCACCGCACCAATTGACATCAGAGCGTGAGCAAGTTCTGCTTCCAGTTTATCAAAAACCGGCTCTCCCAGTCCTGCCGGACAATCAGCCACAATCTCTACGATACCACCAACTGTATCATTCTGTTTACGAACTTCATCCACCCGTTTCTCCATTTTTTCCGCAGCTGCGGCATCGGGGCAGAAAAAACGGTTGGAGTAGATACCCTCAAGATTTCTCTCGGTGGCCTGTATACCACCCAGCGCCACTGTGTAAGCAAGAACGTTAATCCCTCTCTGCTCCAGTACCTGTCTGGCAATGGCTCCAGCCGCAACCCGGGCTGCAGTCTCACGGGCGGATGCGCGTCCACCACCGCGATGATCCCTTAAGCCATATTTGGCAAGATAAGTGATATCACCATGACCGGGACGAAATATATCACGCAGAGTATCATAGGATTTGGAATGGGCGTCCTTATTAAAGATGACAAGGGAAATGGGTGTCCCTGTGGTGCGAGGCAGATATTCTCCATCCGGAATAAAAATACCTGAGAGTATCTCCAGTTTATCAGGCTCTTTTCGGGGACTGGACGCTCCGCCCTGTCCCGGTTTTCGTTTGTCCATCTCAGCCTGCAAAGCCGCAGTATCAAGAACAATCCCGGGAGGACAACCGTCTATTACCGCACCAACACCTGTTCCGTGCGACTCGCCCCAAGTGGTGACCCGAAATGCCTTGCCGAATGTATTTCCTGCCATATAAATTTCCTTTGGTTTCGATCAAAAATTAATGCTGTTGTAAAATTTCTTGCCTTCCCGATTACTATGAATTGAGCAAGTTATCCAATTTTCAAGTAGCCTTCAAGCTGATTTATAATTTCCTCAACGACAGTATGCACACTTAAGATGGTACTGTCCACTGTTATATCGGCTGTTTTCCTGTACAACGGAGTACGTTCAGCAAGTAAATTTTTCAGTTCAACGCAAACATCATTTCCAGTCAAGCTGGGTCGTTGACTTTCTGACCGAGTATCATTCCTGATCCTCCCACATAACACCTCAAAATCAGCCTTCAACCATACGACAACACCATTCTTCTGCAGTTCCTTCCAACATTTCTCATGTACAATCGCCCCACCACCGGTTGCTACCACCGTTTCTTTACAGGCAGCGACCTCCATCAACACCTCTTTCTCAACTTCCCTGAACTTCGCCCAGCCATCATTCGCCACAATCTCAGAAACCGTTGTCCTGCCAGCCCCGGTGATCACCTCATCAGTATCCTCAAAAGAGTATCCGAGTTTTTGCGCCAGATGCTTTCCGATGGATGTTTTTCCTACTGCCCGACAGCCAATTAAATATATATTTTTTTTCATTGCTGCATTTCCCTCAAACAGAGGCCTTATTATAAATAGCCTCCCTCAACACATTCAACTACTTGATAACCAAAAGATTTTTTCTCTAACCAAATTCTATAACCAAACATCAAATAAGAATACTCAGTGCCTGAATAAGTTCAAGGGTGAAATATACATTTGTGTCTCAAATATAAAGTATTTTCTTACAGAACCTTGAGCCATCCCAGATTTTACTTTTTACAAGCTTATCAAGAGAATTTTAAGTATCCGGCGTCTTCTCAAAACCTGACTAACCCTGGACCTGTTACTGTCCAACAGGTAAGCGTAGACTCCGTGTTTTAAATTTGTATATTTTGAGCTTTGAAGCAAACTTATACTACTATTCGGGAAGGCCAAAATCCAACGTATGCTTTTGATGGGCAAGGTCTATTCCTTGAGCATTATGAAGATCTTCCTGCTACTCCTCAAGACATAACCTGCAATTCCACAGCAGCAGGTTTGATCTCTTCCCCCTCACTATCACACTACTCGCCGTACATCTTCCCCATAATTACTCACTCCAGAGCCCGCCAACCAATAAAAACATTGTAACTTCCAGTAGATTACCCTGTTTACTCTGTGATCGGAGTCCACCTGCTGTTTGTTTCGTTGCCACTTATTTTTTCTGGCTTGTTGGCATGGTTTGGTGCCACAATAACGCTGATTTCTGACTCTTGGATTTCGAGGCATAACCCGTCTGCAGCAGGAACAGCGAAAGGTGAGTTGTTTCACAGCTATCTCTCCGGTTTCTGATTTCCGTTACCGGAAAAATAAGGAGAAAAAGAAAAAACAAAGAAAATGCTATAATACTCTTTGTTGGCAATTACTCTTCTATGCCAAGGAGAATCAACTTTGGGAATATCTATTTATCCCCTAAAGTCCTAATCTGATGTGATTTCTTTTATCAGATCTTTGACTATTTCTTTTTTGATTTTTCATTTTAGACGTTTCCAGTTTGGATACTGTGATTTACGTTGTTTTTTGATGACTCGCTTGCTATCCTTATGGTGTATAAAAACCTCTTTTTTGTTTGAAAATTAATCGCTTGATTCTCATTTTATCATAGAGGGTTTTGTACTGTTTTTAGTATGATGATGAAGGACTCCAACACAAAGCAGTCAAATGTTTCACAGTCATGTTAAATCAGGCTGCTCATAAACTTGAGGTGACCACCCTCACTAAACAATTACGATTTATGAACATTCTGTTTGGCCATTATTTCAACGAAGTAGCTGAGGAAAACTGAGGAAGTTTATTTAACACCAGCACCTTCCAACATCCAAAAGAAATACTTGCAGACAACATTGAGAACGAAAAAGAGCCAGAGAAAAACGTCCAAATAGCGCTAGATGCTCTATTCTCTGGTTTAGAAGAATACATCTTTCAGGATATGGCAGAGACCGCATATAAAAATTAAATTGCCAGAAAGCAAGTCAATACTAATGGGAAAGGGTACTAGATTAGTAGTACATTAAAAAAAGTTGCCTGCATTTCACAAAATAGTCATCAAAAATGCAGGGCAGGAACAAGACACTGTAATGAACAAAATCCCCAATATCAGTAAACGAATCTGTGACTCATGTGGCAAAGATCTACCCGATGGAATGCTTTTTTACCATTGTCGCACAGAGCTGGTGGCTGCAAAAGATGCCTCCGTGCCCAACCTGCAGCATCCAGACAAACTGATAGCCCAGGCTCTTTCCGAAATTGCCGGAAAAGATGAAAATGATCTCCTGGATGAGATCTATCAGGAGTTAATCCTCCAGCTCTGCCCGAACTGCCGTGCAGCCTATTTAAAACTCGTCCACTCCATGCTCAATAACGATTGTAAAACCTGCAACAGATGCAACTCCCAACCCACAAAAAAAGAAGGTAAACTACTGAAGTTTCCAGGAAAAACAGATAAGGACAATTAACTTCCTGTCTTCTGTATCAAAAACTCAGCACTTACTTTCCAGCACTTCATTTCTTCAGCATATAGTACAGTACCGGCACAGCCATACGGCTCACCAGAAGAGAGGCAATTTCACCAAACATCAAAGATATGGCCAGCCCCTGAAAGATGGGGTCTGCGAGGATCACCGAAGCGCCAACCATAACAGCCAGAGCAGTAAGCAGCATTGGCCGAAAACGTACAGCTCCCGCCTCCACCACCGCCTCGGCAAGAGGCAGGCCATGACTGATACGAAGCTCTATAAAATCAACCAGAATAATAGAATTTCGCACAACAATACCTGCACCTGCCATAAAGCCGATCATTGAGGTGGCCGAAAAAAATGCCCCGAATCCCCAGTGTGCCGGCAATACCCCGATCAGTGAAAACGGTATAGCTACCATAACCACAAGAGGGGTAAAATAGTCTTTGAACCAGCCCACCATCAGCATATAGATAAGAATCATCACCACGCAGAAGGCAATACCCAGATCTCTAAATACTTCCAGGGTAATATGCCACTCTCCATCCCATTTCATTGATGGTTCATCGTTGGTAAAAGGTTGATTCAAATTGTAAATCGCAATATTCTCGCCAGTACCACCAAAATCTTTCGGATTAAGTGCGGCCAACCGCTCGTTCATATCAAAAATGGCGTAGGCAGGGCTGGCTACAGCTCCAGCCACATCGCCGGTAACATAAATAACCGATTTAAGATTCTTGCGGTAAAGTGGTTGATCCACACTAATTTCCCCAACTTTTACCAATTCCCGCAAGGGCACCAGCGGAGCCTCCGGGTTCATAGGAGAACGCAAACCAATATTCAACAAAGCATCGGTTGAGGCGCGCATGGCCTGAGGCAACGTTACCACGATATTAATCTCTTCCTTATCACGAGGCTGATGGAGGAGATCTATGGACATGCCTCGCATAGCCATCTGTACAGTTCGTGTTATTTCACCTTCTGAGATCCGGTTAAGAGCCGCTTTTTCTTTATCTACTGTAATGATAAAACGTTTCCGCTCCGTCTCCTGGTACCAGTCAACATCTACCACTCCTTCGGTGCTTTCAAAAATATGTTTGACCGCTTCTGCCAATTTTACCCGGCTGTTATCACTGGGACCGTAAATTTCAGCAACCAGGGTCTGCAACACAGGAGGACCGGGGGGAACCTCCGCCACAGCTACAGAGGCGCCATATTTTTGGGAAATTGCCGCTATTGCAGGACGAACCCGAACAGCAATACCGTGACTCTTGAGATTGCGTTCCTCTTTAGGCAGGAGATTCACCTGAATATCAGCAACCGTTGGCCCCTGGCGCAGGAAATAATGTCTTACCAGGCCGTTGAAATTGTAAGGTGACGCAACACCGACATACACTTGATAATTGACCACCGCAGGATCGGCCTTCACCACTTCTGCCATTTCAAGTGCCACCCGACTGGTCTGCTCAAGGGTTGAACCCTCAGGCATATCGAGGATTACCTGGAACTCGCTCTTATTGTCAAAGGGCAGCATCTTCACTTTTACCATGCCCAGGTAGACCATGGAGCATGCCCCAAGTAACATGGCAATGATCACGACAAAAAAGACTAACCTGGCCAAAGCAGAACTCAGCAAAGGATCCATAATCCGACGATACAGACGGGTAAACACATCATCCGGTGCATGGTCTTCGTCCTGCTCCTCTCCCTCTGTTTCCGATCTGGTTTTCATTTTCAAAAACTTCACGGAAGCCCAGGGAGTCACACTAAAGGCAATGATTACAGAAAAAATCATGGCTGCAGAGGCTCCAATGGGTATTGGCCGCATATAAGGCCCCATAAGGCCACCAACAAAGGCCATGGGGAGAATAGCTGCAATTACAGCCAAAGTTGCCAGCAGGGTTGGATTTCCGACCTCTATAACCGCTTCCACGGCAATGGTAGTGAGAGGTTTTCCGTTGTTTGCAGGCAAACGCATATGACGAACAATATTTTCCACCACTACGATGGCATCATCCACAAGAATTCCGATGGAAAAGATAAGGGCAAAAAGGGTAATTCTATTCAGGGTATAGCCATAGAGATAGAATACCATCAAGGTAAGAGCCAGAGTGGAGGGAATAGCAAGCATTACCACTGTGGATTCCCGCCATCCGAGGAAAAAGAAAATCAGAACAGCAACACCGAATACCGCAATACCCATATGCAACAGTAATTCATTGGATTTTTCCGCAGCCGTGTCTCCGTAATTACGAGTTACTGCCACTGTAATATCTGCTGGAATAAGTGTTCCCTTTAAGCCATCTACCTTTGCCAGCACCTCATGCACCACACTGACAGCATTGGAACCGGGTCGTTTGGCAATGGACAAGGTTACGGCACTTTCTTCCGTATGCCCCTCGGGGGTGCCGTACAATACGTAATTATCAGGCTCTTCCGGCCCGTCAAGAATGGTGGCAACCTCATCCAGATAAACAGGACTTCCCCCGTAGGCACCTACCACAATGCGCCCTATCTCATACCTGTTTTTCAGGAAAGTACCGGTCTGCAGCAGGATTTCTTCATTCATTACCTGTACCTTGCCACAAAAACTCTGACGGTTGGCCTGCTGCAGGGCCGGAATCAACTGAGATACCGTTAAATTCCTGGATGCCAGCAACAGTGGATCAAACTGAATTCGAACCTGCCTTCTGGTACCGCCAATAAGGGTAGTCTCGGCAACATTATGGATACTTTTTACGGCATCATCTACTTCGGCAGCCAACCGCCTGAGGGTAAAATGATCATATATCTTTGAATGGAAGGTGAGGGCTAAAACAGGTACATCATCGATAGTATGGGGTTTTACCAGGGGGGGAGAAACAGTGTGAGGAACACGATCACCATTGGTGGCCAGTTTCTGATTTAATCTGACAATGGAGCTTTCCAGCTTTTCACCAACATAAAAACGCACCACCAGCAAACTCTTCCCTGCCATGGAGGTGGAGTAAATATACTCAACGCCGGGCAGTTCGTAGAGCAGTTTCTCCATAGGGATGGAAACCCGCTGCTCAACCTCCTGCGGAGTTGCTCCGGGCATGGAAACCATGACATCAATCATGGGAACCTTAATCTGCGGTTCTTCTTCCCGGGGCAGCATCACAATGGCCATTACCCCCAAAAGCATGGAGGCTATAATTCCGACGGCGGTGAGCCTGGAATCGACAAAGGCTGCTGCCATTTTTCCGGCAAAACCGGGGTTTTTAAATTCCTTTTCTGATAATTTCATTACTTATTGTACTTTCAAAGGCTGGCCATCCTGCAATTTCCCGGCACCAGCAACAACAACTGTTTCACCAGGCTCAAGTCCTGCAAGAATCTCCACTTCACCATCATACACAGCCCCGGTTCTGACAATACGCATGCGTGCTGTGGTTCCGGAGTTTTCAACGGAAAAAACCATATCCATCTGCCCCTTCTGTACTACCGCAGCCAGAGGCAACATAAGGGTTGTTTCATCAGACCCGGCAAGCTCAACACGGGCAAATTGCCCAGCCCGAAGATCCGGTCCTGACGGAATATTGATCGTTACTGGAGCTGTACGGGACATTGGATCTGCAGCAGGTGCAACTTCAGCAACCTGACCTGTGAGAGTTTGGGAAGCAGCAGGAACATGCACTCGAATACTATCCCCCCTGCTTACCTTCAGCAGTAATGCCTCGGGAACCTGGGCAATAACCTGTAGTTGCTTGCCATTTTCCAGCCGTAAGAGGAGCTTACCCGGAGATGCCAGATCACCAATATGGGCAATTTTTTTAGTGACCGTGCCTGCAAAAGGTGCAGAAATTGTGGTGTAGTTTAACATGGTTCTTGCTTCTTTAAAGGCTGCTTCTGCTATTGCGGTTGCATCTTTCAACGATTTGACGGTCTCCTCGGTGGATGCCCCTTGTTTTTGCAGTTTATTCTCTCTTGCCAGGTTTCGACGAGCCTGGGAAAGCTGCGCCTCGGCCTGCAGGAGTTTTGCCGAGATCTCCCCAGCACTGATTTTTACAAGCAGATCACCTTTTTTAACTGTTGAACCAAGTACCACGGGAAGTTCAATAACCTGTCCGGAAATTCGAGAGGAAATAGACGCCCGTTCCACCGCTTCGATGGTACCGACCACCTCCACTCTGGATCTGGCAACCTCGACCTTTACTTTAGTTATCTGTACGCTGACAGTGGGTAACGGCGCCGCATCTACACGAACGTGTTCCTCCTTTTTTTTACAAGCTGTGAGAAGAAACAGCCCGCCAACCAGCAGGGGGATCATAACAATTCTCTGTATATTCATTTTCTCTCTCTTATTGTTCAAAACACTACGGATTAAGTCAAAACTATGGTAGTTCCACCTCAGTCACATCATCAAATTGTGGTAGCCCCATGGCTCTTCTCAAATCAGCCAATGCCACCAGAATATTTGTTTTTGCGACGCTTTGCCGGACAAGAGCATCAACCAGGCGCATTTCTACATCGACAAGATCCGAGGAAAGAATCACTCCCTCTTTAAAGCGTGTCCTGCTGAGACGTGCACTCTCTGTAGCCTGTTCAACCATTTTTTCGGTGACACCTAAACGCTGCATGGACTGACGGTAATTCAGATCCGCCTGCTTCACCTCCAGGTCCATTCCCAGTTCCGCCCTCTTTCGTTCTTCTTTGATACGTGCCAACTCTGCCAGGGCACTGGCTACATCGGCAGAAGTTTTATGCCCTCCAAAGAGGCGGTAATTCACCTTTACCCCCGCCATCCAGGAATCACCGCTTCCGCCCATAACCCAGCCATTATCGTACTGATAAGAGGCAAAGCCATCAACAGTTGGCAAGTTCCCACCGCGAGCAATGGCAAGTTTTGCCCTCGCCGTTTCTTCTATATGCGCAAGGCTCCGCAGTTCTGGTCTGTTGTAATAATTGCGTTCGGCTGGAAGCTGTTGCGCACCATCAGCCTTGGAGTCAATACAAACTGTCCCGCTTTCAAGACCAAGCAGATTAAGGAAAACCTTCTCTGAAAGTTCCAGGCGATGTTCTGCCAAAATTAGATTTTCGCTTGCCCGGGATTCCTGCACTGCAAGATTCAAGAGATCCGCCTTTAAGAGATCCCCAGCCTGATACCGCGCCTGGGCAACAGCAATTGAAGCACGAATAGCGATAAGAGATATTTTTCTAGCTTCGAGCATCTCCTGCGCTTGAACAATGGATTGAAAACTGCGCACAACCTCAAAGGCAAGACGAGAATATACAGCTTCTCTTGCCGAACTGGAACCGGCAAATCCGGCTTCTGCGGCCTCAATTGCCGCCTGATCACGGCCACCATTATAAAAACGATATGCCACATCGACACGTACATTCAAATTATCGCTGCGACCGGGGTCATTGAAATTTATATTCGGGGTAAAAACGCCATGATTAAGAATATTTCCAAAGGAGTACATTGGATTATTTGTCTGCCCATACTGTGCGGAAATATCCACCTGAGGATAATAGTCAACCCTGGCCTGATCGACTGAGGCTGCGGCAATGGCCATATGCTGCCTTGCTACCCGGCTGTCCGGACTGTTGGCCAATGAAAACTGCACACTATTTCTAAGTGTCCAGATTTCAGGCACCTGCAACATGTTGTTTGCCGCAGGCGCAGTAAGAGACAGGGACAAGACAAAAATTCCTGTTAGAACACTTGTAAACAACATACCCATAAGATCACGCTTCAACTTAGGATCTCTCCTGGCATACATTCGAAAACCTTATTTTTCAATTTATTTCAGGAAAATTCCTTAATCAGTTGCCATAAAAACACTATTTAATAAAAAGATTTAACTTACCCCAGATTCAAATCACTCACAAGAGAAAAGAAGAATCCTTCTCCAATACAAATATATCTTACCGGATATTCGTAGAAAATAGAATATTGGTGAAGAGAAGAAATAAAAAGAATCCGAGTCACTCTGAAAAGCAGACCTGGATTACTCACTCACGGAGAATAGCTCCAATTTTTTAATTACCCAACCATTTTTTCTTGAGTTGTTTTTCGAAATCACTGCCATTAACAGCCTTCCCCTCCCTTGTTCAACAACTCCAACACCTCTACATTTCCCTTCTTCACCAGAATACCATATATATCTTTATTTCGAGATGGAATAATGCACCATGGGCTGCGCATAAACAATAGCATCAACATCCCCTGCCACTAATCCTTCCAGTAGTAAACTGATTTCTTTATACCCGATATTCTCAATGCCGGAAACTTCCCCTAAGGCAAGGTACTCAATGGAGCAAAGTTTACTGCCCACTCGTTTTCCTTTCCAATAACCAAGAGTCTTAACCTCAGATCCCGCAGGAACCACAAGGGCATGCAACACCTCAAAATAGGGTGCGCTGTAAGCTACATTTTTTCCGCTTTTCAGTAATTGAAACAGCAGCAGTCAACTCCAACACGGAGTGTAAAATCTGTTGCAGAAACATTCAACAAGTACCAAATAAAGATATTATCGATACAAAGAATTTTAAGTTACACCTTAACGATGATGAACCGGGATTTTTGTATACCGTTGAAGAAATAATGAGCAAGGATTACTTCACCACTCTGGCCGAAAACGGGAAAACCGGGTTTGGCTGGCAAAATGATCCAACTTGACCTGATCCTGCTGGATGTAGCCTTACCGGATATAGGTGGCTACGAATTGTGTAAATTCATGAAACTGCACGAAAGAACCTGTCACATACCAATAATGTTTGTTACTTCTCACAATGACAACATTAAAATACAAAAAGGTTTTGAACTCGAAGCCATGGATTACATCCCAAAACCTATCAGTATACAGGTATTGCACAGCAAAATTGCAATTCACTTATGAATGAAGCAAATTTCAAGTGACTGAAAATCGTCGCAAGTAACGAAACAATCGAAAATTTCTTGACGTCTTTTGCATTGCGACTACAATGCAAAAGAACGAAAGATCGTAACATTACTCCTTGGATAATCACAAACAAACAAGCTATTTTGTTGTCTTACCCCCCATCGCTCACAATATGAGGTCACATATGAATCCTGTACTCAAATCACTGGTTGTCACCACCCTTATATCATCTTGTATTCTGCTCACATCCGGTTGCAGTAAAAAAACAGTGGTCGCACCGAATGGTATATCCACTGCAGGAACTGAACTAAGTGGCGGCACCGACATCAACTATCCTTCTGCCAATATCTCAGACAATGACATTAATAATGGTCTGGCCGACGAAGAGCCTATGGATTCAGGCGGTCAGGTGCTTGGCAACCTGTCAATCAACAGTGGAGATGCCGAACAGACAAATGAGTACAAACGCCAGCACGGTCGATCTTCGATTGTGTTCAGCCCCATCTACTTCAGTTTTGACCAGGCCGGCATCAACACCGATATGCGCCCCATACTCGCTTCCAACGCTGACTATATGAAGGATAGTCCCAACACGGTAATTGTCATCGAAGGCAACTGCGACGAACGCGGCACCAACGAATATAACCTTGCTCTGGGTGAGCGACGGGCAATCAATGCCCGGGAGTATATGATCAATCTTGGTGTTGAACCGGCACGTATCCGTACCGTTAGTTATGGCGAGGAGCGTTCCCTGTTCACAGGGCAGGATGAAAGGGACTGGGCACAGAACAGGCGGGCTGATTTTATTGTGGAGTAATGCATGCTCCGTTAATTATGTCGAGCATTGTCTTGGTTACCTGATCAATACTCAAAACCGTGGTGTCGATAACTGTTGCATCTTCAGCCTTGCAGAGGGGAGCAATGGAGCGGGACTGATCATCGTGATCACGTTTTATGATCATCTGCAGCAGTTTTTCTTCATCCACACGTTCTCCTCCGGCACGTAACTGATCAGCTCGTCTACGCATTCGCTCTTCCGGGTTGGCATCAAGATAGAATTTCCAGGATGCTCCCGGAAAAACAACGGTTCCGGTGTCACGCCCTTCTGCTACAATATTTCCCTCCCTGCCAATTTCCTGCTGCATCCCGGTTAGTTTGATGCGCACCGCTGAAATAGTGGAAACACTTGAGGCCACCATGGACATTTCCGGACTGCGAACAGCTTCACTTACATCTTTCCCGTTGAGTATAACTCCAACATTATCACTTCCTGCGGCAGCAGCCACAAGCTGCAGTGTACAGGCATCAAGACATCTCTGAACAGCTGTTTCGTTGTTCAGATCCACCTTTTCATTCAGGAGCTGTAGGCCAACCGCGCGGTACATGGCACCGGTATCCAGATAGGTGAAAGAAAGGCTGGCAGCAACAGTTCTGCTGATTGTCGATTTCCCCACGCCGGAAGGACCGTCAATGGTAACAATTTTTTGTGACTTATTCTCTTTTTTATCAAACATATTAAATCATATACCCAAGATCATCCAGACATTGCCCTAACGCACGTATCAGGCGCAGGTTCTCTTCAGATGTGCCAACAGTAACACGAATCACATCTGTATAGCCATAAGCCTTCATGGAGCGAACAATCACACCTTTATAGAGCATGGCCTCGTAAAGAACAGTAGCATCACCCTTAACATCCACAAGAAAAAAGTTGGTCTGGGAAGAATAACTGCGACAACCAAGCTGCGTTACTTCCTTTTGCAGCCACCCCCTCCCTTCCCGTGTTTTCCGCAGGGTCTTCTCGTAAAATTCTGTGTCTTCAAGGGCGGCGACAGCAGCCACCTGGGCAAGTTTATTTACATTAAACGGTTGGCGCACCCGATGCAGATAGCCCGCCACCTCTTTAGACATCAAACCATATCCAACACGAAGCCCAGCCAGTCCATAAGCTTTAGAAAAAGTGCGCAAAGCCACAACTCCGCATCGTCCCTTGGACTCTTGAATCAGAGAGTAGACATCGACCTGCATATCATAATCCATAAAGTCCACATAGGCTTCATCAAGCACCACAATTACAGATTCAGGAACTTTACTGAAAAAGGAATAGAGATCAACGGGTGTTATGGCCGTAGCTGTCGGGTTGTTCGGGTTATCAAGAAAAATAAGGCGGGTTCGTTCGGTAATGGCCTGGATCATTGCCTGCAAATCATGGCGCATTTCTTTTAAAGGGAACACCTTGTTCAGCCCGCCCCGCACCTGCACTACTTTCTGGTACATGAGAAACGAAGGATGGCTGGTAATAACCTCATCCCCCTTTTCCACATACGCCTTAACGAGAAACTCTATGATTTCATCCGATCCATTTCCAACCACCACTTCTTCCGGGGCAAAACCCATTTTTTCAGCAATGGCCTGAACAAGGTAAAAATTTGAACCATCAGGATAACGGTTCAGATCTGACAAGCTCCCGGAAATGGCTTGGATGACTTTAGGAGACGATCCCCAGGCATTTTCATTGCTGGCAAGCTTTATGGCATTGCTAATCCCATATTCCCGTTCCAATTCATCCATGGGTTTTCCAGGAGGATAGGGAACTATGGATTGTATATTTTCTGGAACCTTCACTTTCACCATTTTCTCCTTAGCCCATTGACAACTTCGGACAATTATTCGCAATCCCGGTACCCAACTCCAGGTTATAGGCTGCCTTGAAAAGAGTATCTTCACGAAAATGCGGCCCCTGCAACTGAATTCCGATGGGCATTCCCTCAACACTGAATCCGCCTGGAACTGAAATACCTGGAATACCGGCAAGGTTTGCAGAGATAGTTAAAATATCAGATAAATACAAAGAGAGTGGATCTCCGGCATATGCCCCCTTCTTCCAGGCTGGTGTTGGTGTTACCGGAGAAAGAATAAGATCACATGACTCATAGGCTTTTTGAAAATCCTGTAGAATAAGGGTTCGCACCTGAGATGCTTTTTTATAGTAAGCATCATAATAGCCTGAAGAAAGGGCATAAGTTCCGATTAAAATACGACGCTTTACCTCATCACCGAATCCATGGGATCGTGTTTCCCTGTACATTTCAACAAGAGATTCCGCCTCCTGTGCCCGATATCCGTAAGATACTCCATCATACCTGGCAAGATTGGAACTGGCCTCTGCCGGCGCAATAAGATAATAAACAGCCACACAATACTCCGTATGGGGAAGTGTTATATCAACGATCTCAGCGCCAGCATCACGTAAAACAGTGATTCCGTCCTGCATCACCCTGGCGACGTCTGCATCCAGCCCTTCTGTAAAATATTCGGCAGGAATGCCAACTTTCATTCCCTTCATACCGTCCGTTAAGGAAGCGGTAAAATCGGGAACAACTTTTTTCACCGAGGTGGAATCACGTTTATCGTAGCCGGAAATTCCATTCATCATAAGAGCTGCATCGGTGACATCACGAGTCAAAGGACCAATCTGATCAAGGGAAGAGGCAAAGGCCACCAGGCCATAACGGGATACCCGCCCATAGGTCGGTTTCATGCCGACAACGCCGCAAAGCGATGCCGGTTGTCTGATGGATCCACCGGTATCTGAGCCAAGGGAGGCAAGGCATTCCATGGCTGCAACGGATGTGGCTGCACCTCCCGAGGATCCACCGGCAACATATCCGGGCTTCCAGGGATTTTCAGGTACTTCAAAAGCACTGTTTTCAGAAGTGGAACCCATGGCAAATTCATCCATGTTCACCTTTCCGAGGAGAACAGCCCCCTGATTTTTCAGCTTTTCCACCACAGTAGCATCATAAGGAGGAACGAAATTTTCAAGGATTTTAGAACCACAAGTTGTTCCCACACCTTTGGTACATAATAAGTCTTTCAGAGCCAGAGGAATTCCACAAAGGGGTTCTACCTCGCCCCTGGCTATACGTTTATCCGCCTCGTCCGCCTGCCGCAGTGCCTCTTTTTCCGTGACCAGACGAAAAGACTGTATAGTTGTATCCACAGCCTTGATTCGACCAAGACAACTCTCAGTCAGTTCACGGGATGACAATGCTCCACTATCCAGCGCCTTACGCGCCCGGGCAATGGTAAATTCATATGGATTCATTATTGTAAAACCTCAATAATTCGATTTGATATGGCAGTCATTTACAATTTCACAACCAACTGCCCTGGTGAAGGACTTCAATGCTTCATTTTGCGTGACCTGATTGAATCCAGGCTTACTGGTCAGGTGATGATTTTTGGTACTATAAACGCTTCGCCATTTTCATCTGGAGCGTTGGCCAGGGCTGTTTCCCTGTCAAGAGAGTCCTGTATCTCGTCTTCACGAAATGCGTTCTGAATGGAAAAGGCATGGGTTGTGGGAACAACACCGTCTGTCTTGAGCTCGTCAAGTTTTGCCACATAAGATAAAATATTATCCAGTTGTTCCGGAAAGGTCGTCAGCTCGTTTTCACTGAGATTCAGTTTGGCAAGTACTGCCACATGTTCCACTTCTTTACGTGTTATATTCATAATAGATTATGGCTCGTTTCTTGTGTTAAAGGGAGCGATTAATCGTCTGTATCAATCTTGAAATTTTCAAGATACTCCCTGGAAAAAGCATCACTTGTTGCGTTAAAACTTACAATTGCATGGCCGAAGGCCTCAACACAGGAAGAGTCAAACTGACTTCCGGAGCACCGTTGCAATTCCTGCACAGCTTCAGCCATACTCATATTTTCTCTATGGTTCCTTTTAGATGTCATAGCATCGTAACTATCCACAACAATTAATATTTTTGTCATCATATCAAGATCATCTCCCCCCAATTCCGTCAGGATAGCCTTTTCCATCCATCCGTTCATGATGATGTCTGATAATAAACTGCTCCCGATCAATAAAGCCAAGGGGTTCGATAATATTGGCACCAACAACAGGATGTTTCCTTATTAATTTTCACTCCTTATTGGTAAGTTATCCAGGTTTTTGAATACAGGAAAAATCAATAACCATCTCCTGCTCGGGAATCTGCATACTAAGTCCAAGCAAAACAGCATATTCAGTTACCCTCATGGTATGTCCTGCCGTGTAAAAATCCTTCTCCTCCATAGCATTCTGCATACTGAACATCAACTGAACCGTGCGTTCTCGAGCCTGTGGCTGTAAGTCATCAGCAGTTTATTCGTTTTCTCAAGCTGCGCATCTTGCCGTTAAACATATCAAGATCACCAATGTGTTTTGTCAAAAAATCATACACACCCAGGTGGATAGCCTTAACCGCATAATCCATGTATCCAGCTCCTGTTAGAAAAATAGCAGGCATATCCCGTTCCAGGCCATTCATAGCGTGTGTGGCTTCAAAGCCATCTATGCCCGGCATATTTATATCCAGAAGAACAACATCAAACATATCGTCAAAATATCAACGACATATTTACCGTCACTTACAGCAACTGCATGATGGCCAAACATTGCGAGAATTTTCAACGCATTAAACTACTTAATTTATTATCTACAATTTCCAATACCTTTTTGCAACATTCTTGGCCTGCTCCACAGCCGGGTGATCAGATTTTGCCCGACTCAGCTCAGTAGCGAGTTGCTCATCAAGGTTTGTGGCATACCCTGTATTAAGTCGTTGTCCAGAGAGTTCCGACAAAACAGCCATAGTTCCATCCCGTTGACCATTTAAATTATAGCCCCCCTCCAGGGTCACTAGAAGTTTTCCATCACAAACCTCTTCAGCAAGGTTAACCATACACCTTGTCAGATACGCAAAACCGGGAGCTGTTACTTCCATCATCCCCAGGGGATCATTTTTATAAATATCAAACCCGCAGGATACAAGGATAAGATCCGGATTATACTCTCGACCCACAGGAACAATTATATCATTAAAAATAGCGGCATAGTCACTATCTCCCTGATACCCGGGAAGGGGAATATTCACCGTATACCCTTCTCCTTTTCCTTTACCGGTTTCCTGAACAGCTCCCGTTCCTGGATAATAGGGAAACTGGTGAGTGGAGATATATAAAACGTTATCCGTATCATAAAAAGAATTATTTGTCCCGTTTCCGTGGTGCAAATCCCAGTCCACAACCATCACCTTGTGCAGACCACAATCAGCAATGGCATGGCGGGCAGCCACCGCCACATTATTAAAAAGGCAAAACCCCATGGATCGGTTATATTCTGCATGGTGACCAGGGGGGCGGACGAGGGCAAACCCATTATCAATATCACCACTTAACAAAAGATCAACTCCCGTTGTCAAGGCTCCCACAGCAAGGATAGCCGCAGCGTAAGAGTCAGGCGATGTTTTTGTATCAGGATCCAGGGCATCAAACATTTTCCCGGCGGTTTCAGCCACCCGGTTCACAAGATCTGTACTATGATTCATGACGATGGTCTTACGGCTTGCTGATACAAAATCGGGAGTGACAAAATGCTCCTTCACCCCTTTTTTTTTAAGTACCTTATTGATTACCCTTAGACGCTGAGGAGACTCCGGATGATCAAATCCCGGGTCATGACTGACAAACAGAGGATCTGTAAATATAGCTGTTTTACGCATTTATATTTCCCATTTTCATTTTCGTACGGCATGGATAATTCTTTTTTCGGTGATTATCTTATCCAACAATTCATCATGATCCTGTAAGGGGGCTTTCGCTATCACTTGTAATTCGTAAGCAAGCCCAATCCGTTGAGCCTGCGGTGCCTTTACAGACACAAAACGATCATAGAAACCACCACCATAGCCCATACGTCCACCTCGTTCATCAAAAACAGATCCCGGCAGGAAAATAATATCAATATCCTGAGGTGAAACGTACCGGGTCTTACGGATTGCCTCTACAGGTTCCGGGATAGAAGCATACCCGGGAACCAGGTCTGTTGTCGTATTTACAATACACACAGGCAGCAAATCTCTTTCCTGCAGAAGGGTCACCGGAACCACAACCTGTTTGCCCATTGTAAACATGGTCTGCACTAGATCACCTGTTTTAACTTCAGAACGAAAATCCAGGTAGGTGAAAACAGTTTTTGCTATCTTAAAATCATCCAACTTCATAATGCGCTGCAAAATTTTTCGACTGTACTCCTGCCTGTCAGGAAAACTCAAAGCATCCCGTGCGGCAAGTTTTTGTCTTCGTAAGATGTTAAAATTGTTGTTCATATGTTGACCCAGCTTTGCGGCCAGAAAAAATAACTTTTGATTACACCTAGTTACGCTGACACCCTGTTGCAGTATGGCACTACATCTTTTGTTTTATTGTAATAGTCGTTTTCATCACATTCCCAGGGTGATTTTTTACACCGCATTGAAACCATGCCCCTATTGTGAGTCAACAGGATATTACGCAGCGTCATCCACGAATCCTGGATACCGTTATGGCCGAGTCGGTTCCGTATTGCATAAACAAGATGGTATGCCAGGACTGTGATAACGAAATGCCCTGAAACTCTGTCAGCGATGTGATGATATACCGGACGTAATCCAGACTCAGATTTAACAGAGTGCACTGAGTTAGCTTTTTTCCAATACTCTGCGATTCAACAATTCTACAGGTGTAATAATGACCGCCAGATTTCTTTTTTTGGATTTGTGTTTTTCGAATATACATGCAAACAGGGTTGCATAATAATCATCTCCCGTCAAGAGTGCAACACTACTTCATGGCACTATAAACACCAGGAATTTATAAGTTCCTGTATACGCATTGTAATTATTTTTTCCCTAACGTAAAATGGCAGTTTTAAGAGTTTTTGAGAATCATACCCACAACGTCAGGTTAGGCTCACACCAGCAGGGCTGATGGTTTTATCCACATAATAAAAAGATCACCCTAAAAAACACATTTTCTGTTGTAGGCTGTATCGGCCTCTGTGGTAACTGAAATAGTAGGGGATATAACACTTTTGGGGCTGTATTCAACTTTTGTGATGACTGGATCAGGACTCTATCCTCCCCTTCAACCTCTTGCCTCAGCGCGTTCATATTTATCTTCTTGACATTGGTTGCTTTGTACACTTTCTTCTGCATTGAATCCTCCTTAGAATTTAACAAATGGGTTATTGTCAATTCAATGGTAATGCATTTGGAGGATTTACTTCATTTCTTTAACCTATATTATAGCTGACCACGAACCCGAGGCGTAGTCTCAGAGTTTGGTATTTCACACTGCGTAAACATCATACAACGAGAAAAGGTGTCCATCATTTATTGCGAATCAGCGCAGAACGATACAATAAGTGACCAGTAATGCTGAAAACATTCGTTGAAAGAAAAAGATTCGCTGGCATATGCTATCTGGTCGCAAACTAGCAATTATGTGGCCAAACAAAAGGAAGAGGAAAGCTTGGAGGCCGAAGAATTCACCCGAATATTTACGAATTGCGAAGGAAATAAAACTACTCAACCAGAGGAAAATGTAGTGATGGCCACTTTAGTTGGATTTGCCCTGCTGATTCTCCCCGGTTTTGCAGTTATTGCTTTTCTTGTTTTTGCAACTATTTACATAGTCCCCCTGATGACTGATAAAAATCTCGGACTAATGGATGCCTTAAAAAAATCATGGCGTATGGCAACCAAAGTTCCTTTAAGTAATCAGGTCATCCTGATGGTGCTCTATTTGATTATTATTTCTTTAGGGAGTTCCATTACTGTGGCAGTACTTTTTGCGCAACCCCTCGCCACCTTTCTTGTACTTTCTGTGTATGAAGAGCATTTGCTGGGTGATGCCCGGAAACTACCAGCAATTCCTTCACAGGATAGTACAGAGTGAAATTAACAGGTTTTTAATGATGGCCAAAAAAACATTTGCGGAGACAAAAGGCTGGAAACGCATTGAGCTGAAGAATTCAATGCTTCTGGTGCAACCTGAAATTCCTGATTGGGTAGTTGTGGCAAAAGAGGCAGATGCTCTTCTTGAGTCGTCGCCGTGGGATGATACGAATAATGGCCACTATCAGCGAGGACTGCTTGAAAATGCGCTTACTATAGAACCCCGACCTGCCTATCAGGGACGGCAGTCTCTGTTACAACTGAGGCTACTGAAAGAATGCTGGTTCCATCTTACAGACCAGTGTAATCTCAGCTGCCGTCACTGTCTTTTTTCTGCATCTCCAGCCAAAAACCGCAGCCTTGATCCCAATCTCCTGAACAACACTGTTGCCCAGGCTCTTGAACTTGGCTGCCGTCTGTTTTCCTTTACCGGAGGAGAGCCATTCCTGTACCCTGGATTGATTCATTTTCTCCAAAGACTCCTGGCGGGGAATAGTAGTTGTCATGCAGCAGTCCTGACCAACGGACTGCTCCTTAAGCAATATGTAGATGAGTTGCGGGGGATGAACAGACTCCACCTGCAGGTGAGTTTGGATGGTCTTGAAGAAAGTCATGACCATTTACGTGGAAATGGAAGATATCAACAACTGCTGAAAAATCTGTCCACCCTTCGTGATGCGAATATTCCGTTTGCCCTTTCCATCGCTATCAGTACAGAAAATATCAATGATTTACCAGAAGTTGTAGAACTTGCCGAGCGACTTGGAGCTGCCAGTATCCACTTGCTCTATCATTTTATTCGAGGGAAAGGCAGTAAGGAACAATTTGTTCATCCTGCCCATATTTTTCCACAATTACGGGAGGCGTGGCTACGGGCGGAAAAACTAGGGTTACAGATTGATAATATTGAGATCCTGCGCGCACAGATTTTTTCCACCCCCGGCACCCGTTACGATCTGTCTAACACCGCATGGGAATCTGTGGCTGTTGGCCCGGATGGAATAGTGTATCCTTCCCCGGCTCTTGTAGGAGTGGAGAAGTGTGTCTGTGGAAATTTGGAGTCGGGCCTTGAAGAAGTGTGGAAGAATAGTCCTGTTTTACAACAGATCCGAAAAACAAGTCTCACCCACTCACCTGCATATAGTGCAAATCCACTGAAATTTCTTATTGGTGGGGGTGATATAGATCACAGTTTTATGGCTGCTGGAGAATGGGTGGGGCACGACCCGTATATGGAGCTTTATAATCAAATAGGTATCCAGCTTATAGAAGATCAGGCAGCACTTTATCAGGATACCGGAAACGGGGGAATTCGTCTGCGTATGGGAGATGTGCGCTATGATTGCCCCCGGGAAGGGGACGAAGAGACAGGGGTGTCCCTCACCCACTGCAATTGTCTTATTTCGCTGGCATCAGATATTGGCCACGCCTCTGTACGTGAATTTTATGCACAGGCGGCCATTACTGCCAATAAAGATATTATCAATCCTCTGGCTCCCGCCCGGAAGAATGCTGATTTTGTACCGGAATCTGCCAGAAAACATTCCTATGGTTGTGGGAGTCCGGTGACAGACGGTGCGCCGCAACAAGGTGAAACCCTGGTAGATTTAGGCTCCGGCAGTGGTATCGAATGCTTTATGGCCTCAGAGTCCGTTGGCAGGAGTGGCAAAGTTTTTGGTATTGATATGACCGACGAAATGCTGCAACTGGCTAACGGTGCCAAGAGCGAAGTGGCGGAGCGTCTTGGTTACGGAAACGTTGCATTCAAAAAAGGTTTTCTGGAACAGATTCCTCTGCCGGATGCACAGGCAGACGTGGTAATTTCCAACTGTGTAATTAATCTCAGTCCTGATAAACGTATGACTTACCAGGAAATTTTACGGATTTTAAAACCTGGTGGAAGACTTGTTGTCTCTGATATTGTTACCGATACAGCGATTCCGGCACGGATTAGAAATAATGTCCGTTATCGTGGTGAATGTCTGGGAGGTGCCATGCAGCAGGAAGAATTGGTGGCCATGATGGCGGCAGCAGGTTTTGTTTCCATCCGCTTTATAAAGCGTTTCCCTTATCGTCAGATAGAAAATATGGATTTTTTTTCCCTCACTTATGAAGCAATTAAGCCTGATATCGTTCCTGGTGAACAGGTTAGTGTAATTTACTGTGGACCCCACGGAGGGATTTATGCTGAATCTGGTATTTTCCTGGTAAAGGGCAGAGTGATGCAAATTACAGCACATGAGGCTTCGCTTCTCGGGGATTCTTTTTTTATTTTAGATAAAAAAGGAGGGGTTACAAATATACAGACGGAAAACTCCTGCTGTTCTCCCCAAGTCGAGATCGGTGCTATAGAAAAGAGCTGCTGTGAGTCGGCAAGTAGCGTATGCTATGAAGTGAAAGGGAAAAAGACAGAGGGTTGTATGGTATGTGGAGCCGAATTGCACTACTTCACAGATATTCACACACTTCCTTGTAGTTATTGCGGGCGGGAACTTTCCGCCAATGCCAGTTGCGAAAATAAACATTTTGTCTGTGACGACTGTCACCGTGAAAACGGACTGCAGGTTATCAAAGGCATCTGTAACTGGACTTGGGAAACTGATCTGATCACACTTTTAAAACGTATTCGCAGTCATCCGGCCATTCCCATGCATGGCCCTGAGCATCATGCCATGATACCGGGTATTATTCTGGCGGCATTTCGCAATTCAGGTGGGGAGTTAGCGGGTGATACCATCAATATCGGCATAGACCGGGGAGCGGAAATCCCGGGTGGTGCCTGCGGCTTCTGGGGTGCCTGCGGGGCAGCAATTGGAACAGGAATTGCTGTTTCTGCTATTTTTAGCGCCACACCTTTAACTCCATCTCCTCGACAGACAGCTCAAGATTTCAGTGCAAAAATTCTGTCAACTATTGCACAGTTCAAAGGTGGGCGTTGTTGCCAGCGGGAAACCTGGCTGGCACTCACAGAAACAGCAAGATTATCAAAAAAAATACTTCAGGTACAGCTTACAGCAAATGATACCCTTGCATGTGATCAATATCTGAAAAACAGAGAGTGTATAGGTAAAGCCTGCCCTTTGTGGAAAAATCGGGACGAACCAAGTAGGGATTGTTGTGGAAAGTAGGAGCCCTTGGCGCAAATGTTTTTGAATTCAGATTTCCCGTGAGGGCGGCATCTGCACTGCCGCCAGTTTTATCAGCAAAATCAAGTATGATAACCCTGACTGGGCGTGCCTGGGCTGTGAATGTTAAAAAGAAAACGAGCAGAGATGTTATTGTTACGATGGTATATATTTCCATACTAAGTAACTCCTGTTAAAAAAATGAACATCAAATAAAAATTCCATACATCCATTCCCGGGAGAATACCGGGAATGTGGTGGAAAGAAAAATACTATTGGATGATTAGCTGGATACAATTGTGATTTTTCAGAAAAAGGAATATGATTGTTTGAGAATATTTAACCAGACAAAACTTTCTTTCCACAGGAGGATATCCCCTTGAAATTATCTTTTTATATCTCCCTTACAGCTGTATCCCTGATCGGCTTTGTTCTTTCTGGGTGCTCTGCTTTTCAAATGTCCACCAATGATGTAAGCACTGAAAATCTTGACCATTACCGTGCAGATTATGATGCATCTGACATGCGTAAGATCACCACCGCAGTAGTAGATAAAATTCTGCTCAGCCCCTTTCTTGATCAGCAGGACACCCCACCGGTGATAACCATTGCCGGGATCGAAAATCGCACCAGCGAATATGTGGATACCAAAAATCTCACAGACCGAATGCGCACTGCCCTTCTGCAAAGTGGCAAGATGCAGTTTATCAATACTGCCAGAAGAAAAGATCTATTGAAGGAGCAGGGCTATCAGGCAGTGAACGCTGATCCTGATACCATAGCTACCATTGGTCAGCAGATGGGAGCCAAATATATGCTGACCGGTTCTCTGACACAGATGACACAGCAGACAGGTAAAGAGGTTCGGCTTTCCAAACAGCGTCTCAATTATTACAAATTGACAGTAGAGATAACAGATCTTACCACCAGTCTCATTGTATGGACAACAGAAGAGGAATTTGCACGTAAGGAGTCCATTCCTCTTATTGGCTGGTAATTTTTCCGGTGTTGAAGCACCTGATATTCATACAGAGCAGGTTGGGTGCAATACAAACAGGTGAATGATATGACAGTAAGATTGTAAACAACGTGTTGTTATGTTTAAATATTCGACGTTCTCTTCTTCGAGTCCATCCGGGAGTTGCATTACTCTGCCTTTGCGCTCTTTCGGCCTGCGCCAGCCACGATTTACCCGAAGCACGAAATGCTTTTTATCAGGGGAATTATCAGCAGGCTGAAAAGGCCATTGGTGCAGGGGTTGTGGAGGGAACAGACTCTGTTCTGGTACTGATGGAACGAGGTACCATTTTGCAGGCGAAAGGAGAGTATGCGAAAAGCTCTATAAATTTTATTCGGGCCAATGATCTTCTGAAAACCCTGGAAACCTATTCCTTGTCAGAAGGTGCTGGATCCTGGGTTGCAAATGACACAGTTTATTCCTATGAAGGGCCAGCATTTGAGCAAACCCTGCTCCATTCTATGACAGCTCTGAATCACCTGGCGTTGGGTAACTGGGAGGATGGTGGGGTGGAGGCCAGACGGATTCTTCTTTCACTGAAGGAGGAGCAACGGGGGCAGGAGTATCCCGATGATGCTTTCTCCAGATATCTCACTGCTTTTATCCTGGAAATGAATGATGATGACAGCAACGCCAGGATGCAATTTCAACTGGCCAATACATTACTGGCCGATATTGAAATAGATGAACAGGGGAGAATAAGACAAAACAACTCCCGTGAGCAGACGGCAGCAGAAATGGAACAGCATGAACTGGTCTGTTTCTTTCTTATTGGCCGCTCTCCCACCATGCGTGAGGTGCGAAAAGAAGGGGACTCTTCGTTTTTATCGCCACAAATTAAACTGTTTGCAGGTGGAAAGTTGCTTGGCAATGCCACAATTTTAACGAATGTATATAGCCTGGCCAGGATCACCTGGAATCTGGACGCACCAACCAGAATTGCAAAAATGGCCGCCAGGATAGCTGCCAAAGAGGCCATTGCCGTAGCCATTGAAAAAAAGGATGCAGCGCTAGGTGCATTAACCAGAATTATTCTGATCGGCATGCTTGAAGATCCTGATCTAAGACGGTGGGAAACACTTCCCCACTGGTTGGCTGTTGCCAAAGTCCCCTGTCCAGCGAATCTCACATCTTTTGATGTGACAATACAGGGTGGAGAAAATATTACCGGATACACTCTCACTGTTCAACAGCCAGTGGTTCGACGTGGTAATGTTTATTTCTCATTTGTCCGTGATCTTCCCGGGTTTAATTCTATCAAGATAAAAAAAGAGATCGACAAAGGGCGATAAAATTGTTCATATACTCGAATGAGTTTTTGAAAACCTATTATTGATGGTTTCGTAAGAACCTTGACAGGGAGAATACAATGAGCGGACATGGACACGAAGCACCGAAAGAAGATCACACGATATATATCAAAGTTGGAGTTTTCTTTATTTGCGTTATAGTGGGTCTTTTTGTTATTGGAATGATCAACTAAAGGTTTCCTAAAGGCACCCTGAAAAATCATTTTACATTTTTGTCGTACAAACCGTTAGAGGCCTTTCCCTCTGGCGGTTTTTTTTGTGTTCAGGGAATAAAATTATGGCCAAAAAGAAATTTTATGCAATAGCGAAGGGGAGAAAGCCGGGTATTTACACGGATTGGCCCTCAGCGGAGGCTCAGGTGAAAGGATATGGAGAAGCCAGTTTTAAAGGTTTTCCCAGTCGTGACGAGGCGGAAGCGTGGATAAAAAATCCGGGTGCATCCTTGAAAAAACCAAAGTCTCACAAAGAAAACAGTACCCCAAAATATAATAAGCCCAAGCTTGCTGCAAACTGCATCGAAATTTACACTGATGGTGGAGCCATGGGAAATCCCGGTCCTGGAGGATATGGTACTGTGATCATAGTTGATGGCGAGCAGGAGGAGTTGAGTGGCGGGTACAGGCACACCACTAATAACCGTATGGAATTAATGGCCTGTATCAAGGGGATTTCAGCTCTTCCAGTGACAGACAGGCCTGTGGCTCTTTTTTCAGATTCAAGTTATGTGGTTAATGGTTACAGCAAAGGCTGGGCCAAAGGGTGGCGTAAACGGGGATGGCTCAAGTCTGA
>Ga0256826_1000025_pt1 | contig 62024 bp, 64 predicted proteins | sample CV79metaG_FD_185975 | JGI IMG/M metagenome (GOLD analysis project Ga0256826, IMG submission 185975) | Hydrothermal vent microbial communities from East Pacific Rise, Pacific Ocean - CV79 | ecosystem: Environmental > Aquatic > Marine > Hydrothermal vents | place: Pacific Ocean: East Pacific Rise...
TATTATAAAAAGTGTTTGAAAATTCGTGTACGAGGGGTTAAAGTGTGGCTCCGGATGCTGGATTCGAACCAGCGACCAAGTGATTAACAGTCACCTACTCTACCGCTGAGCTAATCCGGAACATTTAAAAGATTCTCTTAAAGAAATGGTGTCAAGAGAGGGACTTGAACCCTCGACCCCCGGCTTATGAGACCAGTGCTCTAACCAGCTGAGCTACCGTGACATCTTTTAAGAGGGTGGAATTATAGCAATGCATTGCTTTAAGTTTCCTTAGGATAAGACTCTTCAATCATCAAACATTAAATTTATAGGTGCCATTAGAAAAAACTTCTTATTTTCTCTACATTTATTGAGCTATTTTTCATAATATATCAACTATTAAACCTATTATGGTAAAATCGCGTTTATAAAATACATATATAAATATGATAAGGATATTTAATGAACTTTCAACCATTAGGAAATAGAGTTTTAGTTAAACGTGTAGAAGAAGCTACAACAACTCCATCAGGTATCATCATCCCTGATAGTGCTACTGAAAAGCCAACAGTTGGTGAAGTAGTTGCAGTAAGTAAAGAAGTAGAAGTTTTAGTAACAGGAAACAAAGTTCTTTTTGGCAAGTTTGTTGGAAATGAAGTGGCGTTTGAAGGTACAAAATATATCGTTTTAGATGTTGAAGACATCTTCGGAATCATAGGATAATCAGATGGCAAAAGAAATAATATTTTCAGACACAGCTCGTAATGCACTAGCTCGTGGTGTAGAAAAACTAACAGATGCAGTAAAAGTAACAATGGGACCACGTGGTCGTAATGTTTTAATCATGAAAAGCTATGGTGCTCCCGTTCTTACTAAAGATGGTGTATCAGTTGCTCGTGAAGTAGAACTTAAAGACCCTCTTGAAGATATGGGTGCACAACTTGTAAAAGAAGTAGCATCAAACACAGCTGATGAAGCTGGTGATGGGACTACAACTGCAACAGTTCTTGCAAATGCCATCTTTAGTGAAGGTCTTCGTAACATTACTGCTGGAGCAAATCCAGTAGAAGTTAAACGCGGTATGGATAAGGCTTGTGCGGTAATCCTTGAAAACCTTACAGCTTCTGCAAAAGCAGTAAATGGTAAACAAGATATAGCTCAAGTAGCAACTATCTCAGCAAATTCTGACACTGACATCGGTGATATGATTGCTGAAGCTATGGATAGAGTTGGTCAAGATGGTGTTATCACTGTTGAAGAGGCTAAAGGTATCTCTGATGAGCTTGATGTTGTTGAAGGTATGCAGTTTGACCGTGGTTACCTAAGTCCTTACTTCATCACAAACGCTGAAAAAATGGTAGCTGAGATTGAAAATCCTTGGATTCTTTTATGTGATAGCAAAATCTCTTCACTTAAAGATCTACTTCCAGTTTTAGAGCAGGTTCAAAAAACTTCTCGTCCACTTCTTATCATCGCTGAAGATGTAGAAGGTGAAGCACTTTCAACTTTAGTTGTAAACAAACTTCGTGGTGTTTTAAACATCTCTGCTGTTAAAGCTCCAGGTTTTGGAGACAGAAGAAAAGCTATGTTACTTGACATAGCAACGCTAACTCACGGAACAGTTATCTCAGATGAGACAGGGCATACACTTGAAGGTGCAAATATTCAAATGCTTGGTCAAGCTGCTCGTGTTATCATCGACAAAGATAATACTGTTATCGTAAATGGTGCAGGTTCGGATGAAGCAGTAAAAGCTCGTATAGCAGAAATCAAAGTTCAAATAGATGCTACATCTAGCGAATATGATAAAGAAAAACTACAAGAGCGTTTAGCAAAACTTGCTGGCGGAGTAGCAGTTATCAAAGTTGGTGCTGCAACTGAGACTGAAATGAAAGAGAAAAAAGATAGAGTTGATGATGCACTTTCAGCTACTAAGGCTGCAGTTGAAGAGGGAATCATCATCGGTGGTGGTGCTGCTCTTGTTCGTGCTGCTGCAAAAGTTTCCATCGAACTTGAAGGCGACCAGAAAATAGGTTGTGAAATCATCCTTCGTGCTATCAAAGCGCCAATGAAGCAGATAGCTCAAAACGCTGGGTTTGATACAGGTGTAGTTGTTAACACTGTTGAGAGTTCAGATAGTGAGACTATCGGTTTTAATGCTGCAAACGGAGAGTATGTAGATATGTTTAAAGCAGGAATCATTGATCCACTTAAAGTGGCTCGTGTAGCACTTACAAATGCAGTTTCTGTTTCATCTATGCTTCTTACTACTGAAGCAGCTATTTATGAGATACCAGAACCAGCTAGTGCACCTGCAGGTGACGGTGGAATGCCTCCACAGATGGGAATGCCTGGTATGATGTGAGACCCGTAAAGAAAACGAGAATTTCTTCTCGTTTTTAGGGTTGGAACCGCAGGTGTTGTCACAAAGTGACCACCGAGGACACGGCAGGGACAAAAGAACTTCATAAAAATATTGAAGTCTTAAATCTCTAAAATCTATCTAGCTTCTTTTATAGCCTCTAATGCAGCTGCATAATTAGGCTCATCTGTTACTTCTTCAACTATCTCTTTATAAACAACTTTTCCGCTTCTATCTATAACAAAAACAGCTCTAGCACTTAATCCAATTAATTTATTATCAGCCATTAAAATACCATAAGCTTTACTTACTTCTTTGTCTATGTAATCAGATGCAACAGTTAAGTTCTCAATTCCTTCCGTTGTACAAAATCTCTCAGCAGCAAATGGTAAATCCATAGAGATAACTGTCGTTTCACAAATATCAAGATTGTTTACATCTACATTAAACCTTCTTGTTTCAGCTGCACAAGTATCTGTATCTAAAGATGGTACGGTGATGATAAGTTGTACCTTATCCTTTGCTCCACCTATTTCTACATCAGACAGGTCTGTTGCTATTGCGATAACTACTGGTGCATCATCACCAACATTTAGTTCTGTTCCACGAAGTTTTACTGTTGAGCCTTGGAAAGTTGTTGTTTGCATAAAGATTCCTTAAAAAAATATTTTAACTATATTAACATTGTTTAGATGAGATTAGCTTAAAATGAGAGCTTTGTTGATTCTACTTGTGTATAATATTCTCAAAACTAAATAGAGGTTTATAAATGAAAACTGTTTCTCTTGTTCTTGGTAGTGGTGGAGCGAGAGGTTTAGCCCATATTGGGGTTATAAAATGGCTTCAAGAAAATGAATATAAGATAGAGTCTATCTCTGGTTGTTCAATGGGAGCACTGGTTGGTGGTTTTTATGCAGCGGGAAGACTGGATGATTATGTAGAGTGGCTCAAAAATGCAGATGTTTTAGATATGCTAAAACTCTTAGACTTCAAAGGCTCAGGTGGGTTAGTCTCTGGTGAAACGCTAATGGCTAAACTCCAAGATATTATGGGAAAAGATTTACTTATTGAGGAGTTAGATTTAAAGTTCACTGCAGTCACAACTGATATAGATGAAGAGAAAGAAATCTGGATAAATGAAGGCTCACTATTAAATGCCATTCGTGCTTCCATATCCATACCACTGTTTTTTACTCCACACAAATACAAAGGTATGCTTCTTGTAGATGGAGGTGTTTTAAACCCTGTCCCAATAGCACCAACTTTTCATGATAATACCAACTTAACAATAGCAGTAAACTTAGGTGCAAATGCCGTTCATGGTATAGAACTACTTCAAAATAGCAAAGATGAAAAAGTAAGTTTTTCTTCGAAGATAACAAACTATCTCTCAAATATTACACTGCCAGATTCTATACAAAATAAGAATGGCATGTATGTCATAGCAAATAAATCTTTTGAGACTATGCAAGGGACTATTGCTCGTATGAAGCTAGCTACCTATCCACCAGATATTGAGATAGATATTCCTCGAAACTTATGTGGTACATTTGACTTCAATAAAGCCGATAAAATAATAGAATATGGCTATAATCTGTGCGATAAAACTTTTAAAAAATCTGGAGATTAAATGCAAAACCCTTTCGAATCTGGTCACATAAAAAACTATATATTACTTTATGCAAGTGTCGTTGTGATTATGATACTTTTTTTTATAGCTAGTACACTTTTTAATGATATACAGTCACATGATAAAAAGAAATTTGATACACAAAAAAAAGAAAAAGTGGAAGTAGCTGAGGAAGAAAAAGAAGAAGTTCAAAAACCTAAGTTTAAACTTCTAGATAAGGCTTACTAGTACAAAGAGTTTACTTCTTTGTAACTATATAAAGCTGTTCATGTCCTAGACGTTTTAGTATATCCATAACACTTACAAAGTCTTGAAACTTTGACTCTTTGTCACTTCTAAGTATTACGGTTTGATCTTTTGAAACGCTAGAAAGTTTCTGTTCTAAAGTAGACAAGTCTACTTTCTCTTTTCCAAAGAACATCTCACCTTTAGCGTTTACATAAACTGTCACTTCTTTTTTAGTATCTTTTTTATCCGTAGCCTTAGCTTCTGGAAGATTTACAGGTATAACACCCTGCTTAATAAATGTAGCAGTAGTTAAGACCATAACAAGAAGAACAAGCATAATATCGATAAACGGAATAACATTTATCGAGTCAAATTTCTTGTGGTGTTTTTTACACTTTGCCATGCTTCTCTTGTGCCTCAACTGCTACATCAAACTTTGTTAAAATTCTTTCTGCTTTTCTAAGAGTTATCGTATAAGCCACGATAGCTGGCATAGCCACTACAAGGCCCATTGCAGTCGCTTTAAGAGCAAGAGCAAGACCAACCATAATCTTCTTAGCATCAACAGCTCCAACATCACCCATAGTGTAAAATGTAATCATAATTCCAACAACAGTTCCAAGAAGACCAACATAAGGGGCATTTGTACCAATAGCACTAAGAACACCAATATTATCTGTTAAATCTAAGTCAAGATTATCTCTGTACTCATAGTCCTCAGTTCTAACACTCTTATAAAACATCATTCTCTCTATAAATAACCAAAGTGTCACTATACTCATAATACTTAGTATTCCCATTACACCATAATCAAGTGCTTGTTCTGCTACTTCTAAAATACCTGCTGCTTCCATAATAATCCTATATCTTTTTAAATTGTAACTCGACTCTTGTCCCTACTTCTAGAGTAGAGTTAAAGTTTAGTTCTATCTTATTTTTATCGCAAAATCTTTTTACCATACTAAGACCTATTCCAAAACCAGAAACTGTAGTGTTTGACTGATAGTAGTTGTCAAAAATACGTAAAAGTTCTCCCTCATCCATCCCTATACCGTAGTCCTGAATTTCAAGAGTTCTATCTTTTATATTTATATCTATATTTTTTGAATTCGATGAGTATTTTACCCCATTATCAACAATATTGTCAATGACTTTAGATAAGCCTTTCTTATCACTAAGTATTTCTAAATTTTTAAGTCTGAGATTAAAATTTATCTGTGGATAAATTTTAGATAAAAAAGCGACTCTCTGCTTTACTAGCTCTGCTACATCAAACTCTTCTACTATCTCTTCTTTACTTTGCATTTTTATCATATAGTCAAGCTCATTGTATCTCTCTTTGAGCATATCACAAGCACTATTTATTCGACCTAAACGCTTCAGACTTTTTGAGTCGTCCATACTTTTTTCTAACATTTGAGAGTTTGTTATGATAGTACTAATGGGAAGGTTGAGTTCATGAAGTGTCTCTTTTGAGAGGTTTTGAAGGCTTTTTACATACTCTAGAAGAGGGTTAACTGCAAGTTTTGAGATAAAGACACCCGAAAGAGTTATAAAACAGATACCAACTATGCTAAGCACTAGATAATTTTCAAGTGCTAAGACCACTAAAAAGTAGTAGCTAAACGCCACAAATCCAACTACAGTAATAAAGTAATAAATAAAAATACTTATACGAAGATTATTGAACAAGTTTGTACCCTACTCCACGAATATTTTCTATTTTTATTTCAGGAAGAAGTTGTTTGAGTCTATTTATATAGACACGGATTGCCCCATCGCTTCCACCCTCACTCGAACTCCACAATTCATCATAGATAAGTTCTTTGGGTACACTGGCATTTAAGTGACTAAGAAGTAATACTAAAAGTGCATACTCTTTTTTAGAGAGTTCTAAAAGTACATTGCCATAAGATATACTTTTATGGACCCTGTCATGAGTAAACTTCCCAACACTTACTGGTTGTACTTTATTTGAGCGTTTAAGGAGTGCTGTCAAACGCCAAAGAAGTTCATCACTATCAAATGGTTTTGTTAAAAAGTCATCAGCTCCACTTAAAAAGCTTTTTTGTAACATCTCTTTATCTTTATGAGAAGTAAGAAAAATTGCGGGGGTATTATCATCTGCACTACGGAGTTCACTAAGCAGTGAAACACCATCAATAAGTGGTACATTTATGTCTAAAAGATATGCATCAAATTTAGTTTTAAACGTTGCATTTAGAGCATCTTGTCCATTTGCAAAGTGTAAAACCTCATACGAAGCTTCTTCTAGTAAGTCTATCAGCGTTTCAGCAAATAGGGTATCGTCTTCTAATAGGAGAAGTTTAATCAACGCTCTCTAATGCCCAACCTAACTCTTCACCAGCATACATAGGTACTACACCTGAGTAGTTCGCTGGAACTTTAAAAGGACGATTTTCTAAAGTAATCTCTTTAAACTCTGGACATATTCCATAAATACTTTGAGCATTATCACTTACAAAAGATTGAAGATTATCAAGCTTACCATATTGATCAAAGATTTCACATAAAAGTTGAAGAGCGATTGGAGCTGTAAAAACACCAGCTGCACAACCACAAGACTCTTTTTTATGTTGAGGATGTGGTGCAGAGTCTGAACCAAACATCACTTTGGGGTGAGCAGATAGAGCTACTGTTAAAAGAGCATCTAAGTCTTCTGGTCGTTTAGCTATAGGTTTACAAAAGAGATGTGGCTGCATCATACCACCAACTACATCATCTAGTGTTAGAAGTAAGTGGTGAACAGTTATAGTCGCATAAAGATTCTCAAACTTATCTAACATATCAACAGCGGCTGCAGTTGTAATATGTTCCATAATTATCTTTAGTTTTGGAAAGTTAGTAGCTAGTAGTTCATAAATAGACATAAACTCTGCCTCTCTATCCATAACAAAACCATCAGTTTCACCATGAACACATAAAGGAATTTCAAGCTCACTCATAGCTTCAAGTGTAGTTCTCATCTCCTCTATATCAAAAGATGCAACGCCACCTTCTGAGTTTGTAGTGATTCCAGCAGGATAAAGTTTTATTGCTGTGATCTCATCAGCCACTGATTCTAAAAATGCTTTATCGTAGTTCTTGTAAAAAAGAGTCATGTATGGTTCAAAGTAGTCATTTGGTACTGCTGCCATAATACGCTCTTTGTAAGCAACTACATCAGCACGGTTTTCAACAGGAGGAACAAGGTTTGGCATAACAATAGCACCACTAAAAGAGTATGCACTAAGAGGTGCCACATTTTCAAGCATCACACCATCACGAAGGTGTAAGTGCATATCTAGGGGCATTAAAATTGTATGAGTTTTCATAAAAAATCCTTAATTAATCTATCTTGTTTTTATAACCAAATTATAGCAGATAATGTGACAATAGCTAAGGTTAAAACTGGTAAAAGTTTATAAACTTTCCTCATTCCAAATAGCGGCTTTCCATCTACAAAGATACCAAGTTGTAGAGCAGTGATTATTAATGCAGCTATGATGAAAAAGACTAGTGAAGATAGTAAAATGAAATACCATTCAATATTTATAAAGCCATATACATAAATGCTCACTAAACTCACTAAAACAATAGTGTGCCCAAGAGAGATTAAAAGAGTACCCTTTTCATCTCTTTTATGAACACGAGATATCTTAAAGTATAAAAACAATAAAAAAGTGCTAAGATAAAACAACATAAGAGTCCTTTGTTTTATAAAGAGTTTTTAGCTTCAACGATTAAATCATTGATAGCTTTTTCATATACTTTTGCTTGAGCTAGTATAGTAGACTCAAAACGAGTAACTAAGACGGGTGTTGTATTACTTGCTCTCACAAGTCCCCATCCATTTTCAAAGTTTATTCTTACCCCATCTACATCTATGATGTCTTTGATAGTAGGAAATGCTGCTGGAGGATTTTCAAGCATCTCTTTTACACGAGCAATAATTTTAAACTTCTCTTCTTCTGTTGTCTCTACTTTTAACTCTTCAGTTGAGTAAACCTTAGGAAGTGCTGCAAGCTCAGCATCTAGGTCTATACCATCTTGAACTAACTCTAACATTCTAAGAGTTGCATAAATCGCATCATCATAACCAAAGTAACGATGTTTAAAGAAAATATGCCCACTTACTTCACAAGCAAGGTCAGCATTTGTTTCTCTCATTTTCACTTTGAGGTTTGAGTGACCAGTTTTGTACATAATAGCTTTTGAGCCACGACGAGTTAGCTCATCATACATAACTTGTGAACACTTCACTTCACCAATAACTGTTGGCTTATCCATCTTCATACTATATAGAAGAGCCATCATATCACCCTTGATGTTATTCTTATGAGTCAAAACTGCAATACGATCAGCATCACCATCATAAGCAAATGCTATGTCACCCTCGTCTGCTAAAAGCTTTTTAACATCTACAAGATTGTGTTCATCAGAAGGATCGGGGTGGTGGTTAGGGAATGTTCCATCAGGATCAACATAAATCCCTTTTGTTTTAAGCTCTAAACGAGAGAAAATATCTTCAGTTACTACACCTGCTACACCATTTCCACAGTCATAAACTATTTTAGTATCTAAACCTTTTAAGTGAGAAAATGCATCTACTATATAGTCAACATATCGATCTACTGCATTTATCTTTGTAACCTGGCGTTTAACATCAGCTGGCATATCCATAGCTTCACACTCAGCCCCAAGAGCATAAATGTCATCACTAAAAAATGGAGCTTTATCTATAGTGATTTTAAAACCATTGTATTCGCTTGGATTATGTGAACCTGTAATCATTATAGAAGCAGATGGAGTTATACCATCCCACTCTTGGTAATTTGTGAAGTAGTTTACAGGAGTAGGAACAAGCCCCATATCAAGAACTTTTTTTCCACCAGCATTTAGACCACGAGTTAAGTACTCAAAAAGTATAGGAGAGTGTGAACGGGCATCGTAACCAACAGCTACATATTCGCCCTCTATTTTCGATGCAAGTGCATAACCAATGCGAACAACACTCGCTTCATTTAACTCTTTTTCGTAAATTCCACGTATATCGTATTCTCTATATATGCTCAAATGTGTATCCTTAAATTAATTATCTAATTCTACACTATTAAACTTTATGCCTCTTGATTTATGATAGAAAAGCCTAATGAGTGCATCTCTTTATCTACCATCTCTAAAGCGGCTTGCATAGTTTTTTGTGAGATCTCGGGGAGTTCTCCTCCCCACATAGATTCAGCATCTTTAAAACCTTGTAACATTCCTTCCCGTCCAGCACGAAGCATATCTTCATCTCCACCTGCTCCAGCTATAACAAAACCAGCTATTCTCTCTGAAGTTTGAGTTATTCCAAAAAAACCGTCTTCCGATACCAGGGATGCTGCTTCATCTTGTGAAAGTTCTGCTATCGGTTTTCCTTCATAACCTATGTCACTTAAAAAGGATTGGAAATCACCATAAGCTTCACTAAAATCTACTTTTTTAGAAACTAAGTTTCCTTGAATGTTAGCAGATTTCAATGCAAAGGTATTAGCATTTTCAGTAATTTGAGCTCTAATATCAGAAGCCTCTTCTTTAGATAACTTTTCTGTAAAGTTTGTTTTAATTGATTGTGATGTGTTTGCACTACTTGGTGTAGTGATATTTGATGATATTTGCATTTTAAATCCTTTTCATTTATTCTTTATCACTATACTACTTCTATATAGTGTAGATTTCATGTTAAGTATATCGGCAAATTCTACATTTAATTCACACTATCTTTATTTATAATATTTTTAAGAAGGATTTAAAATGACAACTAAAAATTTATTAATATCAACACTTTTAGCAACATCTCTAACACTAGGAGCATCATCTCCAGTTGAATTTATTCAAACTACTAAGCAACACTCAAACTCTATCTCTACTCAGATAGCTGTATCTTTACATGCTAGAGGGATAGAAGAAGAGACTGCACATAAGTTAAGTCAATCGGTTATAAATACAGATGAAGAACTTTTTGCATATATGGTTAAAACTTTTTCATCAGAAACTGGGATCACTATGAAAGAGATTTCTTATGAATTAGGAAAAATGGCTTTAAATAAAAAAAGAGCTGATTTCTCATCATACTCATTTTTAATCAAACTATCTCAAAATGTAAAAAGTAGCTACTTAACTCAAAAAGAACTTCATACAATTAGGGACATTGCAACTAAAAATAGTATGATTTATAGGACTTTTTCATAAATTTTACTAATAAATTAGTTTATTAAGGGATTTTTAGATATACTTTCCCCGATGAAAGATGAGGCTCGAGTTCATCTTTAGTGTGAAATTTTGCTATGATTGCATTTCGACCCCTAAAGACTCTCCAATTTTTGACTCCACTAATGAAGTAATTCATAGTGAATTTTTTTACACAAGGCAATGCAATGGCACAATTAGAAGACGGTAAAGTTAAATGGTTTAACGACGAAAAAGGTTATGGTTTCATAGAACAAGACAATGGTGGAAAAGATGTATTCGTACATTTCCGTCAAGTTAATAATACTTCAGGTGGACGTGTTTCACTTGCAGAAGGTCAAAGAGTAACTTTCGAGGTTGGTGAAGGTCAAAAAGGCCCTCAAGCTGAGAACGTAACTGCACTTTAATTAGTGACCTTTTTACAGGCTTTTGCCTGTAAAACCCTTTCTTTATATATCATCTTTATTTAAATCAACACCACTATCCTCTAAAGTATAAACTAAGTCACTAGTACTTAATTGCTCAAAATTCTCTAACATTTTTTTCTTAAGATATTTTTTTTCAGCTTCTTCTGCTCGTATTAAACTAGATGCAAAAATTCCTTTTTTTTCTAAAACTAATATTGTAATATCTCTATCCATACTTATCTGTCTCATTAACTCTTTAATATCTGTTTCAAAGATAGAACCCAACATTGAGAACATTCCGGCTAAATAAGCCTTATCTTTATATTTTGTGTCAGCCTCTTTTTCCATACTTTCTGCACGTCTGATTGCTAAATCTAAAAGAGTTTTAGATGCTGTATTTGTAGAGACTTCAGAATAAAGATAGATTACAAGCCATCTTAAGAGTTTATTTCTTCCCATAAGTGTTATTACTTGAGTTAAGGATTCTATCTTAATATCTATTTTTTCTAAATTATTAAAAAACTGAATAAGTTTAAAAGAAAGATCTGCCTGCTGCTTGATGAACTTCTCTAAATCTTCTGTTGAATCATTATTTTTAATAATTGTTATGAGTTGGAGAATAATTAGCTGTGTAGGTTCTTTTGAAGCACTTATCTCTATAATTTCAGTTTTATGAACATACTGACCTTGAAAATAGTCAAAACCCATCACTGCACAATCTTCAAAATCTTCTTTTGAGTCAACACCCTGTGCTAGAAGTTTGATCCGTGATGATTTAAATTTTTTCATTACTTTATCCATATTATCTAACTCAGACAAAACTATATCCATTTTAATGATATCAATATAATTAAATAACCTTTGAAACTTTATAAGCATACGAGCACTAGAATCAAAGTGTTCTAAAGAAAAAGAAAAGCCTTTTTTCTTGTACTCTACTATTTTTTTAATAACATCTTCTGTCAAAGTTATATCCTCAAGTATGTTAAAGACAAAGCGTTTTGGATCTAAAATATCTAAAATACCTTTTGTTAAGGTAGTCTCATCTACATTTATAAATACTTTTGTTTTAGATCCTAATAATTTATCGAGCTCAGGACTTTCTATTGTACTTATAATTAATTTTGATGTTGACTTTAGAGAGTTAGAAAACCCTATTCTTCTATTTGAGTAGTCTTTAAAAATTAACTCATAAGCGAATAGTGACTTTTTATTTGTACTTATTTTCTGTTTTGAAATGTATAAATCATTCATTATCTACCTTCTTTTTCATTATTGCTTCTACTTCTAATGCTATTTCTAACTCTTCATCCGTCCTAACCACTAAGACTCTAGTATCTTTAAAAAGTTCACTACTCATAACCTCATCTCTAACATATGAAGAATTTTCACCTATGCCACCAGTAAAAACAACAGCATCGACACTCCCAAGTAGTGCCATATAAGCACCAATATATTTCTGAATTCTTCGTATCATCATAGAGAGTGCTAACTTAGAGTTCTTATTCTCAGACTCTAAAATCATTCGAACATCATTTTCACCACAGATACCAACTAAACCAGACTTTTTGTTTAAAATACTATCTACCTCATCAACATTTAGGCCTAACTCTCTTTGCATATACAGAACTATTGCAGGATCAATATCTCCACTACGACTACCCATAACCAAGCCTTCAAGAGGAGTAAATCCCATTGAAGTATCGATGCTCTTTCCATTTTTAATAGCACAAACACTTGCACCATTTCCAAGGTGAAGTGTTATAAGGTTAAGAGTGTTCACCTCTTTTTTTAAAGTCTTTGCTGTAGACTTTAAAACAAAAGAATGAGATGTTCCATGGAAACCATATCGACGTATATTATGCTTTGCATACATTTCCAAAGGAATAGCATAAAGGTAAGCTTCTTTAGTCATAGTGCTATGAAAAGCAGTGTCAAAAACTGCTACTTGAGGAATAGTAGTTGATTGAAGTTTTACAACTTTTATTCCTTCCAAATTAGCTCTATTATGAAGAGGTGCTAAGGGGATTAAAGCCTCTATCTCACTTTCTACATTCTTATCTATTACAATAGCACTACTAAACTTCTCTCCACCATGAACGACTCTGTGTCCAACAGCATCTATCGTTGAAAAGTCCATATTTAAACTTTCCATAGCATCATGGTGATTAGCATACTTTGAACTACTCTCACCTATCTGTTGTATTACTCCAGAAAATAAAACCTTACTTTCATCTGTCTCAAAAAGTTTATACTTTAGTGATGAACTTCCAGCGTTTAGAACTAAAATCCTCATGATATCTGACCTGCTTGAATTGCAGTAATAGCTACTGTATTTACAATATCTGTCACTAAACATCCACGACTTAAATCATTTACAGGCTTATTAAGTCCTTGAAGTATTGGTCCAATTGCTACAGCACCACTAGAACGCTGAACTGCTTTATATGTATTGTTTCCCGTATTTAAATCAGGAAAGATAAAAACACTTGCATGACCAGCCACCTTAGAATTTGGAAGTTTTTTCTTTGCAACAGCTATATTTACCGCGGCATCATACTGAATAGGCCCTTCTACTAAGAGTTCATTGTCTTTTTCTTTGAGAATTTTTGTAGCACTTCGTACTTTATCAACATCTACACCAACACCACTCTCCCCTGTTGCGTAAGATAGCATCGCAACCTTGGGTTCTATCCCAAATGCCAGAGCAGTTTTTGATGAGGCTAAAGCTATATCAGCTAAAGTTTGGGCATCTGGATCTTGATTGATTGCACAGTCACCATATACAAGGACTTTCGTATCCAGGCACATAAAGAATACACTTGACACAACATTAACATCTGGAGATGTTTTAATGATTTGCAAAGCTGGTCTTATCGTATCTCCTGTTGAGTGAATCGAGCCACTAACCATTCCATCTGCATAACCTAACTGCACCATCATCGTAGCAAAGTAGTTTACATGTATCATTGCGTCTTGTGCAGCTTCGATAGTTAAACCTTTCTCTTTCCGAAGTTCATAAAAAGTATCTACAAACTCTTTCATAAGTGTTGAGTTACAATGGTCTATGATAGTGGCGTTTGAGAGATCTAGTCCTAGACGGAGATAGTTCTCTTTTAGTTCTTCTTCATTCCCTAGTAGAATAATGTCAGCTACTCCACGAAGCAGTATTATTTCTGCTGCACGTAGGACTCTTTCATCACTACTCTCAGGTAAAACTATCTTTTTCTTATTTGAGCTTGCAATATCAAAAAGTTTATATTCAAACATAATAGGTGTCATTATTTCTGTAACTGATGTAGAGATTTTGTTCTCAATATAAGTAGTATCAATACTTGCATTAAATAGCCCTAAGGAGAGTGCTATTTTTTTATCACTATTGACTCTTATACGTGCATGAATTTTGTTAAGTGCTCGTGCTGTCTCATATGTGTCTGTTGTAACTGAAAGAATCGGTATATTAAATTTATCTAATCCAAAAATCAATTTTTCTATATTAGGATGAAGTTCCATATCAAAAGGAAATAAAATACAAGAGATATTTGGATATGCTTTTGAGTAAAGAGCTCCCAGTAGTCCGAGTATAATATCTGATCTATCAGCAGGAACAATTACTAGATCATCTTCTTGGATATGCTCTAAAAAATTATTCAAACTGAGTGCTGCTATTTTTATAGCACGAATGTTTCTTGTATGATCTTTATCTGATAAAAGGATAGGCTTTGCATCTAATGTTTCTAGAACATCATTAATACTAATAAGACTTAATTCCTCAAGTTCAGCTAAGACATATGTAGTCTGTTTATAGTTTTTAAGCTTTTTTTCTAGATAATCTCTCTGTTTATCGTCTACTCTATTTACAAATGTCGCAAAATGTGTACAGCCTTGAGAGAGAAGATCTTCATTTTCAATGAGTACACTCTCATAAACTTCTTCAGATGTATAATTCTTGGCATTTATAATATTTATATAGGAAGCACCTAAATTTTTTGCTATTTTTATGTTTAAGTTAAAACCAATATTTGCACTTAAAAAAGATTGACGTATTCCTTCACAAAGAACAAAATCATACTCTTTTTCAAGTTTTTTAAATTTTTTAATTATCTTGTTAATCAGTTCTTTTGTCCTGTTTTGAGAAATCATTCTCTCAACATATTCAATATCAAAGCCGTAAGCATCTTCATACTTCAAATCCAAACCATAATGTTCTATCATAAACTCAATATCTCCATCCCGTACATCTAGTGTGTAAATAATAGGACGAAAAAATGCCACACGATGAAGCTTGCGTTTAAGTATCTCCATCATACCCATAGATATAAAAAGTGTTCCTGCATTTATCTCTCGTGCTGATATAAAAAGTGATTTAGTTTTCAAGCTGACTAGCCTTTAGATTTAAGTAGTATAATTCTATCAAAAAAATGAGTATTTATGTGTATATGCGGAAATGATAAAAGTTATGATGAGTGTTGTGGAAAGATAATTAGCCATAAAGCAAAGGCTCAAACGCCACAAGAGCTAATGAGAAGTAGGTATAGTGCTTATGTGAATTCTGATGCAAGATACCTTTTGATGAGTACAGTCGCTGAAAATCAATATGAAGAAGACATCGAACTTATTGAAGACTTCTCATCTCAAGTTGATTGGCTTGGTCTTAAGGTACTTAGTGCAAAAGGAAATGTAGTAGAGTTTAAAGCCTACTACCGTGACAAGGAAGGTATAAAAGTTCTCCATGAAAAAAGTAACTTCATTTTAGAATCTAGCGTTTGGAAGTACAAAGATGGAGAGCTTTATAACTCAAAAGTTGAGAGAAATGAGCCTTGTCCTTGTGGGAGTGGAAAAAAGTTTAAAAAGTGTTGTGCTTAAGCAGTATAGGCTAAGACAGCATTCACTCGTTTTATATCTACAGGCACAATCTCATTTTTCATACTATTTCTCATGGAAAGAATAGCATTACTATTAACTTCCATATATGTTATATGTGGATTTTTTATCTGTTTGTTATACTTAAAATTTAAACCTTCTTGTAAATCAATATTTTCATTATAGACTATAGAATCAATATTGTTAAGTATATTAGAAAATAGCGTCTTATTTTTAAGATTAGTACTATCTTGATTATTAAAGATTCCGAGAGTTTGAGCCACTTGCATTATATATCCTTTATCTATCTATAAAAGAATTATAAAGAATTAAAGTGTGAGTATAGTGTGCAACTCTTCTTTAACTAATACTTTTTAAAAACATATAGCTTATCTTATCAAAACCATTTTTTTCATAGAACCTATGTGCATCTTCTCTTTGGAAATTTGATGAGAGTACTATATTGTCACACATAGCAGTTTTTGCATAACTCTCTAGGTACTCAAGCATCTCTAAACCATACTTTTTTCCACGATAAGCATCATCAGTAACTAGATCAAAAACAAATAAGTGGCGTTTATGATAAAAATTAGTTTGTACGGCTACTCCTGCGAATGTAATAAGCTCTCCTCTGTGAAGCATTCCTATCATTTTGTAATCCATATGACGCATATCGTATACTAAGTCATCAAACTCTTTAAATGACAAGCTAGGTCTTAATTGCACTAAAAGTTTATATATTACATCCAACTCTTTTAAATTCATCTCTCTAATTTGCATCTGTTTCCTAAAATAAAAATTTATTTTCATATTTTATACTAAGATAGTTACAATAGTTCATAGAAAAACTATTCTTATAAAGAATAAACTCTATCCCAACTAAAGGTAGGGAAATAGTTGATGAAAATTTGATAAAACTATGTTAGAATATAAAAAATAAACTATATACAGGTTTTATAATGAACACTAAAAGTATTAATTTTCGAATTGTTATCTTCTTTATTGTTGCCCTTGTTATACTCGGGTTTGGTGTAGCATACACAGTAAGTAGTAGCGCAAAAAGTGAACTACTCAAGACTAGAATGGAGCAGATGAGTTCTATTCGTATCTCTAAGACCCAGCACATTGAAGACTATTTTGCTCAGATGAAGTATATTTTAGGGGACAAAGCTCTTAATAGCCAAAGTGTTCAACTTCTATGGGAGTATGATGAAGCACTTGAAGGTCTTGAAGATGCTGAGATTGATATCGATGAAGCTAAATCTGCACTATTAGAGTACTATAAAAATACTTTCACACCTCATGTCAACTACAACTTACTAGGGGCACCAAGTAAAAAACCTTTAGAAAGCTATCTTCCAAAGACAGATAAAGGAATTATTCTTCAGTACCTTTATATTGTTAAAAACCCAGCTGCTTATAATAAAAAAGAGCAATATAAAATGGATAAAACAGTCAAATCCGAATACTCAGATATACATGTGCAACACCATCCTATATGGAGGAATATACTTGAAGAGTTCGGTCGCAATGATCTTTTCATGGTAAACCCAAATGGTGATGTAATATACTCTGTTCTAAAAAATGTTGATGTTGGAACAAACCTTGTTGATGGTCCTTACTCAAATACAGGTCTAGCTCGTGTTTACAAAAAAACACTTAATGCGAAAAAGGGACAAGCAGTTTTTGAAGACTACTCTATCTATGAACCGGCATTTAACAAACAAGTAGCATTTATAGCTATGCCTATCTACTTTGGTGAAGATAATGAAGGTGCTCTTATCTTTCAACTTCCTAAAGATAAAATCAACCAAATTATGAACTTTGACAATCAATTTGACAAAGTGGGATTAGGTGAAAGTGGAGAAGCATTTTTAGTTGGTTCAGACTTTACTATGCGAAACGAAAGTAGATTTCCACAAAAAATTGAGTCTATTGATCAAGCAACAAAAAAAGCTTCATCTGCAATTGGTAACTTTAAAATAGATACAAAAGCGACTCAAGATGCTATAGCTGGAATTAGTGAAACAACAGTTGGTACTGACTACCTCAATCAAAGTGTTATATTATCATACGGTCCTGTAAAAGTTTACAATGACAACTGGGCTATCATAGTAAAAATAGACCAAGACGAAGCACTTGCTGCTGCAAATGAAAATTTCATTTCAGCATTAATATGGACAGCTGTATTTATCATTATTATTATTCTCATCTCTATTTTTATTATCAAAGCAGTTATTATTTCTAAACTTCAAACACTCCAAGATGCTACATACGATTTAGCTAAAGGAGATGGAGATTTAACCAGACGAGTTGAAGTTCCAAAAGGTGATGAAATATCGGAAGTCGCTTACAATATAAATGAATTTATAGAAAAAGTTCGAGTAACAGTATCAGAAGCTACAACTTCTGCTGCAAACAACACTCAAGTTGCTTCAACACTCTCTCAAGCTTCAGTTGATATGAAACAAAAATCTCAAAAAGAGAGTAATATTGTTAATGAAGTTTCAAATCAAGGAAATGATCTTCAATCAGTTTTAAAAGTAGCTATTGAACAAGCTAAAGAGACTAAAGATAATATCAACCAAACTGGGTCAACTCTTAGAAATGTAAACCAACAAGTAGTTGATTTAGCAAATGAAATTGCTCAAAGAAGTCAAGACGAACTTGAACTTTCACAACAACTTGTTGATCTAAGTTCAGAAACTGCTGCTGTTAAAACTGTACTTGAAGTCATTGCAGACATAGCTGACCAAACAAATCTTCTTGCTCTAAATGCTGCTATAGAAGCTGCACGTGCCGGTGAGCATGGTCGTGGTTTCGCTGTTGTTGCTGATGAAGTGCGTAAACTTGCTGAACGTACTCAAAAATCTCTATCTGAGATTAACACAACTATCAGTATTATTACTCAATCTGTAAATGATGCGAGTGAACACATGTCAACAAATGCTAAAGCCATTGAAGCACTTTCTCAAAATGCGAGTGAAGTTGAAGCAGATATTAGTTCTAGTGTAAATGCTATTGAAGAGTCTATCACTCAAGTTGATGAGACAGTAACTGGTTATATTGCTAACTCTAAAACAGTTGCTTCAATGGTAAATAAAGTCTCTGAAATAGAAAAAATTGCTAATGAGAACCAAAGTACTATTGGTGAGATATCTGATGCATCTAGTACATTAATGGATACAACAGCAAACTTAAATGATCTTCTTCAAGGTTACAGAACGTAAATAATCATCTTTTAAACAACTCTTAGCTATAATCGCGAAAAATAATAGGCACACCCTTTTGTGCCTAAGCAGAGAGAAATCATATGGTATCAGTAAACAATTTAATCATGAGATATGGAAACAGAATTCTGTTTCAAGACATAAACCTAAAACTAGACCGTCATAAACGTTACGGGTTAATCGGTGCTAATGGTGCTGGTAAAACTACTTTTTTAAATATTTTAAGTGGTCAGATAGACGAATACGAAGGTGATATTAGTGTTGAGAATGGTCTAAAAGTTGGTGTTCTTGGTCAAAATCAATTTGCTTTTGAAAATTACACAATTCTAGATGCTGTCCTTTATGGAAATAAACGCCTCTTTGATGCCATCAAAGAAAAAGAAGAACTTTATGTAACTGGTGACTTTGAAGATGATGCGACAAACAACCGTTTAGCTGACTTAGAAGTTATCTGTGTTGAAGAAGATCCAACTTATGAATATGATGTAAATATCGGTAAAATTCTTGCAAATGTTGGAATTCCTGTTGAAGATCACAACAATCTAATGAGTACACTTGATAGTGCTGATAAATTCAAAGTTTTACTTGCACAAGTACTTTACCCAAAACCTGATGTATTATTTCTCGATGAGCCTACGAATAATCAGGATATCGAAACAATAAGCTGGTTAGAGAACCAACTAAAACGCCACGAAGGGACACTTGTAGTGATCTCCCACGATAGACACTTCCTAAATGCTGTTGTTACAAATATACTTGATGTTGATTACCAAAAAATTCGTGAATTTACTGGTACTTATGATGACTGGTATATTGCTGCAAATGTTCTTGCAAAACAACTTGAACTTGACAATGCTAAAATGGCTAAGGAGAAAGATGAACTAGAAGCTTTCGTTAGACGTTTCTCTGCAAATGCTTCAAAAGCAAAACAAGCAACTTCTCGTCAAAGAAAACTTGATAAAATGGAACTTGCAGATATTAAACCATCTTCTCGTCGTGACCCAAGTATCGTTTTTAAAGCTAAACGTACAATGGGTGGTGAAGCACTTGATCTTAACAATATCTCTCACTCATATGGTGATAACGAAGTTATTAAAGATTTGACTTTAAAATTTGAACCAGGTGAAAAAGTAGCCCTTATTGGTGGAAACGGTGTTGGTAAATCAACTCTATGTAAAATCATAATGGAAGAACTAAAACCTATGGCTGGTAAAGTTAATTGGGGTGCTACTATTGAGAATTCTTACTTCCCTCAAGACACTGCTGATATCATAGAAGGTGAAGGTACACTTTATGACTGGTTACGTGGTTATGATCCTAAACGTGACATCGCGGAGATAAGAAACTGTCTTGGACGTATGCTCTTTAATGGTGAACAGCAAGAGAAAGGCGTAGTAAGTATCTCAGGTGGTGAAAAACACCGCATGATGCTTTCTAAAATGATGCTAGAGGGTGGAAACTTTTTAGTTCTTGATGAGCCTTCAAATCACCTTGACCTTGAGGCAATTGTTGCTCTTGGAGAAGGTCTCTTAGAGTTTAAAGGAAATGTTATCTGTGTTTCTCACGATAGAGAGTTACTTGATGCATTTGCTTCACGTATTATTGAGATTCAAGCTGATGGTTCTATCATTGACTTTAAAGGGTCTTATGAAGAGTTTGCAAAAGAGAGAGCTGAAGGTAAAATCTAGTGGCTAAATATAAACATTTTTTAGGTCTAGGAATAGCAGGTAACTTTGCTCTTCACCTAGACCAAGCTGGTGAAGCAGAAGATTTTAAAGATGTAATTACTGCCGATGAAGCAGCTCCTAAGGGGATGTTCCCTTTCTACTTACCTCATATGCAAAACCAAAATGCACAAGCTGAGCTTCATGCAAAAAAGATACTAACTTCTTATCCTCTTAGTTCTGAGTATATAAAACTTCCCCAAGACAAGACACTTAACATTCAAGCAGAACCTGAAGTGGGCCTCATCTGTGACTTAGAGTACACTGCAGGTAAACTCTCAAAAGTCACTCCTAGATATTTTGGTGCTTATAATGATTTTTCAATACGAATCAAGGGTGCTAAGAAAATTAGTGACAAAAAGAACTGGGGTCAAGAGTCTAAAGGGTTTTCAAATAGTATTATAGAGATTGATAAATTTAGTAAAGGTGGAAACATCGATAACTATGCTATTTGTAGTTTTTTAAGACGTGATGATGAAGTTCATGCCTATGGTGAAGATGTAGAACTTAATGGATATAGTTACTTTCATGAAAAGCTAACTGATTGGATTTTAAACCAGATAAATACACAAGAAGACTTTGGTCCACTTGAACCACTAAGTGAATATATCTCAGCATGTTCAAATCCTAAGGAAGTCATCATTAGTATAGGTGCTACTCGTTATACTGAGTATGGTGAGACGACTTTTTTAAAAAATGGAGATGAGTCGATAGTTGTTGTTTATGACACAACAAAACTCTCAAATTCTGATGTTTTAAAAATGGTAAAATCTGCTCAGTATAATGATGATAATATGAGTGTTTTGGCTCAAAAAGTAATCTAATGAAAACAGGTATTTATGAGCACTATAAAGGATATCGATATACAGTTATTGACACTGCTAGACATAGTGAGACAGAGGAGCTTTTAGTTCTATATCGTCCAATGTATGGAGATGAAACTTTATGGGTTAGACCATTTAGTATGTTCTTTGAAAATGTTGAAGTCGATGGTAAGTTAATCCCTCGTTTTAACTTTATAGGTGCAGATGATGAGTAGAGGTAAAAAACTCAATTTATTCATAGGTGCTGATATTGACGACTCATGGGCACAAGTTCAAACTCCTCGTAAATCTCAGATAGTTGATGAAATTCAAGAACCACAAAAGCACTTCTTACATTTTGCAAAAGAGAAGAGAAGAGGAAAAACAGTAACTCTAGTAGGTGAATTTTTTCTCTCTAAAGAAGATGCTTCTGCAACTCTCAAAATACTTAAAAAAAAGTTAGGTTGTGGAGGAAGCTATAAAGATAGCTATATGGAATTTCAAGGGGAATTAAAAGAGAAACTTCGTCCTCTTTTGGTAGACCTAAACTTTCGTTTTAAAAATGGACATTAAGCAGTAAACTCATCACCTTCAATTGTAATTGGTTTTGCATTAGTGACATTTGAAGTGATAATATATCTATCTCGTCCAGTATCCTTAGCCTCATAAAGCATCTCATCAGCCCTGGTTACTAAAATCTTGTTATCAAGTGCATCATCTGCTATACATGTTACTAAGCCTATAGATATAGTCACAACATCACTCACTAAAGAGTTTTCATGCTTCAATCCACAATTACGTACTCCATCACACATATCACGTGCTAGTTTTGCACTATCAGATTCATTTGTATCTATTAACAGTACACCAAACTCTTCACCACCTAGTCTAAATACATAGTCAGATGGGCGCTTTAATGAGTCGTGTAAGACCTTAGCAACTCTCTTAAGTGCATAGTCACCTTCAACATGACCATATGTATCATTATATGGTTTAAAGTAGTCGATATCAAGCATCATGAATGTTACATACTGCTTTACACGTTTTGCACGTTTTAATTCTTTTTCATAGATATGGTTAAAATACCTTCGGTTATGTAGGTTTGTTAAGGAGTCAGTATAAGAAACATTTTCTAACTTTTTATTTACCATTCTAAGCTTTTTAGTTGTGCTTTCAAGTTTCGTTTGGTCTTGCTGAATACTACTAAAAACATATAAAGATATAATCATAATAGCAATTATAATTAAGCCAAGAACAAATCCAATCTGAGATTTTGTTGTTTCATAATTATCCAAGAATTTTTGTCTCTCATAATGTGCTATATCAACTTCATAGTTAATTAACGTCTGAATTATATTATGAATATATGAAACTTTTTTTTCTAGTTTATTAATATTTATTCTACTTAAATCTGTACCATTTATAGCAGCCTTATAAATTTGTAAAAAATATGCATTTGTTTTTTGAATTTCTAAAGAGGCATATCCAACATACTCTAACTCATCATCACGTTTGAAATGTCCCTCATAATCTTTCCATTTTGTATTAATATTTTTTAATGATTTTTCTATTTGCGAACTTGTCTGGCTAGGACTTATCTCAACTCTTGAAGCTCTGTATATAGTACTTGCTAGTCCATTATGATATGTTTGTATAATGTGATTTAACTCGGTAACAGGGACTAATGAACCAAAATAAAGGTTATCAATATTTTTTTTCATAGCTCCAATATGTAGAAAACCCATCACACCTACACTAATCAAGCCAAATGTTATAAGTATAAATAAGAATAGTAGCTTACTTCTAAGTTTAAGTGCTTCTATATACTTCATATCACCCCTTCTTTAATAGTACATAATCAGCATTTATCGTGCCATTTTATGATAAAATAGTTTTCAAATTAAAAAGTATGGCAGAGTGTCAAATAAATAGAAACAGAGAGATAAATATGGAAGCAAAACCAATAGTTACAGACAAATATTTTACAATATCAGAAGTTAAAAGTCATTTAGAAAATGTTGATTACATCATTATGGCAGCACCGGCACCTGAAAAGTTTACTGAGACACCAATTCACTTTACAATATTTTTAAATACTGAAGATAAATTTCCTCAAGATGTTAAAAGTGCTATCTTAGATAAATTTATGGATGAAAATAATATCAATAATGCGATAGAAGTTATGAGCCAAACTATGCCTGTTGGTTTTTCAATGAGTGCACAAGATACACCAATGCCTCTACTTTTAGTAAAACAAGAAGATCAGATGAGTATTCCTTATGCTCCTATGCATGTTATTGACTTTTTAGCAGATTCAGATAATTTTTATGAGGCTAAAACTCATAATTTAACAGGGTGGACATACTCTTACAACTAAGATTTATAAAGCTTCTATCTCAGAGATTTCTTTTACGATTTCTCTAGATAAGTTTTCATATCCATCTTTCATGACTAAGATATCATCTTCAATACGAATCCCAATTCCACGATATTTTTTTGGTACATTTTTATCATTTTTACTGATGTAGATACCTGGTTCAATTGTCATAACCATACCTGCTTTTAAAGGTATTTCTTTAGCCTCTAAGTTTTTATATGGACATACATCATGAACATCTAAACCCATCCAGTGCCCTATCCCATGTGGATAATACTTTTTATAAGCCTTCTTTTTTAAAAGTTCTTTGAAGCTTCCTTTTAATATACCAAGGGATATTAACCCTTTACAAAGAAGCTCTTCAGATTTTTCTTGTAAAGATGTTCTCAATATTTCAGGTTTTATCATATTAATGATTTGGATTTCAACATCTAAAATCATCTGATATAGCTCTTTTTGTGCTTTTGTAAATTTACCGTTTACAGGAATGCTTCTCGTTATATCACTGGAATAGTAATCATACTCACAACCTGCATCTATAAGAATTAACTGATTACTTTTAAGCTCCTTGTTATTAGAGATATAATGAAGAGTATTAGCAGAGTTACCACAAGCAACAATACTTGTATAAGCATCACTATAAGCACCGTTCTTTTTAAATATATACTCTATTTCAGCTTGAAGCTCGTACTCATACTTTAGCTCTTTAGCCTTACTCATTGCGATATGATGTGCATTTTTAGTTATCTCTATTGCTTTTTTTATAAGTACTATTTCTGCTTTTGACTTTATTAAACGAGCCATTCCAAGTAAGTACTTAATGTCGATATGTGTATGAATAGTTTTACACTTTACTTTTAAGCCATCAACACGTTTGTCATTCATTGAAAAATCAAAATAGATGTTTTTTTTCTCTTTCAAAAAGAGTTGCAGATATTTTTCAAACTCAGTAATTATATGTACTTCATCAAAATTAAAAACTTTTTGAGCTTTTTTCTCCCCTAAACGCTTACCAGTCCAAAGTTCAAGTTCTTCATCTTTCTTTTGGACAAAGAGATAACTCTTGTAGTCGCTATTTCCTTTTACAATGACAATGGCAGCATTATCTTCTTTAAAACCACTTAGATAGTAGAAGTTACTATCTTGTCTATACGGGTACTCTGTGTCATTTGAGCGTTGCTGCATTTTTGCACTAAAGAGCACACCAATTGAATGTGATTTTAAACTTTTAGCAAATTTACTTCTACGAGATAGATACTCTTTTTGACTTATCATTTACAAACAGAGCCTAACCACTCATTATTTTTATTAAGCACTTCGCTTAATGCTCTATTTAGTGCGGCTGCTCCACCTTGTGCATTTAAACTATCTGAATCTAATTCCACAATGATAGTATTATTATCAATAGTCTTAGAAGTTTTTGCATTAACTAAAGAAAAAGAGATCACAATTTTAACAAATGATTTTGTACTATCATTTTCATAATGCTGGATAAACTCTTCTATATTTGTTTCTAGTATAAGATTAGACCGACTACGTGACTTATAATTATTTACTATCTTAAAAAGGTTTGTAGCTCTAACACTCGTCAAAAGTGCTGCTGTGATAGCACGGGTAGGAGAACGTGACCATGCAGATTCGCTATAAGTCAACTCTTGTTCTTCATCAAGAGTATACTTCATTTTTGTATTCATCAAGCTACTCTGGCTAAAAGCTTGTGAAACCTTTAATGACTTATCGGAACAAGAACTTTCACTTATACTTGTAATTTCCATTAATGGTGCTATTCTATACTCTGATTTACTTGGTGTAGTTACTGTACATCCCCCAAGTAATAATGCTACTAGTGTTATTAAAATTATTTTCATACTATTTCTCTCCTGGAGCTTTTCTAATCTCTGATTTTCTATATAAGATATCTGATGGACTCTCATTATACTGATGAAGAACATCTTCTAGTTCTATTATTAACTCTTGCATCTGCAAAAATGTATTATTCATTGTAGGTACTAAATCTGAACTAATCTCTTTAAAATTAAAATCTCCACCTTCTATAGATTTTTCAAAGGCATCCATGGAAGATGATATTGCGAGGTAACTTACACTTATTGAACCAAGTGAACGACTAATAGAGTCTTCCCATACTACACTTTTATCTATAAACGCATCTATGTTTGGTATAACTGCATCAAACTTATGGGTAATAGAGTCTACATTCTTTGCAGTAGCTTGAAGGTGTGCTATTGTCTTATCATCCATCAATCTGTCCATCTTTTCCATAAGGGATGCAGAACGGTAAAGGAGCCTCGTTATCTCTCTTTGATTGTCATCACCTAAAAGTTCTTCCGTTCGTCCAAGAGTAGATGAGAGTTGACTTGAAACATTACCAAGAGATTTTTCAAAGTTTTCAAAAAATGAAGGAATAGTTTTAATTATAGGGTATTCTTCACCTTCTAAACACTCTACTTCTTCACTTATATGCCCACCTTGACTAAGGTTAATATATGTTAAGCCTGTAATACCTTGTGCTGTCAATTTAGCTACTGTATCTACTTTTATTGGTGTCGTTTTTAAAACAGTTACCACGACTTGTATCTTTTGTGAATCTTTAGGACTAATTCTAAGTTTTGTAACCTTTCCGACACTTATACCTCTATATTTCACAGGGGCATCTATATTCAAGCCTAGTACTGACTCTTCAAAATAGATACTATACTTTTTTTCTTCAGAATCTACTGATGGTTTTAACATCCAATAGCTTAGTCCAAGAATAAGTGACATTCCTACTAAAACCAAAAAACCAACTAAGGCATAATTTACTCTATTATTCATATTTTATTTTCCATTATTTAAAAAATGTTTGTATAAAAGTACTTTCAGATTCTTTAACATCTGCAATACTTCCTTCATAAGCTATCTTTTTATCATCAATGATTGCTGCCCTATCTAAAGTCGAATATATTGACTCTAAATCATGTGAAACCATAACTATACTCAGTCCAAGAAGAGAACGAAGTTTAAGTATCAACTCATCAAACTCTCGTGCTGAAATGGGGTCAAGTCCACTTGTTGGCTCATCTAGAAAAAGTAGTTTTGGATCCATTGCAAGTGCACGAGCAAGTCCAGCTTTTTTCTTCATACCTCCACTTATTTGTGAAGGAAAAAGTTCGGCATCGCCTACCTTTAATCCAACAAGGTTTATCTTAAACTTTACAATCTCATCAATCATGGCTGCTGATAAATCCGTATATTCTATCAAAGGAAGTGCAATATTATCTCTAATACTTAAAGATGAAAAAAGTGCTCCAGCTTGAAACAAAACACCCCACTCTCGTCTAAGTGTTTGTGCACTCTTTTGAGAGATATCAGTGATATCATTCCCAAGAATATTAATTGAACCACCATGAAATTCTTGTAACATAACCATTTCACGAAGTAGTGTTGTTTTACCACAACCACTTGGTCCTAAAAGACCAAATATTTCACCTTCATTAATAGTTAAGTTTAGTCCATTATGAACTACCTTATCTCCAAAAATTGTCTGGACATCTCTTACTTCAATAATTGCCATTATTATATCCCTAAATTTGTAAATGCGATAGAGAAAAGTGCATCACAAACTATTACTGCAAATATTGATTCAACTACACTTTTTGTAGTGTTGAGTCCTATACTTTGAGTATCGTCCTTCACTACTAAACCACGATATATTCCTATACTGGCTATCAAAAAAGCAAAGAATGGACCTTTTAATATACCTATGAAAAAGTGTTTAGCATCCACAACTTCACGAAAACGTTCTAAAAATAGCTCAGTTGTAATCCCTAAGTCAGCGTTTGCCACTATCATTCCACCTACTATTCCCATAATATCTGCTATAAAGATAAGAATAGGCATAGTAATCATAAGAGCAATAATTCTAGGCATAACCAAAAAGGTGTAAGGATCAAAACCCATGGTCTTCATTGCATCTAACTCTTGAGTTATTTTCATAGCCCCTATCTGAGCAGTAAACGCCGAACCACTTCGTCCGGCTATTACTATGGCTGTGATAAGAGGTGCTAATTCACGAAGAATAGAGATACCTAACATATCTACGATAAAAATATTTGCACCATAGACCTTAAGCTGAAATGCTGACTGATAAGCTACAACAAGACCTATAAGAAAACTTGTAAGAGCAACAATACCTATAGCTTTAATAGCAGACTCATTTATCTCAAATGCTATCTCTTTAAATCTTATACTTTTAAATGATGTAAGATAGAGCAGTTTTGTTGCAAAAAGTTTACCAAAAAAGTTCATGAAAGAGAGAACACCTTTAGTAAAATTATTTAACTTATTAAAATTTATTTTTAAAAGCCCTTGCTTTTTTTTCTCTATAGCACTTTCAAGATTTGTAGTGATTCTTTGCATTTTCACAAGTTCTAAAGTAGAAAGTATATTTTGGTTTGAACAAGAAAGTGTAGTTTTAATATCTTTAGCATTATGATCTTCTTCACACTTAACAACAAAGATAGCTGCTGCAGTATCCATATATGTTACACTCTCTAAATTCATAACAATATGTTTTATATTTGACATATCAATAGCATCTATCTGTTTTTGAAGTGATGTAAGCATATACAGGTTCATCTCTCCACTAAAAAGTAAAGAGAGTTTATTTGAGTCAAGGTTAAAAGAAAAATTTGTCTTCATTAGAGCTATTAAAAGTCCCTCTCTAAAAGTTTGTTAACTTTTAAAATAGTAATAATTTTATCTTCTTGTTTTCCAACACCTTCGATAATAGTATCATCACCATTTACAGTATCAGGCGGTGGTCCTATATCTGTTTTTTTGATACGAATGGCCATAGTTAATCTATCAATGACAAACCCTGCTACATCATCACCATGACGCATAACGATAAATCGTGTCTCATCTGACTGCTTTTTAGTGGGAATCCCAAACTTAGAACGTAAGTCAATTAGAGGAATTACTGCTCCACGAAGATTAAAAACACCAAGTACATAAGCTGGTACCTGAGGAACTCTGGTCCATGAAAATGGTTTAATAATCTCTTGAATAGCAAGAATAGGAATAGCATATTCTTCTTCACCTATTACAAAACCAACTAGTTGAACTACATCATCTAGTTGATTTAAATCTGTATTTTGCTGGTCACCTTGTTGGTTAATTATCTGTTTTAATTTATCACTCATTATAAAAACTCCGCTTTAAAATTAATGTTTCTAGCAACTACACTCGCTAGATAATCAGCTGAATAAGGCTTAGTAATATACTCAACCATTCCAGACTCAACACCTCTCATTCTATCTGACTTACCTGTTCTAGAAGTAACAGCAATAAGTGGTAAGGTTTTATACTTATTATACTTTTTAATCTCTGTTGCCAGAGTATATCCATCCATTCTAGGCATCTCTATATCTACAAGCATTGCGTCAAAGTTATGATCACCTGCTTTGAGAATATTTAGTGCTTCTTGTCCATCACTTGCCTCAATTAGGGTAATTCCCATCGGTTCAAGAGCTTTGCGCATGATTGTTCTATCTGTTTTAGAATCATCAACTATCATAACAGTATAGTCACTAGCTTTTGTTTTTTCAGAATGTGTAGCACTTTCAGCTGTACTATCTATCATGGCAGAAGCTTTTACATTTTTAGCCATAGACATCAATGCTACTACATCAACGATAAGGGTAACACCACCATCACCACGAATAGTAGCTCCAGCTACACCTTCAATACCTTTAAGATAATCTCCTAAAGATTTAATAACTATCTCTTCTTGACCTACAAGAGTATCAACAATTAGACCAAGTTTAGAAGTACCAAGACCAAGAACAACAACATAAGCATGTTCACTTGCATCTAATATACGTTCTACTTCAAAGATATCACCAATATGAACTAATGAAAGAACCTCTTCACGAAGTCTCATAACACTTCTACCCTCAACTGTATATATCTCATCTTTAGAAATTCTAACAGTTTCTAAAACTGAAGCAAGTGGAATAGCATAGTACTCTTCTTGAACACCAACAAGAAGTGCTTGAATAATTGCAAGAGTTAGAGGAATTTTCAACTTCATAGAAGTACCAACATTTAGCTCAGAGTCTATGTCAATAATACCATTTAGTTTTTCAATGTTTGTTTTTACAACATCCATTCCAACACCACGACCACTAACATTTGTAACCGCTGATGCAGTTGAGAAACCTGGTTTAAAGATAAGAGCAAATGCTTCTTTCTCACTCATTGAGTCAGCTTCTTTTTCAGTAATAATACCTTTCTCAAGAGACTTAGCTTTAAGCATTGAAGTATCAAGACCTTTACCATCATCATCTATCTGAATAACAATTTGATTTCCTTCGTTATATGCCTTAAGACCAATAACTCCTGTCTCATCTTTACCTTTTGCCACACGTTCTGCTGGTGTTTCAACTCCATGGTCACATGAGTTACGTATGATGTGAACAAGAGGATCACCGATCTCTTCAACGATTGACTTATCAAGTTCAGTCTCTTCACCAGCAAGTTCAAGTTCTATCTTCTTGTTAAGTTCACGTGACAAATCGCGAATCATTCTAGGGAACTTATTAAACACTTTTCCAATCGGAAGCATTCTTGTTTTCATAACAGCAATTTGCAGATCTGTTGTAACAAGAGAAACAATACTTACAACTTGGTTTAATTCTTCTAAGAACTCTTCACCCTCATAACGTTCTTCAACATCATCATTGATTTTTATAAGTCTATTTTTAGCAAGAACAAGCTCACCAATAAGGTTCATAAGGTGATCAAGTCTTTTCACATCAACACGAATTGTCTGCTCAACTGCTGCAGGAGCTCTTTTAGCAGGAGCCGCAGCTTTTGGTTCTTCTTTCTTTGGAGTAGCAGCAACTACTGGTGTTGGAGCTACAGGAGCGGGAGCAGGTGTAGGTTCAGGGGTTGGGGCAACTGGCTCTTGTGTAGGTTCAGGAGGTGCAGCTAATACTTCTTCTCCAGCAGCTATCTTCGCACTACGCTTAGCCTTATCTTCATTTTGACGTTCTTGAAGTAGTTTTTCAATTTCAGCTTCTAAATCATCTGGGCTCATATTATCATAGTCAGGTTCATCTTCTGCAACAGCTTCTTCCACAACCTCTTCAATAGGTGTGTCCTCAACAGGAGCTACAGCTTGAACAACAGGAACATCACCATCTCCACCGGAGATTTTGTCAAGTCGAGCTACACATCCAGAAACATCTATTCCAGCATCAGCACTAGTATCACGAATGATTTCTAGTAATGCTTTCATTAGGTCAATAGATTCTAAAACTACATCCATAATATCTGGAGTAATTAAAAGTTCCCCATGTCTTGCCTTGTTTAAGACATCTTCCATATGGTGAGTAAGGTGTGTTAAAACATCAAAATTTAGAAAAGATGATGCACCTTTTACAGTATGTGCAACACGAAATATTCCATTTAAAAGTTCTAAATCTTCAGGGTTATTCTCTAACTCTACTAAATCTTCATCTAGTTTTTCAACTAGCTCAAAAGACTCAACTAAAAAGTCCTGTAGTATCTCTTGAAATTCATCCATATCTATACTCCTTCTTTCATATGTGCACGAACTACTCGTGCTACTTCGTTGTAAAATGAGCTCGCTTCAAACTTAACTAAGTAAGCTTCTCCACCTGCTTCGATTCCTCGGCCTTCACTAAAATGATCACTAATAGAAGAGTTAAAAACTATTGGAATCTTTTTAAATCTTCCATCTTCTTTTACATTTGCTGCAAAATGAAAACCATCCATTTTAGGCATCTCCACATCACTAATAATGATTTTTAAAGTCTCTGCTATTGTCTCGCCATAACTTTCATAAAGTTCATCAAGCTTTCTAAGACCTTCTTCTCCGTCCATTGCTTCAACAACTTTAAAGCCCATTTTAATAAGTGCTTCTTTCACTATCTTTCTAGCAGTAGAACTATCATCTAAAACAAGTGCTAGACCAGAAAATGATTCTAACTCTTTAGGAATATTATCTACATCTGGCTCATAAAGACCAAGATCTTGAACTACTGACTCTAAATCTAAAATAAGAAGAACATTATCTCCTTCTATCTTAGTAACACCTGTTATTTTGTTAGCATCAAGGGCACCCGTTCCACTTATAAAAGTAGCCGGTTCAATTTCACTCCAGCTAATACGTCGAATACGTTTAGCCTCATGAACAATGAAGCCTATGAGAACATTATTAAACTCGGTGATGATTACACGTGAGTCATTTAACTCCTCTGGAGGGGTAATACCCATCCATTTTGCAAGGTTTACAACAGGAATTACTACATCACGAAGATCAAATATACCTTCTATAAACTCAGGAGTTCCAGGAAGTTCTGTTAGCGCTGGTACACGAATAATTTCTCGTACCTTAGAAACATTTATGCCGTAGATACCTTCATATACTCCTTCATCTTCTTGCTTGAGTATACGAAAGTCGACAAGTTCCATTTCGTTAGAACCGACTTTTAGGGAGTTGTCATCCATATTTAAATCTCCTTATAAGATTTTTCTTCTAAAACTAGTTTATTATCTTGTGAAGATTTTACTATAAAGTATCTTTGATTGCAAGCAAAAGCAGCTAAGTTTATGTAGTTAAAATTATCAAAGTTAAATGCAATATTTTGATGATAATGTCCTTCTATAAAACAGTCACTCTCATACTTTTGCAAAGAGCGATTTTGAATATACTCTCTAAATCCATCAAACTCATTACAGTCTTCTTTCTTAGCTAAATGTCTATCAAGTTTTTTAAGTATAGCATTATTACTCATGGCATTTATAAACTTTAAAAAAAGAAGAACTGCACTACTACGTATCAAGAGAGTATATAGTTTATATAAAAATCCTATATCAAAATCACCATGAGCTAAACTTACACTTTGATTTTTAAATTTACAGCTAATAGGTTGTTGGGCAAATGCTATGACTTTTGCCTTAGGAAAAATATCCATAAGATTAAAGTCATGATTTCCCTCAAGATAAAGTACTTCTATCTCTAAGCTAATTTCATTTATAAGTTTTATGATTTCTGAATTTTCATTATGTGTATGCTGTATCTCTCCAAAAAGAGCATCAAAAACATCACCCATTAAAATTAGCTGCGAAGGAAGTAGTTTTTTTGAAGCGATATCTTTTATGAGTGAGAGTAGTTCTACTCTTGTCTTTGAGTAGTGTGCATCAGAGATGATGCATGCACCTTCAAGTAATTCTAGCTTATGGGACATAAGCTATGTTAGGTATTCCTGTGTTCTCATCAAGACCCATCATTAAGTTGGCGTTTACAAGAGCCTGAGACGATGAACCACGAAGTAAATTATCTATAGAACTAGAGATAAAAAGAAGATTACCTTTTTGTTTTACATAAATATCACAGAAGTTAGTTCCTGCTGTATTTTTCATATCAACTGGATTTTTACTCACACGAACATAAGGCTCATTTTTGTAATACTCTCTAACAATCTCTTGAGCATCAAATGCACCTGACGTTTGAATATAAATAGACGAAATCATTCCACGAGTTAGAGGAACTAAGTGTGGTACAAAATTTACCTCATCAAAATCAACTCCTAGTTTTTGAGCTATCTCAGGTGCATGTCTATGGTAAAAAGGGTTATATGCAAAAAGATTATCATTTACATTTACAAAATGAGTCACTTCGCTTAGTTTTTTTCCAGCTCCACTTACACCTGTCTTTGCATCTACAATGATAGGAGTGTTAGGAACTCTTTTGTCCATAAAAGGCAGAAGTCCAAGTATTGCTGAAGTTGGAAAACAACCTGGATTTGCAACTAAAGAAGCTGTTTTTATCTCTTCTCTAAACATTTCAGGAAGTCCATAAACAACTTTTTCTAAGTTTTCTACATCAGTATGTGGACAATAGTACTCTTCGTAAACATCTTGAGTAAGTCTGTAGTCTGCCGAAAAATCAACTATTTTTGTACCCAGTTTCATAAATGGTTTTACAAATGCCATCGCTGTTTTATGCGGAACTGCTAAAAATACAAGCTCGCAAGATGCAGCACACTCATCTACATTAGCTTTTTTGATTTCCAATTCACAAACGCCAGATAAAGAAGGGTGAAGTTCATTCATACTCACTCCCCCAGTAGAGTTTGCTACATAAGAGAGATTAAAAGTAGGATGGTTTATAAGCATTTTTACAAGTTCTAACCCTGTATAACCACTTACACCGATGATACCTACATTTATTTTACTCATTACGAATGACACTCAAATACTATTTCTTTGTACTTAACTTCATCGATTTCATACTCTTTTTTTCCACCAGGAAGAGTAACTTTGACTTCATCACCCTCTTCTTTTCCAAGAAGTTGTTTTGCTAAAGGTGAACCAAAAGAGATAAGTCCCATATCGGGGTTAGATTCACATCCACCAACGATAGTATAAGTAAGTTCTTCATCTGTGTCCATATCAGTCATAACAATAGTAGAACCAAAAGAGATTCTTGCATGTTCAAGTTCACTAGGATTTACTATCTGAGAGCAACCAAGGACATCCTGAAGTTCTGCTAAACGATTATCAATATTTTTTTGCCACTCTTTTGCTGCATGATACTCAGCATTCTCTTTTAAATCTCCATGTTCAAGAGCATCTTCGATATCTTTTACACATTGTGGACGTTGTACTTCTTTTAAATCTTTTACTTCAGCTTGTAATTTTTCATAGCCGAAAAGTGTCATTGGTTCTACTCTTTGCATAGTTATTCTCTTATATATTATTTTTTATTATTGTGATTATATCTAAACTTGTTTTAAAGCTGACAAATCAAACTCTATCACTTCTTTTTCACACACAATAGTAATGATACAAGCAGTTTTTGAGATACCCTGTGCATTTAAAATATCTCTAAGTAATGTAAACTTCTCTTTTGTAATAGGATCATATGTTTTAAGTCTTTCACCCTCTACAAAAAAGAGTCTTCCTCCTCCACATCCATCACCAATTATCCCCTCACAAACTAAAGGTGAGTCTAAATCAAAACCATCCATCATCTAAACATTCCTCTTTAGCGTCTTTGACAAACTCAGTATAGTCAGTTGAATTTTTGTCAAGTACTATATACTCTTCATATGTGTAGTTTTTAAAAGTTGCTTCATCTAAACACTTGCATAACTTTGTCTCATTATTTTCACTACAGTGAGAGAGCAGTTCTGTCTTTTGAGACTCCTCCCAACCAAAATAACTTATGTAAAATGGATAAAGTGTCCAAATAGCGAAACCTGCAGTTAAAACTATATTTGTTATATACTCTTTTTTCTTTGTCTTTACATACTTTTTGACATCATAAGCGATTAAAATTACAAATACTATCTCTAAGGTAATAATAAACCAATCACTATCTAAAAAATCAAACATTATGGGTAAAACTTCAAGATGCTTACTTCATTAGCACTATATTTACTTAGTAACTCTGAGACTTCATCTTTCTTTATTTTATTGTCCTTTAAGTGTACAAGTACTTTCACTATATCTCGGTAAGCATTATTTTCAAACAGAGCATCCAACTCTTCAATAAGGGCGATTGCATACTCTTGTGGCTGTTTAGTTAGATTTTTAAAGCTTGACCATTGTATATAAAAAACTGTAAAAGAAAATGTAATAAGAAACCATACAAAAACATGTGATTCTATCGCTATAATATCCATTGTTAATAATGATTCGGAAAGTACCCACGTCAATCCAAACTGGAACTCCAAAAACAAAAATGGAATCAAGATTGAAATAGCTACTGTAATTACGATAAGTGTATGTATAAATCCACATATAAAAGAAAAACTTTTAGGAACAAAATGTTCTCGAATATAAAGGAGTCTTTCTAATGTACCTTTCATCAATTTATATCTATGGATATAATGATTAGCAGAAATATAAACAGCACCATTTTGACAGTCATTGTAGCGTTTAGCGATAATTTCACTACCTAAAAATGCTAAAAATATCATAATAAAGTCTAAACCTTTATCTGATAATATATCTAAGATAGTTCCTACATCTTTATTCTCTTTAGCACTGTTTTGTTCACTTATTAGTTCTATTTTATCTTTAGAATTTTCATGATTTGGATTTAGAGTTAAAGCCTGTCTAAAATACTTTTCAGACTTATCAAGTTTACCTTTTTCTAAGTAGAGTTCTCCACTCCAGTAAAGGAGTTCAAAATCATTGATATACTTTTTTCTTGCCAGTAGTAAGAACTTATCAGCATCATCAAACCAACCTTTTTTAATAAGATTTTGAGCATATATCTGACTTCTATCTAAACTTGTTAATGACTTATCTACTTTAGCTTGATTCCAAGAAAATAGTAGTGAAAATGAAAAAAATAGTAAGAATAGGTGTCTCATTTAATCACCAAGAACTAAGATGATTTTTGCATTTTGTAAGATAGCACTATCAAGTCCTCTTATAAGAGACAACTGTTCAGGTGTAAGTACAATGCTTGCTCTTCTATTTTCATATATATCTTCAACTTTTATCTCTAAAGGTGTACTAAAAATTCTTTTATCCCCTCTAGCATCTTCAAAACCATACATAAAACCAACAGAAGTATTTTTTCTAAAAAGAGTATCATGAGAAACAAGATTTGCAGGATATACTTCTTTTCCATCTTGATCTACTAACTTTACCATCATAGCTTTCTCAAACTTTTCAACACCACTTACATCTATAAGTATACCAGAGTAACTATTTTGACTTAAAGAGTTTAAGACCCTTTGAACATACTCTACACCATTACTATTACCATTTTGACGCATATCTTCAAGAAGTTTATTCAAAGTCTTTTCATCTTGGTGAGTATAAGTAGAAGCATTTAAGTTAGACACAAAACTAAATCCTCTCCACAGTTTCCCTATTTTCTCATTCCAACTAAGTTTTGTTGGATCACTGAGCAGTGCTTTTAAAAGTCCATCACCCATTTTTAACCGAATCATAGCAACAGCACTACCCGTATCGTGATCATATTCATTTGAGAGGATTTCTCCACCTCTAACATTTCCTTGAACTCTACTTCTGATAATTTCACTTACTGTCATTCCATCATTAATTAGCATATCTGAGTCTATACGGACACCTTTAATAACTTCAAGTAAGTTTCTCTGAGCAAGAACTTTTGCAGATAGTTTAGCTGCAAAACTATTTTGTCCTTCAGCCGAAACACCAGCACAAGTTATGAAACCTTTTGTCCAGTTTATCTGACAAATACTACTTTTGTCTATCACATCACGAGCAGAACTCACTCCCTGAATTAGAAGTAGCCCAAGTATTATATTATTTAGTCTGTTTCGCATCTCTCTACCTATATCACTTTATTTTGTAACTTCTAGTTTATACCATTTTTCACTATCAAGAGTGTCAGAACCAATGAAACTCACAGCACCCATCCATGTCACCATATTTTTAAAACCATTAAACCTAGTCTGAGAAGCCCATCCTGAAAGTTCAAACTCTACATACCTAACACCATTATTTTGTAAAATCTTCAAAGAAGCTGTTTTCCCACGAGATATCTCAGTACCATTAATCGTCGCTTTAAAACTACTATAATCCTGGCTTCCATGACTTGCTTCATTAGCTTGAATACTAATAGTTTCAGTTTTAATCTCTTTTGGAACTAATAGTTTCATTTTGATACTAAAAGCCACATCATGCGTTTGAGACTGTTTGTGCACATAGTTAAAAGCTTTTTTACTAAAGAGTGTTCCTATACCCGTATATGAAGCTTTAAAAATTTTACTTTTTAAAATGTTTTTTCTATCCTTATAAACATCTATTTTAATATTTATATTTTCTTCTAGTTTTACTCGTTTAGACTTTAGTGCATAGAACTTTTCACCATCATCTGTATCAGTAGCCATAAAGTTTACAATCCCTAATTCACGAATCACATAGTTCACACCATTAAACTTTTCTTTATTTAAATAAGCGGTAGTTATTAAGTTAATATACCTTATACCATTATCATTGATAACATTTACAGAAGCACTCTCTCCAAACTTAATTGCTCTTTCATTTACATTAGAATAAAACCTACTGTATTCTTCATCGTAGTAGTGATCGCCATTTGCATATACACTAACAGTATCTGTTGTAATTTCTTTTGGAATAATTAGTCTGCTATGGATAGAAAAAGCAACCTTATGTTGTTGTGTCTCTTTTTGAAAAAATCGAAATGCTTCTTTACTTAGAAGTATTCCATTTCCATCGTATTTCACCATAAATGTTTTTACTTTTCCACTCTCACTGTAAGCTCTTAGCAGTGCTTTATTATTTACACTATCTTTACTATTTTGCTTAAATACGAAAGTAGATAAAACTCTCGGTTTAGAACTATCTATCTCTGAAAATGTAATGTTTTGTAATTTTTCAACTAGATTTATAAAACCTTTATGTCTCTTTTTATAGGCTCTACCATGTATAGTCAACTTAACATATCTAAGCCCATTATCATTTATGATGTTAACCGAAGCACTCTCACCCTTAGCAATTTTCCTTGCATTAATAAGTGTATAGTAGTCACTATACTCAGAAGAGTAACTTCTATCTTCATTCCCTTGTATAGTTACAGTGTCAGTTTTAATATCTTTAGGTATCATCAGCTTTGCATGGAGGACATAAGTCACAAGATGATTTTGTGTCTCTCTTTTAATGTATGCAAAAGCTTCTTTATTAAAAATCATTTTTCCATTTACATATTTCAGATCAAACTCTTTCATCTTACCACTACTACTGTATGTTATTAAATGAGCACGATTTTTAATCACTTTAGAACTAACTGCACCAGCACCATTAGCACCTCTTAAAAAGATTGGAATATACTCTACATATCCACTCATCTTAAACATCAAGTATTCCGGTTCAAACTTCATCTTTTCAATCTTTACAGAAACTGCCAACTTTCTAGCTTTAGCTATTGCATTTGACTCGTCTTTTATTGATGGTTTCTTTTTTGATATTGCTTCTATCAAGAAAGCATCTTTTGCAGCTTGTTTGAGTTGTTTTGTGTTTAGATTTCTATTTGTGTAAACAAAATTTTTCACTTCTATTCTATGAACTTGCATATCTTTTATATCTTCAGGTGTAGCAAATGCTTGAATATTTAGCTTTAAAGAACCAAATTTCTGTGCATTTTGGAAATGTGGGTTCCCTTTTATATGTATAATTCCACCCTGTTTTGCAAAAATTAAGTCTTTTACAAGTGAACCATCTTTTATAATTGTTTCTGACTTGATAAAATCACCAAATATTTTAGAAGCGGCTTCAAGTTTTGCTTGTTGCATTAACACTTTTTTTAAGTTTATCATACTCTTGTTTGAGTAGTCACTTCTATTGATAATAACACTAACATTAATTACTTTATCTGATTGTGTAGTTGAAAATACTGGTGCAGCGACATAAGTTTTTACTGGTGCTTCTTTTTGTAGCACTCTCTTTTTTGTTTGAACTGGTTTTTCTCTATAAGCCGATGTTCCATATTCTGCAGGTTGTACTTGTTGCACAACTCTTTTTGGTGTTGGTTTTATTTTCTGTTTTTGAACAACATTATCATGCTGTACTTTTGGTGCTGATTTTAGCTTAGGTGTAGGCTGAACTCTCACCTTAGGTTTACTTACCTTAACTTCCTTCTTAGAAAAAGTATCCTTGCCAAAGGGATCCTCGCTAAAGAATGCATCACGATCCTTATTCATACCATTTTTGAAATCATCCATATCTGACTCGCCAAACATATCATAAGTAAAAAGTAAAGAGCTTGCTAACATTAATAATAGTACTATTTTTTTCATAAATTAATTCCTTCTACTTATTTTTTAAGAAAAATGGGATGTATTCAACAGTACCACTCATAACTGATGATGAACTAGCATAATCAAAAGTGTTATTACTAAACTTTACAGAAATAGCAAGAGACCTTGCTACCTCAACTTGATTTGGATTGTTTTTAAGTGATGGTTTTTTTGTAACAAGAGCAGCCACGAGAAAAGCATCTTCAGCAGCTTTTTTAAAGTATTTAACCGCTATCTTTGTGTTTGTATATAAAAAATCATGTAACTCAATTTTTTGAATTGACATATTAGCAATATCTGCAGTTGTTGCATATGCTGTAATTGTAACTTGCATATCGCCGAAACTTCTACCGTTTGAATAGTGAGGTTCTCCCTTGAGATGAACAAGCCCATTTTTTTCAGAAATAATTAAATTTCTAATCATTTTTCCATTTTCAATATCAGTTTCAGACTTGATAAAGTCGCCAAATATTTCAGAGGCAGCATCTATTTTTGCCTTAGCTAAAAGAATTTTTTTGATTTCATTTGTAGTTTTATCAGCATAATTTGCTTGATTTATAAACACTGTTTTTGTAACACTTTTGTCTGCACTTAAACTCGTAAATATAGAGAGTAAAAGGAGGATAGTAAATCTAAGTTTCATTTATAGCCCTTATTTTTCTATGATTTTATCCTATTAATACTTATAATAACTTTTTTTAACATTATCTGAGTTTCTTAATAGCCTCACCACACATAGCAAGCCCAAAAGTAGCAGTAACTCCCATAAAACTACCCTTCTCTTTTATATTTGCCTCTTCTGAAGAAAATATAACTTTATACTTCTTTTTAAAGCCACGTTTTTTAAGTTCATACCTTATCTTAGAGCCAAACTTATCACCATAACTCTTCCAAATATCATCTACTTTCACTTGTGTCGGGTCCATTCTTTTTGCACCACCAAAAGCACTGATTAGCTTTTTATAGCATTTTTGAGCCAAAGCTAGTTTCGCATTTCTATCATCAATGGCATCTAACACTACATCATATTCATCAAAGTTAAACGCCCAAACCCACTCTTCATCTATACGTTTATTTATGATTTTGAGTTCGGGATAGTGGCGTTTAAGAGCTTCGACTTTAAGTTCACCCTCATGAAGTTCTGACCACATTTGACGGTTTTGATTTGAGTCATCGTAAGTGTCAAAGTCAACTATAGTTATGTTTTTAACACCACTACGGTAGAGACAGTCAAGACAAAAAGAGCCAACACCACCAACTCCTAAGAGTATGATATTTGCATCTTCTAACTTTTTGAAATCATCACCAAGAAGGAGTTCAATTCGGTCATACTTACCCAAACTAATCTATCCACTCTTGTAATGTTTTCATACTTTTATAAGCACTTAAATCAAGCATAATAGGAGTCACAGATATATAACCCTTTTCTATAGCTTCATAATCACTAACTCCATCTACACCTTTTCTTGGAGCAAATGAGAGAGGGTGAAGACCTAACCAGTGATACTCTTCTCCTCTAGGATTTCTATGAAGATGTGAGTCGTTTCCATAGTGTCTATAACCAGCATAAGTTACTTTCATCGAAGCACTCTTTTTTTCTGGGGGAATATTTACATTAATAAACTCTCTATCCGGAAGAGGAAACTTTCCTTCTCTTATCTTTGTCACTAAAGTTTTGATGCTCTTTTGTGCAAGTGAAAAATCACCAACAGGGTTTGTAAAGTCCATCACTTGAGATATAGCAATAGAAGGGATATCATGAAGTACTCCTTCCATAGCTCCAGCAGCAGTTCCAGAGTAAGTTATATCTTCACCCATATTTGAACCACGGTTTATGCCACTAACAAGTAAGTCAGGCTTATTGTTTTCAAACATAGTACTAAGTGAAAGATAGACACAGTCTGTAGGTGTCCCATCTTCAAGCTTATAAAAGTCATCACCTACACTTACAAAACGTAGAGGTCTTGTCAGAGTAAGAGAGTGCCCACAAGCCGACTTCTCATTTGCCGGTGCGACAACAGTCACTTCTACATTTTCTAACTCTTTAAGAGCTTCTACTAAACAAAGAAGCCCTTTTGCTTCATACCCATCATCATTGGTTACTAATATCTTATATTTATTCATACAAGTATTTTACTCTTTAAAAGATAATGTATTCAATATCACAATTAATTGATATTAAAATACTTTTGTAGTATAATAAATTATTATATAAAATTTAGGAAATTATTTGAAACTACTATTACTCTCATTTCTTTTAGTATCAAGCTCGCTACTGGCGTTTGACACACGTTCTCATGTTTGGATATCCCAAGAAGTTATCAATGACCTAGAAGAGGATGGTAAACTTACTATTGAGCCTTATGGAGAATTTACTGTTGCCCCATCTATTGTCTCAGCTATTTTAGATAATAAAAAAGTTTATCGTATGGGTAACATTGGTCCCGATGGTTTTCCTGATGTAGTCGGTGGACAAGTAACAGTTCATCCTGGTCTTGAAGATGGAGATATTGGTGATGATGAAGTACATAATATAAGTGGTTGGAAAAGTGATACATGGTTTAAATGGATTCTAAGTAAGGCTCTAACACCACAAGAAAAAGCCTTTGCTTATGGATACCTAGGTCATGGTGCAGCAGATACTTTTGCACACACTTATGTAAATATGTATTCAGGTGATATCTTTGATATGAATGATGGTGAAACAGATGTTGAAAAACGTCATATATTTTTAGAAAAGTTTATAAGTGACAGACTTCCAGCATTTAAGAATGTATCTGGCGTTGACTTAGGTGAAGCACACGAACTAGTAGCAGTAGATGATGAACTACCCATTAGATTCATAAAAGAGACTCTTTTAATGAATGCAGATGTGGCTGATCAGTATAGACTTTCAGGTACAGCTTCATACTTAGCCATGATGTACGACTTTCGTGAAAAAATAGCAGCCCTTGATGATGAAAACACACAAATAACTGTAGATAGTGACTTGGCTCAAGCTAGTGATGAGTGTGATGACACTTGGTACATAGGAAAATATCTTATTTCTATATTTTCTTCAAAAGATGAAGCTTGTAAAGAAAAAACTTTTCTATCTTCAAAACTTTCTTCTATTTCTAGCATAAAAAATAAATATTCACTCCCAACATATAGTTTCAAAAAAGCATGGTTAGCACAGATTGACCATGCCATAGATGAGTATATCAAGGCTAGTTCTAGAATGAGTCAAGGTTTTATGGATGTAAATGGAGACACTTACTCTCAGCTAACTTCATGGGTGAAATGTTATGGCTCTTCTTTCACGGACCCTACTACACTTGGAGCACAAGCGGTTGAAGGTGTTTGTGATATTTCAGATAAAACAAAAGATGAACTATCATTTTTAGATGATGTAAAAGATATTACAGATTTTAATCTTCTCTCTTCTTTAAAAGGTGAGGTCAACGGACTCTCTGACTCCCTTGGAAATGAGATCATTGATTTAGTAGGTGTTGCCGCTTTAGAGATTATTACCGTTAGAGACCAAGCAGTTAGTGAGCAGTCACTCAATGAGCAGTTTGGAATGGATGAGAGTGAGAAAAATCTTCTTCTAATTAACGACATAGCACAGCGTATTAAAGTAGAGATGGGACTAAACGCTAGTGGAGAGTTAAACCCTCAAATGTACCATGTACTTTATAATGCTGTTGTTTTAAGTAAACTTTCACTACTTTCTCGTGAGCAAATAAATCTTTTAATAACTCGTGCACAAGTTGATTCTACATTTACATACGCTACAAGTTCTGATAGTTTCAACATTCTGTTTGATACTATCAAAACTATAGATGGAAATCATCAATGGATGCATCAAGCACCACCTTATCCTCGTCTTTCTGGTTTTTCAGATACAGCGCCACACTTTTATGGTTATGAAAATGATGCCACTTATGGTTTTAAACTTTTTGAGTCTGATGAGCTTAGAGAAGGAGTATTTAACAAGATTTTTAAAGGTCCCCTCTCTTTAGGTCTAGAAGAACCATCTGTGATTCACTTTGAGGCAATCCTTGCAAGTGACTACCCTTATGTCTCATGTCAATCAAATCCATTTCCAACTGGAGTAGATGACAAACGATGTGAGAACATCACAACACCAGATGACTCAAACGAAACTCAAACGCCAGAAGACAAAAGTTGGTTTGAAGAGTTTATCGACTACTTAAAAGAGATGATTATCAGTTATTTTAACGATATCATCGGTTCAGAGAACATCATTTCAACTACTCAAACAGAAGATGGTGTTGAAATTATTACAAATGTGCCTGATGATGGCATAGAATTTTAGGAGAAACAATGAAATATATTTACAGTGCCCTTTTACTACTGCTACTTCAAGGTTGTGGAAGTTCAGAAGATAGTTCTGCTCGTGCACAACAAGCTGTTGTAGTTATTGAGATGGAAATTGACACAAACTATACTGTCTACAAAGGCGACAAAGTTGTAAAGACAAGTAGCGATGCTCAAATCTCTATCTTAAAAAATGCACAAGATGACACTTCGACAGTAGCACTAATCCAAGGCTCGGCAAACATCATCCGAAACTAAAAAATGCCATAACCTGTCACACTCAAGTCCTATACTGTTTTATATAAACAATAGGACTTTATTAAATGATACTCCACATTCCCCACTCAAGTACAAATACCTTAGATTACCAAATTAATAACAGATGCCGAGAACTCCACCGTATGACGGACCACTTTACAGATGAGTTATACCAAAACCCCAATGCCACTAAAATCATATTTAGACTCTCTCGTCTCATCTGTGATGTTGAGCGTTTTGATGATGATACACAAGAGAGTATGAGTAAGTATGGTATGGGTGTCTGTTACACTACAGATACTGAGGGGAAATCACTTCGTGAAGTTACACCCCAAGAGAGAGAAGAAATTTTACTCAAACACTATCATCCTCATCATAAGGCTTTAGAGTATGCAGTTGATTTAGAGTTAGAAAAAAAGGATACTGCACTTATCATCGATTGTCATAGTTTTCCTGATGAGCCTTACTACTTTAACTCTGATTTTGGAAAAATTCGTCCTGATATCTGCATAGGCAGTGACTCTTTTCATACACCTAAAAAACTCCTTGAAAAAGTAAAAGTCTATTTCCTTGGTAAAGGTTATCATGTCAGTGTAGATATACCGTATACGGGAACTATTGTACCGTTAAAGCACTATAAACGAAAGAAAAATGTTCACTCAATTATGATAGAAATAAATCGTAAACTTTATATGGATGATTGTGGATACAAAACTGAACATTTTGATATTTTGAAAGGTGAATTAAATGATTTGTTAGCAAGTTTGTAAAAAAGAAGCCACTAAGTATGTATGAAGTGGCTTACTTTGAATTTTAAAGTTTAGCTATTATTAGGAGAATATTAGCTTTTGTAAACATTATTATAATTTAGTATTTATATATCAACACACAGGAATGTTCTTCATAGATATATAAATTGATACAATACTATTTCTAGTACCTTCATCTGTATCTTTAAATTAAAACATTAAATTATGACTTTAACCATCTCTCTCCTCATTCTAAGTTTTCTTTTATTATTAAGAGCTAGCATGCTCTACCCGTAATTTTTCTCATGTCGTCTTTATTATTGAGTTCAAACATAACTACCTCCTTATTGATAATCGTTATTGGTATTATAATAGGAAGTAGCTTAAGGTATTATTATATTGATAACTAATATCATATATAGACAGGATTTATCAGACTTGAATTTTAGATATAATACTTTCAAATAATACTCAAGGACTTCCATATGTTATCCCCATTAAAATTTTTAAAAGAACTTTTAAAAAATGATACTGATATTTTTAAAGAAGATGAAGAAGAAAAAGTAAAAAATAGTATGGCTATACTGATAACACATATTATCATGGCTGACGGGGTTGTAACAAAAGAAGAAAACAAAAAAGTTTTAGCTTTTTTTGAAAATGAGTTCGAGATGAAAGAGGAAGAGACTCACCTCTTGTTTGACTCTATCATAGATAATCTTCATGAATTTGAAGCTCATTTAGATATTTTAACAACAACTTTAAAAAATAGTTCCCATGCAAAAAGTGAAATCCTCAGACATATTAACAACATCATTATATGTGATGGTTGTATAGATAGAGAGTATGATGTTTTTGAAGCGATTAGAGTTTCACTCACATAATTACTTACTTATATACTAGGATTCACTTCTTTTAGTGAACTAATATAACTCTCTAACTCACCTAAAAGTTTCTTTCTAAAACGAGTTGGACTTATAACCTCAATATGCGGTATCCATGCTTTTATGAGGTTATCCACATCTTCATCACAACTTACATTAAACACCACAATTAAGCTGCCATCTTTGTTCTCTCCCAGTATCTCTTGAGAATTCAAATGTTTTTTGAGTTTAAAGAAGTGTGCTATCTCTTGTTTAACTTTGACCTTAACTTTAAAACTATTTCCATCTTCAAACCAAGCAGTATGAACATTTTCTAAAATGGCGTTTATATCTACATACGAAGTACTAAAGACTTTTGCAGATGCACGAAACTCTCTAATATTTGCAAGTAGATAAGTCTTTATCTTTTTGTCGGCTCTGTCTTTAGCTAAAAGATACCAAATCCCATCAAATGCTACTAATTTATATGGCTCTACCTCTGAAACTATTTCATTACTCGTCACCTTAGATACATTTCTTTTTGTGATAGCATCTTCCATTTTATTAGCTAAGTCTGAATCCTTATCCATATTTTCAAAACCTTCTGGTTTAATGTTATATGGATTAAAGTAGAGTGGATTTGTAAGCTTTGCACGGATGGAGTGGAGTTTCTTATCAGTAGCCTTATCTATCCCACTAAGAGCACTCAGTGCTAATTCAGTTACAAGAAGTTCACCATCATTTAAGTCTGGTCTTTCCATGTCATAGCCTTCTTCAAGGTATAAAATACCATCTCTAAGTTCAAGTGGAAAAAAGCTAAGACGATTTACATCACGGTAAACTGTACGCTTATCTACACCATACATTTGTGTTAATTCTTGTACACTCACTGACTTCTCTAGGGTTAAGACTTGCATCATTGAGATAAGTCGTGAAAATAGTTTATCGTGTTGTGAATCTGCCATTTATATTCCTTTACTAATTTTATTTATTCCAAGCTTCTTCAAAACTCAGACCACTCTTCATATCTTGTATAAGTTCAACTAAACCTATGTTCTTCATAACAGTTTTAACTTTTTTAGGCCAAGTTTTACGGTAGTTAAAGGAGTGAGCTTTCCCTCCAATATTATCTATTAGCTCTTCAGCTGTCACTTGTAAATAGAGAGAACTTTTACCACCCTCAGCTACTCTTTTTTTTAAATCTATTCTCGCTTTTTTAAATGGCTCATATCTATATGATTCACTTATCCATACTCTTGAAAAATCTTCTATACATGAGATATTTGCTTGAACTTTAGCTTTCGGATTTTCATCAAAGTACTCTAAATTATTTGATGTGCCGGCAAAAGGCGATGGACGATAATCCTTTTTCAAACTTTTAGCTCGTTTTTTATATCTAAGTTCACTTGTTTTATATTTAGCTATTTCTTTTGGATTGTAGATTATTTTGTAAGGATCTTTGACATTTGGCAGATAAAGTGCTGGTAACATCTTTTCGCCTTTATTGGCTCCAAGACTTAAAATATTTCCACTTATACTAGCGATATAACCACGACCATAACCTGATTCAACTGATGCTATTGCTAAGATAGCAGCTGGAGGGACCCTATACTTTTCACCCTGTTCTATTGTCTTTTGTACTAATGGTTTTAAAAAATCTTTCACATGAGTGTATTTTCTATATCTATATTCAGAACTAAAAAGAAATACAACAGCTAAGCATAGTAATACTATTTTTTTCATCTTTCGTTCTCCCTATTTACTGTTTTTTATGCCACATACTCTTCATATCTCTGAAGTTCAAGATTATGTTTACCTAGTTTACTCAAGAGCTCATCGAGTTCTGATTTAAGGTACTCAATATTTTCTTTTGTAAGTGAGTCTAAAATATGCTCTTTTTTACTTACTATATCTATTACAATGATTTTATTATCTTTATAAAGTCTTGAATCATAATCTAGGATAACTTTAGTAGTACGATACTTGTAGAGAAAGTTTTCTAAAACTTTCTTAGATTTCTGATACTTAAATTCTACTAACATTAACTTATCTCTATCTAAAAAGAGTGGTTTTGAACACTGCACATCTAAATAATCATCTTTACTACAGATATATGAAAAAGTCTCTAACTCTTTTAGGCTTAACTCTGTCTCCAACTCTTCATCATTAGAACTCTCAAAGTAAAACTTATGAGTAAGATTTCCCATTAAAGCATCAAACTTCTCATCTTTTAGTTTCTCTTTTAGTAGTGCTGAGTTTTGAGTAGCTAAAAACATATCGACTTTTGCTTCACGAAAGACATCTATCGGGAGATCTGTATTTTTACTTACAACACGTTGTACTTCGTCTATAAAGACTGAAATGGGATGAATATTTAGACTCTTTGTTCTTTTAGAAAGCTCATAAAGTATTGTGTTATTTAGACTCTCCATTACAGAGTTAGAGAGTGATTCTACATTGATGATTACAATTTTGCCACCATTTAATTCTTTTATGATGTCAAAACTATCACTATTAAAACTCTCATTTTGTGAAAGGCTTAAAAGAGGAGACAGAAGAGAACCCATAATATTTTGAGTTAGGTTTTCATTTGAGTTTTCACCAAAACTATCAAGCGAGTTCTGGTTTGTCTCTATGATTATTTTTAGAGCCTCTTTCTTTGCGATGGCATCTGTTAGTTTTATTTTTAGGGCATTGTCTAAACTATTCTCAGCAAGTGCAAACTTTGCTGCTGTTTTTATCATATCTTCGGCTTCTTTGACAAGTTCATCCAAATCACTGATAAAAACTTTTAAAACTTCAAATGTTTTACAAATTTTCACTAAAGAATGCAAAGTTCTTAGTGTGGGGTATTTAAAGCCCTCCAAAGAACTAGTTTCTATTTCTAAGCGTTTAACACCATCGATGGCTTGAATTGACTGATTAAAAGCTTCAATACCTTTTAAAACTGCTAAAAGCGTTTGACCTAAAGACTTAGCACTATTTTGCCAATACTTTGAGTCTTCTCCATGCTTTAATATATTGTCGAAAAACTTATCAAGTTCATCTTCGTCCATCTTTTGAATAAGGTTAATAGACTCACCCCAAGGTTTTCCTATCTCCACTACATCGTTAAGCCTTCCAGCTTTATGAGCCAAAAACTTCACACTCAGGTGTTCTTTACCTTTGTAGTCATACAGAAGTATTCCATGACCCTGCTTTAAACGCTGAAATAGATTTGGATAGATAAAACTAGATGTCTTTCCACACCCTGTTTGACCAAAGGCTATAGAGTGTGTAAATGTCTCAGGGACAAGTATAGAACTCTCCTTAGTAAGAGTTTCATTTTGTGATGATTGAAGAAATCCCATAATCGCCATTTAAAATCCTTTGTATCTCAATTCACAAAGTATATAGAATGTTTGTGACAGGGTCTGTCTTTATTTACTTTCTCTTTTAAAATAGTTAAAAACACCTATCAAACTAATTAAAATCCAAATAACTTCTATCAAAACAGAAGCAAGATTCCAACTATAAAGTAATGAGTATAAAATCAGAAAGGAACCCAATGCATTCAAACTTGAAAACGATAGATCCTTGACTGTGACTTTTTCCATTTGCAGAAAATAATAAACGACAAGTACAATACTAACACCAAGGATTCCAACTCCATCAGAAAAAGAAAATTCATTCATATTAAATCCGACAATTTATTTCGAGGATAAATTTTTATCAGTTCATCTTTTATTGTTTTTAATCTTCTAACTTGTTTTTCGCCAAGTTCTAGATAGTAAAGTAACTCAACTTTTTCATCTGAAATAGATGGTAGATATTCGAATGCTCTGTACTCATTCTCAAATTTATATAGATATACTTCATCATAAAAAAAGTACTTTTGAGCGGGAATCATACAAAAACTAACCTTCTCATTAATCCCAGCTACACCAGAATATGAGTTCTTAAAGCTATGAATAAAATGCTTCCAGTGAGAGTCTTGTTTTAAGAAGTAAGTGTATCTCATTTTTTCATTTGAGAGGTTTTGATGTACTGTGTTATAAAAAGTACCTACATTATTTGAGGTGTTTGCAAACTGCCCATCATTACGGACATCCCTAAACATACTTTTTGCAAAAACATATATATCTTTTGATTGGAGTTCTATCTCTTTGATTTTATTCAAAGACATTATCTTATCATGCTTACTTGATTTTAGTATCGCTTGAAGTGTTTGAAGTTTTTCATCTAAAGTATCATTCTCTTTTTTATTTTTATTCACTATTAAATTATAAATAAAGAGTAAAAAAGATTGAATCAATACGATACCAATTACATTTATGTAAAAATTATCACTCATAATTGCTCCAAGTAGTCATGGTATCTGTATCTCATGTCAGGATTTTTCAACTCAATGATTATCTCATTTATATTTTCAACCTGTTCTGAGTCCAACTTAAGGTAAAACTGTTTGTTTATATTGTTTGTCTCACCAATAGCAGGCAACCACTCAAACGCCAGATCAGCTTCATTTTTGTTTTTATAAAAATATATCTCTGTAAAAAATGTAAACTCACTCTCTTTGACAAAATAAAAATTAATATTATCAACATACTTATGCGTATTTTTAGAGAAAAAATGATGTTTAAAATACTCTTTCACATAGATTCTATTTTGCGGATTATCTTTTAAAAAGTATGTGTATTTCTTTCCTTTTAGAATATTTTGTGTCACTAAGTCCAGATATAAGCTTATATTTTCACTCTCTGTTTGAGACTCTAGTACACAGGTCTTTGGAATATCCGTAATTAGGTCTTCTGTAAAAATATACATTTCTCTAGCACTGTTTTCAATTTTCTCTATCTCTAAAGCATTAAGGATAAGATTATAACCTTTGCAATCCATAATCTTATCAATTATTTTCATATTGGTATTATATTGTTCGTACTTATCAACTGCAAAATTAGTATTAGAGATTTTTTCATAAAGAAGATGAAAGAGTATTGTAGTCACAGAGATCACAAGCACAACCCAAATCATTCTATATTTTTCATCGGTAAAGAGTTCGAAAAGAGTTGAAGCCAATACAACCGAAGTAAAAGCAAATATATTTTGATAACTTGATGAAGTTTCAATTTTTTTAGTGAAACTTTCATCTACTACTTGAGGTTGAAATTTTTTCAAAACTACTTTGATTATGTAAACTAGAAACACAATAAAAGCGAATATAACAATTATATTAACTGCTGTTGTAGCCTCTTCTGAACTAAATATATTGAGTATGATTATAAATCCTTGATTTTAATTTATTATAACACAAATTCATTTCCAAGTGTAGAATACTTAATCTACTAGAACTCTCATTCTATCCTCAGCGAATAGAACTTCACCCTTATAGTTTTCACGGATAAAGTTAAGTGTAGATTTTTCTCTGCCTATAGTCCGTCTCATTCTATGTGTTAAAAGTATTTTTTTCACATGGGCACTCTTTGCAACAGCACCTATCTCTAATGGTTTCATATGTAGATGTGTCGCATAACCATCAGCCCCTTGAGGGATAGCATGATGTGCTACAAACAGGTCAACATCTTTTGCTAGTTTTTGAAGTGACTTGTTTTCATTATTTGTGTCGCCACTCACTAGTATACTTTTTGAACCTATATTTATACGCACTGCGATTGCCGGTACATTTCCATGGTTTACATTTGTCAACTCTAAGTTAAAACTTTTAAACTTTTTATAAATGACACTTGAAGAGTCTATCTCAACAGGCACTATCTCAAATGAATCACTCTCTTTATCTAAAACATCGCTCATGTACTTATATGCCCCACCACTTCCAAAAAGAGCCTCTAAAAAAGCTTTAATATCAGGAAAGTATTTATTACCATTAGGACCTAAAATTGGTAAAACTGCTCTGCGATCTGAAAAGTACCCCGCTTTTACATACGAAGGAAGATCAACTGAATGGTCAATATGCATATGAGTTAAAACTATAACTTCTAGGTCTTCAAGTTTTGCACCACTCTGCTCAAACCTAAGCATGGAACCACTTCCAGCATCGACAAGTACTCTAGCCTTATCATCTATCCAAACTATGTAAGATGCAGAAGCTCTACCGTCTATCTCTGGTCCACCAGAACCCAGAACTTCAAACTCTATTTTTTGTGCATAGATTGTTGACACTAAAAGCATCATCAGAAATATTTTATACATTACTATTCTCTGTCATAAGTTTTTTCTTATCCTTTAACCTATCATACATATCTAACATATTTAGATAATCTTGATGCAAAGTAGTGTCACATAAAAGTACTTGTGAGTCTAAAATGTTTAGAGCCTTAAGAACCCTCTCTCTTGTGTAAATAGTATATAAAGCCTCTTCATAGTCACTAAAGTCTAGTTCAGCCTCTTCCATTTTTACAATTTCCACTATTATATGACCTATGACATCTGCCCCATATTCTAGGAGTTCAAGGGCTTCTTCCATCTCACCTAGTGCCAAAAAGACTTGTGCCTTAAACTCTCGAAGTGTAAAGTTATTTTCAAATATTACACCTATATATTTTTCTATATTGAGTGTCTCCTCTAACTGTTCTATCTCTATCATAACTTCTTGAGGGTCATAATCTTCAAAGTTGAGTACCATATCACGAATTCTTTTTCCGTTGTTCTTGTTGTTATAAACTAAGTCCGCTATAGGGTAAACTTCTGAGACAGTAGGAACTATAAGCTGACAAGAGTAAAAATCCAAATACTCATACTCTCGTATATAACTCTTTTTATCCATATCTTTCAAAATACCCATAAGGTATGTATGCTCTTCTTTTGTACCTTCACCTTCATAGCTCCAAGGAGTGTACTCAAAACTATTTTTTGCACTCAAAAAACCAAATCCAAGTTTTCCATTTGAATCTATGAAATGTGATTCTAAATTAAAACTATCAGAAACTAGACTCATATCAAAAGTTGGTTTCTCAAAACTATCAAGATTCTCTAAAGAACGTCCCTGCATAAGTTCTGTCATAGTTCGCTCTAACGAGACTTCTAAAATAGGATGTGCTCCAAAAGAGACAAACAGTGTCCCTTTTTTCGGGTTTATAAAAGAGATAGCAGTAACGGGGAACTTACCACCTAATGATGCATCTAAAACTTCTACCACATACCCCAAGGCTCTCAAAGACTCTACATCTTTATGTACTCTTGGAAATGACTCTACTAACTCTTTGGGAAACTTAGGTAAAGAGTACCCATTTTTTATAATCTCTATTTTGGCATAGCGTTCAAAAATCTCACTTAATGCTTGGACTTGTGCTTCAAGGGGAGTATTTCCCGTTGCGAGACCATTACTTACATAAAGGTTACTAAGTACATTTATGGGAAAGTAAACTTTTTTGTTTGAAGTTTGTTCGATGAAAGGAAGTGCTACGACTTTATCTTCATAGTCGCTATTAAAATCGACTAAGTCTTCATCACAAAGCTCTCCATCTCCGTCATAAATAGCTCTTAACTCTTCATTTAAATAATCTCCCCCAAACTCAAACGCTACTTCATCAGGGTAATATTTTCTTTGAGGAAGAGAAAAGTCAATAAAAAAATTGTTCGTTTGAAGTCTCTCGATGTACTCACCCAAAGCACTAGCCATAGAAGCTTCTGAAAAAATACCTTTTCCATTTGAGTATATATGTCTTGGTGCTTCTTTTGAGGTAAGATTAACTGAAAAACAGTTAGCTAAAGGATGCTTCTCTATAGAAAACTGAGTCTCACAAGCCATGTCTGACAAAGTTTTTTTCATTTTTGTTAGTGATTCTTCAAGTAGTGCATCTTTAGAGAGTAGTTTCATAATAGTTAAGTCCTTTGTTATTTAAGGAATTATATCTAATAAGTTTGGAGTATGTCTAAAAGTATCTCAACCTGGCGTTTAAACGCCAGAGTTAAGTGTACTCTTTTAAAAGTGGATTTATCATTGCTAAAAAATCATCTCTTGCATCTGCATTTGCACTAGCGATGATGTAACCTTTGTGGTGAATTGGGTCTATTTCAACACCTTCTAAATCCGTCACAAAACCACCACTATTTTTGATGATAAGACAAGCAGCAGACAAGTCCCAAGCATTGGCGTTTGAGTTGAAGTAAGCTATGTAGTTACTAAATGCTCCCTTTGCGACCATACACATAGAGTAAGTGATACTTCCACCGATTGATGTAAGTTTTTTCACTCTATCTTCTTTAAAAAGTTGATTTAAAGTTTTTACAATTGGGTGAGAACGTTCAGGTTTGAAGTTCACTACTGCCACTGTTGGGTTAGCACGAAGTGGAAGAGTTAACATTCCGATGTAAGACTTTGCACCTTTTTCAGTTTGAAAAAACTCACTTGTAAAGGGGTTATAAACTATCCCCAAAATCACCTCTCCATTATCGATAAGTGAAAGGTTTATAGCAGAAGTGTTTTCATGAGTTATAAACGACCATGTTCCGTCTATCGGGTCTATTGCCCAGTATGGTTTTGACTCATCTATCGCGTCACAGTTCTCTTCACCCATCACCTGAATGTCGAAACTATCTTTTAAGCGTTTAGTCATATAGTCTTGAACTTGTTGGTCGATGTTGCTGATTGGCGTTTCATCTTCTTTGAACTCAAAACTAAAGGTATTAGTTTCACGAGCCTCTTTAATGATACGACCAGCTTCTTCAACTATCTGCTTTGCAATTATTATGTATATGTTTCTCATTTAGCTTCTCCTTGCTTTTGATGGTGTAAGTATATAGAAAGATAGTGACAGCTTGTGTCATATTAGAAAAAAAAGAGGAAACTTTTTTCCTCTGGATTTAAATTATATATGACAGAAGCTGTCACACATCTAGCTTATAGTTCATAAAACAGAGGGGAATGTTATGACAAAAGAAGAGATTACACAACTTATAGATAAGAAAAAAAGTAAAAGTTCAGCATTAACATGGCAGAAGAGTGGTTATGTTAATTCAGCGTTTATATCTAAGTTTGCAGTTGTAAACAAACATGAGTTTAACTCTAGTTACTATAGTGTTTACAGTGTAACTACAAATCCTAAAATCCACTATGTAACTGTCCTCTCTTTTTATAACAATGAGTTCATCATAAAATGTGGTGACCCTTTTATGGAAGGGACACTTACCGATGCTACTGTTGACTCGCTTGTAAGTATGGCCGTTAAAAAAGCTGATAAAAGAAAAGATGCCAAGTTTTCTCTCTCACTTAAAAAAGCCTCTGCTATCACTCCAAAAAGTCAATCTTGTCCTTTTAATCAAAAAAACTATACTTTAGTTAATAACCTCTGTTCTCATGTAGCTCACTTTTTACATGACTTGCCCCAAGATGTCCTAGATAAGCTGTATCAAAACTACTATGAGACACTAAGTACGACTTCAAGTGCAGGACTGAGTAATGACTTGGCTACAAAATTTGAGAGATATGCTTTTAGAAAACATATACTTTTAGAGGGTGATAAAGGGAGTGGAAAGACTTATGCTGCAACTATGTGGGCAAAAGAGCAGGCAATTGACCCTATCTTCATCGGTGGACATGAGCAGTTTGAGTCTATAGACTTTTTAGGTCACTACATCCAACAAAGAGATGCACAGCTTATCTGGAAAGATGGAGCACTTAGTGAGGCTTTTCGTAAGGCTAAAAGTGGTCAAAAAACTCTTCTTATACTAGATGAGATTCTCCGTGTCCCTAAACGTGAGTTAAACATTCTCATCTCAGCACTCTCCCCTATAGATGGAATGTATGTTTTAAGGACAGGACGAGCGCTCAATGCAGTCGATGACATCGCTGTAGAAGAGGTAATAAAAGCACCCGTAGAAAACCTATGGGTGATAGGGACTACAAATATTGGAGATGGGTATGAGGTTGAAACTATAGATGAAGCACTTATAGACCGTTTTAAGCCTATCCGAAAAGATACTACAGAGGATGAACTAAAGCAAATCTTGATTAGTTCTTCTCAAAAAAGAAAGTTTTCAGTCAATAGTGTAGAAAAACTTATGAATTTTTACAAAAAAATGAAACGTCTTCAAGAGACAAGTATCATAGAAAAAATAGTAAATATTCGTCACCTAAGTGAAGCTATCGAGTTTGCAAACGATGAAGATGAAATCAGAGTTATTCTTGATGATTCTATACTTCTTTGGGTCGAGAGAGAATATAACGGTCGTCCAAATGAGGAGCAAATAGAGGCTATAAGAACTGTACTAGGAGTTGTTTATGGAAAAAAATACAATAGCTAGACTAGCAAGAAAACTTTATGTAAAAATGCAGATCCAAGAGATGCTTCCTCTTGAAAAATACGAGATATTTGTAAAGCCAGAGTTTGACTCTGCAAGCTGGCATTTTTCTAATGGTAAACATCAGGTAGTTATAGGCACGGATATCTTTAACAACATGGCAAGCAAAGGTACAGACACAGACAAAGCACTCTATATGAGGTCTTACCTTTACCACGAACTAGCCCATAGTATCTGGACAGACATAGACCTAAATGCCATAAATAAAAAACTCAAAGTCCTCGGCTTTTCGTTCTCTATGTTTAACTTATTTGAAGATGCACGAATAGAAGAAAAAATGCGCCATCACATAAAAAAAAGATTTAACTGGTCAAAGTATGAAAAAATGAATGTGGCAGAAAACCCTATAGAAATATTTTACTATCTCATTCAATCAGAACACAATAAAAAAGCCAGAGACTCTATACAAGTCAACCTAGGTCTTGGAGTTGAGCATCATTTTGACACTGTTGTACTTTTTTACAAAAAGGCTATCCAGTGTGAATCATCAGCAGAGATTATAGAACTTCTCAAAAAATGGTACGATAAATTTCCTAGTACTCCAAAATATGAAGATGAGAATGTTCTTAAATCCTATATATTTAGTATGGAAAGTAAATATGTAGATGGTGAGAAATTTGCAGAACTTATCCAAGGACTTGATAACTTACTAGTTGGAGAGACTTCAGATGAGGATAAAAAAGAGACTACTCAAAAAGAAGAACAAACTAGAAACTTACGACTCAAAATAAAGCAAAATAACGAAGAGTCTCTTTTATCACCAACTCCTGTAGAGGTTGCATTTGACGAGAAGATGAGAAATCGACTTCTTGATAAAATGAAAAAAATCTTTCTCTCTCCAGCTAGAATGAGCTCGACTATGCTACCTTCAAAGAGATTAAGTATAAAAAATATAGTCGCTAAAAACCATAAAATATTTAAACGCCGAGATAAAATCAACTTTGTTAAAAAGAGTATAACCATAGTCCTTGATCTTTCAGGCTCCATGTATACGACTATTGGAAGTATGCGCCTTGTTTTAGATGTCTTAGACAAAATGGTACGAAAAAATCTTCTCAATGTTACACTTATCCTAAGTGGAGTTACTGAGCATCAAACACTATGGGAAAGATATACACTACCTCTTGAAGAAGGTGTTTTAGAAAGAATAGTGCCCATTTTTTGGGCAGAGGGTCTGAATAATGCATTGAGTTGTAACCTCAACAACCTTAAGAAAAGTGACTATGTCTGGGTTTTTACTGATGGAATGATTTGTGAAGGTCCATTAGATAAAACCTTCTATCAAAACCATAAGATAAAACTACATGCTTTTTATATTGGAGATATTCAATATAAACAAGAGATGGAAGACTCTTTTGATTATATTATTTGTGCAAAAAATGTGCAGAGTCTTACGAATGAGATATTCAAACTTGTTACATAGTTGTGATAACTAAAGCTCTTACTATATAATTCCGAAATTATAAGAAAGAGGGTTGTGTATGTGAGAAGAGCTAACAAGGGTTGAAGAAATACGAATAGAAACTGAGGTTAGGAAAAGTAGAACTCCTACTAAGTTAGCCTATATGCATAGTGTTTCTCATTTACTTCTATCACCATTTATGTGGACATATATAGCACTTGGATCAACTATTTTACTTCTCCTATACAAATCTCATTAAAAGCTTTATGACTAAGAAACAAGGCTTATTGGAAGGACTACTCCTTCCAAAAAATAGCCCTGAAGATGGATAATCTTGGAATCTTTAGATAAGTAGTCTCTATAAACTACTGCTTGCCTTGTATTTCTTCTCTTTTAAACCTTTTTTATAGAGTACATATCCCATAACGGGAAGAGTAAGGTTCACAAGTAAGCCTAGTAACAGATGTATATTGAGAATATAGTTATTTAATACTCCGGCTTCTACCAACTGATATACAGACCATGAACCTACAGGAATGTTAAGTACTAAACTAACTACTAACCCCGGATTATAAAATCTATGTGTCTTCATTGCTATACCGATATGAAATATACCTGCAATAATCACAAAATAAGGAATCCATAAACCATAGATATAATCAATACTTGATAGTAATGCAAAAATAGGTAAAGCAAGCCAAACAAGCCCCATATTTACAAAAAATATAAAATTTTCATCTATTGGGTTTGAAGTGTCAGGTAGTCTAAAAATGTAGTGGTTGAAGTATGTTCCAAAGCCACCAGGAAAGACAAACTCTTCAGTCTCGTGAAGCATATAAATCGGTGTTTGTAAAAGTAAAATAAATAAGACATAGTCATGTGGCCTAACTGTAATTATTAAAATGGGAAATAAAAACAAGGAAACGATAAAGCCAACTTTTGCCCACTCTTTTTTAAGCCATTTGTAGTATTGAGTAATATTCATAGTGTATCGTCCTTTGTATAAGATTCCTATTATTGCCATAAATCTTGATTAATCGACACTTTATCATACTATTACTAAAAATACTAAAGAGTCGTACAGAAAGATATTCTCTAGAAAACTATAATCATTTAATCTACTTTTATAAAGGATTACACACTATATAAAAAGTGTTCCTTTAAACAAGTAAACCTTTACTATAATTGTGACTAATAAAACAGAGAGATTTATATGCGTTTAAATAGAAACTATTTTTTGCTTTATCATGGGCTCCACTTAGATAAAGAGAATCCTATTCGGATTGATGAAAGGATAAATGATGAGAGTTTTTTTGAGCTCTCTGCTCTTCTTCTTGGAGTCAATGCTAAAAACTTTATGAAGATGCAATCTTTGAAGAGTTTTCAAGAGTTGCTTTTACTCTTTACCTCTAAAGATATAAAGACCATCCAAGCTATGCACCATTTACAGTTCTCCATAATAGAACATTTTATAGAGTGCCGCTCTATGTTAAACGTCCAACACCTTCACCTCTCTTTTACCTACCTACTAGATGAAGGCATACTTAAACGCCAAGAGTATGACAAACTCATCTCTCTTTTTGACCCATCTTTATTCCAAAAGGAAGAAGTTGCGTTAAGTACAAACAGTAGTGAAAACTTCCATACAAATAAACAAGCATTTATGGTGAGTCTAAATGAGCTCAAAGAGATAACAAAGCAAGATAAAGAGTTATCAAAAATACAAGAGTACCTAGATGCTCAACTCTTTTCAGTAGGTATAACTGGTGTGATGAATGCTGGAAAATCTACCATGCTAAATGCTCTGATGGGAAAAGAGATATTAGGAACAAGTGTCATCCCCGAAACTGCAAACTTGACACTCATCAAACACTCTAGTTCGCCTTATGCTAAAGTAGTCTACTGGAGTCAAAGTCAATGGAAGAGCATCGAGAAAAGTGCCCTTACCCAAGATGCCATGTCTTCATTTGTAAAAGAGACACATAAGTATTATGGAGATAATCTCAACGAGTATATAAAGCCGACTGCTCTTAAAGAGGAGATAAATATAGATGACCTGAGTACTTTTACTTCAGCCTCCTCGTCAGATAAACGCTCAAACCTGGTAAGCCATGTAGAACTAGGAAGTAACCTTCACTTCTTACAAGAAGGTATAGAGATAGTAGATACTCCCGGTCTCGATGATGTAGTTATCCAACGCGAAGAGATTACAAAAGAGTACATCTCAAAATGTGACCTAATGATTCATCTTATGAATGTTGCACAAAGTGCGACTCAAAAAGATGTTGAGTTTATAATAGATGCTGTTTTGTATCAAAATGTCACTAAGCTTCTCATAGTTATCACCCGTGCTGACTTGGTCACAGACAAAGAGCTCAAAGAGGTTGTTGAGTACACAAAACGAAGTATCTCTACTCAACTCCATGAGCAAAACAGTGGTTCTAAACTTGACTTTATCTTGCAAAACCTACACTTCATTGCACTCTCTGGTGAGATGGCACTTTTACATAACACAGGTCGTGCCAAAGAAGCTCAGGAGAAAGGATTTACCCTCGAGAAGACTGGTATAACTCAGATAGAAGATTATCTTGAAGAGACACTTTTTTCAAAAAACTCTCAGAGAAGTTCTCTCATTATGCTTTCTGCAAAAAAACAGCTCTCAGGGTTTATCTCTTTGCACTTAGAAAAACTCTCCTTTGAGCTTTCCCTTCTTTCTAAGAATGAGAATGAACTTGATAGTTTTCTAGAAGAGATGCAGACAAAAAAAGAGCTTGAGAGTAGTAACTTTAAGGAGTTTTCATTAGCACTCAATGCTTACGAAGATGAGGCAAGAGTCTATCTAAACTCACTTTCACACTTTTTAGAAAACGAGTTACACTCTCTTAGCGAAGTTATAAAAGATAGACTTATGAGTGAGACGAAATATAGCTTAGAAAAAGAGAAAAAAACAGCACAAAAGAGAAGAATTATTCTCATTATTGACACTGCAATCAAACATGGACTTGTTGATATACTAAGAGACTACAGATATAAGTTTAGTAAAAAATCCAAACTCATTAGTACTGCCTTAGAGAACCAGTATAGTGATATGAGTATCTCTTTGAGTGAGATAAAAACAGATGCTTTTGAGAGTGGTTTTTTAACACAAAACTATACTAACTTCCATGAAAATGTAGAGAAGGTTTTAAAATCAGCCTCACTTAAAAACTTGCACACGATAGACTTAACTCTAACTAAGAGTATAAAAGAAGAGTTCAGTAGTATCTCCGATGCTCTTAAAGTCAAGGCTCAAACACTTTCAACAGAGTTACTCAGTGAGTTCTTCAATAATCTCAAAAAGCCTGCTCTTCTTGCAAAAGAGAGACTACAAGCAAATGAAGAACTTGTAAAAGAGCATCTGGCGTTTAGTAAAGAAGATGATGCACATAAACATGAAAAACAGACACACTTACTCAAAGAGATAAAACTTGTTGAAGATGTTTTAAAAAGGTGTTCATTATGAAAACTCTCAAAGCATTTGTAGATGAGTTCCAAAGAGCATATACTCAAGAAGAAATCTTTGATGAGACTATAGTTGGTGAGATAAAACGAGTTAAAAAAGCCCTTCTTGATGAGAAGTTTTTACCCTCAGTCCAACTTAAAAACCTCTTTGACAAACTACTTCGCCGTAGTCAGTACCCAATGGAAGTGGCAATAGTAGGACAATTTTCCTCCGGAAAATCCACCTTTTTAAATGCCCTACTCTCAAAAGATGTGCTTCCAACAGGTATAACACCAGTTACATCTAAGGTAAACTTTATAAACTACGGACAAGAGTATAAACTCAAAGTTACCTATAAAAATGGAGCAAATGAGTACCATGCCTTAGAAAACATCGCAAATTTCACAGACCAAAGAGCAGTGATGGAAGATGTCAAATACCTCACACTTTATGCCCCTATGGAGATTTTAAAAGAGATCTCTTTTGTAGATACACCAGGACTGAACTCTCAGTCACACCAAGATACACAAACGACTAAAAAAATACTTAGAGATGTAGACGGCATCATCTGGCTGACGCTTATAGACAATGCTGGAAAAGAGAGTGAAACAAGAGTTCTAAAAGAGTATCTTTCTAACTTTAATACAAAATCTTTGTGTGTTTTAAACCAAAAAGACAAGTACTCAAAAGAGCAAGTTACTCAAACGCTTAGCTTTATGCAAAAGTCTTTTAGCCAATACTTTTCTCACGTTGTACCTATCTCAGCAAAAGAAGCACTAGACTCTCGCTCAAACCAAAAAGAAGTACTTCTAAGTAATGCACTTTTTGAGATGCAAAAGCAGTTTAAAGAGATGAGTAAAGAGCATTTAGGCATGCCTAACTTAGACTTTTTCTCTGAAACTTATTTGGCGTTTGACAAAAAAGTACAGAGTATAGAAAAAGAGGATAAGTCAAATGACAATGC